>Ga0070670_100001297_pt1 | contig 19916 bp, 15 predicted proteins | sample KBSS63metaG_FD_64665 | JGI IMG/M metagenome (GOLD analysis project Ga0070670, IMG submission 64665) | Switchgrass rhizosphere microbial communities from Kellogg Biological Station, Michigan, USA - KBS S6-3 metaG | ecosystem: Host-associated > Plants > Roots > Rhizosphere > Soil ... | reverse complement strand
AGCGGCATCGGCAACGTCATCATCGGCGGCTCGGCCCTTCCCGCCGTGCGCGTCGATCTCAATCCGCAGGCCCTCTACCACTACGGCATCGGCCTCGAGGATGTGCGCGCGGCGCTCGCATCCGCGAACGCCAACAGCCCCAAAGGCACGATCGACGACGGCAACCGGCGCTATCAGATCTACACCAACGACCAGGCCAACGAGGCGCGCGACTATGCGCCGCTGATCATCGCCTACCGCAACAATGCCGGCGTGAAGCTGTCGGACGTAGCGAGAGTGCACAACTCTGTTCAGGACGTGCGCAATATCGGCTTGTCCGAGGGCGAGCCGGCGGTCCTGGTCATCTTGTACCGTCAGCCGGGCGCCAACATCATCGAGACGATCGACAACGTGAAGGCCGAGCTGCCGCACCTCGAAGCAGCCATGCCGGCCGACATGAATGTGGCGGTGGCCATCGACCGCAGCACCACGATCCGCGCCTCGCTGCACGACACTGAACTGACCCTGGTGGTCGCCGTCATCCTGGTCACGATCGTCGTCTTCCTGTTCCTGCGCAACGCGCGCGCGACGCTCATTCCGGCCGTGGCGGTGCCGATCTCGATCATCGGCACCTTCGGCGTCATGTATCTGTTCGGCTACAGCCTCGACATTCTGTCGCTGATGGCCCTGACCATTGCCACCGGCTTCGTCGTCGACGATGCGATCGTTGTCCTGGAGAATACCTCGCGCCACCTCGAAGAAGGCATGCCGCGCCTGGAGGCTGCGCTGCGTGGCGCGCAGGAGGTCGGCTTCACCGTGCTTTCGATCAGCCTGTCGCTGATCGCCGTGTTCATTCCGATCCTGCTGATGGGCGGCATCCTCGGACGGCTGTTCCGCGAATTCACTGTCACGCTCTCGGTCGCAATTCTCGTCTCGCTGGGGATCTCGCTCACGACCACGCCGATGATGTGCGCGCTGTTCCTGCGCAGCGCTCGCCCGCAACCCGAAACGCGCCGCATCACGCTGTTCGAGCGGGTCCGTCGCGGCTATGGGCGGTCGCTCGGCTGGGCGCTGCGCCATCGCCGCCTGGTGCTGCTGCTGTTGATCGCCACGGTCTGCTTGAACGTCGAATTGTTCATCATCGTGCCCAAGGGATTCTTCCCGCAGCAGGACACCGGACGGCTGGTCGGCTCGCTGCAAGCCGATCAAAGCATCTCGTTCCAGGCGATGAGCCGCAAGCTGCAACAGATGGTCAGCATCGTTCGCCAGGATCCCGCGGTGGCGACGGTCGTCGGCTTTACCGGCGTCGGCAGCGGCGGCGGCTATGCGCAAATCAACACCGGCTCTGTGTTCGTTTCACTCAAGCCGCTGTCGGAGCGCGTTTCGGTTGACCAGGTGATCGCGCGGCTGCGGCCGAAGCTCGCGCAGGTCCCGGGCGGACGCCTCTACCTCGCCGCCGTGCAGGATCTCCGTGCCGGCGGCCGCCAGAGCAACGCGCAATACCAGTACACGCTGCAGTCGGAGGACGTGAACGAGCTGTATACCTGGACGCCGAGGCTCGTCACGGCGCTCGAGCACAATTCCGTGGTCACGGACGTGAGCACCGATCAGCAGCAGAAGGGTCTGGAAACCTATCTCCAGGTCGACCGCGACACCGCCGCGCGTCTCGGCGTCAGCCCCCGGCAGATCAACAATACGCTTTATGATGCGTTCGGACAGCGTCAGGTTTCGATCATCTACAGCGCGATCAATCAATACCACGTGGTGATGGAGGTCGATCCGCGTTACACGCAGTATCCAGAGTCCTTAAACGACGTTTACGTGGCGACGTCGGGCGCCACTCCTCCAGGCACCGCAGTGTCGAACGCGCCGGCTGGAACCGTCACCGCACCGACCTCTCCGTTCGTCAAAGCGGCAAGCGCAGCAACGAGCGATACCGCGGCGGCCGCCGCCAACAACAATGCGGCGCGCAATGCGGCGATCAATGCGCTCGCCAATACCGGCAAGGGGCCGACCTCTGCCGGCGCCGCCGTCAGCACGACCAAGGAGACGATGGTCCCGCTCTCCGCCGTCAGCCACTACCGGTCAGACCACACCCCTCTGTCGGTCAATCACCAGGGACTGTTCGTCGCCTCGACCATTTCATTCAATCTGCAGCCGGGCAAAGCGCTCGGCGAAGGTCTCGCCGAGATCCAGGCCGTCGCTGCCCGTATCAACATGCCGCTTTCGATCCGCGGCTCGCTCGCCGGCACGGCACAGCTGTTTCAGCAATCGCTCGCCAAGGAGCCGATCCTGATCGTAACCGCTATTGCGGCGGTCTACATCCTCCTCGGCGTGCTGTACGAGAGCTACATCCACCCGATCACCATTCTGTCGACGCTGCCTTCCGCCGGGGTTGGCGCCATCCTCGCGTTGATGGTCTGCAACACGGAATTCGACATCATCGGGCTGATCGGCGTGATTCTCCTGATCGGCATCGTCAAGAAGAACGCCATCATGATGATCGATTTCGCCATCGAGGCGAAACGGTCGCGCCATCTGAGTTCCCACGATGCGATCTATGAAGCCTGCATGCTCCGCTTCCGCCCGATCATGATGACGACTGCGGCGGCGATCCTCGGCGCAGGTCCCCTGGCGCTCAGCTTCGGCAATGGTGGTGAAATCCGCCGCCCCCTGGGCATCTCGATCGTCGGCGGGCTGATCATCAGCCAACTGCTGACGCTCTACACAACGCCCGTCGTCTATCTTTATCTCGACCGGCTCAGCGGCTGGTCCTTGCGCGTCCGCCAGCGGCTGCTGCCGCGGCTCTACGGTCCTCCGCCTGTGCCTGCGGAATAACGGTCCGGAGATATCGACGGCTCGTTTAGTGCGGCTGCCGTCGATGCGATGACCAGCCGATATAGATCGGCGGGCGGCTGTAGCAGCACGGCGTCGTCCACTGCCATTGCGCCGGACCGAGGGTGGCGTGCAGCCGCCGGATCTGCGCTCGCGTTCGATTGATGATCGGGGCTCGGTAGCCGTCGTCGGTCTCGGGGTTGGCCTCGAGTAATGCGATGCGATTGTTCATCTCGTAGATGGCCTGGTGGGTCGACCACCAGTCGCCGTAGTAGGTTCGCCAATGGCCGGCCGTCGCGGGCGAGCCGGCGGAGGCGAGCAAGAGGGCGACAAAGGCAAGGGGCAAAAGCGCACGCCGTATCGTCACAGCCATAACCTCCACGGGACGCAAGATCATAACCGCGGCGGGGCCGCGAAGGAACCGGCGCGTCGAGGACGAGGCCGGCGCCGGTGGACGGCAGTGGCGGCGGCCGTTCCGGTACATCAGGCATTAACGATCATCGATCGGACTTGCGGGGCCGCTAGCGCCAGGGAACCTTTCCGCTCCGGCAGCATCTAATGGTCCGATCGTCTCACCTCAGCAAGCGAAGGGTCGCGAATGCCGAGCGAAGTCACCAAAGGGGCGCGTGCCGTCGAAGCCGCCCTCATCACCCGCGCGCTGCGCCATGACGAGGACGCGGTGCGCGCCATCATCCGGCAGAACAACCGCCGGCTCTTCCGCCTCGCGCGCAGTATCGTGAAGGACGACAACGAGGCCGAGGACATCGTTCAGGAGTGCTACCTGAGAGCTTTCGCGGGTTTGAGCGAGTTTCGCGGCGAAGCACAGTTGAGCACGTGGCTCACCCGTATTGTCATAAATGAAGCTTATGGCCGTCTGCGCCGCCGGCGGGTAACCACGGACCTGGAGAGCATCGAGGCCACGCACGCGATGGACGCCGAAATCATTCCTTTCCCGCTCGCTCGCGAACTAGACCCAGAACGCACCACCGCGCAGCGGGAAATCAGCCAGATCCTCGAGCGAGCGATCGACGCCCTCCCCGAGCCGTTTCGCGTCGTTCTGGTGGCGCGGCTCGTCGAGGAGATGAGCATCGAACAGACCGCCGAACTCCTCGCCATCCGGGCGGAAACGGTGAAGACGCGGCTCCATCGCGCGCGCAAGCTGTTGCGGGATCACATGGAGCGCGAGGTCGGCCCCATGTTCACGGACCTGTTTCCGTTCGACGGGAAACGTTGCGAACGCATGGCCGACGCGGTGATCGCACGGCTGCGCGGCGGTTGAATTTCAGGAACCTTTCCCGCCGCCTTGCATCCAACGGCGGTGCAAGCGTGCGGCCCGAGCGGCCGCAACAAGGAGACACTGATGATGTTTATCAGAGTGGCCGGCATGGCTGGCGCACTCGCGGCCCTCGTATTCGCCGGACCCGCGAGCGCGCAAGGGAAACCCACCGATCCGCAGATCGCCCACATCGCCTACACGGCGGGGCAGATCGACATCGAAGCTGCGGAGCAGGCGCTGAAAAAGAGCAAGAACAAAGAAGTGATCGCTTTTGCCCAGAACATGGTCAGCGACCACAAGGCGGTGAACGAGAAGGCGCTGGCCCTGGTGAAGAAGCTCAAGGTCACGCCTGAGGACAACGACACCAGCAAGAGCCTGTCGCAACAGGCGGCGCAGAAGCGCGCCGAACTTGGCAAACTCAGCGGCAGCGCGTTCGACAAGGCCTACGTCGACAACGAAGTGGCCTACCACAAGACAGTGAACGGTGCGCTGGAGAATACGCTCATTCCCTCGGCGACCAATCCGGAGCTCAAGGACCTCCTTTCGACCGGCCTGAAGATTTTCCAGGGCCACGAGCAGCACGCCGAGCACGTCGCTGCGGCGCTGAAGTAGGGTGGCAGTAGTGCGTCGTGCATTCGCCGGTCCGACCTTCGGCGCGCTCCTGCTCGCTCTGGCTGCGAGTTCGGCGCGCGCCGAGGTGATCGAGATCAAGGCTGAAAAACTCGCGTTCGCTCCGGCGCAAATCGCTGCGCATGTCGGCGATACCATCGTTTGGGTGAACGCCGACTTCGTCGCCCATACGGCCACCGCCCGCAACGGCGCCTGGGACATGATGATGCCGCCGAACACCAAGAAAGAGCTTGTGCTCAAATCCGCCGGGACGGTGGACTATTACTGCAAATTCCATCCGAACATGATCGGCAAGATCACCGTGACGGAGTGAAGAGCAGGGGCCGGCGTGGCAGACCGCGCCGACCCCGCCAACTTCCATTCTGTCCGACCGCCAAGTGCCGCCCGATCGCTGGACGCAGCATCGCTTGCGCCGGCATATTCCTCTACAATGTCGTGACTGGTCGCGCTGCGCGGAGCGAATTCCTTCCCTATGTCGATGCCTTTACGTTGATCGCGCGTCCGGCGCGGCCCGGACGCCGCCTGCCGCCTTTTTAATCCCCAGGAGCCGATAACAGATGAAGAAGGAGCTATTCCTCGAAGACTTTGCCATCGGCCAGGTCGTCACCTCTTCGCAGCGTCTGCGAGTCGAGAAGGACGACATCATCGCCTTCGCCAAGAAATTCGACCCGCAATACTTCCACCTCGACGAGGAAGCGGCACGGCACTCCATTTTCGGCGGCCTGGTCGCGAGCGGCTGGCATACGGCGGCGATGACAATGCGCCTGTTGACCGAACGGGATACGGTCCCGGCCGGCGGCAGTATCGGCCTCGGCTGCGACGAGCTGCGCTGGCCGATACCAGTGCGTCCCGGCGATGAGCTGCATATCGAAACCGAGGTGCTCGAAGTCCGCCCATCAAAATCGCGACCGGAGCGCGGGCTGGTGAAGATGCGCACACGCACTCTCAACCAGCGCGGCGAGGTGGTGCAGGAAATCATCAACAATGCGATGGTGCCGCGCCGCCCGACGAGCGAAAAGCAATAGCGGAGAATTGTCATGCGCATTCTGGTGGTCGGCGCCGGCGCCGTCGGCGGATATTTCGGCGGCCGGCTGTTGGCAGCAGGCCGCGACGTCGTTTTTCTCGTGCGCGAAAGGCGTGCCGCACAGCTCGCGCGCACCGGGTTGGCGATCCGTAGCTCGCTCGGCGACGTCAACCTTGGATCGCCGCCGACGGTGACCGCCGACAAGCTGCGCCAGTCGTTCGACGTGATCCTGCTCAGCTGCAAGGCCTACGACCTTGCCGCCGCCGTCGAAGCCTTTGCGCCGGCGGTCGGCGCGCAAACGGCGATCCTCCCGATACTCAACGGCATGGCGCACCTCGATTTTCTCGCGGAACGGTTCGGGCGCGCGCGCGTGCTTGGCGGGCTCTGCGTGATTTCCTCGACGCTCGACCCTGATGGCCGCATTCTTCATCTCAACGACGCGCACCGGCTCGCCTTCGGCGAGCTGTCCAAGCCCGATTCGGCCCGCGCCGACGCGATCGCGGCAACGCTCGGAGGCGCCGGGTTCGACTCGCGCCTGAGCAACACCATCCTGCAGGAGATGTGGGAGAAGTGGGTGTTCCTCGCCGCCGCAGCCGGCATGACCTGCCTGATGCGGGCGGCGTTCGGCGACATCGTCGCCGCCGGCGGCACCGACCTCGGCAACGCGATGTTTGCCGAATGCTGCGCCATCGCCACCGCGCAGGGCTTCGCCCCCAGTGAGGCCACCATCAAGTTCAGCCGCGGCGCGTTCAATGCGCCGGGATCGCCCATCATGGCGTCGATGCTCCGCGACATCGAGCGCGGGGCGCCGACCGAGGCCGATCACGTGATCGGCGACCTGATCAGCCGCGCCGACACGGAGCTGCCGGACACCGCGCTCCTTCGCATCGCTTATACCCACCTGAAGGCCTACGAGGCGCGCCGCAAGCGCGAGCAGACTGCGAAGGCGTGATCTAATGGGGAGATGCACTCCGTTCCCAGCGAAGCGGTTTTAGGAAGGCAAGACGATCTTCCGTCATTCCGGGGCGCGACCGTAGGTCGCGAGCCCGGAACCATATTCACGGATCGCGGCTATGGATTCCGGGCTCCTCGCTTCGCTCGGCCCCGGAATGACTAAGTGCCGCTTTTCGCGGGGGCGAGCAGGTGAAGCCGACTGAGATGATCCCGGTTGGGCTTACGCTAATGCCCGGCCATGTGACGGCCGATCTCGGTGAGATCGGCCTCGCTGGCGCGCGTTTCGTAGACGATCGAGCCGTTGAACATCACGACCACACGATCGGCGAGTTCGAGAAGTTCGTCGAGGTCCTCGCTGACCAGCAGCACCGCCGCGCCGCGGTTGCGCGCGGCCATGATCTCGGCGTGAATCTGCGCCACCGCCGCGAAGTCGAGGCCGAAACAGGGATTGGCCGCGATCAGGATGGCGACATCGCCTCCGAGCTCACGCGCCAGTACGGTGCGCTGGACATTGCCGCCGGAAAGCTCGCCTATCGCGGTCGCGTCGGAGCGGGTCTTGATCTTGTAACGCTCGATCTTGCGCAGCGCCTGCTCGTGGAAGGTCGCGCGGTTGAGCCACCAGCCGCCGGACGCGAACGGCGCACGGTCGAATTCACGGAACGCGAGATTGTCGGCGACGCTCATGCGCGCCACGCAGGCGTTCTTCAGCGGCTCCTCGGGAAGCACCGACAGATTGTTGCGCCGCATCTCCTGGCGCGTGGCGTGATAGCGCTCGCCCTGCAAATAGACGTATCCGCTCTCTGCTTCGCGCTGTCCGGCGAGCACCTCGATAAGCTGCCGCTGCCCGTTGCCGGACACGCCGGCGACGCCGACGATCTCGCCGCCGCGGATCGATAGCGACACGTCGCGCACCGCCGACTGGCCGCCATCGTCGAGCGCGCAAAGCTTCTCAATATCGAGCCGCGGCGCGCCGAACTCGCCGGTGCGCGCCGGCTGCACGGTCAAAGCTTCCGCGCCGATCATCGTGCGCGCCATGCCGTCTGGAGTGAGATCCTTGACGTGGCCCTGCCCAGCGAGCTTGCCGCGCCGCAGGATGGTGACCTCGTCGGCGAACGCCATGACCTCGCGGAACTTGTGGGTGATCATCAAGACCGTGAGTGCGCCGCTCGCCACCATGCCGCGCAGCATGCCGAGGACCTCGTCGGCCTCGCCGGGGGTAAGCACCGAGGTCGGCTCGTCGAGGATCAAAAAGCGGCGGTTGAGATAGAGCTGCTTGAGGATTTCGCATTTCTGCCGCTCGCCGGCGGAAATCGCCGAAACTTTGGCGTTGAGCGGCACGCGAAACGGCATGCGCGCCAAAAATACCTCGAGCGCCTTGCGCTCGCGCGCCCAGTCGACCACCGCGGGCACATCGTCGCGCGCGAGCACGAAATTTTCCGCGACCGTCATCGCCGGCACCAACGTAAAGTGCTGGTAGACCATGCCAAGGCCGAGCGCGTGCGCAGCGCGCGGATTGCTGATGACTTCCTGTTGGCTGCCGACGATGACCTCGCCGGCATCGGGCAGGTAATAGCCCATGATGCATTTGACCAGCGTCGACTTGCCGGCGCCGTTCTCGCCAACGAGTGCGTGAAACGTCCCGGCCTTTACCTTCAGCGACACCTGATCGAGCGCGACGAATTCGCCGAAGCGCTTGGTCATATTGATTGCTTCGACGCCGAAGGTCGCGTTCGTTGGCGGGGTGCTCACGAGATCGCCTCGACAAGCTTCGCGGAATCGGCCACGGCGCCGAACACTCCGCCCTGCATCTTGATCATCTTGACGGCGTGGTCGTGGTTGCCCTTGTCGGTTGCCCCGCAGCAATCCTCCAGCAGCAGGCACTCAAAGCCGCGATCGTTGGCTTCGCGCATCGTCGTGTGCACGCACACGTCGGTGGTGATGCCGCTGAGCACGACGTTGTCGATGGCGCGCAGCCGCAGCAGCAGCTCGAGATCGGTGGCGCAGAACGAGCCCTTGCCCGGCTTGTCAATGATCGGCTCGCCGTCGCGCGGCGCGAGTTCCGGGATGATCTCCCAGCCTGCCTCGCCACGCACGAGGACGCGGCCGCACGGCCCGGGGTCGCCGATGCCGGCGCCGATCTGCCGCGAGCGCCAGCGCTTGTTCGCCGGCAGGTCGGCGAGATCGGGACGGTGGCCCTCGCGGGTGTGGAAAATGTGGAAGCCCGCCGCCCGCATGGCAGCGAGCGTGCGCTTGATCGGCTCGATCGGCGCGCGGGTGAGGGAGAGGTCGTAGCCCATCTTGTCGACATAACCGCCGACGCCGCAGAAGTCGGTCTGCATGTCGATGACGATCAGGGCCGTGTTTTGCGGGCGCAGATCGCCGTTGTAGGGCCACGGATAGGGATCGGCGGCAACGTAACGCTCTGCCGCATTGCCTTGCTTGCGTGTCGCCTCAAGCATGATCTCACCTCGTGATCGACAGTTCGGCGGGTGCGCCGACCAGCGTGCGTTTCGGCGAGCAGGTCGCGATCATGATGAGCAACGTCAGAATGTAGGGCGCGGCATTGAACAGATGGTAGGCCTGGTTGATACCGACCGACTGCAGCGCCGGCCCGAGCGCGGCAGCGCCGCCGAACAGGATCGACGCAGCGAGGCATAGCATCGGATTCCAGCGCGCGAAAATGACGAGCGCGACCGCGGTGATGCCCTGCCCGCTGGAGAGCCCCTCATTCCAGCTTCCCGGATAGTAGAGCGACAGGAATGAGCCGCCGATCCCGCCGAGAAAACCGCCGAGCATCGTGGCGCGCAGGCGAATGAGATTGACCGAATAGCCCATGGCCCGCGCCGCATCGGCGCTTTCGCCGGCGGTGCGCACGATCAAGCCCCAGCGCGTGGTGCGCAGCGCCCACACTAGCACCGGCGCCAGCGCAACGCCGATGAGGAACAGAGCGTTGATGCGTAGGGCGGCGCGTACTTGCGGCACGTTGCTCCACCAGCCGAAGTCGATCGATGGCAGCCGCGCCGCCGTGGGCTCGATCAGCGGCTTGCCGAGATAGAACGCGAGGCCGGTGCCGAACAGCATCAGGGCGATACCGACGGCGATATCGTTGACGCGCGGCAGCCCGCAGATCGCGGCATGCAGGGCGCCCATCGCCGCCCCGGTCGCGCCGGCGGCGAGCACGCCGAGCCAGGGCGAGCCGGTAAGATAGGAGACGCCGTAGCCGCTCATCGCGCCCATGACGAGCGTCCCTTCGAGGCCGAGATTGATGCGGCCGCTGCGCTCGGTGATGCATTCACCGAGGCTGACGAAGAGGAATGGCGTGCTGACGCGGATGGCGCCGCCAAGCACCGCGAGCGGCACCGTCCAGTAGCCGATGGCGCCCGGGTCAGCCATCGTCACGCAGCCTTTCCGCGCAGGAAGCCGAACCGTCCGTAGAGCGAGTCGCTCGCCAGCACCATGACGAAGATGACGCCCTCCAGCACCAGGACCGATGCGTCCGGCAATCCCAGCCGCCGCTGCAGCAACCCACCGCTCGCGCCGATGCCGCCGAGCAGGATCGACACCGGTATCACCGCCAGCGGATTCTGCCGCGCCAGGAACGCGACCAGGATTCCGGCGAAGCCGTAGCCGGCCGCCAGGTTGGCGTTGGTCCGCCCCTGAACGGCGGCCACCTCCATCATGCCGGCAAGACCGGCCGCAGCGCCGGCGAGAAAGCAGATGACGAGGATGAGCTTGCCGACATTGAGGCCCACGACCTTGGCGGCGCGAATGTTGCCGCCGGCGACGCGCGCGGCGAAGCCGAACACCGTGTGGTAGATCAAAACGTAGGCGAGCAGTGCGGCAATAATGCCGAAAGCAAAGCCCCAGTGCACGTCGAGGCCCGGAATGCTGCCGATCATGTTGTCGGCGCCGATCTCGCGCGTCGACGGTTTGTTGAGGCTGGTCGGATCGCGCATCGGGCCCTCGACCAGATAGTTGAGGATCGCGAGCGCGATATAGACGAGCAGCAGGCTCGAAATCGTTTCGTTGACGCCGCGATAGTGTCGCAACGCGCCGGAAAGCATGATCCACAGCCCGCCGCCGACCATGCCCGCGGCTGCCATGGCGAGATCGACAAACAGCGGCGGCGCCGATTCCAGGGCCAACGCCGCGCCGGTGGCGGAAAGCGCGCCGATCAGCAGCGCGCCCTCCCCGCCGATGATCACCATGCCGAGTTGCGCCGGCAACGCGGTGCACAGCGCGGTGAGAATGAGCGGCGCCGCGCGGGTCAGCGTGTTCTGCCAGGAGAACCAGGTGCCGAACGCGCCCTGATACATGTAGAAATAGAGGTCGAGCGGATTCTTCCCGAACAGCGCGACGAAGATGCCGAACAGGACGAGCGACGCCGCCAGGGCGAGCGCGGGGATGACGACGAATTCCGCCGCGCCGCCGACTTTTCTGCCGTATGCCGGCAGGCGGAGAAGCTGGCCTAGCCCGGATGGCGCAAGTGGCGCGCCGACATCGGCTTTCACGAAGTCGCTCCGATGACGCCGTCGACCAGGTAGTTCATCTTTTCCAGCTCGGGGTCGGTCTGGCCGCGGGCAACGCCGGACGCGATGACCATATTGCCCTTGTTGTCGGCGACCGGCCCCTTGAAGATGACGTAGCTGCCAGCGATCAGCGCCGCCTTGACCTCATCCGCATGCTTGCGCGCTTCGGCGGAGACCATGGGGCCGTACGGCGAGACCTTGACGATCTCTTCTTTCAATCCGCCGCGGTAGAAATTGGGGATGGTCTCGCCGGCGGTGAACATCTTCACGAAGCGCGGATAAAGCACTTCCCAATTCCACTCGGCGCCGCTGAGATACGCTTGCGGCGCGAGCACCGCCTGATTGACGTGATAGCCGCCGACCATGGCGCCGCGGCGCGCGGCGTTCTCGACCACGGTCTTGGGGCCGTCGACGTGACAGGTGACGACGTCGACGCCTTGGTCGATCAGGCTGTTGGTCGCTTCCGCTTCCTTGACCGGCATCGACCAGTCGCCGGTGAAGATGACCTGCGTGGTGACCTTCGGATTGGCGAGCTTGGCCCCCATGGTGAAGGCGTTGATATTGCGCAGCACCTGGGGGATCGGCTTGGCGGCAACAAAGCCGAGCTTGCCGCTTTTCGACATGTAGCCGGCGACGACGCCGCTGACGTGCTGCGCCTCGTCGATATAGCCGAAATAACTGCCGGCGTTCTTCGGATCCTTTTCGCTCCACAACCCGCCGCAATGCTGGAAGCGCAGCTTCGGATGTTTCTGCGCCACCTTGATCATGTGCGGGTTGTAGTAGCCGAACGACGTCGGGAACAGCAGCGTCGCCCCGTCGAGGTTGATCATCGACTCCATCGTCTTTTCGACGGCGTCAGTCTCAGGGACTTTCTCCTCCTCGACAACCTTGATGCCGGGCATGCCCTTGAGCGCGGCGGCGCCAGCGGCGTGGGCCTGGTTGTAGCCATAGTCGTCGCGCGAGCCGACATAGATGAAGCCGACGGTCGTCTCGGCCGCGGCGGCCGGGCGCAACGGCAGCGCCGCTCCCAACGTCAGCGCAGCCGTTCCTTGCAGAACGCGGCGGCGCGAAATCCGGTCGAAATTCATTGCTTGCTCCCTGTAACGCAAGCGAGCGCCTGCGGCGCTGCTGCTGGCTGGCCATCAGGACGATGGGCGATCTGCGGTTGGCGCTGACCCCTGTCGCAAGGCCCATGCCAGCATGCGGCGGCGCCGCTGACCGGGACTGATCCAGTTGAAACTGCTGTGAAAACAGGCGCGCCTTCGCACTAAACACGGGCGTACATCCGTAGGCGCTGATTAAAAAATGTGCAGGGGTCGCCCAATCTGGGCAGTAACCATTGCGGCCGCCGAGAGCGTCTGACTGGATCTGCCGCCGCAACAATTCCTCACATTCCGACACAATCGGTCACGCTCGCGCCGCGGCCGCGGGTGGTAATCGCCCCGAGCCGTTCGGTGCGGAGCCGTGCTGCGATGTCTCGCCGGGTTACAGTAGGCATTCTCGTCGTTTTTCTCTCCCTGGTTCTTCTCTTCGCCGCCTGCTTGCACGCGTTCGCGGCAGGTGCGGCGGAGTCGGCGATTGCCGTCGCCGGCAACCGGCACATCGATGCGGCGATGATCCGCTCGCATTTTCACGCCGGCGCCGACGGACGCTTCGATGCGGCCGCGCTCGATGCCGCCCTCAAGAGCCTCTACGCGACCGGGCTGTTCCAGGACGTGACCATCGCGCGGGATGGGGATCGCGTCCTGGTGAAGGTCCTCGAAAATCCGACGATCGAGCGGATGGCATTCGAGGGCAACAAGAAGATCAAGGACGACGACCTCAAGAAGGCGGTGCAATCGAAAGCGGGCGGGCCGCTCGCGCGCGCCCTGGTCCACGATGATGCCGAGCGCATCATCGAGCTTTACCGGCAGCGCGGCTATTTCGCGGTGCGCGTCGATCCGAAGACGATCCGCGCCAGGGACGAGCGCGTCAAACTCGTGTTCGAAATCAACGAGGGCGATAAGCTCGGCGTGCGGCAGATCCTGTTCATCGGCAACAGCGCGTACGCCGCCAACAAGCTCAAAGGCGAGATCAAGAGCGGCGAAACCAATCTCTTGAGCTTCCTCCTCGGCAACGACGTCTACAACGCCGACCGCATCGAGGCTGACCGCGACCTCCTGCGCCGTTTCTATCTTGCTCACGGCTATGCCGATGTGCGCGTGCGCTCGGCCGCAAGCTACGAGGCGGACAAAAAGGGCATCGTGCTCACGTTCGCGATCGAAGAAGGTCCGCGCTATCGCCTCGGCCACGTGGAGGTCTTGTCGCACCTCAAATCCGTCGATCCCGCCACGCTCAACCGCTACCTGCGCACGCAGCCGGGCGAGACCTACAATGCCGACGCGGTGAAGAAGACCGTCGAGGACGCAACGCTCGGGCTTGCGAAAAACGGCGAACCCTTCGCCGCCGTCCTGGTCCGGAGCGAGCGCCAGCCCCCGCCAGCCTCCCCGAGAGACGGGGGAGACGCGACAGGGATCATCAATCTCGTCTACGCCGTCGAACCCGGCAAGCGGGTTTACATCGAGCGCATCGACATTCACGGCGATACCAAGACGCGCGACGAGGTGATCCGCCGCGAATTCGATTTCGGCGAAGGCGACGGCTACAATCCCGCGCTGATCGAGCGCGCCGAACGGCGGCTGAAAGCGCTGGGTTACTTCAAGTCGGTCAAGTTCGCCACGCAGCCGGGCTCTGCACCCGACCGTGTCGTCGTCGAAGTCACCGTCGAGGAAGACCAGACCGGAAATTTCTACGTCTCCGGCGGCTATTCCACAGCCGCCGGGCCGCTCGCCACAGTGACGCTCGGCGATCAGAATTTTCTCGGCACCGGCGACATCGCCCGGGTGTCGTTGACCTACGGCCAGTATGTCAGGGGTTTCGATGTTTCCTTCATCGATCCCTACGCGCTCGGTCCTCGGCTCTCGCTCGGCGTCGACCTGTTCGGCAAGGAGACGCTCGCCGGCAGCTATCAGTCCTTCGACAGCACCGTGTACGGAGCCAAGGTTGCACTCGGCACACCGCTGACCGAAGAGCTCGGGATGCAATGGAACTATTCGATCTACAATCAGAGCGTTACACTCGACCCGGCGGTGGGCCCCTCCTCGCTCCCGATTCAACAGGCGGCGCAGGCCGGCCCGATGTGGGTGTCCTCGGTCGGTACCGGAATCACCTACAGCACGCTCGACAACCCGAAGAACCCGACGAGCGGCGTTCGCGTCCAGACCAACAACGAGTTTGCCGGTCTCGGCGGCGCCGCCAAATTCGCGCGCACCACCGAGGACGCGCGATACTATCATGAAATCTTCGGCGACGTGGTCGGCATGGTGCGGGGGCAGACCGGCTACGCGACGCCGTGGGGCGGGCAGCAGCTGCCGCTGCTCAACGGCTTCTTCGGCGGACCGCAGCTTGTGCGCGGATTTGCGCCCAACGGCTTCGGTCCGCGCGACGTCACGCCCGGGACCACCCAGGACAACGTCGGCGGCAATGTGTTTTGGACGACGAGCGCCGAACTGCAAACGCCGATGCCGGTCGTTTCCGCCGATGCAAAATTGAAGGTGGCGTTGTTCGCGGACGCCGGCAGCCTCTGGGCGACCAGCGCGTCGAGCGCGGCGAGCCTCGCCTCGTCGCTGTCCCCGTCGCAGCAGATCGCCAATTCGCGCGCCGTGCGCGCCTCGGTCGGCGCCGGCCTGATCTGGGATTCGCCGTTCGGCGCGCTCCGCGTCGACTACGCCTACCCGGTGGCCAAGCAGAACTACGACGTCACCCAGCGGCTGAACTTTTCCGCGGGCACGTTCTGAATACACGCCGACCAGGGCCTCATGATTCGAAAAGCAGTCTAGTTCTCCAGGAGATGTTCGCGGAGCGTGGTGCCCGCATAACGGTCGCGGAAGCGGCCGCGCCGGTGCAGCTCCGGAACCACGAGATCGGTGAACTCCTCGAAACAGCCAGGCGTATAGGTGGCGATCAGCATGAAACCATCGGCGCCGCCGTCATCCATGTAGTGCTCCATCTGATCGGCAATGTCGGCGGGTGTTCCGACGGCAACCGGCATGCCCATGCCCTGCGCGTAGATCATGGCCGCCTCCTTCACGGTCACCGGCGCGCCGCCTTTGGCGTAGATGATCGACTCGAACAGGCCCTGGATTCCAGGCACCTCGATGTTCTGCACGACGTCATCCGGTGAGTACTTCGAGAAGTCGAGGCCGAAGTGGCCAGAGATCCATGCCATCGCGCCTTCCGGCGGGATACAAGCCTTGATGCGCTCATGCTTGTCCTGCGCCTCGCTGCGCGTCTCGGCCACGACCGTCTGCAGCCCGTAGATCAGCTTCACCGAGCCCGGCGACCGATTGAAGCGCGTCGCCAGCCGCTCGTTGAGATCCTCGGTATATTGCTTCATGCGCTCGACATTCGGATGAACGGCGAAGATCGCCTCCGCATGCTTGGCGGCGAAATCGCGTCCGCGATCCGAGGAGCCGGCCTGCCAGAGCACGGGCCGTCCCTGGGGCGACGGCGCGCAGAAATGCCGCCCGTGACAGCGGTAATACTTGCCTTCGTGATGGACGACGTGAACCTTGTCAGGATCGGCGTAGATGCCGCTCGCCTTGTCGGCGACGATGGCGTCAGGCTCCCAGGAATCCCAGAGCTTGTAGCAAACTTCCATGTACTCCTCGAGCCGCTCGTATCGCCCGCCGCGCTGGGTCATGGTGTGTCCGTAAGCATCCCATTCGCTCTTCGAGTAGGACGAAACGATGTTCCATGCGATCCGCCCGTTCGAGAGATGATCGAGGCTCGACAGCCGCCGGCACATTGAATACGGGTGCTCGAATGCGGAGGACAAAGTGACGCCGACCCCGAGGTGCCTGGTGGCGCCGGCGATGATCGGCACGATCGTCGAAGGCTCGTGCGTCGGACACTGCACCGCCCACTTTACCACTGCGTCCGAGCTGTCCTCGTGAGTGTTGTAAGGCGCGAGCTCATCGGCAATGAACACGGCGTCGAACAGCCCGCGCTCCATCGTGCGCGCCATGTGCTGCCAATACTCGATGCTCGCGAAGTGCCAACCGACCTTGTCCTTGGGATGGCGCCACATTCCGGTGGCGTGGCTGTTGACGCCGTTCTGGATGAAGCCGAGCAGATGCGCCTTCTTCTTGTTCGGTCTGTTCATCGCTAACCTCCGCTAGGATCTGTCGAGTGCCGGTGTCGCCGCGCGCTTGTCGCTACCGACGAAGAAAGCAACGCCCACGCCGGTCGCGGTGACGATGGCGAGCAGCGGTCCGGCATAGATCCAGAGCGGGCTGACGCCGGCCAACGCGATGACCACTGCCGAGGCGAAGACCGCGAACAGCGCGCTCCAGCCGTAACGGCCCTTATCCACCCATTCGCGTTCGGGTTCTCCGTCCCTGCGCTCGCGGATCGTTTCGCGCACCGCGACGACGAATCCGCTGAGAAAGACGGCGGCGCCAAAGAGTCCGAAGGCGACGATGGCGATGAAGATGGCGGACATGGATGGCTCCTCAATGAGAAATGACGGGTATGGAGCCGGCTGACTATTCAGCCGGCTCAGCGATGGGAACGCCGGCGCTGTCGGCAATGACGACGTCGGCGGTGCGCCTGAGGGTGGAAACGTCAAAGCGCTCGCCGCCGAAGAAGCCGGCAGCAAGGACTGTGAGACCGCTGATTGCGACGATCGACAGCGTCCCGATCAGCTCTCCCTGGGTCTCGTAGATCGGCATGCCGATGAGGATCGCGAGTACGACTCCGCCGACGAAGCCGATGGTGTTCGTGCGCGGCCACAGGATTGCAAGCACCAGCGGCAGCAGGATCGACGTCTTGAGGGCGTAGGTGGTGAGCACCAGCGTGGTGAAGTCGATGCCGGACAGCACGATTGCCGTCGCCGCAGCGCCCCCGACCAGAATCGACAATTTCGTGACCAGGAAGAGCGCGCCCTCCCTGGTCTCGGGCCAGTAGCGCTTGACGACATCGACTGCGACGATCGAGGAAAGCGCGGCGCTGGCACCGTCGATGGTCGAATAGCATGCCGCCAGAATGGCCAGGACGTAGAGGATGACCAGGAACAGCGGCAGCCCGATATGCGACACGATGTAAGGGCCCACCGCCGCGAGATCGCCGCCGATGTCGGCCGTTGAGAGTCCGAAAGCGATGCCGACGAGGCCCAGCATGCCGAGGCAGATCGGAATCGGGTAGAACAGCGCGCCGGCCCAAAAGAACGTGCGCGCGACCTCGGGTCCCTTGATCGCCCACACTTTCTGCCAGAACGTCTGATCGGCAACGGTGGCGGCGAGCAGGCCAAACGCCAGCGTGATGCCGAACCCGGCGGCAGCGTCCGGGCGCAGCACCGACAGATTGCGCGGGTCCGCCGCATCGGCAGCGGCAAAGACCGCGGCGGCGCCGCCGGACACGTGCTCGTAGACGGCGGCCACGACGATTGCCGCCGGCACGGTGACCATCAACGTGTTCAGCGTTCCGGTCATGACGCTCGTCCACAGACCGCCGAAATACGAATAGGTGAGCACGCAGACGATGCCGACGACCGCCGCCACCTTCCAATCGATCGAAAACACCGTGGAGATGACGACCGAGGTGCCTTTCAGATTGATCAGGATCTCGAGCAGGATGCCGAAGATCATTGTGACGGTGACGATGCCGGAAGCGACCCGGGAACGGCGGAAGCGGTGCCGAACGAACTCTGAGATCGTGTAGCCCTGCGGCATATTTCGCCGCAGAATCCGGGCGAACGGGATCATTGCCATCACCGCGAACCCGTTCGGGACGACGAACCAGAACAGGCCCGACAGCCCCCAGCGGAACGTCATCGCCGAACTCATCATTACCGCCATCGCCCACGTCCATACGGCGATCACCGAGCCGACGCCGAACCCGAAGCCGACCTTCCGATCGGCAATGATGAAATCATGGGTGTTGCGCACCAAGACTGTCTTGATCGCGAACGACAGGATCAACAGAAAGAGGCCCAATCCAATCATGGTTGCAAAGCCGAGCGCCGGGCTGAGACCGGCCGTCAACGATAGGATGGACTTGTCCATTGCAAACCTCCTCACCCAGAATGAGCGGGGAGAATACTCACTTAATCGATCAGCTTTATCAATTACATTCTAGAAAAAAGAACAAGCGTTTGCCGTTGCGATGAGAGCGATGCAAATCGGCTACTGCATGCGAGGTTTTCGAGAAAAATGTCCTTAGTTACGCCTAAGTCGCTTGCCCGACGAAGCTCCGCAAGTGCTTACGAAATGGCGGCATGTCAACGGAGAACGGGCCGGCGATGAAGTGCTAGCTCGAAACCCGGGTTGATCCGGCGATCCGCTTGCCGAGCTGCTCGAGATTGATATATTGTCTATAGTTTCGATGTATTATAAGTGTATGACAGTATGCGAGCTACGAAACCTCTGTTCGCGGAATCGTGGGCGGATGTCATTATCGTCGGCGGCGGCGCCAGCGGCGCGTTGCTCGCGTGTCATCTGTTGCGCGATCCGGCTTGCAAGCTGCGCGTCGCCCTGATCGAGAAAGGTTCCGAGGTCGGGCGCGGAATCGCCTACTTCACCGGCTGTCCCGATCATCTGCTGAACGTCCGCGCCTGCAATATGAGCGCCTTCCCCGACCAGCCGGATCATTTCTGGCGATGGCTAACCGCGCCCGACCGCGGCAACGCCAGAGGCTGGCGACACTGCGGCGATCCGTTCTGCTTCGTTCCCCGCAGGATCTACGGCGACTATATCGCCAGCTTGATTGATCCCCTGTTGTCGAAGGGAAGCTGTCGAGGTCGCCTTCGCATCGTGAGGGGGGAATGCGTATCGATACGCCCATTCGCCAACGCTGTCACCGTCACGCTCGCCGACGGCTCTTCTCACCGCGGTCGTATCGCGGTTCTCGCCACGGGGCACGAAGGCTCCGCGTCCACGGAGCGCTACTACGTTGATCCGTGGACGAACCCGACCGATGCGGGCGTTACGCCGGATGCGCGCGTCCTGATCCTCGGAACGGGCCTGACGATGATCGACTACGTCCTTTCGCTCCTCCTCGCCGGCCACAAAGGACCTATCAAGGCCATATCGCGGCGCGGCCTGGTGCCGCGCGGCCACCGGGACGTGCAACCGCTTGCGATTTCGCGAACCGATGTGCCGTTCGGCGAAGGCCCAAGCTATATGCTGCGCTGGCTTCGAGGACTGATCCAAACGCAGACCGCCAACGGCAACGATTGGCGTGGTGCGGTCGACGGCCTCAGGCCCTTCACACAGGAATTGTGGCAGCACCTCTCCGTTTCGTCGCGTCGCAGCTTCCTTGAGCACGCGCGTGCTTGGTGGGAGGTGCATCGGCACCGGATGCCGCCGGAGATAGAAGCACGGATCACCGAGACCATCAGGTCCGGTCGCCTGACAGTTCTTGCCGCAAAACTTTGCGCGATCGAACCCGGCGCGGCCGCCGTTACAGTCCATTATCGGCGGCGCGGCGCGAGTACGGTCGAAACCTGGGAAGCCGAGAAGATCGTGGATTGCCGCGGGTTCGGTGCCACGCCTTTTGAAGTCGTCAATCCGGTGCTGCGCAGTCTTCTTGATCGCGGGTTGGCGCGGCTCGACCCGCTGCGCATCGGCATCGATATCGCTCCCGAATGCGC
>Ga0070670_100001294_pt1 | contig 19953 bp, 19 predicted proteins | sample KBSS63metaG_FD_64665 | JGI IMG/M metagenome (GOLD analysis project Ga0070670, IMG submission 64665) | Switchgrass rhizosphere microbial communities from Kellogg Biological Station, Michigan, USA - KBS S6-3 metaG | ecosystem: Host-associated > Plants > Roots > Rhizosphere > Soil ... | reverse complement strand
TTACTTCTTCAGAGAAGACTGGGATTTGCCGCGCGCGCGTTTGTTGTCTTCAGCGTAACGACGTTGCTGGGAATCCTGTTGTCTTATCTGCTCGATCTCTCACCGACCGCACCAGCGCCGGTGGCCTTGATCGTGGTTCTAGCTGGCGTGCTGGAGTTCCCGATTGTACTGATGACCGGTTCCAGCATTCGGCCTTGTCATCTGCTTTTGCTGGGCGCCGAACCTCGGAACACGCGTCACAACTTCGGCAGTTGGATATCCTATCCCACCGGGTTCCTGCTGCGCGTTGTCAGCATCTTTGGGTTGTTTGAGAGTGTCATGCTGTTAGCACTCTGGATTTCTGTCACACCGCAGGAGTGGTGGGAGCTTTCCGGGCCTGTATATGAAGCGGCGGTAGTGCTGGCCGTTTTCTATTTCCCGTCTAGCGCTTACTTGAGTTTCAAAACGCCCCGCAAAGCTCTGCTGTTGCCAACCGTGGTGCTTTTGAATGTGCCCATGGCGGCAGGAATCGTGCACCTCACAAATGTCGCGACCGAAGTTTCAATTTTCTTGTCGTATCTTTTGCTGACCCCGATTTGTTTGTGGGCGGCTTACACGTTGGGATGTTTGATTGCTCCGGCGCCGGTTCAGCCTGTTATCAAGTCGTGGAAAGAGACCATGGCCACGCGGATATTACCGACGAACGCCTGTCAGGTGCAGCGATGAAAGTTGTCATTCCCGGTGGTTCGGGTCAGGTGGGCACGGTGCTGGCTCGCGCGTTTCACCAACGCGGTGATGAAGTAGTTGTTCTTAGTAGAACTCAAACAAATTCGTTGCCCTGGCGCGTGGTGCAATGGAATGGGGAGACACTGGGCGAGTGGACGCGCGACTTTGAAAACGCCGACGCGATCGTCAACCTGGCCGGGCAGAGCGTGAACTGCCGTTACACCCCGGAGAATCGACGCCTCATCATTGAATCGAGAGTTAAATCAACTCGAGTTGTTGGACAAGCAATTGCTGAAACTGAGCGGCCGCCGCGTGTTTGGCTGCAAGCCAGCACCGCTACGCTCTACGCTCATCGCTACGACGCGGCGAACGACGAAGCGACGGGCATCATCGGCGGCGGCGAACCTCAGGCGCCTGATACGTGGCGCTTCAGCATCGATGTAGTGAAGAAGTGGGAGCGTGAACTCAACGCTGCCGCCACGCTGCAAACGCGCCGCGTGCTGATGCGGTCGGCGATTATCATGAGTCCGGATCGCGGTGGTCCATTCGACACTTTGCTCGGGCTGGTTCGCTTCGGTCTAGGCGGAACCTGCGGCGATGGCCAGCAGTACGTCTCGTGGATTCATGACCAGGATTTTGCCCGCGCCGTATTTTGGTTGATTGAACATGAGGAACTGCGCGGGCCGGTAAATCTCGCCGCGCCGAACCCGTTGCCGAACGCCGAGTTCATGCGCGAACTGCGAAGAGCGTGGGGAATCCGCGTGGGTCTGCCGGCGACTGAGTGGGTGTTGGAGCTGGGCGCATTTGCGCTACGCAGCGAGACAGAGCTGATCCTCAAAAGCCGTCGCGTCGTGCCGGCGCGACTGCTGCAGTCGGGGTTTACGTTTCAGTTTCCGATCTGGGCAAACGCGGCGCGCGACTTATGCGCGAGATGGCGCGGTAACGCCGGCTGAAGAGATTCATCGGCGAGTCGGCAGAACGCAGATTTTCGCCGCGGCAGCGGCGGAGAGAGGGTAGCCAGATGTGAAACGTCTGGATCCCGCCGATTGTGAAATGCGCGCTGAAGGCGCGCAGAGATTTCTGAGCGCACCTCTGGTGCGCAAATGGATTCCCGGATCGTCTCCAGAGGTTTCACCTCTGGCTACCTTCGGCGCGCGCTTCCAGCGCGGATACGAGATATCGAATTCCAGAACTCGATTTCACATCTGGTGCTTCACAATCACGCTCGCGAGGCGATCGGCGATTGCCGGATCCAGCGTCTTGAGTTTGGCTTGTTGCTCGAGCGCTTTGGCGGTGTTGCCAAGCACCAGGTAACTGATCGCGTAGTTGAAGTAATACGAAGGTTCGCGCGGGTCGAGTGAGATTGCCTGTTCGTGAAAAGTTAGTGCCTCCTTCGCCCGGCCGGCTTTGGAGAGAGTCACGGCAAGCCCGTCGTACGCGAGGGAGTAACGCGGATTGTTTTTGATGAGACTGCGAAACACGAATTCCGAGTAGCGGAAGTTGCCCATGCGATCGTAGCTGACTGCCTGGTTGTATTTCGCCTTGAGCAGTCTCTGATCCAGGTTGATTGCTTTAGTGAAAGCTTCAAGTGCGCGCGGATACTGTTTCAACTCGCCAAGCGCTTCGCCAAGGTTGTTGTAGCTTTCAGCGTCGCTCGGGTTCAGCTCCACGGCGCGCGCGAACGCCACTTCAGCGTTTCCAAATTTCCCCTGGGCCATGTACGCGTTGCCGATTCGCAGGTTGGCAACGGCCGCCATGCGCGGCTGGTTCGCCGAGAGCGCGATGACGCGATTGTAGATGCGAATCGCTTCCTCGAAACTTCGCTGATCATGGGCTGCCTGACCGGCGGCAAGAAGCTGGGCCAGGTCGCTGCCGTCAGCGACAATCCGGACAGGCGGAGTAGTATTTTTGGGAGGAGCTGTTGTTTGAGTCCTTCGTGGCGATTGCTGGGCCACGGCGAAAAGCGGACAGGTCAGGAACAAGATGGCGACGCAGATTCGCAAGCCTGGCTTCCCATGGAGCGGATGCCTCTTCCGGAGGGGCATGGCATGCCGTACCCCTACGAGGGAACAATGCGGTGCCGCCGCCCGGTAGGCGTTAGCATCTCGGGCGAGCCTATTGGTCTGATTTGTTCTTGCGCGGGTATCTGCGTCCATGATAAAAGAGGGCCCCTTTTCAATAAACGGGTAATCAACAGGAAAAATTGGAAACACGTGCGGATTCCTATTTTTCTTATCACCACAGTCTCTTAGTGTTGATGGGAAATCATCAAGGAGAACTACCGCCATGCGAAAGCTGCTTCCGCTAATCGCGATCCTACTCGTCTGCGCCCCAGCGGGTTTTGCCCAAACCGACTATTCCCACTGGGAATTCTTCATCGGCTACGCTCACGAGCGGGCCAACAACGGCGCCGATCGTTTGGATGTTAGAGGCCGGGCCATCAATCCAAACGGTTCGACTCAGCGCGTCGACTTGGTTTCCGAACGCATTCCTTACAACGGCGTCAGCACGGAGCTGGTAGCGAATGTGACACCACATGTCGGGTTGGTCACAAACTTCGCCGCCACTTTCGCGAACACCGATTTCGTAGACGCACTTACTGGGCGAACTTTCCACGCCCGAGTTTCGCGTTACACCTTGCTGTTTGGTCCGCGCTACAACTGGCGCAACTCGTCGCCGTTCATCCCGTACGCGCATGCGCTCTTCGGTGTGGCGCGTTATCAAGCCAAGTTTCGCAACAACGATTTCACTTGCCCCGACACGAGCGACACTGCATTTGCGATGGCCCTCGGTGGCGGGTTAGACATCAGGGCTGGCAATCACGTGGACATTCGCGCGGCGCAGGTCGACTACCTGCCAGTCTTTTTCAGTCACAAACGCGAGGATGGTTTGCGGTTCACAGCCGGCGTGAAGATTAAGCCGTAGAAGAAGATGCTGGATGTTAGATGCTAGATGCTAGTGGTTTATGCGGGACATTTGTAGGGGCACGGCATGCCGTGCCCCTACTTGCGTTGAAAAAAGATGGCTGGAAGCTAGATGCTAAAGAAGATGCTGGACGCGGGCTTTCGCCGCGGTAGCGGCGGAGCGAAGGTAGCCAGAGGTGAAACCTCTGGACACGATTTTCAGCAAATTATTTGCGCACCGGAGGTGCGCCAAGAAAAGACTGCGCGCGCCTCCAGCGCGCATTTCAGAAATCGCTGGATCCAGACGTTTCACATCTGGCTACCTTCGCTCCGCCGCTACCGCGGCGAAAGCCTGCATCCAGCAGTTACAGCTTAAGCTGCTGGCGCTTACTAAAAAACTCTGACCAGGCGTCGCCGTTTTTCTTCAGCAGGGCGGGAACATTTTTGACTGTAAAGTCAGAAATCTTCACGCCCTTTTCAATTTGCTTCCAGCTTAGCGGCATTGAAATCGTCGCCTTTGGTTTCGCGCGGGCTGTAAACACCGAAGCCAGACTCTTGCCGCGCGCGTTCTGCATCCAATCAACGTAGACCTGCTCCCGCTTGCGCTTCGCAATCGTTCGTTCAACTGTCGCAATCTTCGGCGCCCGGTTCGCTACTTCCGTCGCTAACAGCCGCGAGAATTCCGCGGCCCGGTCGTATTCATTTGTGGGCTTGAGCGGCAAATAAACATGTATGCCCGACGACCCTGAGGTTTTGGGAAACGCCGCCAAGCCAATTTCGTCGCAGACCTGCTTAGTAATCAGCGCGACTTGCAGCACGTTTTCCCACGGCGCTTTTTTCGGATCGAGATCGATGGCCAGCCAGTCCGGGTAATCCAGTTTGGCCACCGTGGAATGCCAGGGATGCTGTTCAATCGTTCCCAGATTCACGAAATAGAGCAGGGAAGCCACAGTGGTGTAGACAGCGTAATCGAGTTCGCGTCCCTCGCGATTGATCAAGCGGCTAGTCTTGATAAATGCGGGCGCGCTTTCGAGGTCCTGCTGAAAGAACATCGGCGCGTTAACGCCCCTGGGCCAACGCTGGAGAATCGCCGGTCGGTTTTTTAGAAACGGCAGGATGTGGCCGCTGACTTTCAGGTAGTAGCAGAGCAAGTCAAACTTCGTGAGCTTCTCTTCGGGCCAATAGACGCGATCGAGACTGGTCACTGGAACGGTTTGGCCTTCAACGTCGAGCAGCAGGTTGCCCTTTGGTTGTTTAAGTTTGAGAAACTCATCGGCGGAGATCGCCTCGCCCTTTTTGGCGGGCGTGCGCTTTAAGGGTGAGTCCTTGCGCGAGATTGTTTTTGCCTTTGCCATTTCGAACCAGAGATGCTGGATGTTAGATGTTAGATGCTAGTCAATTGTAGGGAGCACGGCATGCCGTGCCCCTACTCACGTTGAGAATGTCAGTCGGCTATGCACCGCGCATTCTCTCTAACTTCTAGCATCCAGCATCTAGCATCTTTCCTGCGTTACCGATAGCCATTCCGATGCGATTGCATCCAGCGCCAGGCCGATTCCACAATCACGCGCAAGTCCTGAAACTGAGGCTGCCAGCCAAGCTCGCGCTTTATCTTTTCAGAACTGGCAACCAACACGGCCGGATCACCGGCGCGTCGGGGCCCCATCCGCGCCGCAATATTTTTTCCCGTTACCTCCCGCGCCGTTTCCAGCACCTGGTTGACGCTATAGCCGTCGCCGCCGCAACCGAGATTGTAGGTATGACCGCCGCGGCTCGTCTTGAGCGCTTTCAATGCGAGGATGTGCGCGCGCGCAAGGTCGATCACGTGAATATAGTCGCGCAGGCAGGTGCCGTCAGGAGTTGGATAATCGTCACCGTAGATTTCGACAAACTCGCGCGTGCCCGCAGCCACCTGTAGCGCGATCGGAATGATGTGTGATTCAGGCGCATGGTCCTCGCCGCATTTTTCGCTGGCGCCGGCGGCGTTGAAGTAACGCAGCGAAGCGTACCGCAGATCGTAAGCTTCAGAGTACCAACGCATCGCATGCTCAAAAGCGAGCTTCGATTCACCGTAAGGATTGGTCGGATTATTTGCGGCAGTCTCTTCGATTGGTACTTCTTCCGGCTCGCCGTAGGTGGCGGCGGTGGAGGAAAAAACTATCCGCTGCACGTTTGCAGCGCGCATTGCATCCAGCAGAGTCAAGCCGTTGACAATGTTGTTTTGATAGTACTTGGCTGGGTTTTCGCAGGATTCACCCACGAGGGAATCCGCCGCCATATGCACGACCGCCTCGACGCGGTTGTCAGCCAGCGTTGCACGCAGGCGCGCCACATCGGATAAATCCGCCTGGACAAACTCGGCGCCACTAACAACAGCCTCGCGATGACCTTTGTAAAGGCTGTCGTATACGATCACCTGGTGACCGTCTTTCACGAGTTCTTCGGTAACAACACTGCCGATGTAGCCGGCACCGCCGGTTACTAACACCTTCATTGAATGCTCTAGCCCCTTGTCGTTAAGTGATGACACACGTGCGCCGAGTTTTAGAATCGAACGCGCCTCTTATTGATGCTGTTTGCGGAGTAAATATAACTGCGGACGGGGGCGAAGTCTATTTTCGTCTCTGTGATACCTCTGTGTCCTCTGTGGTGAGTGCTTATCCGTCGTTTTATTCACCACAGAGACACAGAGGACCGGAGAGGTAGCACAACGGAAAACTTAGGTGTGGGCCATCTTTGGCTGCGCGGAGGCAGTCGCAGCCGGGGCTGACTCTGACGGCGCGTAATAAAGAATGCGGTTGCAGTTCTCGCAGGTCACTACTTCGTCGCCGCGTCTGACCTGGGCCATCGCCTGTGGACGCAAAGCCATGAAGCAGGCCATGCAGGCGCCGTTGCGCGCTTCAGCCACCGCCACGCCGTCGCGGATACGAGCGCTGATGCGCACATAAAGCGCGCCCATCGCTTTCGGCAAAGCTGTTACCAGACGCTCACGCTCGGCCCGGTTGCCGGCCAGCTTCTCCGCCTGCTGTCGCGTTTCTTCGTCGAACTCCTGCAGTCGTTTTTCCCGATCGGAGTTTAACGAAGCAACTTCTTCGGCACGCTCGGCCAGCGAGGCATCAGCTTTTTCGCTGGCGTCCATCTGTTCGAGGATCTGAGTTTCCAGCGCGGTGATTTGTTTGCGCGCCGCATCCGCCTCGCGAATCGCCGCCGTGTACTCGTCAGGCTTCTTCGACGACATCAAATTGCGTTCGGCGCGTTCAACCCGAGTGCGTTGTTCGCCCACTTCAGTTTCCAGGCGCGTGCGCGAATGTCTGGCTTCGTCGCGAAGATTTTCGAGCGTACGAATTTCAAAGGCGCGCCTGTCGAATTCTAGCTCGATCTCGGCGCGCCTTTGGGGAATGGCTTCTAGTTCCGCTTGTAGTTTTCTTATGCTTGTATCCAGGTTTTGTAGAGCGACTAATTGCTGTAATTCCGCTTTCACTCTTTATTTTCTCCTTGAAAGATCGGGGCCGGATTTAATAAGTAGCAGGACAATCATCGGGTCGATTATCAGGCATCACGGCCCTCCGCGCAAGTGAGCCACCCGAGGGTCGTGTCGCAATTTCTGCTTTCGTCTGTGGTACCTTTGTGTTCTCTGTGTCTTTGTGGTGAATTTATTAAGCAAACATCCACCACAGAGACACAAAGGCCACAGAGGACGCACAGAGATACCTGGTATTAGAATGGACCCGGTTACATACAGATGAATTGCTCGCGCCTGAGTTTCTTTACTCCGCTATACAAGTGCACGCCTAGCGGCTAACCGCGAGGCTGTCCGACCGCTCTCAGCGCGTTGATCCTCCCGCCTGTCGACACTTTACCTTGCAACGCCGGCAGGTTGTCCACCGCCTCCAGCAACAGCGCGCGCAGTTGATCGACCGAAGCATTCGGATGGACCGAGAGCGCGAGCGCGGCCACGCCGCTGACAAACGACGCCGCCATCGCTGTGCCCGAATGCAGCTCATATTCATTACCGAGCGCTGTTGTTAGTACAGCTTCGCCGGGCGCAGCGAGGTGGACACTGCCAGCGCTGTAATTAGAAAACTGCGCCAACACATCGCTCTTGTTAGTGGCAGCCACGCTGATGACATTGCCGATAGTGTAGTTCGCCGGATAACGCGGACGGCCGTCGTTATTCGCGCCGTCGCTTCCGCTGGAAACAACAAAAAGAATTCCCGCCGCGTAAGCCGCGCGGATTGTTTCTTCCAGAGCTCGAGACCGTTCGCCTAACTCCCAGCTCACGTTGATCACACGAAGATTTACTCCGGCGCGACGCCTCTCGATGGCGTAGTTGATTGCTTCAATCGCGTCGGCAGTTGAACCGAAGCCGCCGGCATTAACAAACTTCAGCGGCATGATCGCGACGTGCTGATTTACGCCACACGAGCCGGAACGAGTTTCGAAATAGCCGCCGACGATCCCCGCGCAAGCGGTTCCGTGTCCGTTGGCGTCCAGCGGGTCGCCATCATTCGCCACGGCGTTATAGCCGTGAACATCATCGATAGTTCCCAGGTCCTGATCGTGGTAAGGCATCATCCCGGACGGGCGGGTCCAAATGTTATTGACCAGGCCGACGTGCGTGTACTCAACACCGCTATCAAGCACGCCAACCACGATCCCATTGCTGCCCGTGGTTTTATTCCATGCCTCCGGCAACGCAATCCGGCTTAACGCCCATTGCTCGGTTTGCCGATCCGCACGCAAGGGCTGCCGGTTCGCAACTCGCTGATCGATTTCAATCTCATAATTGGGTTCCGCGTATTCAACTTCAGGCAGCGCCCGGTACTGAGCCGCGACCGCGGCTGCGTCTCCGTCGTCACGATCGTTGATGCTGGTCAGACCGGGAACCGCTTCAATCTCATCCTGTAGCTGATCGTTGAAGCGCGAAGTAATTTGGACAATCTGGTCAGACGATGTACCCGCGCGAAACTTGACCAGCACCTCGGGACGAAGCGCGGCGTTGGCGACATTCTCATCACTTCCATTTTGCGCAACGTCCGAGCGCGACTTCGATTCGGAGGGGATGATGCGGACCGCGGCAGGCAATTGCTTTTGCAGTTTCTTAACCTGAGCGCCAAAGACGAGCGCGAGCACAATCACTAGGACGGCAGCGACGTAGAAGATAATTTTGTTGCGGCTCATCTTTGAATTTTGGCCGCGGATTTACGCGGATACACGCGGATCATTTACTACGACGGGTCAATAGCGCGATCTGATGGAGGCTCAACCAACTCTGTTTCAAATCCGCCTATATCCGCGAGAATCCGCGGCAAAATTTCAGATAAGATCGCCGCCGAGGTGCTGAAGCAGCACAGCGACTACGATTGCTGCGGTCTCCGCGCGCAAGATTCGTCCGCCCAGAGTGATGATGGTCCAGCCAGCCGATCGCGCCGTCTCCAGTTCTTCATCCGCCCAGCCGCCTTCTGATCCCACCATGGCTGTCACTTCACTGGGCTTGGCGGACATTTGCGACACTGCTTCGTTGAGCGACTGGCCATTGCGTTCAGAAAACATCAGATATGACGCTGGTTGATCGCGACCCTCATTGACCAGGCTGGCGAACGAAACTGGATTTGTTATTTGCGGCACCACCGCGCGCCCACATTGCTTGGTAGCTTCGAGCGCGATCCGTTGCCATCGGGCCACGCGTTTCGCCGCATCCCCTTCATCGCGCAGGCGAATGTCGGCAAGCTTCGTTATTACCGGCGTCACCTTGCTTACCCCGAGCTCGGTAGCCTTCTGCACGACGAGATCAAACTTCTCGCCCTTGAGCAACGCCACCGCCAGGTTCAGACGGAGCGGAGATTCCGGTCGCGCCGGAGTTACTTCGCCAACCACTTTTAGTCGCGCACTATCGCGCCGGCTTTCCTCAATCGAGCAGCGAAACTCCATGCCCGCGCCGTTGAAAACATGAACCTCATCGCCAACTTTCAAACGCAACACTTCGCGCAAGTGGCGCGCTTCGTCCGTCGCGAGCATTACGCTTTCAAGTTTCGAATCGAAAGCGCTTGGTGGCGCATAGAATCTGCGGCGAGTCATAGTCAGTAGGACAGGCATTCTTGCCTGTCATGATGCGTGTAGCCAGACAAAGTTCAGAAAAGAAATTTTCCATTTCTCATTTTTCATATTTCTCATTTGTCATCGCAGCGAAGGGCAACGGACCGAACTCCATCGGACCAAAGGTCCGGCTTGCGGCAATGAAAAATGAGAAATGAAAAATGACAAATGGAAAATCTCTTTCTTGCCGCTGCATAAATACCGCACCGCTTGAATAACCGAGAGACAGACAGGAATGTCTGTCCTACACCACGAGCGCTACCCATTCGCCATCTTGCATTGTTTCCGTAAACGTTGAAACGCCGCGTTGCTGCAAGGCAACTTTGACATCATCAACTTGTGTCTCGAGAATCCCCGAAAGAATCAGATGCCCACAGCTAACTGACAAGAGCGAGGGTAACAACCGCGTAATCACGTCTGCTGTCAGGTTCGCGCAGACGAGGTCAGCTGAGGCTGTCGTTTCCCCGGGCGAGCCGACGCGGAAACGTATGCTTTGGTCCACGCCGTTCAAACGCGCATTTTCCTGCGCGATTCCGATTGCCTCGGTGTCAGTGTCGCAAGCTTCAATGCTCGCGTCGGGAAACAGCTTGGCCGCCGCAATGGCGAGAATGCCGGTGCCCGTTCCCACGTCGAGAAAACTTCCGCCGCCAAAATACTTTTCGATAGCCGTCAAACACAGCCGGGTGGTTTCATGAGTGCCGGTTCCAAAAGCCATGCCTGGCTCAATGCGAATAACCAGCCGCTCCTGATTCTCCCGGATTTCTGACCACGGCGGCGCGACAATGAATCGCTCGCCCACTTCCACCGGCTGCCAGCTCTTCTTCCATTCGCCCAGCCAGTCTTCGTCAACTACTTCGCGCACCTCCATGGCGCTAACCGAAGACGTGGGCAACTCATAGATGCGCAACGCTTCGCCTAGCTCCGTCCTGATGCGTTCGCGGTCGGGTAGTTGATCAAAATAGGCGACAACTCTAAGAGAACTATTCTCCGCGACGTCAGTTTCTGTGCCCAGCGCGCCTGCTTCCATGAGGGCATACTCGACGGCTTCGCTTGACGCGGGTTCGGCTTCAACGTCGAGCGCAAACCATGATTGCTTTGGGCGATGCTGCATCAGGAGTTAGCCGCGGATTTTCGCGGATGTTCGCAGATCAGAATTCGATAAACCTTCACCCAAGATCACTGGGTTTCAACTGTCTTTTCTGAATCCGCGTGCATTCGCGCAAATCCGCGGCTAAGGATTCATTGGCGAATGCCGAGATCGTCGAGCAGTCCCTCCCGGTCGCGCCAGTCTTTCTCCACTTTGACGAACAGCTCCAGGTGAACGCGATGTCCCAGCATGCTTTCAATGTCGCGGCGCGCCTCGATGCCAATCTCTTTAAGTCGCGTCGCGCCTTTTCCAATCACAATCTTTTTCTGCGAGGCGCGCTCGACAAAGATGGCGCAATGAATGCGCGTGAAGTCTTCCCGTTCCTCTTCCCACTTTTCCACCACCACCGCCGTGACGTAGGGAATTTCTTCCGCCGTCGTTTGCAGGATCTTCTCGCGCACTATTTCCGCCACCATAGTACGCACCGACTGGTCCGTCAGCTCCTGCTCATCAAACAGCGCCTCGCCCAACGGCAAGTGTTTGATCAGCTCTCCGGGTAGGACGTCGCTGACATTGCCTCGCAAGGCGGAGATCGGAATCAAAGCGGCCCAGTCATACTCATTTTGATACCAGTCGAGGAGCGGCAACAGCGCCGACTTGTCTTTCAGTTTATCGATCTTGTTCAGCAGCAATAGGGCTGGCTTACCGGAACGCTGGATCAATTCGAGGACAAACTTGTCACCACTTCCAGTGGAGACCGAGGCATCGCGAATCAAACATACGAGGTCGACTCCCATCAGCGCGTCCTGCACTGTCGCCATCATGCGGCGGTTCATTTCGTAGCCGGGCTTGTGAACGCCGGGGGTATCAACCAAAACAATCTGACCTTCAGGCTTCGAGATGACGCCCTGAATCTTGAAGCGCGTGGTTTGCGGTTTGTCGGAGACGGCCGCGATTTTTTGGCCCACGAGTTGATTCAGCAACGTTGACTTGCCCGCGTTGGGCCGGCCAATGAAGGCGACGTAACCGGCGCGGTAGTTGTTCTCAGGAGTCTCAGTCATTTTTTTGGTTGTCGTAGCTTTCCTTTAGCTGCATCAGAACCGGGAGCGGTAGCGACTGGCCGAAGAGGCAACTATCGCGACGGTTGAACCTCTGGCCGGTCGCTACCGCTTCCGGTTCTGATCCTGCCGGCGCGTCGCCTCAATCACTTCTCGAATCGCCTTCACAACCAGTTCCGGCTGATCGTGGTGGATGAAGTGTCCGCTTCTGGCGGCGACAATCTGTCTGCCTTTGCTTGAACGGTGCACCAGGTCCTGCTGAAGCTCCTGTCGAATTTGCTCCCACTTTGGCGCTAAGAATGCGAGTGGGCCGGGCGGGTCCGGCTTGGCATTCGCCGCTGTCAAGACTACGAGCGGAATATTCGTATGCCACTCCGCCAGCCTTGCTTTCTGCGCGTTGTTTCCTTCGAAGTCGATTTTCTCCGGGCTCCTAATTTCAAACGCGCCTGGCGGAAACTGTTTCTTGATCTCCTCAGGAATCAACGCGTTCATTTTTGCGAACTGTTCTTCGTGGGCCGAGTCTACCAGCACCATGCCCGCCACCGCCTGCGGATACATGCTCGCGTACAGGCGCACATTAATTCCGCCGAGCGAATGACCGACAAGCAGGAATGGACCAGTAATTCCGGCGCGACTCAGCAGGTTATGTAAGTCATGAACAATCTGGGTGATGGTCTGAGTATGGACTGACGGGTCGCTGTTACCCAAACCCGCGCGGTCGTAAATACAAACTCGCGCAAACTCCGCCACCTTCGGTTGAATGCCGAGCCAACTCTCGGATGAGTTTCCCAAGCCCGCATCCATGACCACCGTGGGAACTCCCTCATGCCGGCGCCCTTCACAGTTGAGGTAGAGCTGATAGCCGCCGACGTCCAGGCGACGATGAAACGACGTCTTCTCAAGGCCGAGGAGTAGTTCGTTCAAATATGCGGCGTGGTTATCGACGACGATTGATAGTACCGAGTTAACGTGGCCTTCGCTGTCGCCTTCAGTCTGCGAATTTTCGGGATCAACGGTCCAACGCTCGCCGTCTATGACAAATTTATACAGATACTTGCCCGGCGGAAGCTTGATGCTCACTGACCAGTCGGCGCCTTTCCTGGTCAACAGCGTGCTTTGAGCGTTCCAGTTATTGAACGTTCCAGCCAGAGCGACTGACCTGGCGCGCGGATGATTCCTGAGACGAAACGTGACGGCGGCTTGCGACGGATCAGTTTGCAGGTTTTGCGGGCTGGGTTTCGGTTGAGCAAAGCAAGTGATGGCGGAAATGACGACGACGAGAAACAAACTCGTGCGTGAGAAGTGCCGGTGTCGTCCGAGTTCGCTGAGCTCATGATTATGAATTTCTCTTTCGTGTGAGTTCGTGGTCATGGCTTTGTTTTTAGGAAGAAGAGGGACCACGAAATTACACTAACAGAAAATAAAGCGATTAACAGCGAGTCTCTGTATTTTCCCAGGGAGCTCACGCTTCGGAGTCGGTGGGTTCAGGCAAGATCACAATCTCTTCCGGCGGGACGATCACAACCTTGCCGTCTTTCCAGATCGCGATTGGATTTCCCAGGCGTTTATGGATGGACAAGGCTCGACGCACGCCTGCTTGTAGAACTAGTTCAATAGCTTCGGCCTGTTCAGCCAGATTTATCTCTTGGAATTTAGGTTCAATCTTCATTTCGTCTTTTGAAACTTGTTCCAAGTACCCGGTCTTATAACGCGCTCTGGAATATTCTCACCTCCGAATGAGAGGAGCAAGGGAGCCGTTGAACTGGAGTTGTCGTAGGCCACCCATGTGTCAGCCAACGGCCGATACAGTTTGAAGAAGTTAGCGATCCCTCTCTCGTAGCGCCTCTCAACAACCTTATCGAGTACGGCATGGCCACCACTACGCACACGTTCCTTTACTCTCTGCATGGCGAGCTCGCTGGTGCTTAGCCAAAGAAAAACCAAATGAAAGTGATAGCCGGACTCACGAAGCTTCACAATCCAAGGTGCATACGAACGACTAGCCAACGTTGTCTCAAATGCGAAATTCCGACGTAGTCTCGCGAGGCTGTGCAACCGATCGAGCATGATACGTCCCGCCTCGAACGACATGCTTGCTGAATCAAATGCCGAAAGGCCGACAGCAATTGGGTCGGCATTTACGTACTCAAGCAAACCGAAAGTGTCTCGAAGAAGGAGGGGCGCCAGCGTGGACTTGCCGGCGCCATTCGGTCCGGCGATGATCACAACCTGAGGATTTGATCCAGCCATCCAGTTTCAATCCTGCTGTTCGCGCCACGCTTTGCCGACCTCATTGATTCGATCCAGCGCGGCTTGCAGTTCGGCTCGCTTCGCTTCAAGCGCTTCGTCATTCGCGTCCGCCGAGACGTAGATTCGCGGCGCTATGTCTACGCGGGCCCGGGTAAACGGAAATGGCACCTGAAAACCGTCCCAACTTCTTTTAGCTTCCCAAAATCTTCGCGTGGCGATCGTAAACGGGAGAATTGGTTGACCCGTTTTCTTTGCCAGCAGCACTGCTCCCATCTTCGCGACGTAGCGTGGACCTTTGGGACCGTCGATAGTAAACGCGGTCGGTAATCCGGCCCGCATCAGCCGGGCCATCTCGACAATAGCGCCAACCGCCCCGCGCGTGCTGGATCCGCGCGCTGCCCCGTAACCGAATCGCTGAATGAACCGTGCGATGTATTCGCCGTCAAAACTTTGCGAGGTCATTACTACGATGCCTCGCTTGCGCCAGAAGTAGGTGCCGGTAAATATGCGATTGTGCCAGAAGGTATAGATTGGAACCTGGCCGGCGCCGGTTGCGGCTTCCCAGTTTTCCCAGCCTTCTACCTGCCAACGAATCGTTCGGCCAATCACACTGATGAGCACGAAAAAGGCGAGGTCGGCAGCGCGGATCAGTAATCGCTGCTTGGGTGAATAGGCAGAGAGATCGGCAAACTCATAGGCGCGGGCTACCGTTTCGTCCGGAGCGCGCGCCCCTTTGAACTGCTGTTCGGCGGAAGCTTGCATGAAGCGAAGTATAGGGGAAAAGGGAAATAGGGGAAGAGGGAAAGGGGGCGGTACACTTCTGCTCGGAACCTTTACCCACTTCCCCTTTTACCCCACTCCCCCCTTTTTCACCTCTTCCCCTTTTTTCGCGTACAGCTCCGGCTCGCCCTCCGGCCGGGTCTTCCAGCGCTTGTGAATCCACAGCCACTGGTCCGGATAAAGACGCACCATGCGCTCAACCGCCGCCGCAAAGCGCGCGGTGTTCAGTTCGACGTCTTTCGCCTGGTCTCCGGTGCGAATCAACTCCACCGGCGGATCGCCATGAAAAAAGTAGCGCTTTCTTTTCTTGTCCCACACCGCACAGGTGGGAATCACAACCGCATCAGTCTTCAGCGCGAGGGTGGCGATGCCGGCGGTGGTGCAGGCAAGTTTGCCGAAGAAGGGAACAAAAACACCTTCGCGCGTTTGCGTGTTGAGATCTGAAAGGATGCCGAGCGTGCCGCCCTGCCGCAACACGCGTAAGGCCTGACGCGCGGCGCTCTGTTTATCGATCGCCTTGTTGCCAAAGCGCGTCCTGATCGCCTCCACCATTTCTTCAACGCGCGGGTTGTCGAGGGGACGTACCAGAAAGCTCAAGGGATACTCCAGCGCAGACCAGCCGAAACTGTGCAACTCCCAAACGCCCAGATGGCCCGTCAAAAAAATAACGCCGCGTTTGTTTTTTTCGGCCTCCCTGAGATGGGCCAGGCCCACTTCGTCGTATTCGATCAGCCGGCGCAGCTTCTCCGGCGTCGCCCGCGGCAGCTGGCTGAATTCTCCCAGCAGGCGGCCCAGGCTTTCGAAACTCCCGTACAGAAGTCTTTTTCGCTCCCGCTCAGTCAGTTCCGGAAAGGCAATTTCGAGATTGCGGACGCCAGTGCGTCGCAAGTTTCCGGGCAAAAAGTAAGCAAGGCGCGCGGCGGTCAGGCCCACGGCCAGGGCGGCCCGGCGCGGCAAAATGCCTAGCCCCGAGAGAAGTCCGCGCGCAAGGGCGTACTCGAGCGACGCCTGGAGTTTTCCTGGTTTGGCCACGCGGCAATAGTCCAACGTCCAACGTCCAATGTCCAACGTCCGGAAGATTTGTGAACCGGGTTGGGCCGCGGATTTTCGCGGACAGACGCGAATCTGAAAGGATTTAATATCAGTCTCAGCTATTGCTGGTGTTGATTCGCGCATATCGGCGTTAATCGGCGGCTAATTACTTATCCTGTTTGGCTCGGACTTTGGACATTGGACGTTGGACATTGGACCTAGTATTGATATATTTCGAACGCCGCAAACCGGAAACTCGTAATACTGACGTGGAAAGCGCGGCGGGGCGCCCGGCATAGCTCTTCCATTCTCTCCTCGGACATCACGGCAGATTGGAGTGGGATGCAGAAACGTAGGATTCTCATCGTCGACAATAACGATGAACTGCGTGTCATACTCGAAAACGCGCTCGGCGGTTTGGGCCACGAGGCCATCGTCACCGGCGATCGCGATGTGGCCCTCAGCCGTGACGACCTCGACCAGTTTGATTTGATCATCAGCGACCTCACCGAAGAAGCTTCCGCGGAAATTCCCGAACATCAAAACGGCAACATTGCCAAGGACCACCCGCGTCGCCATCTGTTTACGAAAGTCGCGCCCAGCACTTCCGGGCCGATGCTGGTCAAGGCCTTCAAGATGGTGGCGGCAAACTACCTGCGCTTTCCTTACAACAAAGACGAGCTGCGCGAAATCGTCGAAAAAACTCTTTCCTACAAATTGCGCTACGTCGACACTCCCAACCTGCTTTCGCATACTCACGAGAAGATCGAGTTTGAGCTGCCCAGCGATCTGACGTTGATGAACGGGGTGTTGCAGTACCTGCTCGAACGGGTAGCGAAGATGGGTGTGATCGCTCCGGAGAAATCCAATCTCTTCATCGCCCTTGATGAAGCTTTCGTTAACGCCGTCAAGCATGGCAACAAGAACGATCCGGCCAAGCTGGTGCGGGTGGGCGCGGAGTTGTCGCCGAAAGAGGCTTGTTTCACCGTCGAGGATGAGGGCGAAGGTTTTGACGTGCAAACAATACCCGACCCGTGCGATCCGGCGAATCTTTTCAAGTCTTCCGGTCGCGGCGTCTTGCTGATCTACAACATCATGGATGAAGTTGAGTACAATGCGCAGGGCAATCGTGTAAAGATGGTTAAGCGACCAGACCCTGCGCTCGAGACTCAACTAGTTGAACCAGGCACACCCAAAGACAAACACGCCGGCAACGTCTGAAGAAGTTTCCCAACGACAAACTGCCTCTTCGGCTGGGAGCGCAGACATCTTGTCTGCCGGCTCCGCCGAGCGCCCCGGCTTCTGGCGAAATTGGCTGTGGTGGCTTGTCCCCGCCCTGCTTGGTCTATTGCTTGCGCTGTGGTTTGTCGATCCTTTCATCGGCGATTGGGACGGCATGGACTACACGATCCTTTCCCTTGCCGGTTATCCCTCCTCGATGGCCCTCGGCCGGAACCTTTTTATTTTCGGAAACCACACGCTCTACCAATTCGCTCACTCGCTCTTCAACGTACAACCCGAACACGCCTATTTGATCTTCAAGTATGCGGTGGTGGCCCAGGCGCCGCTCGCGGTGATCGCGTGTTGGGCGCTGGCGCGCGATTTTTCGAAGTCGATTCACGCGGCAACTCTGGCGGCGCTGTTCCTCGTGTTTTCTCCGGTGTTTGTGCTTTACAGCGGCCAGGTGATGACCGACGTACCTTCGGTGCTGCTGCTATCCACCGCTTTGATTCTGCATTATCGCGGCCTGCAAAAAGACAATGCATGGCTGGTGATTGCCGGCGCCGCGTTGCTGGGGCTAGGCGTCAACCTGCGGGAAACGATCGGGTTTTACGCGCCGTGGCTGGTGGTGGCGCCGTTTGTTTGCGGTTGGAAATTCAAGCGACGGCCTCTCTTGATTGTTGCGGCTTCCTGTTTGATCTTCTTCGTTTGTGCAATCGGCTGGTTTGCTTTTTGGTTCATCACTGACGAGCACTACCGTTGGGTTTGGTTTGGCTGGCGCGAATCGATGTGGCAGGAAACGGCGCGACATCCGGTAACGCTGCGAAACCTGCGCCCCTACCTTGCCTACTTTTTTGTTACCGCGCCGCTCCTGCTGGTCTCGCTTCCCTTTGCTTTGTGGAACGAGTGGCGCGAGCGAAAGCTTTCGCCGTTGCTGCTGCTGGGGGCGATGGGTTTGTTGACCGACCTGCTGCTTTTTCTCAATTACAGCACGGCCGTCAACTGGCGTTACTTTCTTACCGGACTGCCCGCGGTGGCACCGCTCGCCGGGAACTTTTTGATCCGCGTGCTGTCGCGACGACTACGCAGCGTGCGACTCGCCTTTGTAGTTTGTGTGACTGCCGTGGTTGCGCTTGCCGTGGTCTTCAGTCTTCTGATTCGGCCGGCCAGCAAGCAGTTCATTGCGCGGCGCGCGATGAGCAAGGAGTATCGCCAGCAGCTAGTGAACGTGCCGCGAGACGCGGTGATGATCTCGGGCTCGCAGACAATTGCGGTCACTTACTGGAAAGCAATCGGCGCGGGCGACTGGAAAACTATCGGCACTGGCGGCGGGTGGCCCGGCGACGATCTGGTACCGCTGATTCAGCGTTACCTGAACGACGGTCACCGCGTTTTTCTCGACGCCGATCCGCGCTGGTGGCTGCCGTGCAGTTGGCAACGAGATGAGATTCCGGCGATCGTAAAGTTGCAGGGAGAGTTTTTGTTTCGTCGCGTGACTGACACGATTTATGAACTGAGGCCGCAAGGCGAAACCAGCGCCGGCGATGCTCCACACTTGGAAAAGCTGCTGCCGGAAAACCGGCCGGAAGACACGAAGAAGTGTCCGCCGATAAGCTCGTGAAGCAGTAGACAGAATACAGTAGGCAGTAGACAGTAGCGCCTTCTGTCTCCTGTATTCTTTCTACTGACTACTGACTACTGACTACTGACTACTGCTTCCAATGCCTTTCGAATTCTTTCTGGCTTTGCGTCACCTGCGCTCACGGCGTAAGCGCCGTCTGGTGCGCGTGACCTCGCTCATCGCGGTGGTAGGAATCGCGGTTGGACTTGCGGCGCTTATCGTTGCGCTGGCGCTGGCAAACGGCTTCCGCGACGAGCTGCGCGACAAGATTTTGCGCAACACTGCGCACCTCACCGTCATGCGCACTGACGGCCAGGCGATGACCGATTACAAATCGGTGGCGGCGAAAGTCGCAGGGATTCCAGGTGTCACCAGCGCATCGGGAACAACTTACGACGGCGCGGTTATCGTCGGTCCACGCGCTTCCGCTTATGCAGTGCTGCGCGGAATCGAAGCCTCGACGAGCACAAGTCAGCAACTGGCCCAATCGCTAATTGCTGGTTCCTCAGATGAAATATTTGCGGCTCATCCCGACTTGAATAACCTGCCGGCGGTCGGCTTAGGCTCGGAGTTGGCCGCGCGCACAGGACTAGCGGTGGGCGACACTGCCGAAGTCATTCCCGCATCGGCGGGTCTCTCAGCAAATCAAACGCGGCGCCGCCTGCGCGTGGCCGCCGTGCTGCGCTCCGGCCTGTTTGAATACGACTCGACCTGGGTTTATCTGCCGCTCGAAACGGCTGGAGCAATTTCCGGTGAAGCTCATGCGGCGACGGTGATCAGCGTTCAGGTCGCTGACATCTATGACGTGAAGTCCGTCACCGCGAAAGTAAGGGAATCTGTCGGCAGCTCGTATACGGCTGTTGACTGGCAGGAAGCGAACCGTCCGTTGTTTACCGCGCTCGCGCTCGAACGTCGCATCGGCATCATCATTATTGGGTTGATCGTTTTCATCGCGGCACTCAATATCACCACCACCTTGATTCTCGTCGTTGTCGAACGACGCCACGACATCGCGGTGCTCAATGCGCTCGGCGCAACCTCCAAAAGCATCATGAGCATTTTTGTGATTGAAGGCGCGCTGGTGGGATTGACGGGCGCCGCGATGGGCGTGTTGCTGGGCGCCATCGCGATCGTGATTGCGAATCGTTTCCAGCTTTTGAGTCTGCCTGCCGACGTTTATTCGATTAGCAACGTGCCGCT
>Ga0070670_100001293_pt1 | contig 19958 bp, 17 predicted proteins | sample KBSS63metaG_FD_64665 | JGI IMG/M metagenome (GOLD analysis project Ga0070670, IMG submission 64665) | Switchgrass rhizosphere microbial communities from Kellogg Biological Station, Michigan, USA - KBS S6-3 metaG | ecosystem: Host-associated > Plants > Roots > Rhizosphere > Soil ... | reverse complement strand
TTCCACATCACGTTGACCGAGGTCACGGGCAACGCAGTCCTTGCAAGACTTGTCGGCGAGTTGTTCGACGAGAGGCACAGCCCGATCTCGGCGAAGATCAGCTCCCGCTTCGAAAGCACGCGCACCTGGAGAGCGGCGCTCAAGGAGCATGAGGCGATCCTGCAGGCGCTCGAAGCGCGCGACCCGATCGGCGCCCAGGCGGCAATGCGCGCCCATCTCAAGGCGTCGGCTTCACGGTGGGTCGGGGATTGACGATGATGCAGCGAGCGCGCGCCGATCGGGGGAGTCTGCGGTTGATGCCGCCAACGCGCCGATCTCCCGCTCGACGGCGGCTGTCAATCGCCGCCAACGACATGAGCGGCGACCCAACGCTGGTAACACGGCACCCATCAGGGCTGCGATACTTTCAATTCAACGACTTGAGTCTTAGCTCCGGGTCGACAAGCCCCGTTGGCTCGCTGATCTCGGCGGACCCCAGCTGTCGCCCGAAACGAGCAGCGTCAAAACGCGACTGTCAATAGCGCTGCGATCGGCCACAAGCATCGGTGATCGGGCGGGCTCGTTTTGCCTGCCGAGCTCTCCATAGACCGGAACACCCGTCTAGAAGGAGATGGAAAATGACCTACTACACCGGACTCGACGTGTCGCTGCGGTCGGTCTCGATCTGCGTTGTGGACGACAAGGGCGAGGTCTGTCTTGAGGCGAAGGTCGCGGCCGAGATCGATGCCATCGTCGAGCGCCTGCGCCGCGTCAGCAGCGAAGTGAAGGAGAACCGCGCCAAACGCTTGGCCCGGGCACTATGGCTGCGTGCAGACGAAGCTGCCGGCGTCCGTGAGCGCACCCGTGCCCTTGTAGCGTGGGTACTGGGGATAGGGGCACAGCGGCCGGCTCAGTACCGTCGCACCTTGCGCGACCTTGGTCACCGTGATGCCGGTGGTCGTCGGATCGGTCCCCGATTCGACCCAGTTCATCACTGGCGTCAACAGATCCACGGTGTCTGCGCCAGGTCCGCCTGTACAGTGCCCGACGCCGGGATTAAAGAACGCCTTGACGAACTTGTCGGCCTCGGCTTGCCCACCCGCCGCGGTCACCACTGCCTGGTAGTACGCTTCAGTGTCCTTCGGACTGATCGCAGAATCAGCTAGGCCGTGATACAGGATCAGCTTCCCGCCGCGAGCTCGAAAGGCGGCGAGATTCGGGTTGTCGCTGTCGGACAGCAGGCTCAGTTGCGTGATCCGCGGCAGCCACGGCACTGGGTCGAACGTGAAAGCTGACGCAGCGGGATTCTGGGTGACGAAGTAGCGCACGTACTGGTCGGCGAACAAGTTGCTGTAGCGCGGCGTCGCTGCCGTGACGTCGCCCGTCTGCGTCCCGTTCCACGCCACCTCGCTTCCGAGGTAAAAGCCCGGGAGGTACTGCTTGCCATTGATTGACCACGTGCCGTACAGCGAAGAAGCGGTCGTGATCTGCGGGTCCGTTAGACACGCGTCGCTGTCGGCCCCCGTGCAGCGCAAAGCCGCCGGATTGAAGGTGCACAGCTTGGGCTGCGAAAGGATGCCGTCGTTGGCGCCGTCCTGCGCATCGCAGGCAGCGAGGATGGCCCGGTTGAGCGTAGTGAGCTTGGCGGGCGTGAGATTGCCGCCGGGCGTGAAGATGAGCTTGTTGTTCCGGGTGAAGCCGAGGAACAGGCTTTGCAACTGAATTGCCGGCGCCATCGCGACAATGCCGTCGAAATCGGCCGGCCAGCGCTGCGCCTCGATCAACGCCTCTTGCCCGCCTTTGGAGCAGCCGTTGAAGTAATTCTTGGCCTCGTTCTTTCCGTAATACGACCGCACGATCTCCTTGCCGACTTGATAGGTTCGATGGACGGAGAGATATGAGTAGTCGTTCAGGGCGAGCGGATCGAGCGCGAAGTTGGCGGTGTTTGGGACGTCGTTGCCGCCCGTGGACGCCATCTGCGCGAACCCGGAGCTAAGATACTGTGCATTCGGCGCAGCCAAGTTTCCGTTGAAACCTCCGCCGCCGACGAATACGGTGCGGCTGTTCCATTGCGTCGGCATGCGAATCGCAAATGCCGTCTTCGGCGCCAAGGTGCCACGCACGTCGCAGAACTCGGGGAGGGGCCCGCTGGCCGCGACCGCGGTCGCCGAGACGATCACCCCGTCGCCGATCGTTTGTCCTGCCTTGAAGTCGGTGCACGCCAGAGCGGTCGTTGGTGCAGGCGCATCATCGTCCGAGCCGCCACAACCCGCGAGAGGGAAAAGGGCGGCGCAGAAGATCAGACGACAGAAACCGTTCGGGGTTAGCAGCATGGCGTTTCCTTGATCGTGTAATGCTCTGGCAACGACTGTGTTCAGCAGCGCAAGACCGCTGTTTGCTCGCGCGCGACGTGTTCTTTGGAGCGGAACCCGCGTTCGGGCGAGCATTTGCAGTTGTGCGCCTAGCCCGCTTGGTCGCTCAAGGTACAGAGGCATCTGACGTGCCCGGGTAGCCCCGACCTTTCCCTAGCTTTTGCAAAAGCCAGACTAGAAATACGCTTGGGCGGTCGCACACGCAGGACTCGTGCGACCCAGTGCTTGTTGTAGCCGGATTGGAGTTTCCGTGCGTCGAGTCGATTCGTAGCCGCGCTGGACCAATTGCCGCGGTCGTGTCTAGCGATTCCCAGCGGTCTATACGACTCTTCGGTGGTATTGCCGTGCAACTTCGCCAGACGGCGCCTTTGAGGATAAGAAGCCATGCAGATCTCAAAGCCAAGAACGTTTGCCACGATTGTCTTTCTGAGCGTCCCAGCAAGCGTCTTTGCGCAAATGAGCTGCGCCGCGCTGGGCGACTTCCTGGCCACGCAGCCCTATGTCTCGCCGGCCAATGCCCAGACTCCTCTGACCACGCTGACAGCGACCGCGCCCAACGCGCGCTGCGAGGCGAATTTCGCCTACTCGTCGCGCGGCGACGTCTCTGCCGGCTATGCCCCAGGCCAGAGCCAACGCATCGTCCTTCGCGTCGGCCTGCCGCTCAGCATCGCTGATGGTGCGCCGGCGGGAGAGAGCGGTCTGGGTGCTTGGAACGGCAAGGTCCAAAACCTCGGCGGCGGCGGGCTCGCCGGCAGCGTCGGCGCGGTCACGGCGGCGACCAATGCAGGCTATGTCGGCTCGTCGACCGACACCGGCCACACCACAGCCGAGAACCCCAACTTCGCTGTGATTCAGGCGAGCCATACGCTCAACTACGGCAAGCTCGACGACTTTCTCATCGAGAGCCTGCGCCAGCAGTACCGATGGGCACTCGACCTCTCCCGCACCTACTACGGCACGCCGGCGACCCGGAATTACTGGAACGGCTGCTCGACCGGTGGCCGCCAGGGACTTTCTCTAGCGCTCAATCACGGCGCAGACTTCGACGGTTTCCTGGTCGGCGCGCCCGCCAACTACAACTCACGCCTGCAGGTCACCACCTTGTGGCCGTGGTGGGTCAACAAAGACGTCGCAGATAACTCGGTCACCCCTGCCAAGTTCGCCGCAGCCAACGCCTCGGCCGTCGCGGCCTGCGATGCGATCGACGGCGTCGTCGACGGCGTTATCGGCGAACCGCGGGCCTGCACCTTCGACGCTCGCGCCAACATCTGCGGAAGCCCCGGCGCTCCAACGACGAACTGCCTGACGACCAATGAGGCGCAGGCGGTCAACATGATGTGGGACGGCCCGCGCAACGACCAGGGCACACGGATCTGGTATCCGTTCGAGCGCGGCGCTGCGCCAAGTGTGAGCTCGACTGCCACCTGCGGCAACCTCGGTTCGCAGTGCTGGGCGCACGCCGACACGACCTTCGACTGGCATTTACTGCCCCTTTCGCAGTTCGACGACGAGACGCAGCTCGCGACGCGACTGGTCGCGCCCTATAGCGACATCACGAGCACCGCGCTCGACCCCGTCAGGAACCGGGGAGGCAAGATCCTGATGTATCACGGCGGCGCCGACCCCTTGATTCCGCACCGCCAGTCCATCCACTACTACAACGACACGCTCGACCGCTTCGGCGGGCTCGATGTCGTGAAGCCATGGTTCCGCTTCTTCGTCGCGCCGGGAATGGGCCACTGTGGCGGCGGAGTCGGGCCGCAGCCGCAGAACCTGTTCGAGAGGATGGTCGAGTGGGTCGAGAGCGGCACTGCGCCGGACAGCATTCTCGCCACCAACGTCAGCAACGGCGTCGTTACGCGCAGCCGGCCGCTGTGCCCATGGCCGCAGACCGCCCTCTACAACGGCACGGGCGACCCGAACGATGCGGCAAGCTTCACCTGCGGCGGCAACGTCGAGACGCGCACAGCGTCATGTCTCGACATCGTCGCCCGCTACCAGAACGAAACGTCGACCGAGCTCGAGCCTACTGGCCGAAGAAATCCTGCAACATGCAATCTGAGCCCGCCAAGCGGTGTGAGGTGACCCGATGAACAGCAACGCGACTCTCATCAAGTACCTGGCCGCGGTCGGCCTGCTGGTGGCCTCGGCCGCGCCTCAGGCTGCGCTGGTGGTCTACAACACTCAGGCGAGCTTCCTCGCTGCGGTCTCGTCTCCGGGGGTCGACACCTTCGCCGGTCTCTCGATCACCGATGCGACCGCCAGCCCGATGCTTCGCTCCGCCGGAAGCTACTCCTACACCGCCGCGAGTACGACGTCTTTCTTTGGCGCCGGCTCGGTCGCGAATCCCTGGCTCTCGACCAACGCCGCCACCGACACGATCACGTTCTCCGGCTTCAGCCCGGGCATGAATGCAGTCGGTGGGCTCTTCTTCGGCTCGGACGTCTCGGGGGCGTTTGCGAATGGCACGGTGGTGCTCACGGCGATCGACTCACTCGGCGCGACGTTGACGCAGACGATCACCGGCGCAACGCTCTTCAGCTTCCTTGGCTTTCAGAGCACCGGGACCATCACCTCGCTCGCGCTCAGCAGCGTCTCGCCAAATTCGACCGTCTGGCCGACCGTCGATAACCTGACGCTAGCCATAGGTGCCGTCACAGCGGTGCCGGAGCCGGAAACCTGGGCGCTGATGCTCGGCGGGTTGGGCGTCCTGGGGACCTTGGCCCGGCGCAGGCGCCGGTAGTTCGCAAACAGGAAACAGCCGCGGGCTCCAGGCCGAGCGTCTGAAGTACGTGAAAGGAAAGGAGACATGATGATCCGTAATTCGAACTTTGGGCTTGTACGGGCCGTCCCGGCCATATTTGCGCTTGTCGCTGCGGTCGTACTAGCGCCCACCGCGGCTCATGCTGATCCGGTGCCCAATCCGTCGATCACTGGTCCGATTCCGGCGCCAGTGTTGCCGCACGACGTGTCAAGGAACTATCCGTTCTTTGCGACCGACAAGCCAATCAACAAGAAGGGTTACGTAGAAGAAGAGTACTTTTTCGAAGGCGTGGCCAAGCGCTACAACACGCCCACGGGTCAAACCGGAACGGTGATCAGTTCGGGACACCCGTATCGCACCAGGATGCTCGTTCGCAAGCCGATTGACGACAAGAAGTTCAATGGCGTCGTCCTCGTCGAATGGCTGAACGTTACCGCGGGGGGCAGTGACGATAACGACTGGTATTCCACCCATGAACATCTGATGGCAGAAGGCTATGCCTACGTGGGCGTTTCGGTCCAACGCGTGGGCGTCGACTACACCAGGAACTGGAGTCCGCTCAGATACTCGGCACTCGACGTTACGAATGGAGGCACCATCAATGACGATAGCCTGTCCTATGACATCTTCTCCCAGGCTGGGCAGGCGCTTCGCGACCCAGTAGGCATCGATCCTTTGAAGGGGTTGCGTAAGAAGCGGATCGTCATCGGCGATGGGGAATCACAATCTGCGGGTCGACTCGTCACCTATGTCAACGCGGTCATGGCGCGTGGTGACAAGGCCTATGACGCCATCGTGCTGCACTCGGCTACTGCCGTGGTGAGGCCCGACAGCATGACCAAGGTCATGCTGGTGAACTCTGAATATGACGCAGAGGGTGTCACGGCAGACCGTGTTCAACCCGACACCAAAGTGTTCCGGGTGTGGGAGGTCGCCGGCACGTCTCACTTCGATTGGGACATGTTCCGGAGCCGGCTGACACTGCAGATGCGAGATCAGGGGGTCAGCGCTGCAGCGTTGGCAACATGCGTCGAGCCCCAAAACTTCACGCGCACGCACTTCGGTTACGTTCTGGGCCGTGCGTACGACCACGTGGCTGAATGGGTTCGATCTGGAGCGCAGCCGCCGATCGCACCACGGCTCACAGTGCTGGGCTACGGGACAAGCGAGTGGGGACGTCCGGTGATTTTGGCGAGGGATGCCTTCAAGATCGCGCAGGGCGGAATCAGGCTGCCGGACGTTGCGGTTCCCACCGCCCTCAACCACGGCGACAACCGGCTGGCGACAGGCACGGGCAACTGCCAACTCTACGGACATTGGATCCCCTTCAGTGCTTACCAGATCGACCAGCTGTATCGCAACAACGCCGACTATGTCCATCGGGTCGTCGACAACGTAAGAGCCAACGTCAGGCACGGGTATATCAGCAAGGCGGCTGCGCGCGAGCTCATCCGTGAAGCCAAAGAGGCGGAAATCGGTGACGGCAAGAAGAAGAACGACCCATACGTTGATATCGATAACGATCCCGACTTCAACTAGCAAGCAATGGCTCGAGTCGTCCCCTGTAGATGATTGGATCGCTTCTTATGGGCGATTCCCGTGCTCGCTGCCAACGCCTGAAGTAAAAGTAAAGTCGACCTCAATCGCGTGAGCAAATCGTGCGGCCGCCTGATGTGGGTTGGCGGTCATCCTCTCCGCTGCGCCAGCTCGCTTGAGGTCGATCCGGTCTGTTCTTCGCTTACTTCGGCATTCGCAGAGGTACAGTATGCGCACGATTACAAGCTAAGCGTGAAAGCCGACAGCTGGCCTATCAATCCGCGGCGCGCGAGTCAGTCGGCTATGCGAATGATGTCGTCGGCCCGGACCTCTATGGGAGACGCGGAACTTGATTCATTCCAGCGATGGAGTGCTTTCGCAAATTAAGAAAGCGCAAACGGGCAATTGTTGACGCGAAGCGCGGAGCAGTCCTCCACTTCCCCCTCCGACGCATCTACGTGCGCCGACGGGTAGGGACTTCCCGCGCTAGAGTAGGCCTCATGACGACCCTATTCCGCGCCGGAGCTCTCGCGCTATCCATTTCGCTGCACGGTCTCGCCTTCGCGCAGGCTACAGACTTTCCAACCAAACCGGTCACGATCGTCACGCCCTTTGCCGCTGGCAGCGGCCCCGACGCCGTCTTGCGGCTGGTCTCAGAGAAGCTCGGCAAGACGTGGAATCAGCGCGTCGTCGTCGACAACAAGCCCGGCGGCGGCGGCTTCATCGCGATCGAGGCCGCTCGGCGCGCGACGCCCGACGGCTATACCCTTCTTCAGCTCGACAGCGAACACCTCGCCGCGCTGCCTTATCTCTACAAGGCGCGCAACTTCAAGACGCTGGAGGCGTTCGACATGGTCGGCACGCTCTTCCGGACGCCGTTCATGATCGCGGTCGCGAGCGATTCACCTTGGAAGTCGGTGGCTGACCTGGTTGCCGCCGCGAAAGCGAACCCGGGAAAGGTGACATACGGCTCGTGGGGCGTCGGCAGTCCCGGCCATCTCGGTGGCGGGCTACTCGAGAGCCTGACGGGAACCTCGATGCAGCACGTGCCCTATCGCGAGGTCTCGCAGCTCTACACGTCGGTCGGGGCCGGTGACGTTTCGTGGGCGTACGCGTCGATCCCGTCAAGTCAGGGAACCTATCGCGCCGGCAAGATTCGCTACATCGCCGTCGCGGCGCCGAAGCGGATCGTGCAGCTGCCCGAGGTGCCGACGGTGGCCGATGCGGGAGGGCCGCAGGGGGTCGACGTCAATTCGTTCGTCGTCCTCGTCGCACCCAAGGGGACGCCGTTGGCCCTGCGACAGAAGATCAATGGTGACGTCGCGAAGGCGATCGGCGAGCCCGACATCCGCGATCGCTTCGACACGTTCGCCTTCGAGCCGCTCGCCTGGAGCCCGGACGAGATCGCCAAGAACGCCGAAGCGAAATCGCGGACCTACGAGCAGCTCATCAAGCGAGCCAACATCACACTCGATTGAGTGAATGATGAGAGAGCTTTGAACGTTCGTGATCCCGGGAGGCGCGAAGCTGGGCGTTCTCGGCCACTCCCGTACGTAGTCTCACGACGAACCGCGACGGCGATGCCAAGGCCACAGAGAACGTATGCGAGTGCGGCCGACTTTTCCCACGTGAATGCCAAAGCTGCGAAGAGCAGGCTCTGGGTCTGGACTAGCCAGCCCATCCGTTGATTCAGAAGGTCCGACTCTTGCTTATTCAACTCGCGAATTGTGGTCGCTGCTCGGTCGATCTGCTCAGGCGTCACGTGACCTCTCCCGGATGAATCATTGAGTCGCCGCTGGCTTCTTGAGGGCCGACGTCATGACGCCTAGCCAAGATGGCTTCGTGATTTCGGGCGGTCCGTCCCCTGCAGCGACGTAGGTTGCGCGCCGGGGGCGTGCCGAGCTACACCAGCGCACCGGACCGATGGGCGGTCAGGTCGTAGCGAATTCGCGAGGGGACGGACCATGGAGCAATCTAGCACTCTGTACGTCGGTTTGGACGTGCACAAGGACAGCATCGACATCGCCGTGGCCGAGGCGGCGCGGGACGCCGAGGTTCGACACCTGGGAAGCGTGGCCGGCGGTGTGACTGCAGTGAGCAAGTCGATGCGCAGGCTCGTGAGCACCGGTCACCGACTGCACATCGACTACGAAGCCGGTCCCTGCGGCTTCGTGCTGCAGCGTCACTTCACTGCCTTGGGCTGGCGCTGTGACGTCGTGGCGCCATCGTCAGTACCGCATCCATCCGGCGAGCGCATCAAGACCGATCGCCGTGACGCCATGAAGCTGGCACGCCTGGCGCGGTCCAATGACCTGGCAGTCGTACGCGTTCCCGACGGTGCCGACGAAGCGATCCGCGACCTGGTGCGCGCCCGGGACGACGCCGTGCGCGAACAGCGCTATGGCCACCACCGCCTCAAGGTACTCCTTCTACGCAACGACACCCCGTACGCCGGCAAGTGCTCCTGGACGGCTGCGCACCCGCGCTGGCTACTGTCAAGCTCGAGCACGCGGCCCAGCAGATCAGCTTCCAGGAGTACCTGCATTCGATCACCGCGTCCGGTGCCCGGATCGGCCGGCTGGAGCAGGCCATGCGCGACGCGCTACCCGACTGGAGCCTGAGACCACTCGTCCAAGCGCTGCAGGCGCTGCGCGGCGTACAGCTGACGCCGCAATGACCTTGGTCGCCGAGCTGCAGGACTTCCTCCGCTTCGACAACGCGCGCAAGCTCATGGCTTACGTGGGGCTCGTGCCCGGCGAGCGCCCCGGAACGAGCCGACCGCGCCGAAGCTCGAGAGCAACCGTTTGGGCGCGACCCCTGACCGTACAAGTGACCGCTTCAACAACGCATTAGGTTCAACCGGACCCGGTCAACACCGGACCGCCACGAGCGGCTGCTTTTCGGGTTCGGTGGTGGTAGGAGGCCTTTCCCATGGACTCAGCGGATTCAACCGATAGCCCAGCGGGCTGGACGAATCCGGCGGCCAATGCCACGATCCGGAACGATCTCGGCACTGGCCAAAGGCTCCCATGAATCCAGTCAAAACCATAGCAATCGTCCTCATCATCGCCGGAGTCCTCGGCCTTGTTTATGGCGGTTTTAGCTACACGAAGGACACGACTGTTGTGAAGCTCGGCCCGCTCGAGATCTCTGCCAAGGAAAAGCAGACCATCAATGTGCCAATGTGGGCGGGCGTCGGCGCTATCGCTATTGGCGGTCTATTGCTCGTCTTCGGTGGCAAGAAGCAGTGACATCACGTGTCGTCTAACCCGTCCGACAGGGACTTCCGAAGTAGTCAACGCATAGCCGTCATTAATGCAGTCTTTGATTGCTGGGTGACGTGAGTCGAAGCGGTACTGGACAGAGAACAGACTGCCACTCTACAGACGGCCTTGTTGCACCGAGCGCTGACGTGCCTTTCGGTGCGGACCCAGATGCGAACCTCAGCGGGGCTCCATTCCTATCGCGTGGCCGCTGCCGATCGAGCGCCACCCAGGGTTAGTCGAGCTTGCCCGCTGCCGGTCTGACCTGTTCCGCGCGTCTTCGTCTTCACGTCGTGCATGGAACCTGGTTGAAGCTCAGGCCGCAGTAGGCTTGATGCTTAGATGGTTCGGATCGAAGCCGTCGCCTCGCGTCATCGTTGCCCAGAGGATGCGAGCATTCTTGTTGGCCAGTACGACCACCGCCTTCTGCCCTCCTGAGCGCTCGCGCAGCGGGACCACCCATGAGGAGATCTTGTCCTGTCGTCGGTGGGCCGTCATGACCGCCGACTTGGCGCCCTGGATCAACAGCGTGCGCAGGTAGGTGTCACCGCGCTTGGTGATGCCGCCTAGGTTGTTCTTGCCGCCGCTCGAGCGATGGCGATGCCGAACTCGCGGCAAAAGCCGCGCAGTGTGTTGATGCGCTGAGTGCGGCTGGCCTTCCAGAGACTGCGGGTGCGATGCAGGCCCTGCAACGCCTGCTGCTCGACGGACTTGACACCCACGGGCTTGATGTCGGAATCGCGCGCGGCCTGCAAGAGCGCCGCGGCGTCAGCAGCATCGGTCTTGTTTCGACGTACGTAGGCGCGAACGTAGGCTGGTGGCAGCATCGACACCTCGATGCCCAAGCGATTGAGCCAACGTGCCCAGTGATGAGCCGAACCGCAGGCCTCCATCACCACCAGGGCGACCGCCCGGTCGAGAAGGAAACTCTCGAACTGGCGTCGGGTTGGGCGCCGGGCCTCGAGCACCCGCCAGGCCGAGTCAGCGATGCACAGCTGAAAGACGTTCTAGGCGAGGTCGACACCGATGACGTCCCCGGCGTTGGCTGCAACAGGGGTACAGAAACTTGAACATCGGCGATAGCATTCATGTCGGACTCCTTCGGGTTGCGCCGATGCCCCACACCACATGAGACCGGCTGGTACTTTGATACCGAAAGACGTGGGGGAGTCCATCCCGTCAATCGAGCAGACCTAAAGACGCCCTCCGTCGGTAGGGGATTTCTCGATACTCGAGATTGCCAAGTCATGAGTCTCATCTTTGCTCTCGTCGTGGCCGCAGCATCCCCATGCGAGGTTCCGTCATCGGAAGAGGCGGCGCAGCGCTCGTTGCCCTACGCTGCCTTCGATGGTCGAAACGGTCCTTTCGGCTGGCGCACGTTGGCCGCCGGCGGGTGTACGGATTCAGCCGTCTCACTCCTGGCTCGGTACTCGGAGACAAATCGCAGCCGTTTGGCACCCGCTCAAAGAAGAGAGATAGCCTTTCACATTGGCCAAGCTCTCGCCATGGCGGGACGAGAGCAGGAGGCGATCGCGCCGCTTGAGCAGGCGCTCGATACCGAGGCCCCAGAGGAGTGGTCTACGTATGTGAGGGCAACTCTCGCGTTCCTTCGTCGCGACGGGCCGGCGCTGCAAGCAGCTCGCGCGTCTTATGCAGCACTAGCGCCTGGCTCGGTACGTTTGCGAATCATCGATGGTCTCGTCGCGTGCCCGGCGGAGCCGTACATGAAGGCTGCACATTGCAAGACGTGAGCAGCGAGTTCACCTCGAACGTGCAAAACAACGGGGCCTAACCGCTCCTTGGGTGAACTCCTCCAGCCACCTTCGCTATCTGCAGTCGCATATTTCGAACGTCAAGCGACGGTCCGCTTTCGGGACGACTACTTAACCACATCATGCGGCGGCTTTGGGTCGAGCGCCGCCAAATCTGGTCGAGGCTCTTGGCGGACCAGACCAGTTGTCCGAGTTCAACAACATCTAAGCTGACAGCGGCCGGAGCTGTTCTCGGGTCAGAAGCGGACGTCAACCAAGGGCGCCTATCCACGGCCCTGACGCATATGGATCCCCTGCTCGGCCGATCACCTTCATGAAACGGCCCTACCGCGCCCGCCCGCTAGTACTTCGCCGTCCGCATCGCGGCGCCGCCGCCATTCAGCTTGATCCTCTGGCCGGTGTCGGTGAGCGTCGCGCCGTCGAGGCGGAACACCTGGATATCCTTCTCGAGCATGTTCTGGACAAGGATTGTCGTGCCGTCGCGCGAGAAGGCGATTCCCTGCGACCAGCGGCCGATCGGCGCCTGGGCGAACTTGACGGGCTTGAAACCGTCGAACCGATACAGCAGCAGTTGGCCGTTGGCGTTATAGAAGGGCGAATCCTTGGCCTTGCCGGAACCGTTGTGGACCACGACGGCAAGCGTCTTGCCGTCGGGTGAGAGCTGAATGCCCTCCGGCGTCGGCCCGACCGTCACGGTCTCGACGACGCGGACCGGCTTCGCCTGCAGGTCGATCACGCTGACCGTGTCGGCATCGCCCAGATTGCGGCCGATGTTGGCGACGACGGCGATGCGGCCATCGGCGGAGATGTCGAGGCCGTACGGGCGCAGGCCTGCCGCGAAATCGCGGTTCGCTGATGTGACCTTGCTGCCGTCAACCGTGAGCAGAGAGATCGCGTGGTCCCCGTCGCGCGTGACCAGCGCGCTCTTGCCGTCCGGCGTGAACATCGCGTGACTCGGCCCCGACTTGTCGTCGCCGAGCTTGACCGTGCCGGCCGGCGTCAGTGTCTTGCCGCTGACCGTGAACACCGAGACCGTGCCTTCGTTGCGGTTGGCGACTAGAACGAGCGTGCCCTGCTTGTTGAACGACACGCCCGAGGCGCCCACGCCCGCCTTCAGCGTCGCAACGACCGCCGGCGGCGACGCCTTCAGGTCGATCACCGTCAGGGTGTCATCGGCGACCACCTTCGTTGCATCGGCCGGATCCAGCTTGCTCGCGCGCGTGACCAGCGCCAGCGACTCGTCGGGCGAGACAGCGACGCTCATCGGCGGGCCGACGACGCTGGTCGGCACGTTCAGCTCGGCGACGACCTTCGGCGGCTTCACGCCCAGGTCGATCACGGTGACGGTATCGGGCGGCGGGCTCGCGACCACCTTGTTGGCGCCGTTGTCGAGCGTCGCCTTGTTGTCGTTCGCCGAGACGGCGAGCTGCGCCAAGGCGCCGGTCCCGGCGCAGGCCAGGGCGGTCGCTGCGACAGCGGCGCGCATGAGATGGGTCATGATGTCTCCTTGATTGTCGTTCGTTGCGCCGCGCGCGGCGAAGCGAGGCGTGCGGATTCTCGTCGCTGTGCTGGCGTCTCGCCTAGCGTCCTAACATTCGCGTCGCCTCCCGCGTCGCGGCGGCTACGGTATGCGCAGAGTGACGCGCTCGCCCACATGCCGAAGTACGGCAGATGTTTCAGCAGCCGCTACGTGCTCACTGGAAGCTCGGGAAGCGAGCGTTTCCGATTGAGCGGCCCTCGGGCCGCCGCCGGCCCGCGAGAGCCCTGACCACGTATAGCGGCCGACCGAAGGATCGCTATTTCTTAAGATGGGTGTTCATGAAGGTGCCAATTTCGGTGAACGCTTCGCGCACCTCCGGAATGCGATCGTCTCGCCCGTATTGCGCGTGCGATTGCCCTTCGTAGACCTGCAGGAACGAATCAATGCCCTGGTTGCGGAGCTTGCGATGCACGCGCACCGTGTTGCTGAGCAGCAGGTCACGCGTGCCCGAGGTGAGGATCGTCGGCGGGAAGCCGCTCATGTCGCCGTAGATGGGCGAGATCAACGGGTCCTTGAGGTCGTGTCCCTTGGCGTAGAACGCCGCGGCAGCGTCGCAGAAGCCTTCGGTGGAGACCAGCACGTTGTCCAGCATCGCGTTCGTGTAGAAGGTGTCGCCGGTCTTGGTGCTGTCGGACATCGGCGTGCCCGAGGCGATCGCTCCGGGCATGGGCATGCCGAGCTGCTTGGCCCGCAAACCCATCTCGAGCACCAGCGCGCCGCCCGCCGACGTGCCGATCAGGCCGACGCGCTTGGGATCGGTCTTGGCGATGACTTCCTTGTAGACCGCCATCGAATCGTCGAGCGCAGCGGGGAAGTAGGCCTCGGGCGGCATGCGGTAGTCGACCGCGATGACCTTGTAGCCGCCGATCGCGGCGATGAGCATCGCCTCGGGCAGCGCTGCTTCGGCCGGATTGAGCACGTAGCAGCCGCCGTGAATCTGCACCAGCACGCGGTCGCGGTTTTCCGCCGGGATGTTCTCGGGCGTGACGGTGTAGATCTTCACGCCGGCCATCGTCCCGGGTTCGACCTTCACCTGCAGGCGCTGGCGCATCAACTCGACATTGGGCGCGGCCGACGCGCGCAGCGACTCCGCGAGCTGCTTCCAGCCTTCGGGCGTAGTGGGCGGCGTGTTCCAGGCCGTGCGCAGCGGCTGGGCGATGATCTGCTGCAGCTCGGGGCTCACGGTGTTGGGAACCGGGATCGTCTTGGCCGGCACCTCGCGTGGCGCTAACGGCGCGGATTGAGCGAACGCGGCCGCGGCCGCGAAGGAACATGCGGCGGCGACGGCAGTGCGGCAGATGACGCTTGAGAACATGGTTGTCTCCGACTTTTGCATTGTGGATACACAGTATCAGTGCCGGGCAAGAGCGCCAGCTTTTTCTGAGCAATCTTAGTGCGCCCGATGAAGGAGGCCTCTCCGCAGCCCTCTGCTCTTGGGTGTTGTCGCACCCCCTGATGGACGCACACTGACTGCGCCTGTAACCAACGCAAGGGCAGCATACGAGCCACAACGACGAGCAGATGCGTGCCGCTGCCGCGCATACCGCGCGGCAACTCCAGCAGGCCATCGAAATCGTGCAGGCGCGTTCGGCTGGTCCCGGTAGACAATCAGTGTCCGAGCGGCCGCCTTCGAGCGCTCGGTTCCCAGGTGTCGACGACCGCTGAGGTCGGGAGCGGAAGCAGCATCGGGCACCGCCTTTCACATCACGGTGATGGCAGGCGCGATCTTTAGTCTCGCGCGCAAACGATGCTGCGCACGTTGGTGGGAGACACGGGTAAGTCAGCGGGATGCGCCGCACAGCCGTCGAGCCGAGGGAAACGGCGACGAAACCGAGGTTTCCGGGCAAGAAGGGCGTGCAGTTCGATTTCCCCAAGATCGAGGCCATCATCGCTGACCCGGGTGGAACCATCTCCGATTCCATAGTCCGCTTCGATGGCGGCAGGCCAGACCTAGCCATGCCGTGACCGAGTACTCAATGTTTTCCTAGGGCGCGCAACGACGACGCTGAATCTCGCAAACAGGGCACCGATAACGTCCTGCGTGCCCCGAGGAAGGGTCCTCGAGCGGTATGTGGAGGCGAGGAGGTTCTACATGACCATCGCGAAGACTCTGCTCAATGCGCTTGGGCTGCTTCTGACCTTCGTCGGTGTTTGGGTCGTACTCCGCAATTCGCCGGTCAATGAGAAGGTCGCCGATGGCGGTGATGCATTCACAAATCGCGCTGCCGAAAGCGCAGCGACTGAGCTCAAGAACGAGCGCATGCGGCACGGCACCTACATGGTCCTCGTTGGCGCAGCGCTGCAGTTCGTCACCAATCTGTTGCCGTAGCTGAGTGCCGCGGAGGGCATGGCTCCTTCCTGACTACGCGGGCGACGGCCGCGCCGGCCAGGTGATGCCTCGCCGCCGCCGCGCCGGCGCTGGCGAGAGGCTCCATGCCGCGCCCGCTATGCTTCCGCGATCGACAAGAACTCTTCCTATGACTGCAGTGGGTCGGTGAACGTCGTTCCGAGCGCCGACGACCCCGGTTTGGAGCGGTCATCGGGTTCCAGCGGCTAAGGCAGCCGACCTCCGGTTATCGGAGATGGGCGAAAGCGGCCCGTCGCGATGACCGCTTACGCCGGGAAGCGTTGCTCGGGCGATCATCTTCCTTCGCTGTCATCATTGGGGATCCCACTCGCGTCCACACATGTCGCACCGGTACCCGTCTCGCTCGGTTCGCCGCCCTGTCTGTGTCTTTGGCGCCGCCGCCGCGGTCGCCATATGCGCCGTGCTTTCGGCTGCCGCACAGACCCGGCCTGCGCCTTCGATCACCCGGGAGATCACGCAAACCTACGCCCGCCTTCTCGCGGCGCCCGCTATTCGAAGGCTCCTCGACGACATCCGCGCCGACGACGCGCGCACCCTTGCCGAGCATCGGCAGCTGACGGAGATCGAGGCGCCGCCTTTTGCGGAGAAGACCCGTGCGGAGGTGATGTTGCAGCGTTTCCGCGCGCTCGGCCTCACAGACGCCGCCATCGACGCCGAAGGCAACGTCGTCGGTCTGAGGAAAGGCGTCGGTGGTGGCCCTGTGCTCGTCGTGTCGGCACACCTCGACACCGTCTTCCCAGCGGGCACCGACGTCCACATCAAGGAGCGCGAAGGGCGCCTCTATGCGCCGGGCATCGCCGACGACACGCGGGGGCTCGCCGTGCTGCTGGCCTGGATCAAGGCACTGAACGAGAACCGCGTACAGACGACCGGCGACATCCTCTTCGTCGCCAATGTCGGCGAAGAAGGGCTGGGTGACTTGCGCGGCATGAAGCGCGTTTTTAAGGATCGGCCGGGAATCGACGGCATGGTCGGGATCGAGCCTTCGCCGATGAACTCGATCACCTCGATCGGCACCGGTAGCCACCGGTACGAAGTGACGTTCCGCGGTCCGGGCGGCCACAGCTTCGAGGCGTTCGGCGCCGTCAGCGCGATCCACGCGATGGGCCGCGCGCTCGCCAAGATCGCCGAGATCCGCACGCCTGCCGAGCCCAAGACGACGTTCACGGTAGGAACGGTGACCGGTGGAACGTCGGTGAACACGATCGCGGGGGACGCCAAGATGCAGATCGACATGCGCTCGAACGACATGGCGAGCCTGCTGGCGCTGGAGAAGCAGGTCCTGTCCACGTTGCCCGTGGCAGTCGCCGAAGAGAACGCGCGCTGGGGCGCGGACACGCCGGCGAAGCAAGTGGGTTTCACGACCAAACTGATCGGCGACCGGCCCGCCGGCGAGACACCGCCCTCGTCGGTCATCGTGCAGGCCGCAGTCGCGTCGCTGGCAGCGTTCGGCGGTGGCCCGCCACTGTTGTCGGGTTCGAGCACGGACGCCAACGTGCCCATGTCGCTCGCAATTCCGGCGATCATCGTCGGCGGCGGCGGTGAGTCCATCGGTTGGCACACGCGCGATGAATGGTTCGATCCCAAGGACGAGTGGAAGGGCGCACAGCAGTCGCTGACGACCATCCTCGGCTTGGTCGGTGTACAGGGCGTGGTCGAGCCGATTCTTCGAACGCGTGCTCCGCGTTGAGACCAAGGCGCGTACGTTCGAGACCTCTTAGTCCTAGTCGACGTCGCTGTCGAAAGTCGAGCGGGCAGTTGACGTCTTAGATTGAGCGTCTGCTTTGCTCACGATCAATCACGACGTGAGAGACCGGTTGGGGTCGAGAAATCCCCCTTCGCGCCAGTAGAAAGCTGCCGTTGACCGGTGACGCGCGTGATGGCGGCCAGGCCACCGTTCACGCGCGCCGGTATCCGTCACCGCTTGAACAGGCTGTCGAACAGTTCTCCGGGAATCGTGTTCGAGTGGTCAAAAACCTCGAGACCATTGAGCAGGTCAAAAGACGAGCCACGCCAGTCAACAACCGGCGCAGGATCAAGCACCTTGGGCGGATGCTGAAGACTGCCGGCCGGATCCGTGGGGTCCAAATCGATGAGCATGCCTGCCGGCGCATTCGACGTCATACGCCAAACCCGACGACCACCGGATGACTTCTTCGGTGCCACGTCGGTCCCCCTGGAACTAAAGCAAGTCGTCGGGATGCGGATTGACGACTTCGGCCAGACTTTGACCGCCGATGCCACCTGATAGAACACCAAGCGCAGCGCCTGCCGCCACGCCAAGCGGTCCGCCGACCGCGCCTACCGCCGCGCCGGCGACGGCACCGGCGCTTGCACCCAAGGCCGTACCGAGCTTGTGCTCGCAGGCAACACCACCTTCGGTGGGATTTGCAGTTTCGGCCACTTCCTTGCCCGCAAGGCCTCCGGCAACCGCGCCCAAGACGGCCCCTGCCACCGTGCCGACTGGCCCGACAACCGATCCCACTGCGGCGCCGGTCAAGGCACCGCTCGCCGCGCCCACGCCAGTACCTATGGGGTGGGCACCGGGGACGTCGGTGAGGGGGTCGCGGTTCTGAGGGTTTGTCTGGGACATGGTGGGCCTTTCGATAGGGCTGCGCGCGTGTCGCGGCGGCCGCAGGCCCCGTACTGGCCCATCTGCTGACGCGTAGTCAATGGTCCACCTGTTGTCGCGACTCTCCCGTCAGATGAAGGTACAGAGTCGCGTAGGTCTAGCGCCTGAGCCGGCAAGACGCCAGCGACGCTAAGCCACCTTGTTCGCTGGCATTCCGGCTCGACCAAGCCCTGGCGTGCAAGCGGCGCGCTCTCCGCTCAAGCAGCGTTCCTAACCGCCTCGAGATGGGCCAAGGTTTGTTTCTTGCCTACGCTCCTGAATCCTGAATCCGACGATGGTGGACAGAAACTTTGCGTGGGGACGGGCTTATGCCGGCGGCCTGTCAAACACCGTGGTTGGAGCGGACGAGTCGCGATGTATCCATGGTTCTTCCAAGGTCGGCGACAACCCCGCCCGACCAAGTTCCTCCGAACTAGGAGGCCATGACACACTGGCGCAACGGCGCCGCGCACCGCCGACCGCGCAGCGAGCCTGCGGCAGACATAGCACTCGCTGATGGCTAAGGTGTACACCGTCCTTTCAGGGTATTCGGCCCCTGACCTCGATTCAAAGAACGGTTCACCCAGGCGCATCTTGTCGCGCCACTCGATCATCATTGACCGCTGCTCTTCTGCTTTCTCGGGTTCGAGGTCTGCGAACAGCTCGCGATCCTCGAACGCATCAGCAGCAGGCATCCTTGGCAGACTGTCCTTTTTAGAGGCCCGCACCCAGATCTTGTCAAACCACCGTTGGGAGGTGACGGCACCGCAGTGCGGGCAATGAAAGGAAGGTCGCCCAAGGGCTGGGGCGCGGTCTGCTTCAGTCATCGTTCTCTCGCTGCCATCGAAAGCGATAGCGCCGAAGGGCGCCTACACCGCTGCCTACACGTCAAAAAGCGCGAGGGGCCTGACATCGCTGTCAGGCCCCTGATTTAGCTCTGGCTCCCCGACCTGGGCTCGAACCAGGGACCTACGGATTAACAGGCAGCGAAATCTTTGTCCCAGGGTGTCTCACAACGTCCCATATGTCGTTGCAAATCAAAGGGTTAGCGTTAAAGTTTGTCTCATGCCATTTCTCGAGATTTCTCGCAATTTCGCTGAATCTCCCGACAAACGGCAACAGTACGGCAACCACTTTGGTCACTTTGACCTCCGGACAAGATGACAGTTACGGCAACCGGAGTCCGAACCCCTGAGCAAAAGCATGCGCGCGCCGGCATGATCACGGCGCGCGAGATCGAGGCCGCTACAAGCGCCGCCATCGCCGCTCGAAGTGATGTGTGGTTGACCGATCCCGGAGCACGAGGTCAGGGTCGGTTCACGATCCGTTGCACCGCCTCGGGAGCTCGCGTTTGCATGTTTCGCCATACCCGCGCGGATGGCACACGCGAGATCGTGAAGGTCGCCGACTACGATCCGCGCGGTGTGCGCGGCATGACCTTGCACGAGGCGCGCGAGAAAGCCGGCGAGCTGGCGAAGCTCGGCGCGGGGGGCAACGACTTGCGCGAACTCTTCGCGGCAAGCGCGGCGGCCAAGGCGGCCGCCGCGGAAGCCTTGGTCGTGGCGCAGCGAAAAGCGGCCGGGGGGACGTTCGAAGCGCTCTTTCGGGTCTACGTCGGCACGTTGCGAGGACGGATGTCGCACGACGATGCGAAATCCATTTTCCGGCTCCACGTCAGCCTTCCGTTTCCCGAACTTGCCGCCAAGCCCGCAGCCAAGGTGAGGGCGGAAGAGCTCCGGGACGTCTTGGCTCG
>Ga0070670_100001291_pt1 | contig 19978 bp, 13 predicted proteins | sample KBSS63metaG_FD_64665 | JGI IMG/M metagenome (GOLD analysis project Ga0070670, IMG submission 64665) | Switchgrass rhizosphere microbial communities from Kellogg Biological Station, Michigan, USA - KBS S6-3 metaG | ecosystem: Host-associated > Plants > Roots > Rhizosphere > Soil ... | reverse complement strand
CACCAGCTTGGCCACTTCCGGTTTGTACGGCAGGCTCCCGCCGGGGAGATTGCGACCGAGGTTTCCGCCCAGCGGCGAACCGCCGATCTCGACGCCGCAATTGATGAACGGGCCCCCGCGGCCCCGGCACCGGTTGGGATCGCCGGCGTGCCACAGCCCCGACAGATCCGGGTGCCCGTCCGCAAGCCGCGGCGCAGGAGCGGCCCGATTGAGCGTGCCGTCCTTGTTGCGGGGCAGACCGTCGGTCGGGTATTTCAGCCATTGGCCGGACGTGAGCGCCGGCGCCATGACGATAGTGACGAGAACCAGTACGAACCGCCGCATATTCCCCTCCGATAGTCCTGCCGCCCGGGCCGCCTACAGGCGGCCCCCACGTACGGAACCTACGCCCGCCACGGCCGCTTCGTTGCCACCGCCCTCGGCCCACCACGCGGCCACGAGCGAGCACAGGCTCAGCACGGCGAAGCCGCCCACGAGCGGCAGGACGGTGCCGTCGTAGGCCTGACCGATGACGGTGCCCAGCGTCAGCGAGATCAGCATCGAGGTGGCGCCCACCACGGCCGAGCCCGTGCCGGCAATCGCGCCGAGCGGCTGCATCGCCAGGGTGGTGAGGTTCCCGAACAGCAGCCCGATGCCGAAGAACGACGCCATCAGAAACGCCATCAGCAGCGCGAGCGGCGGGTGTCCGCCGGCCACGGCTGCCACAGCGGTGAATAGGATCGAGACCGCCACGATGCCCCACAGCGCCCAGTGCGACAGCGGGCGCATTCCGTACTGCATCACGAGCCTGGCGTTGGCAAGCGAGGCGCCGCCAATGGCCACTGCCAGCACGGCGAAGTACACCACGAACCACGATCCGAGCGCGTACTGCTCCTGGAGGATCTGCTGGGCCGACGTCAAATAGCCGAGAAAGGCGCCGAACACGAAGCCCGCCGCGATCGTGTAGCCGACGGTCACGCGGTTGGTCACCACCTGGCGCGCAGCCGACGCGAGACGCGCCACCGAGAAGGGCATGCGCCGCGCCGCCGGCAGTGTCTCCTCCTGGCGCAGACCGAACCAGATCGAGGTAATGAGGCCCATCACCAGGTAGACGACGAACACGGCGCGCCATCCGAACATCCCCAGCAGCGTCTGGCCGAGCGCGGGTGCGATGATCGGCACGAGGATGAAGACCGCCGTGACGAGCGACATCACGCGCGCCATCTCGCGCCCCTCGAACCGGTCGCGGATGAGCGCGATGGTGATGGTCCGCGGCCCCGCCACGCCGATGCCTTGGAGCAGCCGGCCGGCCAGCATGGTCGGAAACGTCTGCGAGAGGAGCGCCAGCGAGCACCCGACCGTAAAGACGATGAGCCCCAGGAACGCCGCCGGCTTGCGGCCGGCGGTATCGGAGAACGGGCCGTAGAAGAACTGCCCGACACCGAACCCGAGAAACAGCAGCGACACTACGAGCTGGTTGTCGTTGGCGCGGGCCACGCCGAGGGAGGCGCCGATGGCGGGCAGCGACGGCAGCACCATGTCGATCGAGAGTGCGACCAGCGCCGTGAGGGTGGCCATCAGGGCAACGAACTCTCCAAAACCGGTGCCGCCGCGGCCCGTGGCGGCCGCGTCTGGGGTCACGCCTGGTCCACCAGGTCGAGGAACAGCCACTTCTTGCCGGTGGCCACTCCGGCCAGCTCGCGTCCGGTGTTCCGGATGACCGGCGGCGCCGACGTGATGTGCTGGGTGCCGGCGTGCATGTCGCGGAAGAGGCGCTGCATCGTGCCGGATCGGAGCGCAATCGTGCCGGCGGCGGTGTAGGCAAACTCGCTCACGTCGTGGCACGACCAGGTGATATTGGCCAGCGCGAGCCGGAGCAGCGTGTGCTGCCGCACGGTCACCGGCGTGCCGGCGTCGAGCGACGCGCTCACGTCGCCCCACGCTTCACGGACGAAGGCTCGGGCTGCCCGGTACTTCCCCTCTGCCCTGGCGTACTGCTCGTGGAACGCCTCGCTGCCCGCCAGCGTGCCGGTGCGGCCGACGCCGGCCTGCACCTTGGCGCCCAGCTCGTCGAGGATGCGGCGGCCGATGCCTGCCGCCCAGGCCGAGTGGCACAGGATGGCCAGGCCGATGATGCCGAGCGAGTAGATCCGGCCGCCACGGCGCGGGGTCTCCGTCGTCGCCGGGTGGGTGAACGCGTCCGGCACGAAGGCGTCGTCGATGCGGTAGTCGATGCTGCCGGTGGCGCGCAGCCCCATGACGTCCCAGTTGTCGATCAGCGTGGCCTGGCCGACCGGCAGCACGAAGATGCGCGCCTCGCCGGTGTCGGGCACGACGCCGAGCGTGTGGATGTGCGTGCCGTGCTTGATGCCCGACGCAAAGCTCCACGATCCGGTGAGGCGGAATCCGCCCGCAACGGGCGTGGCGGTTCCGGGGCGCGTGCCCTGTCCGGCGATCACCGGCAGGCGATCCGAGGCAAAGAGCTCGGCCACGGCCTCGTCGCCGAGATAGGCGCCGCCCGTGCCGGTGGCAAGGCAGGTGGCCATCAGCACCCAGCCGGCCGACGGGTCGGCGTACGACACCTGCTCCAGCACGTCCATGGACGGCAGCGGATCGAGCTCGAGGCCGCCGCGCAACGAGCACGGCACCCACATCCCCAATACGCCCTCGCGGTGGAACGCGTCGACGACCGGCGCGGCCAGCTGTCCGTCGCGGTCGCCGGCCTCCGCGCATTCCTTGGCGATGGCCGCCACCGCCTGGACTCGACTAGGCGTCTTGGCCGCCTCGAGTGCTCCATCCTTCGTCATGTTCTCCCCGCTCACGACGCTTGCACCCGCACGCAGTGCGGGCAAGAGATACTGCCACGAGCGAGGGTGCGCCGCATGCCAGTCGCCCTTGGCGAGGCCTCGCTCGTCATAGCGCTTCAGTATCCGCGAAAACGCCATCGTATGATGGCCACCCGGGGAGCGGACGAGCATGAGTGCAGGGGTCGGCGACAGCACGGCAATGATGGCGGACTTCGTGGCCAGCGCTCCGATTGCGGCCGAGGCGCGCGAGCGGGCAGCACTCGCGTTCGCGGACACGATCGGCGTGATGCTCGCGGGCGCCCGCGAGCCGGCCGCGCAGATGGCGCAGGCGATGGCCGCCGAGGAAGGCACGGGCACCGGCGCGGAGCCGTGCCGCGTGCTGGGGACGGCCCTCCGCACCGGGCCGCAGCTGGCGGCCTTTGCGAACGGGGTCGCCGCCCATGCGCTGGACTACGACGACATGTGTTTCGTATCCATGGCGCATCCCAGCTGCGCGCTGGTCCCCGCGGCGCTGGCCGCCGGTGAGCTCGCGGCCGTGCGCGGGTCGCTGCTCCTCGATGCCTACGTCGCCGGCTTCGAGATCGAGTGCCGCCTCGGCACGGTGATGAACCCCCGGCACTATCATCAGCGCGGCTGGCACTGCACGTCGTCGATCGGCACGCTGGGCGCCGCCGCCGCGGCGGCGCGCGTGCTGGGCCTCGACGCCGCACGCACGCGCCATGCGCTCGGCATCGCGGCCTCGGCGGCCTGCGGGCTGAAGGAAAACCTCGGCACCATGGTCAAGCCGCTGCACGCGGGGCTGGCCGCGCGCAACGGCGTGATGGCAGCGCGCCTCGCCGGACGCGGGTTCACCGCGAGCCCGCATGCGCTCGACGGCGCGCAGGGGTATCTGGCCGCGATGGACAGCGAAGGCTCGTCGCTCGACACCGCCGCCTGCGACCTGGGATCGCGCTGGGAGATTGTCGAAACCGGCGTCACCGTAAAGCTATACCCCTCGTGCGCCGCCACGCACCCGCCGCTCGACGCCCTCCTCGACCTGCAGCGCCGCGAAGGCTTCACCGCCGCCGACGTCGAGGCGATCGACGTGGAGGTGGATTCCATGACCCCGCGGCTGCTCATTCATCCGTCGCCCGCGACCGGCCTGGAAGCCAAGTTCAGCATGCCATTCTGCGCCGCGGCGGCGCTCGTCTATGGTCCGCCCGGCATCGGCACGTTCGACACCGCGCACATCCACCACCCGCAGGTGCAGGCGCTCCTGCCGCGCGTGACGTTGCGGGCCAACACCGCTTTCGACGCCGCGGCACCGCTGTCCCAGGCACGGGTGACGGTACGGTTGTCCGATGGCCGGAGCTTCGCACAGGCGGCCGACGGCGCCCGCGGCTATCCCGGACGTCTGACCGACGGCGAGCTCGAAACCAAGTTCACGACCTGCGCCGGCGGCGCAGCCGCGGTCTGGCCGGCACTGCGGGATCTGGCCGGGGTGACGAACGTGCGCGACTTCACGGCGCTCTTCGTCGGCGTGTAGACAGGTGAGCGGACCTCTCCAAGGCGTGACCGTCGTCGCCATCGAACAGGCGGTGGCGGGCCCGTTCGCCACCCGTCAGCTGGCCGATCTCGGCGCGCGCGTCATCAAGATCGAACGTCCGGACGGCGGCGACTTCGCGCGCGGCTACGACACCACCGTCAAGGGGCTGGCGAGCTGGTTCGTGTGGCTCAATCGCACGAAGGAGTCGGTGACGCTGGACCTCAAACGGCCGGAAGCCGCCGGCATCCTCGATCGACTTCTCCGCGGCGCCGACGTGTTCCTGCAGAACCTGGCGCCGGGCGCCACCGATCGCCTGGGGCTCCCCACCACGGAGCTGCGCGCCCGCTATCCGCGCCTCGTCGTCTGCAACATCTCCGGCTACGGCACCGCGGGCCCTTACGCTGGCAAAAAGGCCTACGACCTCCTGATCCAGAGCGAGGTCGGCCTGCTGTCGATTACCGGTACCGAAGGCACGCCGAGCAAAGTGGGCATCTCCATTGCCGACATCTCGGCCGGCATGTACGCCTATTCCGGCATCCTCACCGCGCTGCTCGCCCGCACGCGTACTGGCGAGGGCACCGTTCTGGACGTGGCGCTCATCGACACGCTTGGCGAGTGGATGACGTATGCCGCCCTCTACACCGAGTACGGCGGCACGCCGCCGCCACGAACGGGTGCCACCCACGCCACCATTGCGCCCTATGGCCCCTATCGCACGCGCGACGGCGCCATCGTCGTGGCCGTGCAGAGCAATCGCGAATGGGCGGAGTTCTGCGTGCACGTGCTGCAACAGCCCACGCTGGCTTCGGATCCGCGATTCGAAACCAACGGGCTCCGCGTGCAGCACCGGGAGGCGTTGACGGAGGCGATCGAGGCGGCGTTCTCGCGGCTGCCGGCGGCCGAGGTGCTGCGCCGTCTCGAATCCGCACACCTCGCGACGGCGAACGTCAACACCGTGCGGCAGTACCTGCAGCACCCGCAGCTGACCAATCGTGACTGCTGGCGGGAGATCGAATCGCCTGCCGGTCCGGTGCGCGTGCTCGTGCCGCCGGTCCGGATGGAAGGGGTGGAGCCCGCGATGGGCGCGGTGCCGGCGCTGGGCCAGCACACCAGGGCCGTCCTGCAGGAGCTGGCCTTCGACCCCGAGGCCATCGCCCATTGGGCGGAGAGCGGAGTGATTTAGTGGCTGATCTCGCTGAAGACCAACGGCTCGTCGTGAACACCATCCGCGAGTTCGTCGAAAGGGACGTCGTGCCCGTGGCGTCGGACATGGAGCATCGCGGCGAATACCCCCACGCGCTCGTCGAGACCATGAAGGAGCTCGGGCTGTTCGGGCTCAACATACCCGAGGAGTACGGCGGCAACCCGGTGGACTACACGACGTTCGCCGTCATCTTCGAGGAGCTCTCGCGCGGGTGGATGGCGCTGGCCGGCATCATCGGCACCCACCTGGTGCTCGCCGACGTGCTCGTCCGCTACGGCACCGACGCGCAGAAGCAGCAGTTCCTGCCGCGCCTGGCCAGGGGCGAGCCGCGCGGCGGCATCTGCCTGTCGGAACCGAACGCCGGCACCGATCTGCAGGCGATCACCACCGTGGCCCGTCGCGACGGCGACAGCTATCGCGTGACCGGTTCGAAGATGTGGGTCACCAACGGCCGCTACGCCCAGGCATTCCTGCTGCTCGCTCGCACCGACCCCGGCGCCTCGCCGCCGCACCGCGGCATGAGCGCATTCGTCATCGAGAAGGGCGCGCCCGGTCTGACGGTCGGACGCGACATCGACAAGCTCGGATACAAGACGGTGGAAACCTCCGAGCTGCACTTCGACAACTTCCCGGTGCCGGCCACGAACCTGATCGGCGGCGTCGAGGGGCTCGGCTTCAAGCACGTGATGACGGGGCTCGAAGCCGAGCGGATCAACGTGGCCGCGCGAGGGCTCGGCTTGTCGCGCGCGGCCTTCGACGAGGCGATCCGCTACGCCCAGCAGCGCGTCACCTTCGGCAAGCCGATCGCGCAGCACCAGGCGATCCAGATCAAGCTCGCCGACATGGCGACCAAGATCGAGGCGTCACGACTGTTGATCTACTCGGCCGCGGCCAAGAAGGATCGCGGCGAGCGGTGCGACGTCGAGGCCGGCATGGCCAAACTCTTTGCCACCGAGACGGCCGCGGAGGTGACGCTCGACGCCATGCGGGTGATGGGCGGCAACGGCTATTCGAAGGACTTCACCGTAGAGCGCCTCTACCGCGACGCCCCGCTCGTCGTCATCGGCGGCGGCACCAACGAGCTGCAGCGGCTGATCATCGCCAAGGGCCTGCTCGAACGGTATAAGTCGTAGGAGCCGTCGGGCTTCGATTTGTCGCATACTAGCGCCGCCCGGTCATGCTCGATCGAAGACAGCTTCTAACCGGACTTGCCGGCGGCCTCCTCGGCGCCCTGGCACTGCCGCGCCCCGGGTTGGCGCAGCAGGCAGGCACCGTTCCGCTCACCTCTCGGCTGTCGCTCGTCACCACGGGCCGCACCAACGTGCTGGCGCTGGCCGGAACCGACGGGCTGGTCCTCGTCGACAGCGGCGCGCCCGAGCTGACCGACGCGTTGATGGCGTCGCTGCGGCCGCTGGGCCGGGTGAGCACGCTCTTCAACACCCACTTCCACAGCGAGAACACCGGCGCCAACGAGCCGCTGCGCGAGGCGGGTGCCACCATCGTGGCGCACGAGAACACCCGGCTGTGGATGGCCACGCCGACGTGGCTCCCCGCCGAGGATCGCTACCGCCCGCCGCGACCGAAAGGCGCGCATCCGACCAAGACCTTCTATACCAGCGGATCGCTGCAGGCAGCCGGCGAGCACATCGAGTACGGATATCTCATCGAGGCGCACACGAGCGGCGACATCTACGTGTTCTTCCGCGATGCCAACGTGCTGGCCGTGGGCGACATCGCCGCGCCGGCGCGAGACCCGCAGCTCGACTATCTCACCGGCGCCTGGATCGGCGGCCGCGCCGACGCACTCGAACGGCTCGTGGATCTCGCGAACGCGGACACGCGGATCGTGCCCGGGTTTGGACCGGTCATGACGCGCGCCCAGCTCCAGTCCGAGCACGAGATGATGAAGACGATCTACGACCGCACGGTCGACCGCGTGCGCGAGGGTGACAGTGCCGAGGACATGCTGGATGCGGGCGTCCTGAAGGGGCTGGCGCGCACGCTCACGGACCCGCACAGATTCCTCTACGACGTGCAGAAAGGCCTCTGGGCCCATCACAACAAGCTGTCACCCAATGTGGTCTAAGGACCTCGTCAGGAATAGGTTCTAGGTCATGAAACTGATTGCCGCATTCGTGATCGCGCTTGGCTGCGCAGCAGTGGCGCAGGCGCAATCTCCACTGGCCGACAAGATTCAGGCCGGCGACCGCAAGGCCGCATTGGCCCTGATTGCCGCCGGCGCCAACGTCAACCAGACGCAGCCGGATGGCTCCACGCCGCTGCACTGGGCCGTCTACCGCGTGGACCGCGAGCTGGTGGCGGCGCTCCTCCGGCGCGGCGCCAAGGCGGGCACGCTCAACAAGTACGGCGCCAGTCCGCTGGCCGAGGCGGCCCGCATCGCCAACGTGGAGCTGGCCGCCATGCTGCTCGAGGCCGGCGCCGACGCCAACGTCTCGAACGAGGACGGGCAGACGCCACTGATGCTGGCAGCGCGTACCGGCAACGTGCCGATGGCCCAGCTGCTCGTGCAGCATGGCGCCGAGGTGAATCGCCGCGAGACCTATCGTGAGCAGTCGGCGCTGATGTGGGCCGCCGCGGAGAACCACGCCGAGATGGTCGAATATCTCGTGTCGCAGAAGGCCGAGCTCGACGTGCGCGCGAAGTCCACCGACTGGGACACGCAGATCTCAAGCGAACCGCGGGTGCAGTACCGGCCGACCGGCGGCCTCACGCCGCTCCTCTACGCAGCGCGCGCCGGCTGCCTGCGCTGCGTGGCGTCCATCGTCGGCGCCGGCGCCAACGTCGACAAACCGAATCCCGACGGCATGACGGCGATGATGATGGCGCTCGACAACGGCTACCCCGCTGTCGCCCACTACCTCCTCGACCACGGCGCCAATCCCCACACCTGGGACTGGTGGGGCCGCACGCCGCTCTACGTGGCGGTGACGATGCGCGGCGGCCCAGACAACCGGCAGGGCCCCCGGCCGCCCGAGTCGCTGGCCTTCATCACGGCGGTGCTCGACACCGGCGCAAACCCCAACCCGCAGCTCGCCTTCAAGGAACCCAGCCGCGGCGGCCGCGACAATCGCTTCCGCGACGACCTGCTGACGACCGGCGCCACGCCGCTCCTGCGCGCCGCGCAGACGTTCGATAACGACGTCGTCCGCGCGCTGCTCGCGCACGGCGCACTCGTCGATCTCCCGAACGCGTCCGGCGTCACCCCGTTCATGGCGGCCGCCGGCGTCGGCGCCCGCACGGGATCCAGCGTGCTCGGCCCCGGCGCGCCCGACAACGTGATCGCCCTGTCGCTCGAAACCATGGAGATTCTTCGTCTGGCCGGCGCCGACGTCAACGCACGGATCACCGACGTGACCAGCCTGACCGGCCGCATCGCGCGCACCAACACGATGACGAACCAGCAGGGGCAGACCGCGCTCTTCCACGTCGCCGAGCTCGGGCGGACGGCCGCGGTCAGGTACCTGCTGGAGCACGGGGCCAGGGTGGACGTGAAGGACGACGCCGGCAAGACGGTGCTCGACGTGGCCAAAGGGGACGGCCCCGTCCCACCGGGCCGTCAGGAGATTGTCACGCTGCTGACCGGCGCGGTCGCGCGGAACTAACGGCGACGCCGATCTCGCGTACGGACGCCAACGTCCCGCCGCCGGACACACGGCCGCGCACCCAGCGCTCGCGCGCCGTGGAATCTCCGAAAACGGGCCTCGCGCAGCCGGACACCGTGTGGCATGGAGCTTGAGACCAGGCGACGCACGGGAGTGCCATCGATGCTCGACACCGTACGACAGGATGTCCGCCACGCCGTCTGGTCGATGACCCGCCGGCCGCTCGTGTCCGCCGTGGCTGTCCTGTCACTGGGACTGGGCATCGGCGTCACCAGTGCCGTGTTCTCGCTGTTCGACACCCTGCTGCTACGCCGCCTGCCGGTGCCCAACCCCGCGGCGCTCGTCATCGTCAGCTCCCCGGGACCGCGCCCTGGCAGCAACTCGATCAGCGGGGCCGGCGGCCGGGAGGCGCTCTTCAGCCATCCGCTGTTTCGCGACCTGGAACGCGTGCAGACGGTGTTCTCCGGCCTTGCGGCCCACCGCGACCAGGCGCTCAGTTTGTCCTACCGCGACCAGACGCTGAGAGGCGTCGGCGAGCTGGTTTCGCATGGCTACTTCTCGACGCTGGCGCTGCGCCCCGCGTGGGGCCGGCTGCTCACGGCCACCGACGACGAGCCGGGCCGCGAGACCGCTGTCGTCTTGAGCCATGCCTACTGGAATCGGCGTTTCGGTGCGGACCCGAGCGTGATCGGCACGCGGCTGGGGCTCAACGGCAACCCATCGGTCATCGTCGGCGTCGCACCGGAAGGCTTCACGGGCACGACGTCGCTGGGCCAGGCCGACGTCTTCGTGCCGCTCGCGGCGGCCGAGCGGCTGCGAGGTCCGTCGCTGTTCGAGAACCGCAGCGACCATTGGCTGTACATCATCGGCCGGCTCAAGCCCGGCGTCACGGCCGGGCAGGCCGAAGCCCGGCTCGCGCCTCCGTTCGCCGCGTTGATTCGCGACGTCGAGTATCCCGTCCACCGCCCCGGTCTTGGCGAACGCGATCGGTCCGCGTTTCTTACGCGCACCATCCACCTGGAAGACGGCTCGCGCGGCGAGATGGCGCGGCGGAGCGAGGCGCGGCTGGGCTTCGTGCTGCTCTTCCTGGTGTCGGGCTTCGTCCTGCTCATCGCCTGCGCCAACGTCGCCAATCTCCTGCTCGCGCGCGCGATCGATCGAGCCGCGGACGTGGCGCTGCGGCGGTCGCTCGGCGCGTCCACGAGCCGCATCCTGCAATGGCTGTTGACCGAATCGTGTCTTCTCGGCCTGGCGGGCGCCGCGGCGGCATTGGTCGTCGTTCGCCTGGCGATCGACGGCGCTCTCACGCTGCTGCCGGTGGACAGCCAAGTGGCGATCGACGCCGGGCTCGACCTGCCCCTCCTTCTGTTCACCGGCGCGCTCGGCGTGGGCGCCGGGTTGCTCTTCGGCATCGTTCCCGGCCTCCAGGCGATCCGCTCCAGTACCACGTCACATCTGGTGGCTCTGTCGAGCCAGGCCACGGCCCCGCGGTCGGCGTCTCGATCGCGCAGCGGTCTCGCAGTGGCCCAGGTGGCACTGGCAACGGCACTGCTCGCCCAGACCGGTCTCTTCATCACCAGCTTGGTCAACGTGACCCGGGTGGATCTCGGCATCCGGCGCGAGGGAGTGGCAACCTTCGCCGTCGCGCCTGGGCTGAATGGCTACTCCGCGATGCGCGCCCGGGTGTTCTTCGGGCAGCTCGAGGATCGACTGGCAACGCTGCCAGGCGTCGTCTCAGTAACCGCCTCGACGATTCCGCTGCTCGCCAACGACTTCGCCCGCAACACGGTGTCGGTTGAAGGGTTCGCGGCGGACATGAATGCCGACGTGACCGCGCAATACGCGCGGATCGGCGCCGGCTACTTCTCCACGCTCGGGATTCCGCTGGTCGCCGGCCGTGAGTTCACGCGTGCCGATGGCGGGCCGGTGCCAACGGTGGCCATCGTCAACGAGGCGTTCGGTCGCAAGTTCCGCCTGGGACGGGACGCGATCGGCAAGCGCATGGCATTCGGACGCAACCGGCCGCTCGATCTGACCATCGTCGGCCTGGCGGCCGATTCCGCTTACAGCAGCGCCAGGGACACCGACCTTCCGCAGTTCTTCGTGCCCTACCGCCAGACCGACACCGGATCGCTCACGTTTTATGTCCGGGCGGCGACGAGCGGCGCGCCTCTCTTTCCCGGAATCACCGGCACGGTGAAAGCGCTCGATCCGGCGCTGCCTGTCGAGCGCCTGCGGACCATGGATGATCAGGTGGACGCCAGCATCGCGCCGTACCGTGTCGTGACGATGCTCTCGCTCGCCTTGGCCGGGCTCGCGACGGTGCTGGCCGGGATTGGCGTGTATGCGGTGCTCGCTTACACGGTCGCCCGGCGTGGTCGCGAGTTCGGCATCCGCATGGCGCTCGGTGCGCGGACCGCGGACGTCGGACGGCTGGTGCTGGGCCACGTGGCGCGCATGACCGCGGTCGGCGGCGCCATTGGCGGCATTCTGGCGATAGGGCTGGCGCGACTCGCGCAGGGTCTGCTGTTCGGTGTCGCCGGATTCGATGCCGTCGCCGCAGTCGGCGCCACGGCGGTCATCGTCTTCGTCGCGTTGATAGCGGCTGTCGTACCGGTGCGACGCGCGACGCGCGTGCAGCCGGCCACCGCCCTGCGGGCGGACTAGGCCCGCCTACAACAGCGGCGTCAGCGTCCAGTCCGACGAGGCGGTCAGGGCGTCATAGTCGGCCGGCGTAATCGAACGTTTGGTATAGCGGCACGCGATGACGAAGCACTGCTTGTCTTCGCGCCAGTCGCTTCTCACCACCTCGCACTGGAACGGCTGACCGGCGCTCATCGACATCTCGAGCACCACGCCGGCCTTGGGGATGGAATCGAGCTCGACCGCCTTGGTGAAGCGGATCTCGCTGTTGGAGATGGTTTCTGGCTGGTCCCTGCCCTCGCGTCGGACGCGGAGCGAAGGCACCTTGAGACTGATTTCGACGGTTTGAGCCACAGGTGCATACAGGGTACTCTGGACGCATCCCTGGCGTCGAAGCTAGATGAAGGCCTCTGCACGCGACACGTTCGCCGCCGCGCTCGATGCCCTCGTGCCGCAGCTCCAGCAGGACCGGTCGATCCTGGCCGCGATCCTGGGCGGCAGCCTGTCGCACGACAAGGTGTGGGCCAAATCCGACATCGACCTGCTGCTCGTCACCGCGGACGACCCGCTGGCCGGGCCGCGCCACGTCTCGCTCTACGCGGACGGGCTCAACGTGCACGCCATGATGCTGCAGCGCAACGCGTTCCGGAAGCTGGCCGAAGGCGCCGTCCACCAGTCGTTCATGCACTCGTTCCTCGCCAAGAGCCGGGTGCTCTTCACGCACGACGACACCATCGCGGACCTCTGCGCGCGGCTGCAGGCAATCGGCGAGCGGGACACGCGCCTGGCACTCCTGGAGGCGGGAACCTCGGCGCTGCCGTGCCTCTACAAGGCGCACAAGTTCTTCGTGACGCGCGGTGACCTCGACTACACCGCGTTGTGGATCCTCTACGCGGCCACCCCGCTCGCCCAGATCGAGGTCATCTCGGCCCGCAAGCTGGTCGACCGCGAGGTGATCCCGCAGGCGTTGGCGCTCAACCCCGAGTTGTTCACGACCGTCTACCGCAACCTGCTGAACACCAGGAAGACACAGAAGGCCGTGAAGGCGGCGCTGTCAGCCGCCGACGCCTACGTGGCGAAGCGGGCAAAGCGCCTCTTCGCGCCGGTGCTCGATCACCTGCGCGAGGCGGGCGACATCCGCTCGGCCAGCGACATCGAGGAGCATTTCTCCCGCCGGTTTGGCATCACCGGCGTGACGACGGCGTGCGAGTACCTCTCGGACCAGGGCTGGATCGCCAAGGCGTCCTCGCCGGTGCGGGTCACCAAACGCAGCTCCACCTCGTTGCAGGAGCTCGCGTTCTTCCTTCCCGATGGCGAATAAGAGTGTACGTAGAGGCGAACCTTCAGGTTCGCCTGGCATGCGGACGACCGTGGCGGTGCAGGGCGCGCGCGTCCACAATCTGAAGAACATCTCGGTCGAGATCCCGCGCAACAGCCTCACGGTCGTCACCGGGCTCTCGGGATCCGGCAAATCGAGCCTGGCTTTCGACACCATCTACGCCGAAGGGCAGCGCCGCTACATGGAGTCGCTCTCGAGCTACGCGAAGCGTTTCGTCACGCAGGTGGCCAAGCCGGACGTCGACTTCGTCTTCGGACTCTCGCCCGTCATCTCGATCGAGCAGAAGACCGCCACGAGCAACCCGCGATCGACCGTCGGGACGATGACCGACATCGCCAGCTACCTGAACCTGCTCTTCGCCACCATCGGCCAGGCCCACTGCCCCCGCACCGGCGAACCCACGCCCAGCCGCACCGCCAGCCAGATTCTCGAGGCGATTCTGGCGCTGCCCGAGGGCACGACGATCGAGCTGCGGGCGCCGGTGTTCAAGGTGTACGGCGAGGACCTCAACTTCGTCTTCACCGAACTGCGGAAGAAGGGCTGCCGGCGGCTGATCGTCGACGGCACGATCATCGACATCGCCGAGGACACCGAGCTCGAGGCCTCCGACGTCGAGCACATGGACGCCATCGTGGACCGCTTCACCGTGGCGCCGAAGCACGAGAAGGCGATCCGCGCCGGCATCGCGGCCACGCTGCTCATCGGCGACGGGCTGCTGCAGGTCCAGGTCGTGAAAGGTCCGTCGAAGGCGGAGACCGAGCGCTTCTACAAGACGCTGTGCGGCCCGGCCCACCACTTCGTGTACGGCGACATCGGGCCCGAGTTCTTCATGTTCAACAACCCGGAGAGTGCCTGCCGCACCTGCGGCGGTCTCGGGGTGGACAAGCTCACGCACCCGGATCTGCTGGTGCCTGACGTCAAGCGCAGCATCATCGACGGCTGCTTCGTGAAGGAGGCCTTCCGCTACAACCCCGAGACCTGGGACGGGATCCAGATGTTCAGCCTGTCGAAGGCGCTGGGCTTCTCGCTCGACACCCCGTGGAAGGATCTGCCCGAACGCACACGAAAGGCGATTCTCTACGGCATCGAACCGAAAAAGGTGAAGCTCGTGGCCCCTTCCGGCGCCAAGGCTTCGGCCAAGAAGTGGATTTCCAGCCAGATCGGCAAAGAGGTGGGGGTAGCCGGCATCGCTCGCCGTATCGAGCGCTGGTACCGGCGCTACCGGCAGCGCGGCGAGGCCAACTCGAAGATGGAGGCGTGGCTCGACAAGGTGATGATCGAACGCACCTGCCCCGACTGCGACGGCACCCGCGTCCGCGCCACCCGCCTGCTGTTCACCGTCGGCGGCAAGACGCTCTACGACGTCGGACAGCTCCACTTCGACGAGCTGAAGGCCTTCATCGCCGGCGTCAAGCCGACGGGGCGCGGCGCCGACGCGGGACGCCAGGTGCTGAGCGAGGTGCGCAATCGCGTCGAGCTGCTGCTCGGCATCGGGCTCGACTACCTGAACTTCAACCGCCGATCGAGCACGCTCTCGGGCGGCGAGTCGCAGCGGATCCGCCTGTCCACGCAGATCGGCTCGGGGCTGATGGGCATGCTCTACGTGCTCGACGAGCCCAGCATCGGCCTGCATCCCAAGGACAACGTCAAGATGATCGCGACGCTCAAGAGCCTGCGCGACATCGGCAACACGGTGATCGTCGTGGAACACGACGAGGACACGATTCGCGCCGCCGACCACCTGGTGGAAATGGGCCCCGGCCCCGGCGTGCACGGCGGCGAGGTGGTGGTGGAAGGCTCGCTGCAGGATTTGCTGAAGAACAAGCGCTCGCCAACCGGGCAGTTCCTCTCGGGTGCGCGCGAGATCGAAACGCCGTCGCGCCGCCGCCCGGGCACCGGCAAGACCGTCACCGTCCGGAACGCGCGCGAGAACAACCTGAAGAACGTGGACGTGGAGTTCCCGCTCGGAAAGCTGATTGCCGTGACCGGCGCCTCGGGGTCGGGCAAGAGCACGCTGGTGAACGACGTCCTCTACAAGGCGCTGTGGAAGCGGCTGGTGGACACCCGCACGCTGCCCGGCGACCACGACGGCGTGGACGGGCTCGAGCACGTCCACAAGGTGATCAGCATCGATCAGACGCCGATCGGCCGCAACAGCCGCTCGAATCCGGCCACCTATGTCGGCTTCTACGACACGATCCGGGACCTGTTCACCGCCGCGCCGCTGTCGGTGGAGCGCGGCTACAAGCCGGGCCGATTCAGCTTCAACGTCAAAGGCGGGCGCTGCGAGGAGTGCCAGGGCGAGGGCGCGATCACCACGCAGCTCTATTTCATGCCGGACGTCGAGGTGACCTGCGGCGCGTGCAAGGGGGCGCGCTTCAACGCCGAGACGCTCGAGGTGACGCTGCGCGGCAAGACCATCGACGACATCCTGAACATGTCGATCGAAGAAGGCGTGGCGTTCTTCGACCAGGAGCCGGTCGTGCGGCGCAAGCTCGAGGTGCTGCACGCGCTCGGGCTGGGCTACCTGACGCTCGGCCAGTCGGCGACGACGCTGTCGGGCGGCGAGGCGCAGCGCGTGAAGATTGCCACCGAGCTGAGCGTGCTGCAGCGAGCCCGGCACACCATCTACATCCTCGACGAGCCGACCACCGGGCTGCACCTGGCCGACATCGAGCGCCTGCTGCAGGCGCTCAACCAGCTGGTGGACGCCGGGCACACCGTGATCCTGATCGAACATCATCTCGACGTGATCAAGACCGCCGACCACGTGATCGATCTCGGCCCGGACGGCGGCCACGCCGGGGGCGAGGTGGTAGTGACGGGCACGCCCGAGAAGGTGGCGGCGTGCAAGACGTCGCACACCGGGCGCTTCCTGAAGACCCATCTCCGCTAGCAATGCGCTGGGTCTACGGCGCACTCCTGCTCCTGGTCGCTGCGACGGCGCACGCGCAGGCTCCGGCCCTCGTACAGATCGAGATTCGCCACAACGGCACGCCGGTGACGGCAGCGACGGTGGTCGTCGCCGGGACCGCCTACACGACGTCGGAAAGCGGCACCGTCTCGGTGACCGTCACGGCTGGCGTGATCGAGATTACGGCCGTCAAGGCGGGCTTCCTGCCGGTCACCACGGCGGTGACGGTACGGCCGGGCCAGGCACAGCCGGTCCTGATCGAGTTGCGGCCGCAAGTCGAGGTCGAAGAGCGCGTCACCGTGTCCGCCACGCGCACGGACAAGCGGCTCGAAGACCAGCCGATGCGAGTCGAGGTGCTCGGGCGTGACGAGATCGAGGAGAAGATGCTGATGACGCCCGGCGACATCGTCATGATGCTGAACGAAATGGGCGGCATGCGCGTGCAGGCCACGTCGCCGTCGCTCGGCGCGGCCAGCGTGAGGATTCAGGGGATGCGCGGACGCTACACGCGCGTCTTCTCGGATGGCCTGCCGCTGTTCGGCGAGGTGGGCGGGCTTGGCCTGCTCCAGATCCCGCCGATGGACCTCGGTCAAGTCGAGGTGATCAAAGGCGTCGCCTCGTCGCTGTACGGCGCCGGAGCGATGGGGGGCGTCGTCAACCTGATCTCGCGTCGTCCGGGCCGCGAGCGGCAGCGCGAGGTGCTCGTCAACCAGTCCACACGTGGCGCCACGGATGCGGTCGGTTGGTACGCGACTCCGGCACGGACCGGATGGGCGTTCACGCTGCTGGGTGGGGGCCATCGGCAGACGCAGAACGACGTCAACAACGACCAGTGGACCGACCTGGCGGGCTATGCGCGGGCGGTGGCGCGTCCCCGCGTCTTCTGGGACGGCGGCAACGGCCGCACGTTCTTCGCGACCGCCGGTGTGACCACGGAGGATCGCGAAGGCGGAGGCAGGACGCCGGACGGGGCGCGGTACGTGGAAGCGCTCGATACCCGCCGAGCGGATGCGGGCGCCGTCGGTCAGATCCTGATCCGGCAACGCTACGTGCTTAGCGCCAGGGCCGCGGTGATGCAGCAGCGCCACGACCATCAGTTCGGAGAGGTGCGTGAGCGCGATCGCCATGAGACGGCGTTCGGCGAGGTGACCTTTCGTGCTCCCGCGGGCCGGCATACGCTGGTGGCGGGGGCGGCGCTCGAGCGGGATGCGTATCGCCCGACCGATCTGCCGCAGTTCCGCTACACGTTCACCGTGCCGGGCGTCTTCATCCAGGACGACCTCGATCTGGCGCGATGGCTGTCGGTGAGCGCGAGCGCCCGGCTCGATCACCACAGTGAGTACGGCACGTTCGTCAGCCCTCGCGCATCAGCGCTCCTGCGCGCGGGCGCCTGGACCAGCCGGCTGTCGGTCGGTGCCGGTTTCCTCGGCCCGTCACCGCTGACCGAGGAGACCGAGGCGGCGGGCCTCTCACGCCTGATGATTCCGCAGCCGCTGCGGGCCGAGGAGGGGCGCAGCGCGTCGCTGGACATCGGCCGCACCGATGGCCCGCTCTCGTACTCACTCACGTTCTTCGGCGCCCGAGTCCGCCATGCGATCGACGTCGATCGCTCGCAGGGTCTCGAGCTCACCAACCGTGCCATGCCGACGACGAACGCCGGCATCGAACTGCTCGGCACCTACCGGCATGAACCTTTTGCGATCACGACGACCTACACCTTCGTGCAGGCGCGCGAGGTCGACGCTGGAGCGCGGCAACAGGTGGAGCTCACGCCGCGGCACTCGGCGGGGCTGGTGGGCATGTGGGAACGCGAGGGCAAGGGCCGCCTCGGCGTCGAGCTCTATTACACCGGTGTGCAGCGCCTCGAAGAGAACCCGTACCGGACGGCCAGCCGGCCCTATGTCATTCTGGGTATGCTGGCCGAACGCCAGGTGCGCCGGGTCAGGCTCTTCATCAACGGCGAGAACCTCACCGGCGTCCGGCAGACCCGGTGGGATCCTTTGATACGCCCGGCACGCGCGCCCGATGGGCGGTGGACGGTGGACGCGTGGGCTCCGCTCGAGGGCGTCAACATCAACGGCGGGATGCGCGTCGGCTTCTAGGCTAGATTGTGGCGATGGAGCACGCCAGCGCGCTCTCCGCATGGGAGAGCTTCTACGTCATCGTCGGTTCCTCCGGCGGGGCGCTCATCGGCCTGCAGTTCGTCGTCATCACGCTGATCGCCGACCGCCGTCAGCTGGCCAAGGGCGGCACGCTGGCCGCGTTCGGCACGCCGACGGTGGCCCACCTCACCGGCGCGCTGGTCGTGTCGGCGATCATGAGCGCGCCGTGGCCGGCCATCGGGCCGCTCGCGGTGGCGCTTGCGGCCTGCGGAGTCGCCGGACTGGGGTACGGAGTCGTGGTCATCCGGCGCGTCCGCCGTCAGAGCGACTACAAGGCCGTATGGCAGGATTGGGTCTTTTTCGCCGTGCTTCCATGCGTCGCTTATGGCGCGCTCATCGGAATCGCTCTGTGGCTGCCCGGACGTCCAGGGCTCGCCTTGTTCGTCGTGGCAGCCGCGGCGTTGGCCCTGCTGCTGATCGGCATCCACAACGCCTGGGACTCGGTCGTCCACATCGTCATCTCGGCCCCAAGCGACGAACTCGCCGGCGAATAGCGACTGGCGAAAGCGGCCCATGCTGTCCGACGCCCTTGCCACGGGGCAATTTCGTTCATCATCGGCCCGCTCGATTAGGTCATCGACACAATCGATTGGACAGGCAGCGCGCGGCCACGCATGGTGGTGAGCCATGACTTGTTTTGGATCTTGCGTGCGTCTTGCCCCCCTGACGTGGCTGCTGGTGATTGCGGTGATGGCCTGGCCCGCGCCGGCGGCGGCCCAGACCGGTTCGGTTTCCGGGGTGGTCAAGGATCCGCAGGAGGCCGTGGTCCCGGGGGCAGAAGTCGTTCTGAGAAATGCCCGCTCGGTCGCCACACCCACCGCGGTCACCGATGGCGCGGGCCACTACGCGTTCACGGGGCTTCCGGCGGGTACCTACGTCGTGCAGGTGTACCTGAGCGGGTTCGAAGTCCAGTCGAGCCCGGCGATCGCGCTCGGCGCTCAGCAGTCGGCGACGCACGATTTCCTGCTCGCCCTCGCCGGCGAATCACAGTCGATCACCGTGGTTGGAACCTCGCCAGGCTACCGCGTCGACACCGCCGCGATCGGGTCGCTGGCGGCCACGTCCATTCTCGAAACCCCCTACATGGTCAACGTCCTGCCCGCGTCGCTGATCGCCAACAATCAGGCCAAGAGCTTCAAGGAAGCGTCGCGGTATCTGCCGCTCATCGGCTTTCAAGAGCAGCAGGGGTCTGAAGTGCTCCGTCCGCAGACGCGCGGCATGCAGGGCGCCAACATGCAGAACTCGCGCATGGACGGGATGGGCATCGTCATCACCGGCGCCAACAGCATGGAGATGCTGCAGCAGATCGAGGTGCTCAACGGCCTCGGCGGAGCGCTGTACGGTCCGGCCAACCCCTCAGGCATGTTCAACTTCGTTCCCAAACGCCCGACCGATCGTTCGCTCCGCCAGGGCAGTGTGAGCTACGACGGCCGCTCGGCAGGTCAGGTGTCCACCGACCTCGGCGGCCGGGTCGGTCCCGACAAGATGTTCGGTTACCGGTTGAACGCGCTCACGGGACAGGGCGAGGCTTTTCGCACCAACAGCGATCTCCAACGTCGTCTTTTCAGCTTCGCAGGTGATGTGCGACCGTTCTCGCGGACGACAATCGAAGGTCTCTACAGCTATTACAGAGTCGAGCAGCGTGGTTTCCCCGGTTGGTTCACGTTCGGCCGGGCGAACGCGGCCGCAACGTTCGTGATGTTGCCAGTCGATGCTCCCGATCCCAAGACGCCCGGCTTCGGTCAGGTCGAATCGGGGCTGAATCTGAAGACCCGCATCACG
>Ga0070670_100001283_pt1 | contig 20029 bp, 17 predicted proteins | sample KBSS63metaG_FD_64665 | JGI IMG/M metagenome (GOLD analysis project Ga0070670, IMG submission 64665) | Switchgrass rhizosphere microbial communities from Kellogg Biological Station, Michigan, USA - KBS S6-3 metaG | ecosystem: Host-associated > Plants > Roots > Rhizosphere > Soil ... | reverse complement strand
TCCTGGCCGCGGCCGAGCGCGGTCGACAGCGCCAGCCACGCCGCCGCCACCGGCAGCGCGCACAGCGCGACAACGCCGAGCTTGAGGCCGATCGCCTGCAGGCTGTCGAACACCCAGCCATAGAGCGCGTCGGAACCGCGGAAGACGACGACGTCGATGAAGTTCTTCGCCTTGTACTTCTCGCCGCGCTCGACGACGGTGAAAAACACTTGGCGCGCCGGATTGGCGATGGCGAAGTTCGCCCATCGCTGCGCCACCTGGAAGCCGAGCACGACGGCAAGCGTCGGGCTGAAGCCGAGCACGGCGAAGCCGACGAGATAGACCGCGGGCAGCGCACCCGCCGCAATGCCGCAACCGAAGCGCTCGAGGAATCGCCCGGTGGCGAACAGCTGCGTGACGAGGGTCAGCACACCGACCGCGAGATCGACGCTGGCGAAGACGCGCGTCTGCGCGGCCGCGCCGTGCACTTCGGCTGCGACGATATGTGCCTGCGCGAAGTACAGCACCGTCGCCCCGAACGAGAGCAGGCTCACCCAGGCCGCGATGCCAAGCAGGTAGGGCGAGCGCAGGATCTCGGTGAACGCCGAGAAGGCGCTGCCACCGACCGGACGTTCCTCGCGATGCGGTCCGGCGTCGATGGCGGCGGTGCGCTCGAGCCGGTGGACGCAGAGCACCGCGACCTCGAGCAGCGCGAGCGCCACCAGCAGCAGGTTGGCCGGACCGAGCGGCTCCGAGAGCGCGATCGTGAGTACCGGCCCGAGCAGCGCACCTGCAGTGCCGCCGGCGCCGATGAAGCCGAACAGGCGCTTGCCCTGCGCGCTGTCGAAGAGGTCGGCCATGAACGACCAGAACACCGCGACCGCGAACAGGTTGAACACGCTCACCCACACGAAGAAGACCCGCGCTACCGCAACCGGCTCGGTGCCGAGCGTCAGCAGCAGCCAGAAGAGCGCGAGGTTGGCCGCGAAGAAGTGGTACACGACGACGATGAAGCGGCGCCGCGGCAGCCGCGCCACGAGCGCGCCGTAGAGCGGCTGCGCCACGAGCAAGGTCACGAAGGTGGCGGTGAAGAGCCACGGCAGCGCCTTGATGCCGCCGGCGATCGCGCTCTGGTCGCGCAGCGGACGCAGCACGTAGTACGCGGCGAGGAGGGCAAAGAAGTAGGCGAACGACCATAGTGCCGCGCGCCGCTCGCCAGGCGTGGCCGGCATCAGGCCGCGCAGGCGGCCCGACCGTGCCGTCACGGCACCGCGCGCAGCTTCTGGCGCAGCTCGGCCGCGTTCGCGCTCGGCCCGTAGCCGGGCGCGCCGCGCTGAAAGCGGCGCGCCTCCGCGAGACCGCCTGCGACGACGGGCTCGAAGCCGGCCTCCTGCACGAGACCGGCCGCGACCTTGAGGGCCTCGGCATCGTCGCCCGCGATCGGGATCGGCAGCTTCGGATCGGGACGACCGGCTTCGCTGGCGATGATCGTGTAGCCGATGGTGTTGAACACGCGCACGAGGCGCGTGCCGGGCAGGAACTTCTGCGACGTGATGCCGATGCCTTCGCGGTCGGCCACGTCGGCGATCGCGCCGTCGCGACCGGAGACGGCGTTGCCGCAATCGAGCACGATCTTGCCCTTCAGGGCCGCGCCGTAGTCGCGCCCGATCGCTTCCATCGCGCCGTAGGGCACCGCAAGAAAGACCACGTCGCCGAAGGCGATCGCCTCTTCCACCGTGCCGGCGCGTGCGGGTGAACCGAGCCGGGTCGCCACCTCCCTGGCCTCGTCGATGTTCTTCGCCGAGAACATCACGGGATGACCGGCCTTGACCCAGAGCCCGCCGACCGTGCCGCCGATCCGGCCGGCGCCGATGGTGCCGATGCGCAGCTTGCCGTCGGCAGACTGCGCCCCCACGCGCTGCGGCCGCAGGACTGCGGCCAGGCCGAGCACGCTGGCCGCGATCAGCAGCGTGCGGCGTTCGACGTCGTTGGGGTGGCGCATCGCGATCTCCTACGGTCCGGAATGGGCAGCGACGCGATCATCGTGCCGTCGCCAGGACCGTGCAATCGGCGGCCGCGCCGGGCCTACCATCCGAAGCGTCTTTGCCGGAGCCGCCGATGAGCCTGAAGCGTCGCGATTTCCTCCACACCGCCGTCGCCCTCGGCGCGCCTACGCTCGGCGCGACGCCAGGCCAGGCTCTCGCCGCTGAGGGCGCGCCGAAGGACAAGCTGCGCATCCTCATCCTTGGAGGTACCGGTTTCACCGGGCCGCACCAGGTGCGCTACGCGCTCGAGCGCGGCCACCACGTGACGCTCTTCAACCGCGGCCGCCGTCCGCAGCCCTGGCCCGGCAACGTCGTCGAGCTCACCGGCGATCGCAACACTGGCGATGACCTGAAGTCGCTCGATGGCGGCGAGTGGGACGTGTGCATCGACAACCCGACGACGCTGCCCTTCTGGGTGCGCGACGTTGGCCGCGTGCTGAAGGGCCGCGTGCGCCAGTTCGTGTTCATCTCGACGGTCTCGGTCTACGCCGCCAACGACAAGGCCGGTCAGGACGAGTCGGCTGCGATGGCGGCGTATGCCGGCGCCGACCCGATGGCCGAGACGCAGGACACGCTCAGGGGCAACATGGCGCTCTACGGCCCGCTGAAGGCGGTGAGCGAAGAGGAGTCGCGGCGCCAGTTCGGCGACCGCACCACCGTCATCCGGCCCGGCCTTATCGTCGGGCCTGGTGACGAGACCGACCGCTTCACCTACTGGCCGGTGCGCCTAGCGCGCGGCGGCGAGGTGCTGGCGCCCGGGGACGGCTCGGACGCCGTGCAGTTCATCGACGCGCGCGATCTCGCCGAGTGGACGATCCGGATGTGCGAGTCGCGCTCGACCGGCACCTTCAACGCCACCGGGCCGGCTCGCACGCTCGTGACGCGCGAGATGCTGGCCGGCATTGGCGCCGCGGTGCGCTCCGATGCGCGCCTCACTTGGGTGCCGACCGCGTTCCTGGATGCGCAGAACGTGTCGGCATGGACCGACCTGCCGGTCTGGGTGCCGGGCCAGGGCGACAGCGCCGGCTTCGCGCGCCGCGACATCGGCCGTGCCCTGAAGGCCGGCCTCACGTTCCGTCCGCTCGCGACGACCGCAGTCGACACCCTGGCGTGGTTCAGGACGCAGCCGGCCGAGCGTCAGGCCAAGCCGCGGGCTGGTCTCGCGCCGGAGCGCGAGGCCGAGGTGCTCGAACGCTGGAAGGCGAGCACGACTGGCAAGCGCTGATGCGGCCGACTTGGCGACAACAGACGCACCGCAAAGCCGCCTGCATTCCCCTCCTGTCGACGGCCGCAGCCGTCTACCCATGGACCGCGCCTCGGCTGTCGAGAGAATGTTTCTCCCATGCTGAACGTCGTCCTTCGACTGGTCGAGTTCCTGGACTCCACGCCGCTGCCCGACTGCACGGTGCACTTCGAGGCGCATGTCGTCGCCGGCTGGAACACGCGGATCAGCGTCGATCCGCCACCCGGCCCAGGCGGCCCGGGCCATCCCGTGCCGCGGCCGCCGCCCGACACCATCACCGTGCTCGAGTTCGACGATGCGCGCGCCGTCGACGTCGTGGCCGATGGCGTCACCGACGCGCAGGGCCGCGCCGCGCTCTCCCTCTCGCTCAACGCCGCTTTCACGCAGGTGCGCGCCCTGCGGCGTGACGGCAAAGGAGTCCGACGCCGTCGAGGCGCAGCTCGCCGCTGGTGTCGACGTGCACGGCCTCGGCCTGCCGGCCCGCTAACGCTTCGACAAGATCGACCATCCCTCGGCCGACCTGCAGTTCGTGCTCGTCGCCGACCTCGCGCGCAGCATCGTCGGCGACACCTCGGCGACGCAGACGACGCTCTGGTTCCAGCTCCACGCCGCCCCTGTGGCGGGCGACCGGCTGGTATGCGTCGTGCGTCCCGTCGGCGGGGCCGAGCGGCGCATCGGACTGGCATTCGACGCGACGCGCGCGCTCACGACGGTCGCGGTCGTCGCCGGCCTCGGCGCGGCGACGGTGCACGGCTACGAGCTGCGTCTCGTCAAGCCCGACGGCCACGAGTACTTCCTCACGCGCGGCCGCGTCCGCACGCTCGAGGCGAATCCGCAGCGCCTGACGATGGCCTTCGCGTCCTGCCACCTGCCCGATGCGCCGCCCTCGCTCAACCGCTGGCACGCGCTGGCAGCGCGCGACGACATCGACCTCGCCTTCATGATCGGCGACCAGATCTACGGCGACGGCATCGAGAAGATATTTCCCGGCAGCTCCTGGCCGGAGCGCTACGAGCGCCGCTACGCGCAGCTCTGGAACTACCAGCCGGTGCGCGACGTGATGCGGACGCGGCCGATGTACATGGCGCTCGACGACCACGAGATCGTCGACGACTGGGGCGTCGTGCCGGTCGACGCGGAGCGCGAGGCCGCGGGCTTGCGCGCCTACCGCGTCTTCCAGCACGCGCACAACCCGATCGGATTCGGCGCCACCTTCCTCGACTACTCGTTCAAGCGCGGCCCGGCGTCGTTCTTCGTCACCGACAGCCGGACGGCGCGCGGCAAGGACCCGTCGTTCCCCATCATGGGCCGGGCGCAGTTCGAGCGCATGCAGCGCTGGGCGAAGTCGGACGAGGTCAAGCAATCGGACCTCGTCTTCGTCGTCGTGCCGGTGCCGCCGGCAATGCTGCCGATCGCCGAGCTCGAGAAGCTTGCCAGCCTGCTTGCGCCGGTCGTCGGCGCGGCCGGCGGCAGCCTTCTGGGCGCGCTGGCCGGCGCGATCGTCGGCTTCGTCGTCGGCGGGCCGGCGGGCGCGGCCGCCGGCGCGGCCGTGGGAGCCCAGATCGGCGCCTTCGTCGGTGCGGTCGGCACCAGCGTGTACTACGAGCACCTCGAAGACACGATCACCGAGCCCGACATCCGCGACGCCTGGACTTACGACACGAACCTGCCCGACCTGGTGCACTTGTTCGACCTGCTGTTCGACGTCGCCAACGACATCGGCGCCGACGGCAAGCCCGGCCCGCGGCCGAAGGGGGTGTTCGTGCTGAGCGGCGACTACCACTTCGGCGCGATCCACCTCGTGCGCTCGACGCGCACCGGCTCGGGCAATGACCACCGCAACAACCCGGCGATGGTGCAAGTGACCAGCTCGCCGATCTCCAAGCCGGCGATCGACACGGGCAAGCTCCTCACGGCGGCGAGCATCGTCTCGTCGGGCGGCGAGTTCAAGCTTGGCGGCGACCACTACAAGGCCAGGTTCGTCGGCCACATCGAGCAGCGCAATTTCGGCCGCGTCGCCTTCGAGAAGGTCGGTACCAGCCGGCGCTATCGCATGCAGATCAATGTCGAAGGCGTGAGCGACGCGCTCGCCGAAATGTTCGAGTTCGACCTCGACGCGCGCCCGGTGCAGATGAAGAATCTGATCGGCGAGCTGCTCGGCGAGCGCGGCCGCGTCACGATGCTGCGCGTGCAAGACGTCGGCTCGGGCTTCGGGCCGCCGGTCGACCGCATCGACGGCGAGGTCGTGGTTCAGCTCGATACCGAGCCCGGCCGTGCCTTCGGCTTCCAGCTCAGGAAGGATGCCAACCTGCCCGTGCGCCGGCGCATGCTCGCGCTGCTGCGTGACGCCTTCGCCAACGACCGTCCCGTCGCGATCGACTACCTGCGCACCGGCCAGCACAACGGCACGCTCATCCGCGTCGCCGAGCAGCCGGTCCCGCCGCCGCCCGTCGGGGGCATGCGGCCCACCTCACTCTTCATGGGGAGCATCTGATGGCTCTGCTCAACCTGTCCGGAAAGATCGTGATGCTGCGGGTCAACGAGGTCGGCGACAGCTTTGGCAAGCCGCCCGACAACTTCGTCGTCGAGGTCGTCGTCCAGCTCGACTCGCACGCGGCCGGCGCCGCCTCGGGCTTCCAGTTGCGCGCCGACGGCAACCAGCCGGCGCGCCAGGGCATGCTCGACTTCCTGCGCGACGCCTTCAACAACGGCTGGCGCGTCCACGTCGACCACGAGGTGCCGGCCGGCAAGACCAAGGGCACGATCATTCGCACCTGGATCACCAAGGACCCGACGCTGCCGGTGACCGGCACGATCGGCGGCGTGTTCGGCACGCTGACGCCTGCCGCGCCTGCCTCCCCCGTGGTGCCGACCGGGCGGGGCACCGTGATCGGCGTCGCTCCTGGCCCTGGCCGGGTTCGCGGCAAGGCCAGGCCCCAAGCCGAGGCGCCGGCGGGCACGATCGTCTTCAAGACCGTGTCGATGAAGCCCGAGCGCTGAGGTGCACCGCCGACTGCATCTCATGCGATGAGAAGACGACTGTTCCTGAGCAACGCGGGCCTGTCGCTCGCGGCCACCGCGGCACCCTGGTCCATCGCGGCCGCCGAAGACACGAGGGCTTTGCCGCCGGCCGCATCTTCGTCAGAGCCGTTCGCGAGCCTTCGGGGCGGCGGACCGCATCACCTGAGCCCTGACCAGGAAGCCCAGCGGGTGACAGCGAGCGCCGCCGCGCCCGGCCAGAAGGGCCGCTGGGTCGCGCGCGCCGCGCTGCCGCTGGCGCGCAGCGAGATGGCCTGGGCGACGGCTTCCCGCGGGCGCATGCACATCGTCGGCGGCTACGGCGAAGGTGCGGTCAACCGCGCGTACCACCACATCTACGATCCGGCGAGCGACCGCTGGTTGCTCGGTGCGCCGCTGCCGCGCGGTGCCAACCACGTGGCCGTCGTCGCCGACACCGAACGCGTCTACGCCCTGGGCGGCTTCACGGAGCAGAACCGCCGCTCCGACGGGAACGCATACGCCTACGACGTGAGCAGCGATCGCTGGCAGTCGATCGCGCCGCTGCCGCGGCCGCGCGGTGCGGCAGCGGCGGTGCTGCTCGACGGCCGCATCCATTTGATCGGCGGCGCGTCGGAGCCGGCCGCCGAGCGCGCAAGCGTCGGCTGGCACGAGGTCTACGAACCGAAGGAGGATCGCTGGAGCGTGCGCAAGGCGCTTCCTGGCGCGCGCGACCACGTCGGTTGCGTGGCCGATGGCGGCCGCATCCACGTCATCGGCGGCCGCTTCAATACCTTTGAGTACAACACCAGTCTGCATCATGTCTACCTGCCCGCAGCAGACACCTGGGAGCTGCGCGCTCCGCTGCCCACCGAGCGATCGGGGCATGGCCTGGTCGTGTACCGCGGCCGCTATTTCGCGATGGGGGGCGAAGGCGGGACCCTTACCGGCGGCGTGCCGCGTCAAGCCAAGGTGTTCGGCCAGATGGAGAGCTACGACCCGGTTGCCGACGCTTGGCAGCAGCACGCGCCGATGCTGACACCGCGGCATGCCGTCGGTGCGGCGGCGATCGGGGACTGGATCTACGTCGCCGGAGGCGGCGCTGTTCTCGGCGGCGCGGTCCAATCGGCTGTGCACGAGGCGTTTACGCTCGGATAGGAGCGTGGCCGCGAGCGCGTCATCGCTCCGCAGGCGATCGCTTCTGGAAACAATTGGTGAGATCGAGCGACTCCATCGCCCGGCGATGACCCTTGTCGGCCGCGATGCACCCTTGGTTGAGGGAGTGCAGGAAATCCAGGCGGCGGCATACGATGGATTCCACGTCATGGGATCGAACACGTGATGATCTCAGCTCCCCACGAGAAAGGTAACGTGAACGAAATCGCGCAAGGTCGGACGGGGCACGAGCTGCACCTGGAGCAGCGGCTCGTGCACGCCGCTGAAGACCTGCTGGCTCATCAAGGCCGACGGGTGATGGCGGTGAGCATCCCGGGCACCGAGCCTCCTCTCTTCATTGTCATTGGAGAGACGCCGCAGTTGGCCGAGCTGCTCGCGGCAGCGACGCGAGAGGTCAGAGGGGAAGACTGAATTCGAGCAACCGCTCGCCGACACTCGGCGGGCTTGCCCGCTGTCCGCCAAGGGAAGCGGCCGCCGGCCAGGGCTGTGCTGGCTGCGCACGTCGACCCGTGCCATTGGATCCGTGAGAATGGACGCGATGACCCACAGGCGGATGACGAGCGACTCCGAAGTGGCAGCCGCAACGCCCGGGCACCTGCAGCGTACGCAGGCGAGTCCGAGCGGTGGACGCAGGGCATTGGCGGTTGCGCTCTTGCTCTCCCTCCTGGTTCACGGGCTGCTCTTGAGCCTGAAGTTCGGTGACGATGAATTCGGGCTTCCGGGCCTGGCCTTCCCTTGGCGGGAACGACGGATCGAGGTGCCGGATCTGCGCATCGTGCTCGTCCCGGCGCACGTCGCCCCGACTGAGCCGGGGGTCATGTCGGCTGTGGAGCCGTCGCACAGAGTGCCGATCGAGCCTTCTCGTGACCGGGCACCCGCGCGGACGCTTGCGTGGGCTGCGCCGGATCGGCAAACGATTCCCGAGACGAGCACGCCCGCGACCGAGCCGCCGGTGCAGGCCGATGCGATGCCAAGCCCGGCCGCTGCTGTGCCTCCTGCGGATGCGCCCATGCGCGCCCAGGGGTCCGGCCGCCTGGTGGCTGTGGAGACTCCCGAACCCGCGGCGTTCACGGTGAAGCCTTCCGATGAACCTGGGTCGGCCGTCGGCCCCGATCGCTCGTCGTCCGTATCGGCGATCTCGGCGGCGCCAAGCGCGTCCAGTGCGGACAACCTGCACGTGGACGCGCTGGAGGCCGAACGCCAGGAGAACGCGCGCCAAGCGGCGGTCCGGCTGGAGTTGCAGCGACAGGAGGATGCTCGACAGGAAGCGGCTCGCGTTGAACTCGCGCGGCTGGAGGTTGAGCGCCAGGAGAGCGCGCGCCAGGCAGCAGTCCGGCTGGAGTTGCAGCGACAGGAGGACGCTCGCCGGGAAGCGGCTCGCGTTGAACTCGCGCGGCTGGAGGCTGAGCGCGAGGAGAGCGCGCAACAGGTAGCAGTCCGTTTGGAGTCGCAGCGGCAGGAGGCCGCTCGCCAGGAAGCAGCGCGCGTTGAAGTCGCGCGGCTCGAGGCCGAGCGCCAGGAGCGCGCGCGGCTCGCGGCAGTCCGGCTGGAAGCGCAACGCCAGGAGGCCGCACGCGTGGAGGCCGCACGCGTGGAGGTCGCGAGGCTGGAGAACGAACGACGGGAGAACGAACGTCGGGAGAACGCGCGACAGGCGGCGGTCCAGCTGGAAGCGCAGCGGCAGCAGACCGCGCGGCAGGAAGCAGCTCGCGTTCAACCGGTGCAGCCGGAAGCTCCGGTGCTGGCGGCGGCAGCGCCGGTGCCGCGTGTCGAGGTCGGACCGGACGAGGCGAGACGCGAAGCGGTGCTTCGGGCCATCGGACGTCAGCTCGACGAGGAGGCCGACCGGCGTCAGGCAGCCTCTGCCGCAATCCCGCCCAGCACGCTTCCTCATTCGTTGAGCACCGGACGTCGCGTCCGGCTATGGGGTCGCACCGATTCCAATGCAGAGCTTGTCCAGTACGCGGAAGCGTGGGCCCGAAAGATCCAGTTCAACACGGTGGTCGAAACCATCCGCGACGTGGTGAAGCGGCCCCACACGCCGTCCATGGTCACGGTGGCCGTCAGAAGCGACGGGTCGGTGGAGGCGGTGACTTTCGTGGTCTCCAGCGGCGTCGCGGAAATCGATGAAGCGATCAGGCGCATCGTGGAAAGCCACAGGCCCTATCCGGCATTTCCGCATGCCCTGGCCCGCGACTTCGATGTGATCGAGATCCGCCGTACTTGGTTCTTCGACTCGGGTGTCCGGCTGCAGTGACGGGTCGGGGCGCCGCTGTCCAAGGGCCTCTGGCTACCCCGTCGCGTCGGCATTCGCCGCTCGCAGCGGATCGGACACCTCCATCCAGTCCAGATCGTTCTCCAGCGCGTGGAAGGCGTCGTCGCCGATGTCGCCGCTGTCGCGCATGGCGAGGAGCAACTGGCGCGCGGCACGCAAGGCCGCACGGTATTCGGTGTCGTACTCGGCGCCGAACGATGCGTGAGCGCCATCGCCGCGATGCAGCTGGCCCAGGCGGACCTTGAGCTCTGTTCGAACAAGATCGACGGCGGGGGAGCGGCCGGCGGGCAGTTGCAGGTAGGCCGCTTCCAGCAAGCGCTGGCGAGCCATGTGCTCCTCTCTCCCCACCGGGTCGCCGTCGCGCAGGTTCAACGCGCGGAGCAGCGGCTTCAAGGTGAAGCCTTGAATCAGCAGCGTGCCCAGGACGACCAGGAATGCCGTCAGCACGATCAGGTCGCGGCCAGGAAAGCCCTCGGGGAGCGCCAGCGCCGCCGCCAGCGTGACGATGCCGCGCATGCCCGCCCAGGCGATCACCAGCCCGCTGCCGACACTCGGCCGCAGCATGGGCCGCGGAGGATGGAAGCCGTAGCGGCCGTCGCGCCAGCGGATCGCTGCATTGAAGGACATGTGCCACAGCACGCGCACCATGATCACCGTCACGAGCACGGCGGCCGCAACCAGCAGGTACTGATCCCGCGCCGGCGGCGCGAGCTCCACGACGATGGGACGAAGCTGCAGACCGATGAAGATGAACGCGAAGATGTTCAGCGCGAACACCACCGTGGCCCACACCGCGTTGGTGGGGATGCGGATGCGGGCCGGAACGCGCGCCGGTGCTGTGCGCGCGAGGGTCATCGCAAAGCACACGGTGGTCAGCACGCCCGACAGTCCGATGTGTTCTGCCAGCAGCCACACGGCGATGGTCCCCACGAACTGCAGGATGATGGCCGTGGGGATGTGCTGCACCCGCTCGAGAACGAGTTGAGTCAGCCAGCCCAGCGCCGGGCCTGCGATCATGCTGCCGAGCACCGCGAGAAGGAAAACGGGCGCCACCGCCTGAATCGAAAAGCCACCGGCGGCCACCGCGCCCACGGCCAGGCGGTAGATCAACAGTGCACTGGCGTCATTCAACAGGCTTTCGCCTTCGAGGATGCCCAGGATGCGCTGGGGCGGATGCAGCGGGCGCAGCACCGCGGTCGCCGCCACGGCATCGGGCGGGGCGACGATGGCACCCAGCGCGATCGCCGCAGCCCAAGGCAGGCCTGGCACGAGGGTGTGCGCGACGACGGCGACCGCCGCCGTGGTGAGAACGACCGCGACAACCACCAGGCCGACGAGCGGGGCCCAGTTGTCGCGCAGGTCTCGCAGGGAAGCGTCGTAGCCGGCGTCGACCAGGATCGGCGCGACGAACAAGGCCAACACCAGGTCGGGCGGCAAGGTCAGACTCGGCGCCCCGGGAACGAGGGCAAGGAGCCCGCCACCGACCGCCAGGAACACGGGATACGGCGCTCCCGCTCGCCGTGCGGCCGCCGCCAGCGCGATGGCGACGACGAAGAGGACAAGAATCTGTTCGAGGTCTTGCACCGCGGAAAGTATGGCGGCCTTGCCTCGTCAAAGGAAGGATGCCGTTGCTGCGCGATGCCGCACAGCGGCGCAAGGCAACAGGCCGTGGTGCGCGTCGGCGCAGACCGACGGCACCTGGATCACCGCCACCTCCGCCGGCGACTGGGCCGTGTTCACGACCAGCGGCACGACCATCACCGTCACCAATATCGATGGCGTTTCCGTGAGCGTGGTGGGCAGCTTCACCGCCAACGCACCTTGGCAAGGCATGGCCACCACGAACGCAGGCGGCAGGGGCTTCCTGGCCGGCAACGGCGTCTACGTCCTCGAGACCGCCAACGGCTACGCCGAGCTCGGCGTCAAGCTGCGCTGAGCGGTTCGCACTTCGAGCGTTGGGAGGCGCCGACAGCAGCGCGCTCGACGAACCTGCTGCATCAGGCCCCTCGGGTGCCCGCCACGACCAAGCCAGGTCGTGGCAGCAACGCCGTCCTCAGGCTTCTTGGCTGTGCAAGCTCTTCGTCGACTTCGCGGACGACGTCTTGGAGGCCTTGACGATCACCTGGCGGTAAAGCTCCTCGACCGCCGCGTCGTGCTCGGCCAGGTCACCGGCAACGTGGGGACTCATGCGATCTGCGCTGCGCTTGGCGCTGACGGGCAGGGCATCGAGCGCGCCGGACTGCGCACAGGCGCCGAGAACGCCGACAGGGTCGAGAAGAGCAGCGAAGTGGTTGGGAATCGTCATCATCGGAATTCGAGTTGTCGAGGCGTCGGCCAGAGGGTGGCCACGAGAAGCATTGATTTTAGGGGTAGCGCACCGCCAGCGCACACGACGCTCATGACAACCGCGCCGCGCGCTTGACTTTTCGCTCGACCCGCCGTGGCCCGTGAGGCGACCCAGCGGCCGCTCGTCACTTGCCGACGTCGTGCACCAAAGGTGCAATGCGTCCCGCGGAAGCCCGTCGTATGCTGCACGCATCGACGTCGCTCGATGCGACTCAACGTCGTCAACTACGACGGCAGAGAATGATCGTCGTATGAAGGGAGGCTGGAATGAAGCTGCAGCGAGCCGAGGCGATGAATCAGCAGATCCACACGCTCGCCGACGTGGTCGGCAAGTTGCTGGTCGACGCGTTTCACTATCTCGCGCTGTTCGCTATCGGTGGCGCCATCGCATGGTCGGCGGCGGTCGCCTTTTTCGCGATGGCTGAGAAAGGGCACACCACGATCGACGACATCCTTCTGCTCTTCATCTACCTTGAGCTCGGGGCGATGATCGGAATCTATTTCAAGACCAACCACATGCCGGTGCGCTTTCTCATCTATGTCGCGATGACGGCGCTGACACGGCTGCTGATCGCTGACGTCCAGGCGCACCACCGGCTTGATATGGGAATCGTCCTGGTGTCGGGCGCCATCCTCCTGCTCGCCCTGGCAGCGCTCGTGATCCGCTACGGCTCATACAAGTACCCCTCTGGACGACCGGACGTTCAACGACAAGCGAGCGATGCACCGTGATACGGAGTCCGCGGCCGCTATTTGTCCTCTTTGCGACTGACCTCTTTTTGCGGCCTTCGTCCGATCCGGGCTCCCAGCCCTAAGGGCCGATAGTCGACGTTGGTCCTAGGGCTGCCATCGGGCAGAAGCGGACTCGCGGGCGCGTCGAGGTAACCGACCCCGCCGCGCCAAGGGACATTGCGCTTCTGAGCGCGACACTCAATGATGGCGCGTGTGCATCACGCTGGAGCATTCATGGCTACCCTCGAGCAAAAGGATCTGTCACCCGCCGACGCAAAGACGATCGCCCAGGAGGGCTTCCTCTTCGGCCTGCCCCTTGTCTACATTGCCCTGCAGGCCGACACCATGACCAACGTGGCCAAGCCGGAAGGTGGGCGCGCGCCCTTCAATCAGTTCGACCACCACCGCAAGTTTCCCGATGCGGCGAACAACAAGATCGTCGGCATGAACGTGGATACGCTGTATTCGCTGGCCAACCTCGACCTTCGCGCCGAGCCGATGGTGCTGTCGGTGCCGCCGATGGAAGGCAATCGCTGGTGGCTGATGCAGGTCATCGATGCCTGGAACGACGTACCGGCAGCGCCCGGGGCCCGCACCCATGGCAACAAGGGCGGGAACTTCGCCCTCGTCGGCCCCACGTTCAAGGGCACGTTGCCCGTCGAGCTCACCGAGCTTCGCGTCGACACCAGCCTCGCCGCCCTCGGCGGGCGAACCTACACGGCCGACGAGAAGGACTATGCCGCGGTCAACAGGATCCAGGATCAGTACCGGCTGATTCCGTTGTCGCAATGGAAAGAGGCGGGCGCGTACACAGCGCCGGCCAGCGTTCCGGTCAAGCCGGATGTCGACACCAAGACCCCGGTTCCGGCGCAGGTCTTCAAGATGTCGGCCGAGCAGTTCTTCGGTCGCCTGGCCGAGCTGCTGGTCGACAACCCGGCGCGTGCTGCCGACGCGCCGATCATGGGACGGCTCGCCAGCCTCGGCGTCGTACCCGGCGAGAAGTTCTCGATCGACGCGTTCGACGCCGCCACGCGCAAGGCCATCGATGAAGGAATCGCGGCGGCACAGCAGCAGGTGCGCGACCAGGAATCCAAGATGGGCGAGATGGTCAACGGGTGGCAGATCGCGCGTGATCTCGGCCGCTACGGCACCAAGTACTCGTACCGAGCGGTGTGGACCTTCTTCGGCGTCGGCGGCAACCTCGTCGAGGATGCGGTCTATCCGTTGACCGTCGTCGACAGCGACGGGCAAAAGCTCAGCGGCATGAACAAGTATGAGCTCCGCTTTGCCGGGGGGCAGACTCCGCCGGTGGATGCGTTCTGGTCGCTGACGCTGTACGACAAGGACTCCTATCTGGTCGACAACGTGCTCAACCGCTATGCCCTGGGCGACCGCAGCGGTTGCAAGCTGGGCGACGACGGATCCCTGACGATCTACCTGCAGGCGGACTCGCCCGGCAAGGACAAGGAAAGCAATTGGCTGCCGACGCCGAAAGGCGGTGCGTTCAAGCTCGCGCTTCGGCTCTACGTACCGAAGGCACAAGTCGCCGACGGCAGTTGGAAGCCGCCCGCAGTCAGGCGCTTGAACTAGCGTTCGCACGCGCACCATCACTTGCCGTGTGTCGGGGCACGAACGCAGCGGGCTCTATGATTCGCGACGCAGGCGGGCATGCAGATGACGATTCGATTCCCTTCACTCGCTCCAGACGGCAGCCGGATTCGGCAGTGACGTCAGCTCGAGTGAGCAATCGATGGAGGCCGATGCTTTCGCAGGACTTCGAGAGCTGCGTTGCCGAAGTGACCGCCTGGGCGACCGCCAGCTGAGACGCAGCCCATGACGCAGTTCGCCACGTATCCGAGCTTGATCGACAGGACCGTGCTGATCACCGGCGGCGCGACCGGCATCGGCGCCAGCCTGGTGGAGCACTTTGCGGGGCAGGGCGCGAAGGTCGGATTCATCGACATCGACACCGACGCCGGGACGCTGCTCGCAGCCGGCCTGGCGGGTTCACGCAACGCGCCGCTGTTCGTCCCGGCGGACCTGACCGACACGGCGGCCATGCTGTCCGCCATCGACTCGGTTCGGCGCCGACTGGGGCCGATCGTGGTCCTGATCAACAACGCCGCCAACGATCGGCGCCACAGCATTGCCGACACCACGCCCGAAAGCTGGGACGCCGGCATCGCGGTCAACCTCAAGCACCAGTTCTTCGCCGCCCAGGCCGTCGTTGCCGACATGAAGCAGGCGGGCGGCGGATCGATCGTCAACTTCGGCTCGGTCAGCTGGATGCTGAAGATGGGCGGCATGCCCGTCTACACCACCGCCAAGGCCGCCGTGGCGGGACTGACGCGCAGCCTGGCGCGCGACCTGGGGCCGTCGAACATCCGGGTCAACACCTTGGTGCCCGGCTGGGTGATGACGGACAAGCAGATCCGGCTCTGGCTGGACGATGCGGGCCGTGCGGCCATTGCGCGCGGGCAATGCATCAACCGCCCTCTGATGGCAGAGCACATCGCGCGGATGGCGCTGTTCCTGGCTGCCGACGACAGTGCCCTGTGCACCGCGCAGGACTTCGTGGTCGACGCGGGCTGGACATGAAGGTCGACCTGCTCGTCGACGCGCAGTCCCGGCTGGGCGAGTGCGCCCTGTGGTGCGACCGGACGGCCGCGCTGTACTGGACCGACATCGAGGGCAGCACCCTCGGTCGATGGAGCGAAGCGGACGGGAACGTGCGGCAATGGACCTTGCCCGATCGCGTCGGCAGCTTCGCCCTGTGCGAGCGGCCCGATCAACTGCTGCTCGGGCTGGCTTCGGGCATCGCCTTGTTCAACCTCGCGACAGGTCGGATGTCTCCCATCGTTCCGGTCGAGCCTGAGCATCCCGGCACCCGCATCAACGACGGCCGCTGCGATGCGCAAGGGCGATTCGTCTTCGGCATGTTCAACAGTGCGCCGGGCGCTCCGCCCATCAGCCACTTCTACCGGGTGACTGCGGAGCTGCGGGTCGAGCCGCTGCCGCTGCCAAAAGCCGGCGTGGCGAACAGCATTGCGTTCAGCCCCGACGGCACGCTGATGTACTTCACCGACACGTGGACGCGGCAAATCTGGTGCGTCGACTACCACGCTGACGGACGCATGGGCGTGCCCCGGACGTTCGTCACCGTTCCGGAATCGCAAGGTTTCCCCGACGGGTCCACCGTCGACAGCGAAGGCGGGCTGTGGAGCGCGCAGTGGGATGGTGGCTGCGTGGTGCGCTACGACAGGAATGGCGTCGAGACGGCCCGCATCCCGCTGCCCGCCTCGCGGCCGACTTGCCCGAGCTTCGGTGGCGCGCAATTCGACCGGGTCTTCGTCACGTCGGCACGCATCGGGCTCGACGAGGAATCGCTGCGCGCTCAGCCGACTGCCGGCGGCGTGTTCACCTCGTCGGGAGTCTGGCGCGGTCTGCCCGAGCATCGATTCGCCACGGACCTGCTCGCGTAGCCACACACCGACACAATCACTTCCAAGCAAGTCGAAGGACCAGACATGGCGAGCAACATCAAGGGCCCCGGCATCTATCTCGCGCAGTTCGGCGCCGACGCGGCGCCGTTCAACTCGTGGGATGCGATCACGAAGTGGGCCGCCGGCCACGGCTTCAAGGGCGTGCAGCTGCCCTCCTGGGACACGCGGCTGATCGACCTGAAGAAGGCGGCGTCTTCGAAGACCTACTGCGACGAGCTCGCCGGCACGGCGCGCGCCAACGGCGTCGAGATCACCGAGCTCGGCACCCATCTGCAGGGCCAGCTGGTGGCAGTGCACCCAGCGTACGACGAGGCTTTCGATGCCTTCGCCCCCGATGCCGTCAAGGGCAACCCGAAGGCACGCCAGAAGTGGGCGGTGCAGCAGATGCTCTGGTCGGCCAAGGCGTCCAAGCATCTCGGCCTCAAATCGAACGTCAGCTTCCCGGGCGCGCTCGCCTGGCCCTATCTCTATCCCTGGCCGCAGCGTCCGGCCGGGCTGATCGAGGCCGCCTTCGACGAGCTCGCCAAGCGCTGGCGGCCGATCTTCGACGCCTTCGACGAGGCCGGCTGCAGCGTCGCCTTCGAGCTCCATCCGGGCGAGGACCTGTTCGACGGCATCACCTACGAGATGTTCCTCGAGCGGGTCGACAACCATCCGCGCTGCTGCCTCAACTACGACCCGTCGCACTTCCTGCTGCAGCAGCTCGACTACCTCGAGTTCATCGACATCTATCACGAGCGCATCACTTCGCTGCACATCAAGGACGCCGAGTTCCGGCCGACCGGACGCCAGGGCGTGTACTCCGGCTACCAGCCGTGGCTGCAGCGGGCCGGGCGCTTCCGCTCGCTCGGCGACGGCCAGATCGACTTCGGCGCGATCTTTTCCAAGATGGCCGAGTACGACTACGACAGCTGGGCGGTGCTCGAGTGGGAGTGCGCGCTGAAGCATCCCGAGGCCGGTGCCGCCGAGGGCGCCGAGTTCATCAAGAAGCACATCATCCGGGTCACCGAGAAGGCGTTCGACGACTTTGCCGGCGCCAAGAGCGATCCGAAGCAGGTCCGGCGGATGCTCGGCCTCTGAGGGCGCGGCGATGACGATCGGCGCCAGCAGTTCGCACGCGGCCGGCCGGCGCATTCGGCTCGGCATGGTCGGCGGCGGGGAGGGCGCCTTCATCGGCGCCGTGCACCGCATCGCGGCGCGTCTCGACGACCACTACGAGCTCGTCGCCGGCGCGCTCGCTTCGGATCCGGCGCGGGCCAAGCGCTCGGCGCTCGCGCTGGGCCTCGCCGCCGACCGCAGCTACGCCGACTACACGGCGATGGCGAAGGCCGAAGGCGCGCGCGCCGATGGCATCGAGGCGGTCGCGATCGTCACTCCGAATCATTTGCACGCGCCGGTCGCGGAGGCCTTTCTCAAGGCCGGCATCCACGTCATCTGCGACAAGCCGCTCGCGACCAGCGTGCGCGAGGCGCGCCGCCTGCAGGCGCTCGCGGCCAAGCACGACCGGCTGTTCGCGGTGACCTACAACTACACCGGCTATCCGATGGTCCGCCAGGCGCGGCAGATGGTGCAGGAAGGGCGGCTCGGCGAGATCCGCGTGGTCCAGGTCGAGTACGCGCAGGACTGGCTGACCGAGCCGCTCGAGGCGAGCGGCCAGAAGCAGGCCGACTGGCGCACCGACCCGGCGCGCGCGGGCGCGGGCGGCTGCATCGGCGACATCGGCACCCATGCCTTCCAGCTCGCCGGCTACGTCGCCGGGCAGCCGGTCAGCGAGCTGTGCGCCGAGCTGAGCACCTTCGTCGCGGGCCGCCGCCTCGACGACAACGTCCAGGTGATGCTGCGCTTCGCCGGCGGCGCGCGCGGTGCGCTCTGGGCGAGCCAGGTCGCGCCGGGCAACGAGAACAACCTGCGCCTGCGCGTCTATGGCAGCCGCGGCGGCATCGAGTGGCATCAGGAGCAGCCGAACCAGCTCGTCTTCTCGCCGTTCGGCCAGCCGACGCAGACGCTTTCACGCGCCACCGGCGCGGCCGGTGTCGCGGCGGCGCGGGTGACGCGGCTGCCGGCCGGCCATCCCGAGGGCTATCTCGAAGCCTTCGCCACCCTCTACGGCGAGATCGCCCAGGCGATCCGTGCCCGGCGCCCGCGCGGCGGGAAGCTCGATCGGGCGGTCCAGTTTCCCGGCCTCGCCGATGGTGTCGCGGGAGTCGAGTTCATCGCCGCGGCGGTCGGCTCGGCGCAGCGCGGCGGCCGCTGGGTGCGCCTGCCGGGAGCCGCAGATCCGCCTCCATTGAAACCCTGATTGATTTATTTATCGATGCGATGAGACTGTCGGCATCCTGCTCCATGCGGCATGTCGTCCACGGCCACCATCGCTGAAATCGCCGCCCGCGCCGGCGTCGGGACGGCGACCGTCGATCGCGTCCTCAACAAGCGCCCCGGCGTCAACGCCGACACGGTGCAGCGCGTACTGCAGGTGGTGGCCGAGATCGGCCCGCCGCCGCAGCGCGGCCGGCCGCGCCGCGACGCCAACCTGCGCTTCGCCTTCGTCCTGCCCGCCGACGACACGCCGTTCCTGGAGCTGGTCGATCGCCAGATCGCGCAGTCGGCGGGGGATTTCCGCCACCAGCACATCACCGAGGTCACCTACCGGCTCGACGCCGGCGACGGTGAGCAGTTCGCGGCCAGCCTGGCGCAGGTCGCCGAGTGCGAGGGTGTGGCGCTGATGGCGCCCGACCTGCCGCCGGTCAAGCTCGCGATCAACGAGCTGGTGCGCTCGGGCGTGCACGTGGTGACTCTCTTCTCCGACGTCGCCGGCTCGATGCGCGAGACCCACGTCGGCGCCGACAGCCGCGCCGCCGGCCGCACCGCCGGGCTCCTGCTCGGCCGGATGGCGAGCGGCACGCCGCGCGACACGCTGCTGCTCGCCTCGCAGGCGACCCGCCTCTCGGCCGAGATCGAGCGCCGGATCGGCTTCGCCCAGGTGCTCGAGGAGCGCTTTCCGACGCTGCGCATGCTGCGCGTCCCCGACCTTCCCGCCGGCGATGCGGCGACGCGGCGCTCGCTCGCGCGCTTCCTGCAGAAGAGCGTCGATCCGAAGCGTGTCGCCGGCCTCTACAACGTTGGCTCGGGAAGCGCCGGCCTGGCGCGCGCGCTCGCCGACGCCGGCCTGGCCGAGGTCGTCGCCATGGCCGCGCACGACCTGACCGACCAGCATCGTTCGCTGCTCAGCAACGGCAGCTTCGCCTATCTGTTGACGCAGGACATCCATTACTGCGTCGGCGCTGCGGCGCGCGTGCTGCGCGCGCTGTGCGAGAACGTCCGCGGGGCACTCAACGTGGTGCAGCCGCGGGTGGAAATCCTGACCGCCGAGAACCTGCAGTAGCGGGCGCGGCGGCCGGATGCATGTGCCCTGGACCTGAACGAAGGAGACCACCGAGATGAAAGCGATCCACAAGAAGCTGCCCGCCGCGCTGGCGATCGCAGCGGCCGGAATCCTGGGACTGGGCAGCGGCGCTGCACAAGCCCAGGGCAAGACGATCACGCTTTGCTGGGCCGCCTGGGACCCTGCCAACGCGCTGGTCGAGTTGAGCAAGGACTTCACCGCGAAGACCAAGGTCAACATGAAGTTCGAGTTCGTGCCCTGGCCGAACTTCGCCGACCGGATGCTCAACGAGCTCAACTCGAAGGGCAAGCTCTGCGACCTGATCATCGGCGACAGCCAGTGGATCGGCGG
>Ga0070670_100001279_pt1 | contig 20042 bp, 17 predicted proteins | sample KBSS63metaG_FD_64665 | JGI IMG/M metagenome (GOLD analysis project Ga0070670, IMG submission 64665) | Switchgrass rhizosphere microbial communities from Kellogg Biological Station, Michigan, USA - KBS S6-3 metaG | ecosystem: Host-associated > Plants > Roots > Rhizosphere > Soil ... | reverse complement strand
CGAATCTCGGCGATCAGTTGTATGACCGGAGGTCCGGCATGGCTTCGCGGCGCCGCGGCCTTGGGCGAATTCGAGCGAAACCAGCTTGACCTTGGGTTGCATCTGGACTTGACCCAGTATTCGTTGGGACGTTCTGCATGGCAGCTTGCAGATCTGATTGCAATGGGCGTGTTGCGCCGGCTAAATCGGCGCCTTATCCGGGACCAGGTCGAACGCCAATGCGATGCCTTCGAAGCCGCTGTCGGGCGCCCGCCCGACCATGTGGACGGCCATCAGCACGTTCACCAACTCCCACAAGTTCGCGAGTTGCTCGTCGACACCCTATACCGCCGCTATAACCCGCGTCCCTGGCTTCGTGACACGCGCAGAGCACGCTCCGTAGGCTTGCCAGCGGACGTAGTGCAAATGGAGTCTCAAGTAAAGTCGGCGATCATCGAATGGCTAGGCGCCACAGGACTTCGACACCTGGCCGCACGAAGCGACTTCCGGCAGAACCGTCACTTGCTCGGAATTCACAGCCTTCATGCGGACGAAAGGGGTTATCGCCACCTGCTCAGCAAATGGCTGAGAACAGCGGCCACTGGCGATCTTCTGGTCACCCACCCTGCCACGCCCGGGGGCCCCGTCGGGACCATGGCGACCAATCGAACCGCCGAGTACGCAGTGCTCAACTCATCTGTGCTCACGGACCACCTGCGGGAGACACAGACTGAGGTAGTGCGAATGAGCCGATTGCTAACAGCGGTTTAGCGTGGTCTGCACGGATCAGCTCGGCGAACTGCGCTGCCGGCAGGCCGACCGGATCGAGCCCGCGACGAAGCTGGCCGCCAATGAGGTCATTCATCATGAGCCGGCTGCCCTTGTAAGGGATATGCGAGATCTGGACGCCAGCAGCGGAATTGAACAACTCGGCGACAAGATGCGTCGTGGTCCCGGCGCCTGATGTTCCGTAGTTCAGCTTGCCCGGTTGCCGCTTGGCGAGCGCGATCAGTTCCTGGACGTTGGTTGCCGGTACCTTCGAGTTGACAACAAGCACGAACGGCGAGCGCGCCACCAACACGATCGGCGTGAAGTCGGTCAGCGCATCGAATGGCATGTTTTTGATGATGGTTTGCGCGATGGTCAGCTCGGAAGCTGCCGCCAGCAGGAGGGTGTGTCCGTCGGGAGGAGCCTTCGCCACGATGTTGGCTCCTATGGTTCCGGCGGCTCCACTGCGGCTTTCCACCACCACCGGTTGCCCCCATGCTTGCGAAAGCCTGGTGGCCATCAGTCGGGCCGTGATGTCGATGGTCCCACCGGGAACGTAGGGAACGATGATCCGGACCGGCCCCGACGGCCATGCTTGGGCGAATGCCAGAAGCGGCGTGGCCGCCGCCATCGCGAGCAAGACGGCGAACCTGAAGAAGCGCCAAGGACGCCATGAAAGCAGGATCGAGTTCATGCCTGTACCGGTTACTTGGTTGAAGAAGGTGCTGCGCAGGCCGCCTGATTGAAGAGACATCGAACCAAGCGCATCGGACCCTTTCTCCGATGCCCCGGTCGAGTGTCAGTCGTCCAGCACAGCGAAGACGGCTCCCGGCGTGGGCGCGACGGCCACCGCCTCGCCGGGCACGCGCCGTTCATCCGAGATGGATTCGAGCGAGATATTCACCCCGTCCACGTCAACCATGTCGATCGTGCTCGTGCCCTGATAGATGCTCCTGATCACGCGGCCCGGGCGTGCGCCGGATGCTGTCGATTCGCGCATCCCCAGCAAGCTGGGCCTCGCCGCCACTGAGCATTTCGCTCCGGGGGTCCAGTCCGTGCGCCAGCTGCGCGCCGCCACCGCACCGACGACGGTTTCGACCACGACGTCTGTTCCGCTCGCCGAACGGATCGTGCCTTCGAGCAGGTTGGGGATGCCGACGAAGTCTGCGCAGAAGCGAGTCCGTGGCCTCCGGTAGACGTCCTCGGGCGATCCGACCTGCTCGATCTTGCCTGCTCGCATGACGACGACCCGATCGGCGAGCGTGATCGCTTCCAGCTGGTCATGAGTCACATAGACCGAGGTGAAAGGAGCTTGTTGCCGCAGGGCAAGCAGCTCGAGGCGCATGCGTTCGCGCAGGCGCGCATCCAGATTGGAGAGCGGCTCATCGAACAGGATCGCGCGCGGTTTGGCCACCATGGCACGCCCGAGCGACACCCTTTGCTGCTGGCCGCCCGAAAGCTCGTGCACGAAGCGCCCCCCCATGCCGCCGAGCCCGATCCACTCGAGCATCGCGGTCGTTCTCTGCGCTGCCTCGGCCTTGGACACGCCTGCGGAGATCAGCGGATAACTGATGTTTTCGGCCACGCAAAGGTGCGGCCAGAGCGCGTAGCTCTGGAACACCATGCCGAGCCGCCGTCTCTCCGGCGGCACGTCGATGCGCGCGGCGGAGTCGAAGACGACCGCGTTGTCAATGACGATGCGGCCGGCGTCCGGAGTAATCAAACCGGCGATCGAGCGCAGCACCGTGGTCTTGCCGCAACCGCTCGGGCCGAGCAGCACGGTGCAGTGCCCAGCAGGAAAATCCAGACTGAAGTCGTCGAGCGCGACCACGCCCTGGCTGCCATACGACATGCGCAGGCCGCGCACTGACACGCTGCCGGATTCGCCGCTGACCGGCGGGACCGGAGCTCCCGACGGCGCGGCGGACTTGCCTTCGAGGACTGCGTTCACGTCGTCTACTCCGAACTGAATCGAGCGAACTTCCAGAACAGGGCGACCGGTATCAGCCCCAGCACCAGCAGCAACAGCGAATACACCGCCAGCTCGGGATAGAAGCCACTGGACCACACGTCCATCAGGCCGACCGAAAGCACGACGGTGGATGGGTTGTAGAGCAGGATCACCAACGAGATCTCCCGCAAGATCACGACGTACATCAGCAGCCAGCTGCCGATCAGCGCCGGCCGCATCAGGGGGATGTCGACACGGCGGATCGTGCCGCTCCACGCCTGGCCCGCGACGCGCGACGCGTCTTCCAAGTCGGTGTGGATGCGGTGCAGGGCGCTGCCAACGAACTGCATCGCTACCGGGATGTGGGCCGTGACATAGGCCAGCAGGAGAATCCACAGCGTGCCATAGATGCCGCCTGGAACGAGAATCCACAGGCTCAGGATGCCGACGCCGAGCGCGATGCCGGGAATGCCCAAGGGCAGCACCATTGCGTACTCCACCACCCCCGCGAAGCGCCCGCGCATGCGGATCACGTACCACGCCAGCGCGATCGCCAGAACGACGCAGCAGGTCGCGCCCGCGAGCGCCAGCAGCATGCTGTTCTGCGCCGAAAGCCACACCTGCGGATATTCGAACAACACGTACTTGAAGTTGCGAAGCGTCAGGTTCTCCGGCTTCAGAGCGTAGGGCGACCAGTAGCGCATGAAGGCGATCGAGGTGACGGCCAGTAGCGGGATCACTGACGAACTCAGCGCGAACAGCAACGCGAGCACCCCCAGCGGATAGCGCAGCTTGCCGAGCGGGAACAGCATCGGGCGCGCGCCCTTGCCGCCGACGATCGTGTAGCGGCCGCCGCGGGCCAGGGCGCGGCGCTGAAAGTAGATGCAGAGCAGGCCGACAGCCACCAGCAGCAGCGACTGGGCCGCGGCAAGGCCGGGCCGGCCCGGCAATGAGCTGTGGTTCTGCCAGATCAGGCTGGGCAGCATGTAGATGCGCGCCTTCAGCCCGACCGTGGCCGGGATGATGAAGTCGCCCGCGGCCATGATGATCACGAGCAAAAGCGCCGCCAGGAGCGCCGGCCGCTGCAGCGGCAGGATCACGCTGTGAAGGAGACGGAGCCGCCCGGCGCCCGAAACGCGCGCCGCCTCTTCCATGGAAGCGTCGCTGTTCTTGAAGCCAGCAGCCACGAGCAAGTAGACATAGGGCGTGAGAAAGAGCCCCGTCATCCAGATCAGCCCCGGCATCGTGCTGATGTTGACCCAGCTTGTGCGCGAGCCGTTGATCGCCGATGCAAGGATGTTGATGAAGCCGGCGTTCGGATCGGCCAGCGCGACCCAGCCCACCACCAGGATGAACGGCGGCACCAGCATCGGCAGCATCGTCAGGATGCCGATGAAGCGACCGCCAGGCATGTCGGTCCGGGTCGAGAGGAAAGCCAAGCCGACGCCGAGCAGCATGGCCAGGCAGCTCGACCCCGCCGTGTAGATCACGGTGTTGACCAGCGCCTCGTGGCTGCGGCTCGACTCGAAGACGGCGACGAGCCATTCGAACGTCAGTGCGCTGCCGATCTCGCCCTTCGAGAACGCACGCACCGCGACGACCACGACCGGGTAGCAGACCATCAGGACCGCGATGCCCGCGACGACCGAGAGGATGACCCTCTCCCACGCGATCGAGCGCGTCACGAAGGTAGAGCCAGGCGCCACAACGGCCCCGGCCGGCGTCACTTGACGTGCTTGTCCCACTCGGCAAGCAGCTTCGGCGTGTCGGCGACGATCTGGCGATAGTCGGGCTGGCTGAACACATGCACCTTGCTCAATTCAGCGAGAGAGCCTGCCTTGGGCGCACTGGCCTGCGGGTGCGTCGGAATGGTGGCGCCGGCCACGTTGATGATGCTCTGACCCTCCGCGGAGCAGGCGAAATCGACGAATAGGCGCGCCGCGTTCGGATGGGGCGCCTTGGCGAACACCGCCACGTTGCCGCCGAAAAGCACCGTGTTCTTCGGGATGACGCCGCCCATGGGCGCTCCGGTTTCGGCCATCTGGATCACGCCGAACGAATTGGTGAGGCCCAGGTCGATCTCGCCGGAGACGATGGCCTGTGACATGGCGTTCGTGCTGGCGTAGAGCTTGGGTTTGTTCGCGCCGAACTGCTGGAGAAACGTGGGCCCGTACAGCTTCTCGACCAGAACCTGCCAGGCCAGCGTGGTCGCCGTGACGTGCGGATCGAGTGAGCCGAAGCGGCCTTTCCACTTGGGATCGAGCAGGTCTTTCCAGTCGGTGGGCGCGCCCGCCTTGACGGCGTTCGTGTTCCAGCCGATCTGCGCCATGTACATGCGAATCAGCGTCGACTGCGGCTGCTTGTACACGGCCGCGATCGCGCCGCGCTCGGGCGAGTCATAGGCGGCCAGGTAAGGCACGAGCAGGCCCAGACCCGGCTCCTCGATGATCAGCGCGTCCGCCTGCGTGCGTCCGGCCGACTCTTCCGACTGCACCCGCGTCGCCACGTCGGCGGACCCGGCGCGGTACACCAGCACATTGATGCCGAACTTCTTCTTGAAGGCTTCGGCAATGGCGTTCGACGGGCCCGTCGACGCCGAGCTGTACAAGCTCACCGTGCCCTCCTTCTTCGCCCCCTCCACGACGGCCGGATCGCTCGCCGCACGCGCCGCGCCGACCGGAAGCAGCGCGCTTGCGCCAAACGCCGCCCCCAGCTTGAGGACACTTCTGCGCGACGCGCGGTCTTGGGACTGGGACTGGTTCATCATGATGGCTTCTCCGGAGTGGCACTAGCTCGATGCGCGCGGGGCGCGCTCCAAGGTTTGGGTGACGAGCGCGCCCACGTCCGTGACCAAGCGCGCTACGGCGATGCCGGCGGATGAGAACGCCTGCATCTTGTTCTGCGGTCGGCTCCGTTCATCGTCGCCCACGACCGCGCCGGCGTGGCCCATGCGCGCGTCCGGCGGGCTGCCCTGACCCGTGATGTAGGCCAAAACCGGCGTGCGCATCGCGGCAGCCTGCGCGACCGCGGCGTACTCCAGTCCGCCGCCCGGCTCTCCGATCACAACCACGAGATCGGTGTCGGGATCGTCCTCGAACAGGGACAGCACATCGGCGTAGTCGGTGCCGATTACCCGGTCGCCGCCCAGGCAGACCACCGTCGACTCGCCGTGGCCGTGACGATGCAGCTCGTCGATCACCTCGTAGGTGAGCGTGCCGCTCTTGGAGACGATGCCAATGCGGCCGGGCCGCATGTTGTTGTCGTTGAGGTCCGACATGTTGGCGCGGCCCGGGCTCACCACGCCTGCTGAGTTGGGACCGAGCATGCGAGTGCCGCGCGCCTTGGCATACGCGCACATCCGGATGGCGTCGTGAACCGGGATGTTCTCGATGTAGAGGCAAACCAGCGGAATGCCGGCGTCGACCACTTCAAAGATGCCGTCCGTCACGAACTGAGGCGCGATGCAGCTGAGTACCGCGTCCGCCCCTGTGGCGGCGACAGCCTCGCGCATCGAGTTGAACACGGGCACGCCGGCCAGCAGCTCGCCGCCTTTTCCCGGCGTCACTCCGCCGACCAGCGGCGTGCCGTGCGCCACCATCTTCTCGGCGAAGAGACGGCCGGTTGTGCCCGTGATGCCTTGCACCAGGATGCGCGAATCGGCGCCGACGAGGATGGTCATTTCACGGCCTCCCTGGACAGGGTGCTGACGAGCTGCAGCACGCGCGCGGTGGCGTCGCTCAGGGACGGTGTGTAGAAGCAGCCGCCCTCCTCCAGGAGCTTCTTCGACATCTCCTGGTTCACCCCGCGCATGCGAACCACCACGCACTCGCGCAAGGGGGCTCGCGGAGCCGACAGCGCCGACAGCAGCGCCTGTGCCAGCGCGTCGGTCGAGCGCAGCTGATAGAAGGCGTTGATGAAGACCACGTCGGCCTCGAGCAGAAACAGCGTGGAGATGACCTCGGCGGTGTGGGCCACGCCGCGCGCCAGCGCACCGTGCAGTTCGATCGCCCCGGCGACGCCGACGCCTGACAGCGCGATCTGGTCGTAGGTGGCCATCGTCAGGCCCGCACCGTTGCCCAGCAGCGCTACCGTGGGGCGCACCGGCGCGGGCACGCAGACGCGGCTGTCCACGCCGATCACGCCCAGCTCGCGGCAACGCTGCATGAATTTGCTGTCGGTCGACCAGGCGACCGGGCCGGGACGGTCGGGGTGGCGGAACACGGCATCGTCGTCGAGTACCACCTTGGCGTCGGCGGCGACCCAGCGGCCCTCGGGGGTGAGGATCAGCGGATTGATCTCCACCAGCTCCGCATCCTCTTCGATCAGGGTGTCGACGGTCCGGCGCACGAGGTCCTCGAACTGCGTGCCCGCCTCGGTCTGCAGGCCGAGGGAGCGGCGCAGGTGCTGCACCTGGAACCCGGCAAGTCCGATCAGAGGATCAACCTCGACCCTGGCGATCTCCGACCTCGGCACCTGCTCGATGTCCACTCCGCCGGCGGCGCTCGCGATGACCGAGACCCTGCCGCGGTCTCGATCCACCAGGGCGGCGAGGTAGTACTCCTTGGCGACCCGCAGCTTCTGCTCCACGTAGACGGCATGGACGGGCTCGTTGCCGAGCGCCGAGCCGTGCATCTTCGTGGCCAGACGGTCCACTTCCTCGCGCGTTTGCGCGGCGAGAATGCCGCCGCGCTTGCCGCGGCCGCCCGCCAGCACTTGCGCCTTGATCATCCATCCCGTGTCGGACGCTGGCACCTGGGGCCACAGGGCGCCAAACGCGATGGCCACGCCATGGCGCGCCAGCAGCGCCTTTCCTTCGTACTCGAGCAACTTCATGGTCTGCGCCCTCTAACGGCCCTTGAACGGGCCGGCCTTGCGTTTCTCGGCAAAAGCTCGGGCGCTTTCCTTGAAATCTTCGGTCAGGTGCAGCTTCAGCGGCGTGGTCTGCAGGTACGCCTCGCGCTCGGCCTGGTCCATGTACCAGCGGCGCGTGCGTACCGTGGCGCGTACGCTCAAGGGGGGGTTGGCCGCCATCTGCCGCGCCAGCTCGTACGCCTGGCTCAGCTGCTCGCCCTTCGGAGCGATGCGATCCACGACGCCTGCCGCGAGCGCCTCCTCGGCAGTGAAGAAGCGCCCGGTGAGCGCCACCTCCGTCGCGAACGAGCCTGCGCCGCGGAACCTCAGCAGCGCCCAATAGCGCGATGAGGCCAGTCCGCGCGAGGTTTCGGTCACCTGGAACCGCGTGCCCGCCTCGGCCACGATGATCTCGCTCTCCAGCACCATCCCGAGGCCCAGCCCGACGGCAAAGCCATGCGGCGCCGAGATGACGGGCTTCCAGTTGATCGCGCGGACGAACAGCTCGGACGCGTTGGCGTTCCAGCCCTGCGAGCCGCCGTGCTTCTTCAGCTCCGCGTCGGAGCGGAGCTGACGCTGGTGGACGTCGGCGCCGCTGCAGAAGGCACGGCCCTCGCCGCGCAGCACGGCAACATCGGCGCCCTCGTCGATGTCGAACTCGTGCAGCACGCGCGCCATGCGCATGACCATCTGGTCATTGAACGCGTTGAGCTTGCCCGGCCGATTGAGCGTGATCGTCGCTATCCGGTCGATGCACTCATAGTGGACGTAGTCGTCCGCCTCGGAATCGTCGACGCCGGGCTCACTCATAGGGGCGCAGCGGATCGTATTGCAGGTCGATCCACTCTCCGGTGAAGTTGGGCTCGCGCCCTTCCTTGAACGCGCGAGGGCCCTCGCGCGCATCCTTGTGGAACATCAACTCCACGTTGGCGAGGATCTGCGCCTCGAAGCCCTTGACCGGATCAAGCCCCAACCCCTGGTTGCGCGCGTTCTTGATCGCGCCATAGGCCTGGGTCGGGCCCTTGGCCAGCTTGCGTGCCAGCTCGAAGGCGCGCCCTTCCATCTTGTCCTTCTCCACCACCTCGGTGACCAGGCCGAGACGATCCGCTTCCTCCATCTCGATGAATCGCCCGAGCAGAAGCATCTCGGTGGCACGACCCAGACCCACGTAGCGTGGGAGCAAGTAGGTGGACCCGCCACCGAGGCCGCGCGTAACGTACACCGCGCCCAGCTTGCACGCCGGATCACAGATCCGGAAATCGCAGGCCAGCGCGAGATCCAGGCCGGCACCGACGGCGTGCCCCTGCACGATGCCCACGATCGGCTTGCGCAGGGTCAGCATGTCGATCACGGCGCGTGGAAAGCCAGTTCGCATCCGCGATTGCAGATCGGGCGGCCCGTACTTGAAGCGATCTTCCGGCGCGAGGTCGTCACCCGCGCAGAAGCTGCGGCCTTCGCCTCGGAGCACCATGACACGAACGTTGTTGTCACGGCGGATCTGCTCGATCACATCGACGAGCCGAAGGATCATCTCCGGATACAGCGCGTTCAGCTTGTTGGGACGATCGAGGGTGACGGTGGCGATCCCGTCCTCGATGTTCAGGCGGACTCTTTCCTCGGATTTGCTGTCAGACACTTTGCATCTCTCCTTGTCAGTCGACTAAGCGATCGTGGCGGCGAGGTCGCGCAGGCGCCGCATGGCGTCCCATACGTCGACGAAGCCGGTGTAGAGGGGCGCCGGTCCGAAGCGGATCATGTCGGGCGGCCGGAAGTCCGGAGTCACGTTCTGCTGGATCAAGGCGCGCACGAAGTCTTTCGCCCGCGGGTGCTTCAGGGTCACGTGCGAGCCGCGTCGCACCGCCTCGCGCGGCGACGCAACGCTGAACCCGTGCGGTGCCAGCCAGGCGTCGGCCAGGGCGACGATCAGACTGGTGAGGTGCTGTCCCTTGGCCTGGAGGCGCTCGACGCCTGCCTCGGCGATGCACCGCACACCCGGCTCGATGGCCGCGGTGGACAGGATCGCAGGGATGCCGACCAGGAATGCGTCGATCCCGTCCGCGGGCTCGAAGGCATCGGACATGGCGAACTGATCGCGGTGTCCGAACCAGCCCCAGAGCGGCTGGCGCAGGCGCTGCTGCTGCGAGGCGCGGACGTACACGAAAGAAGGCGCGCCCGGCCCGCCGTTGAGGTACTTATACGTGCAGCCCACCGCGAGATCTGCACCGCTGGACTCGAGCGGCACGCGCACCGAACCGGCGGAGTGGCTCACGTCCCACAAAACCAAGGCGCCGCAGTGGTGAGCCAGTTGCGTGACGCGCGTCATGTCGAGGAGCGCGCCGGAGCGATACGCCACGTGGGACAGAGCGAGCAAGCCCACATCGGCATTAAGCGCGTCGCGCAGCACGTCGATATCCAGCCCTTCGACGGGGTCGGCATGCAGCACCTTGAGCTGCAGCGAGTGTTGGGCCGCCAAAGACTGCAGCGCGTACATGTCGGTGGGAAAGTTGTCGTCACTCGTCAGCAGAGTGCGCCGCCCGGCCTGCGCGGTGACGGCGGCGGCGGCGGCCTTGTAGAGATTCACGGAGGTCGAATCACCGACGATGACCTCTCCCGGGTTGGCCTCGACGACGAACTGCGCTATCGCATCGCCGACTCGCCGCGGCACGCGAATCCATTCGCGCCAGGCGATGATCATCTCGTCGCGCCAGTGCGCCAGGACCTGCGTCACCACCTCGCCGGTCTCCTTGGGCTGCCGACCGAGCGAGTTGCCGTCCATGTACAGCGCGCCGTCCGGCATTGGGAGGAACCGATCCCGAAACGTCGCTAGCGGATCCTCAGCGTCCATCCGCAGAACGCTTTCCCGCGTGACGGGTTCGAGGGCTGCCGGAGTCATCGGGTGGCAACTCGCGCGAAGGAAGCGCGACCGGGTGTCAGTTGCGGGGCCGAGATGGCGCTCGCTGCGGCGCGCAACAGCCCGGCGTATCGGTCGGCGTCGCGTCCGGCGTTCCAGCGGGCTCGCGAGACCGCGATGTTCAATGCGCCGACGGCCCGTCCGCCGGCGTCCAGCACTGGCGAAGCGGTAGAGATGTCATCGGCGAACAGCTCGTCCTGCGTGTTGGCATAGCCTGCGGCCCGGATCCGCACCAGCCGTGCCTTGATGCGGCGGGGGTCCGTCACCGTGCGTGGCGTGTGCTTGATCAGTTCGCTCCTGGCCAGCACCTGATCCACCTCCTCCGACGGCCAAGTGGATAGGATCGCCAGCCCGGGAGCGGTGCAGTACGCCGGCAAGCGGCTGCCGACGATCACGTTCGGCACCAGGACGTTGCGGCTCACGATGCGCTGCACGAAGACGATGTCAGTGCCGTCCGGCACCGTGAGATTGCAGACTTCCTCGGTCTCGCGCGCGAGCTTCTGCAATACCGGGGCGGCACGGTGCGCAAGCTCGCTCGAAGCGAGGTAGCGGTAGGTGAAGTCCAGCAAGCGCACCGACAGCTCGTACTTGCGCGAGGACGCGTCCTTTACCAGGTAGCCGAGTGCGGAGAGCGTATGCGTGAAGCGCTGGGCAGAGCTGTTGTCGAGGTCGGTCAGGGTCGCAATCTCCGAAAGCGACAGTTGCCGCTTCGATCCGTCGAAGGCCGAGAGCACTTTCATCGCCTTCTCGACGGACTGCACGAAGAGAGGCGAAACGGCATCGTTGGCAGCCTGCGGCCTTTCTGGAGCGGCGGAACGACGCGACAGACGCACGCTAGCTGCCCAGAGCATGGCCGCGGATGGCCATGAAATCTTCCATCTTCCGCGCTGGCTCTCCCGATGCGTAGGCTTCGCGGTGCGAGCGGATCGCGGCATCGATGGTGTGCTTGAACGACGCTTCCGTCATGTCCGCGAACCACGCGCGGTCCAAGCGCATCGCCAGCGGCGCCTTGCCGGCGAGTTCGCCGGCAAGCAGCAGCGAGCGCGGCAAGACCTGATCTTGAGGCACCAGATGGTGGATGAGGCCAATGCGTTCGCACTCAGCGGCATCCATCATGCGACCGGTGAGCGTGAGTTCGACCGTGCGCGACATGCCGAGCATCTCTTTCATGATCCACGGCCCCGTGATGCTGGCAATGCCGGCGTTGATCTCGGGTTGGCCCATCGTCACGCCCGCGTGTCCCACACGGATGTCGCACAGCATCGCCACCTGGAATGCAGATCCGGCCGCGGTGCCGTTCAGGGCGACGACGATCGGCTTCGTGAGCCTCCGCAAGGTTCCGTAGAACCTTTCCCACTCGCGGACCCACGCTTCTGCCCGCTCGGCATCGAAGTCGTGGGCTTCCGCGAAGTCCTGTCCAGCAGAGAAGGCGCGCTCGCCGGCGCCCGTGATGACGACCGCACGGATGGAATCGTCTGCGTCCCACGCCAGCAGCGCCGCGACGATGTCGTCGCGCATCGGCTTGTCCCACGCATTGAGCTTGCCGGGCTTGTTCAAGGTGAGCAGCCCGACAGCGCCACGCCGATCCAGGAGGATGTGATTCACTTACTGCAATGCAATAGTGCCAAGTGGAATGCAATATACGCGCACGTGCCCAAGCGTCAAGAGGATCGCCCCCTGAGGCCGAGCTTTCCCGGCGATTACCGCCGGCCACTTGCGAGCTGCGACACACGTCAACAACCATCGGCGAATCGCTTTCGTCGAAGATCTTTTTAATCTCTGCAGTGCGTCTGCGGCGCGGCGACGATCACCATGGCGCGAGCACGATCCACGCATCGGAGCGGGCCAACACGCGTATGTGCCAACGGTGATTGGCTTGGCTGTTCCTCTACTGCGGCGGAGAAGCTCGTCGTTTCACCAGCGAACGAAGAGTTCAGATAACAAACCGACCGTGCGCACTCTCTTCGCTGCTGCCAGGTCCGACAGCGGGCTAGAGCGTATTCGTCAAGCGGTGCCGAAGGCAGTGGCCTCATACACCGGCCGGCGCTTCACGTTCTTCCTGGATCTCGACGAATTTCCCTGGAGTTCTACAGAGACCCTGCTTGACGGGGCTCACACTTGCATCCAGCGATCGTGGAGCTATACTGAACTTTATGGTTCAGTATCCATCCCGTCTCGATAGCTCCTTCGCCGCGTTGTCCGACGCGACCCGGCGGGGCGTGATCGAGAAGCTCTGGCGCGATGACGCCTCGATCACCGAGCTTGCCGAGCGCTTCCAAATGACGCTGACCGGGATGAAGAAGCATGTCAGCGTGCTGGAGCAGGCTGGGCTGGTCACGACCGAGAAGGTGGGGCGCGTGCGCATCTGCCGGCTCGGGCGGGGCGCTCTGGACGAAGAGTGGGCCTGGCTTGAGCGCTACCGGCGCATGTGGACGGCGCGCTTCGATGCACTGGACAAGGTCGTCGAGGAACTGAAACGCAAGGAGAGAAATGATGGTCGAAAGAAGTGAGCCGGCGGGCGCGAGGCATCCCACATCGGTGGAGCGCAAGTCGGACCGTGAAGTGGTTGTTAGGCGCATTTTCGACGCGCCCGCGCGCCTGGTGTTCGAGGCTTGGACGCGGCCCGAGCTGTTCAGGCAGTGGTGGCTGCCGAAGTCGATCGGGCTGGTGCTGTTGTCCCTGGACCAGGACGTGCGCGTGGGTGGCACCTACCGCCTCGTGTTCGACCTCGGCGACTCGAAGACGATGGCCTTCTTCGGCAAGTACATCGAGGTAGTGCCGCCCTCGCGCCTATCTTGGACAAACGAGGAGAGCGACGATGGCGCCGTGACCACCGTTACGTTCGAGGAGAAGGACAACCAGACGCACCTGACGTTCTCCGAGCTTTACCCGACAAAGGAAGCGCTCGATCGCAACATCGGGAGCACCGAAGGGCTGCCCGAGCAGTTCGCGCAGTTGGACGCATTGATCCCAACGCTCGGCTAACGGCGGCGAGCTGAGCGCCCTGACGCAGGCGCGCGCAATTCAGGCGCGGGATGGGCGCAGCGGGCTGCCTGCCGCCGCCTGCGCTATGGCCGCTCGGCCATAGCGCGCAAGGCCCAGGCCCTCGAGGCTGATCTCGGGCTCGCGGCCGGTGATCAGGTCGGCCATCACGCGCCCGGTCCCCGCCGCCATCGTCCAGCCGAGCGTGCCGTGTCCCGTCGACAGGAACAGGTTGTCGATCGAGGTCCCGCCGATGATCGGCGTGCCGTCCGGCGTCATCGGTCGGAGGCCGGTCCAGAACTCTGCGCGCGATACGTCGCCGCCGCGTGGGAACAGGTCGGTGACAACGTGTTCCAGCGTGCGCCGGCGTGCGTCGGCCAGGCTTAGGTCGAAGCCCGACAGCTGTGCCGTGCCCCCGACTCGAATGCGATTTCCGAGCCTCGTGACCGCGACCTTGTGCGTCTCGTCCATGATCGTCGACTCGGGCGCGCACGAAGCATCGGTGATCGGCACCGTGATCGAGAAGCCCTTGACCGGATAGACCGGCAGCCGCAGACCGAGCGGTGCGAGCATGCGCGCCGAATAGCTGCCGAGCGCCACCACGTACTGATCAGCTGTCAGCAGCCCGGCGTCGGTGTGCACCCCGGTGATGCGCTCGCCGCTCTTCTCGAGCCGCTGGATGCCGACGCCGAAGCGGAACGTCGCACCCAGATCCTGTGCCATCTGTGCGAGCCGTTGCGTGAACTTGAAGCAGTCGCCGGTCTCGTCACCCGGCAGCCGCAGCGCACCGACGAATTTGTGCTGCGTCGTCGCGAGGCCGGGTTCGACCCTCATAAAGCCGTCGCGGTCGAGCAGTTCGAAGGGCACGCCCGACTGCTGCAGGATCTCGACATCCTTGCCGACGCCGTCCAGTTGCTGCTGCGTGCGGAACAGTTGCAGCGTGCCCTGGGTGCGCTCGTCGTAGCGGATGCCGGTTTCGTCGCGCAGCGCGCGCAGGCAGTCGCGGCTGTACTCGGCCAGACGGACCATGCGGCTCTTGTTGACGCGGTAGGCGGCCTCGTTGCAGTTGGCGAGCATCTGCAGGCACCAACGCCACATCGCCGGGTCGAGCACCGGCTGGATGACCAGCGGCCGGTGCCGCATCAACAGCCATTTGATCGCCTTCAGCGGCACGCCCGGCCCGGCCCACGGCGCCGAATAGCCGGGCGACACCTCGCCCGCGTTGGCGTAGCTCGTCTCCAGCGCCGCACCGGGCTGCCGGTCGACCACCGTCACCTCGTGGTCGGAACGGGCGAGGTAGTACGCCACCGAGGTTCCGATCACGCCGCTGCCGAGCACCAGTACGCGCATGTCCGTTCATCCTTGATCGATGCGCGCCGCGGCGCGCGACTCAGAGCACCAGACGGATCAGCTGGATTCGGGGCAACGCGAGCCCGAACGCCAAGGGCTGACGCGCTTTCAGAGCTGCCCTTGGCACAGGTACTTGAGATGCAGGTAGTCGTCCAGCCCGTGCACCGAACCCTCACGGCCGTGGCCGGATTCCTTGACGCCCCCGAAAGGCGCGGCCTCGGCCGCGAGCGCGCCCTCGTTGATGCCGATGAGGCCGGCCTCGAGCGCGTCGGCCACACGCCAGATGCGCTTGGCATCACGCGAGTAGAAGTACGCGGCCAAGCCGTATGGGGTGGCATTGGCGGCCGCCACCACCTCGGTTTCGCTTTCGAAGCGCGTCACCGGCACGACCGGGCCGAACGTTTCCTCACAGGCGCAAGCCATCGCGGCGTCGGCACCGATCAGCACGGTTGGCGAGTAGTAGTTCGGGCCCAGCGAAGACAGGCGTTGGCCACCGACGACCACGCGTGCGCCGCGCTCCAGCGCGTCGCGCACGTGGCGGTCGATCTTCTCGACCGCGCGCGCATTGATCATCGGGCCGATCTGCGAGGCTTCGTCGCTGGCGGGGCCGACCTTCAGCGCCGCCACTCGCGTGGCCAGGCGGGCGACGAACGAGTCGTGCACACCCGCCTGCACGAACACTCGGTTCGGGCTCACGCAGGTTTGCCCGCCGTTGCGAAACTTGCTCGTCATCAGGCCGTCGACCGCCGCGTCGAGATCCGCATCGTCGAAGACGATGAACGGCGCGTTGCCGCCGAGCTCGAGCGACAGCTTCTTCAGCGTGTCGGCGCTGCGCCGCGCCAGGTGCTTGCCCACCGGCGTCGAGCCGGTGAAGCTGATCTTGCGCACGCGCGGGTCGTCGAGCCAGACGTCGACCACCTCGGCCGCACGCTCGCGCGACGCGGTGACGATGTTCAGCACCCCGGCGGGCACGCCGGCCTGCTCGGCCAGCCTGACGAGCGCCAGCGACGTGAGCGGCGTGTCCTCGGCCGGTTTGCACACCACCGTGCAGCCGGCGGCCAGCGCCGGCGCGATCTTGCGCGCGATCATCGCGGCGGGGAAGTTCCATGGCGTGATCGCCGCGACCACGCCCACCGGCTCCTTCAGCGCAAACATGCGCCGGCCCGGCACCGGTGCGGGAATCACGTCGCCGTTGACGCGCGTGGCTTCCTCGGCGAACCACTCGACGTAGCTCGCGGCATAGGCCACCTCACCGCGCCCTTCGGCCAGCGGCTTGCCCTGCTCGCGTGAGATCAGGCGCCCCAGGTCTTCCTGGTGCTCGACGATCAGGTCGTTCCAGCGCTTGAGGATCTGCGCACGCTGCTTGGCGGGCACCGCGCGCCAGGCCGGGAATGCGGCATGCGCGGCCTCCAGCGCGGCGCGCGCGTCAGCGGCGCCGCTGTCGGGCACGCTGGCGAACACGACGTCGGTGGCCGGGTCGGTGACGTCCAAGCGGCGGCCGTCTTCGGCATCGCACCAGCGGCCGATGAAGTTACGGCCGGGAAGCAGGTCGTCACGGCGGATCGACAGAGTCATTTCAATGTCCTTCTTTCACGTGGTCGGCGACGGCCCGGCCGACGTCCTCGGTGTGGGCCTGCCCGCCCAGGTCGGGCGTGCGCGGGCCGCGGGCGATGACATGCTCGATCGCCTCGACGATCGCGTCGTGCGCGGCGCGGCCGGCGCCCTGCCCTTGCATCAGGAAATCGAGCATCAGCGCGCCCGACCAGATCATCGCGATCGGGTTGGCGATGCGCTGGCCGTAGATGTCCGGGGCCGAGCCATGCACCGGCTCGAACAGCGACGGGAACCTGCGCTCGGGGTTGAGGTTCGCGCTCGGCGCCAGGCCGATCGTGCCGGTGGTCGCGGGCCCCAGGTCGGACAGGATGTCGCCGAACAGGTTGCTCGCCACCACGACGTCGAAGCGCTGCGGCTGCAGCACGAAGCGCGCGCTCAAGATGTCGATGTGCTGCTTGTCGACCTTCACCTCGGGGTAGTCCTTGCCGACCGCATCGGCGCGGCCGTCCCACCACGGCATGCTGATCGCGATGCCGTTGCTCTTGGTGGCCACGGTTAGGTTCTTGCGCGGACGCGAGTTCGCCAGCTCGTAGGCGTAGCGCAGCACACGGTCGGTGCCGAAGCGCGAGAACACCGACTCCTGGATCACGATCTCGCGCTCGGTGCCCGCGTACATCACACCGCCCAGGTTGGTGTACTCGCCTTCGGTGTTCTCGCGCACCACGAAGTAGTCGATGTCACCGGGCTTGCGACCGGCGAGCGGACATGGCACCCCGTCGAACAGGCGCACCGGCCGCAGGTTGATGTACTGATCGAACTCACGGCGGAACTTGAGCAGTGAGCCCCACAGTGAGACGTTGTCGGCCACCGTCGCCGGCGAGCCGACGGCGCCGAAATAGATCGCGTCGAAGCCTTTGAGCTGATGCTTCCAGTCGTCCGGCATCATCTGGCCGTGCTGCGCGTACCAGTCGCAACTGGCCCACGCGATCTCGCGGATCTCGAGCTCGAAGCCGAAACGCTCGGCGGCTGCCTTGATCACGCGCAGGCCCTCGGGCAGCACTTCCTTGCCGATGCCGTCGCCGGCGATGGCGGCGATGCGGAACGTGGGTGTCATGTCGTTCACTCCTTCAGGCGACCAGCGCAGGCCGCGCCCGGTCGAGTTCGTCGAGCCAGCCGCGTCGCAGCTCGGGCACCGCGCGCGCCAGTTCTTCGTAGTACGGGTGGTGCGGGCCGCGTTCGTAGTCGGCGCGCGCCACCTGCGCCAGCTTCTTGCCATGGCGCATGACGACGATCTCGTCGCACACCGCGCGCACCGTGTGCAGGTCGTGGCTGATGAACAGGTACGACACGCCCAGCTCGCGGCGCAGCTCGGCGATCAGGTCCAGCACTGCGGCACCGACCACGGTGTCCAGCGCCGAGGTCACCTCGTCGCACAGGATCAGGTCGGGATCGGCGGCCAGCGCGCGCGCCAGGTTGACGCGCTGCTTCTGCCCGCCCGACAGCCCGCCCGGCAGCCGGTCGGCCAGCGCGCGCGGCAGCTTCACCAGGTCGAGCAGCTCGTCGATGCGGCGGCGCAGCGCCTCACCCTTGAGACCGCGATAGAACTGCAGCGGCCGCGCCAGGATGCGCTCGATCGTCTGCGAAGGGTTCAGCGCGGTGTCAGCCGACTGGAACACGATCTGGATGCGGCGCAGGTCGTCGCGGCTGCGTGCCTTGAGCTCTGGCGGCAGCACGCGGCCGTCGAACTGCATCGAGCCCGTGCTCGGCGGCAACAGCCCGGCGACGACACGCGCCAGGGTGGTCTTGCCCGATCCGGATTCGCCGATGACGCCGATCGCCTGGCCGCGCTTGAGCTCCAGGTTGATGTCCTCGAGGATCGTCACCGCCGGCTTGCCGTCGCGGCCGCGCGGGCCGTAGCCGGCGCTCAAGCCTTGCAGGCGCAGCAGCACCTCGGCGCCGGCGGCCGCCGTGCCGGCACTGCGCGGCGCTGGACGTGCCGCGGCCAGCAGGCTCTGTGTGTATTCGTTCTGCGGCGCGGCGAGCAGCCGCTCGGTGGTACCAACCTCGCGCATGCGCCCGTCGCGCAGCACCAGGATGTGGTCTGCCATCTGCGCCACGACCGCCAGGTCGTGGCTGACGTACACCGCCGTCACCTGGCGCTCGCGCACCACCCGGCGGAAGGCGCGCAGCACCTCGACCTGCGTGGTCACGTCGAGCGCGGTGGTGGGCTCGTCGAGGATCACGACCTCGGGGTCGGTGATCAGCGCCATCGCCGCCATCAGCCGCTGCAGCTGCCCGCCCGAGACCTGGTGCGGGTAGCGCTGGCCGATCGTTTCCGGATCCGGCAATGCCAGCTCGCGGAACAGCGCGATCGCCTTCAGTTCGGCCTCGCCGCGCGGCAGGGTGCCGTGCACGACGGCCGGTTCGACCACTTGGTCGAGGATCGGGCGCGAAGGGTCGAACGAAGCCGCCGCGCTCTGCGCGATATAGGACACGGCGCGTCCGCGCAAAGCGCGCAGCTGCCGCGCCCCCAGCGAGAGCACGTTCACGTCACCGATGCGCACGCTGCCGCCGCTGATGCGGCAGCCGCGGCGCGCATGCCCCATCAGCGCAAGCGCCGTCGTGGTCTTTCCCGAGCCGGATTCGCCGATCAACGCCAGCACCTCGCCCGGGCGGATGGTGAGGGAGAGCGCATCGACCAGCGTGGCGTTGCCGGCACTGACACTGAGCTTGTCGACGACGACCGTAGCACCCATGTCAGCGCCCTCCTCGTTCACGGGCGACGCGGCCCGGCAGGTTGTCGATGACGAGATTGACGGCGATCGTCAGGCTTGCGATGGCGATCGAGGGCGCGATCACCGCCGCACCGCCGCTGGCGAGCGTTTCGATGTTCTCGCGCACCAGCGAGCCCCAGTCCGCCTCGGGCGGCTGAATGCCCAGGCCCAGAAAACTGAGAGAAGCCAGCAGCAGCACCACATAGACGAAGCGCAGCCCGAAGTCGGCCAGCATCGGCCCGGTGATGTTGGGCAGGATCTCCTGCAGCATCACGTAGCCGGTCCCTTCGCCGCGCGCGCGCGCCACCGTCACGTAGTCGAGTGCGTTGATGTTCACCGCCAGCGCGCGCGCCATGCGATAGGAGCCGGGCAGGTAGATGACCGCCGCGGTCACGACGAGCACGGGGATCGACGAGCCGAAGCCGGCCACGATCAGGAGCGCGAACATCTTGCTCGGGATCGCGGTCAGTGTGTCGAGAACGCGGCTCAGCGTTCCGTCGATCCAGCGCTCGCTCGCCGCCGCGAGCAGCGCAAGCAGCGTGCCGCTGCCACTGGCCAGCAGCGTCGCAAAAAAGGCGACGCCCACGGTGTAGCGCGCCCCTTCGATCACCCTCGCCAGCATGTCGCGGCCCAGGTAGTCGGTACCGAACCAATGGGCGGCGCTGATCGGTGCGAACACGTCCGCGCCGCCGGCGTCGCCACTCTGCGACAGCAGCGCCGGCCCGAAGGCCGCGGCTGCGGCCCAGAAGGCGATCACGGCCAGGCCAAGCCAGCCGGTAATGCCGAAGTGCGCGAGCCGCGTGCCCCAGCGACGCATCGCCGGGCGCTCGACGATGCCACCGTGAATCAGGGTCGTCATCGAAAGCTCCTTCAACGGTGCCGCAGCCGCGGGTTGGCGACGATGCCGCACAGGTCGGCCGCG
>Ga0070670_100001270_pt1 | contig 20103 bp, 26 predicted proteins | sample KBSS63metaG_FD_64665 | JGI IMG/M metagenome (GOLD analysis project Ga0070670, IMG submission 64665) | Switchgrass rhizosphere microbial communities from Kellogg Biological Station, Michigan, USA - KBS S6-3 metaG | ecosystem: Host-associated > Plants > Roots > Rhizosphere > Soil ... | reverse complement strand
GGGCGCGCGGCGTGACGACGATCGAGCCGTACCGCCTCGTCGAGGAGGACGTGACGTTCCGCCTGCCCGTCGAGCTGAGACGTGAGCTGGAACTCGCTGGGCAGGGTTAGCCGCTGGGCGATCTTGCTCGGCGTCGGGACAGCCATCGGCCTCGTCCTGGGCTACATGCTGCGTCCTAGCTTCGATGGCGGAGCTCCGACTCCAGTACTGGTCACGACGCAGGTCATCCCGCGAGGAACTCCTGCGCTCCCTCCCGACGTCGAAGAGACTCGGTCAGCGCTTCTGGAGGCTGCGGAGAGCGGCGACTACGACGCGCTGACGCCGCACATGTCCGACGGCTTTCGCTACACGTTCGGTGTCGGGAAGCCAGGTGGCGCCGCTGACTACTGGCAGGAGCTGGAGCGGACGACCGGCGAGCGCCCGCTCGAGATTCTCGCCGCGATCCTGACGATGCCGTACGTGCTCTCGCACGGCTACTACGTCTGGCCTTTCGCGTACACCGCCGAGAGCGCCGATGAGCTGGCGCCGCACGAGCGGGAGCTGCTTGCGCCGCTGGGTCCCTTGAGCCAGCTCTTCCCCGAGGGGATCGGCTACCTCGGCTGGCGAGCCGGCATCGCGCCCGACGGCACGTGGGCGTTCTACGTCGCCGGCGACTGACGGCGGCGGAAGAAGACCGTCACCGTCACCAGAGCAGCGACTGTCGCGCCCGCGAGGCCGAGCATCATGTCGCCGAGGGTGTCGGTGTAGGCCGTGTCGTACTCCTCCGAGCCCCGGATGAAGGCGATGTACTCGCCGAGCTCCCACAGGATCGCGGCGATCGCGCCGACGCCCACGACGATCAGGAACATCGCGAAGCGCGGCAGCGCGAAGCGGAGAACGAGCTGCCCGACGGCGAGGCAGAGAAGCCCCCAGTTCACGAAGTGGTTGAGATCGTCCCACCACGAGATCGAGTCGTAGAGGTCGAGGGCGTTGCCGACGACGTCGACGAGGAAGGGCGAGACGAGCAGGATGTCGAGCGCGTACGGGTACGGCTTCGGACGTCCGGCGAGCCACCAGCCGAGCGGGACGACGACGGCAGCGAGCGGATAGAAGACGAGCCGCCAGCCGAACGCCTTGCCCTCGAACTGGTCGAGCCCGGAGAAGGCGCCGAAGGCGAGCAGCCCGACGAGCGCGACCTTGAAGGCGACGTCGAGCCAGAAGAACCATGGACGGCGCATCGCCGGGAGTGTGACCCTCGTATCAGTCGGAACGTGTCCGCTCCGCGCGGCTAGCGGCGGACGAGCGCGCGCAGATCGCCGATCAGCGTCTGGCTGATCGACCGCCGAGGAGCGACGAAGGCTCCGAGCCGCGCGGCTTCGTCGTCGTCGAGGGAGACGGCCGCGCGCGCGGTGCCGTTCTCGTCCCACACGCTGAATCGAACGCGTCGTTCGGCCAAGTAGCGCGACACACGGAGCGCGCGGTGCTCGTCGTCGTCAGCGCCGCGGAAGAGCTCGACCAGCTTGAGTCGGAGCGGCTCCGCGCACCAGGGGCAGTAGCGGTACTCGACCGCGACCTCACGCTCGCAGTGCGGGCACTGCGCCATGGCCTCAGCATACGACAGCGAGTCAGATTTTCTCGATGCCGAGCTCGGGTCCGCGCGCCTCCACGGACACCGCAAGCGTCTCGCGCGCGATCCACTCCTCGTGCTCGAGGAGATCGGAGTCCGCTCCCGGGATCGTGAGCGAGATCCGGTCGGTCAGCTCGAGACCCGACTCCTTGCGCAGCGTGTTCACGGCGTGGATGAGGTCGTAGACGCGCCCTCGTCGCAGCAGGTCGTCGTCCAGGTGCAGATCGAGGGCGACAGTCAGCCCGTCCGCAGCGGCCACGGCCCACCCGTCCTTGCCCTCGCGCTCGATCAGGACCTCCTCGCGCGTGAGGTCGTGGCCGGCCGCACGGATGCCGCCGTCGGGCAGCTCCTCGAAGTCGCCGGATTGAAGCGCCGTCCGAACTGCCCCGAGCTCCTTGCCGAGCTTCGGCCCCAGGAGGGGAAGGTTCGGCTTCACTCGCAGCTCGCTGGCCTCGACGTGACCGAACGAGACCTCACGCACGCGGAGCTCGTCGGCGACCTCGTCGGCGTGGGTCTCCGCGAGCGGTGCTCCTTCGACGACGAGCGCCCGGAGCGGCTGGCGGAGCTTCACGCCCGAGGTCGCACGCGCCTGGCGACCGAGCTCGACCACGCGGCGGAGCTCGCCGATCTCGGCGAGGAGCGTGGCATCCGGCTCGGTCACCTCCGGCCACCCCGCGAGATGGATCGAGCCGGGCGCGTCCTCGCAGGGCCCGGTCAGGACCTTCCACAGATGCTCGGTGAGGAACGGCATGAGCGGCGCGACGACGCGGAGCCCCTGGACGAGTGCGAACCAGAGCGTGCGCATGGCGACGGGATCGCCGTCCCAGAACCGTCTGCGCGACCGGCGGATGTACCAGTTGGACACGTCGTCGATGAATGCCTCGTACGCGCGAACGACGTCGACGGTCAGCCAGCTCTCGTACCCGTCCGTTGCCTCGGCGACGAGGGCACGCGTGCGCTCCACGAGCCAGCGGTCGAGCGGTTCCAGCTCGCCGGTCGGGCAATCCGCGAGGTCATCCCACGCTGGCGTCCAGCCCTGCTTCTCCGCCTCGATGTTCCCGTAGTCGACGAGGAACTTCGCCGAGTTCCAGAGCGTGAGCAGCCTCCGCTGGATCTCGTGCGCAGGCCCGAAGCCGAAGAGGAGGTTCTGGTTCGGCGGCTGCGAGCAGTACTGCCAGCGCATCACGTCCGCGCCCATGCGAGCGAACGCGTCGGGGGCGTCGATCGTATTCCCCCACGAGCTGTGCATCTCGCGGCCCTTCTCGTCGAGCATCTTCTCGTAGCCGAGGACGCGTCGGTACGGCGCGCGGCCGGTCAGGGCGACGGACATGAAGTGCTGCGAGTAGAACCAGAGCCGGATCTGCTCGCGCATCTCGGAGACCCAGTCAGCGGGGAACCACGTCTCCCAGTACGCGTTGTCGGGCAGGTCGGCGGTCGTCAGGCCCTTGGCCGCTCCGGTCGCGTAGCCCTCCGGGAGGTATTCGTCGTTCTCCCAGCCGAGCGTCGAGAAGGGGACGATGCCGGCGTCGAGCCAGACGTCGCCGACCTCGGCGATGCGTTCGACCTCGGCGTCGCAGTCCTCGCAACGGATGCGGATCGCGTCGATCCACGGGCGCCGAAGCTCCTCGAGATCCTCGACCGGCGCGGTCGCGCGCTCCAAGAGCTCCGCCCTGCTCCCGATCACGTTCACGTGCCCGCACGCGCACGGGTAGAACGGCAGCGGGAGCCCGTAGTAGCGCCGGCGCGAGATGTTCCAGTCGCCCATGTTGCGCAGCCAGTCGTCCATGCGCTTGCCCATGTACCCCGGTGTCCACTCGACCGTCGCGTTCGCGTCGAGGAGGTCCTGCCGCACCTCGTCGACGGCGATGAGCCAGTCGTCGGTGACGCGCCAGATCAGCGGCGTGTCGCAGCGCCAGCAGTGCGGGTAACGGTGCTCGACGGTCCCGGCCTCGAGCAGGAAGCCGGTCTCGGCGAGGCGCCCGACGATCTGGTCGGCGGCCTCCGTCGTCGAAAGCCCGTGCAGCCACCCGTACGAGTCGTAGAAACGCCCCGCCTCGTCCACCGGGGAGAGCACGGGGAGCTCGTACCGAAGCCCGAGCTCGAAGTCCTCCTGGCCGGCACCGGGCGCGATATGGACGATGCCCGTCCCCTCTTCGAGCGAGACCTCGTCCCAGGGTATGACCCGGTGGTCGACCTCGCCGCCGGGGCCGAGGTCGTCGAACGGGCCCCGATAGCGCCGGTCGACGAGCTCCGCGCCCGGGACGACCTGTGCGAACGTCTCGCCGGGGTACCGCGCGACCGCGACCCACTCGCCGTTCTCGCGCCGTCCGTACTCGGCGTCGGGCTTCACCGCCGCCGCGACGTTCGCCGGCAACGTCCAGGGCGTGGTCGTCCAGATCACGAGCGACTCGCCCGGCTGGTCGAGCAGCGGGAAGCGGACGTAGAGGGACGGGTCGCTGCGATCCTGGTAGACGCCGCTCTGCGTCAGCTCGTGCTGTGAGAGCGACGTGCCACAGCGCGGGCACCACTCGGTCGAGCGGTGACCCAGGTAGAGCCAGCCGCGCTCGTTGACGAGCCGCAGGAACCGCCAGATGTACTCGATGTTCGTGTCCGAGAACGTGAAGTAGTCGTTCCCCCAGTCCATCCACTGGCCGAGGCGGACGGAGCCCTCGGTGAGCGCCTTCGACGACTTGACGACCACGTCGCGGCAGCGGCGCGCGAACTCGGCGAGCCCGTACTCCTCGATCTCGCGCTTCGAGTTGAGGCCGAGCTCGCGTTCGACGCCTACCTCGATCCAGAGGCCCTGGCAGTCGAATCCGTTCTGGTACCGCTGATGGAAGCCGCGGAGCGCCTTGTAGCGCTGGAAGACGTCCTTCAGGGTTCGTCCCCAGGCGGTGTGGACGCCCAGCACCATCCTGTTCGCCGTCACCGGGCCGTCGACGAAGCTGAACGTCGGCCCGTCTCGGTTCAGCTCTCGCAGCTGCTCGAAGGTCCGTTCGCGCTCCCACGCGTCGAGAATCGCGAGCTCGAGCGCGTTGTGATCGGGCTTGTCCGGGAGCGGTGTGAAGATCTGCGGCACGCCGTGTCAGTCTAGGGAAGGGTTTCGGCGGTTTCGGCGTTCAAGAACCTGGAAATTCCATATGACACGTATGAAAGGAACGAATGAGTCTCATGGCACTTGACGTCACGGAAGCCACCTTCGAGCAGGAAGTCCTGAAGTCCGAGACACCCGTCATCGTCGACTTCTGGGCCGAGTGGTGCGGTCCGTGCCACGCCGTTGCGCCGGTGCTCGAGAAGATCGCCGAGGAGCGCAAGGACGAGGTCAAGCTCGTCAAGGTGAACATCGACGAGGAGCAGGGTCTGTCCATGAAGTACGGGGTCATGTCGATTCCGACGATGATCCTGTTCAAGGACGGCGAGCCCGCCGCCGCGGCCATCGGCGCCCAGCCGAAGTCGATGCTCGAGAAGTCGCTCGGGTTCGCCGCTTAGGTTTCTGCGGCACTTCCCCTTCAGGGCGTAACCTGATAGGACCTCTTTGCAGCAGGTTTTGTTCGAGGCTTCCCCCTCCCCCTCCCCTAACCGAAGGGCCGGTTCGCGCCGGCCCTCGGTCTTTACGCGGATCGGAAACGCCTAGCGGCGTTTCCGATCGCGAGAGTCGAAGACGCTCATTGTGCGGTCCACCTCGCGGACGCAGTCCTAAGGCGGTCACTGCCCCGTTCGCGCCCGCGTTACCCAGTCGCGTAGCGCGGGCGCGATCCAGTTGAACGCAAGGTCGTCGTCCGCAGGCAGAGCGTCCGGCGCGAACCACGCGAGCTCCGTGACGTCGTCGGCCGGCTGCGGATCGCCCGTGATCAGCAGCGCCTCGAACACGAGGTTGAGGACGGTCGGCACCTCCTCGCCGTCACCGTAACGATCGCTGAACGCACCGACGAAGTCCGTGACCGACACCTCCAGGCCGGTCTCCTCGAGGACCTCGCGATGGAGCGCAGCCAGGGCGTCCTCGTCCTCCTCGAGGAAGCCGCCGATCGTGTCCCACATCCCGATGTCCGGCTCGAACGCGCGGCGCCCGAGAAGCAGACGACCGTCGTCGTCGACGACCAGCGCCGCGACCGCCGGCAGTGGGTTTGCCCAGCGGACGAACCCGCACCCCGGGCACTCGACGCGCGACCCGAAATGCGTCAGTTCTGCGGCGCAGCGCGGGCAGAAGCGCCATCCAGCGAAGATCGCCACGCGGGTACCGTACTGCCGTGTCTCCGCGACACGTTCCCGCGTCGGTGACCGAGCTCGCGCGTGTCGGGCTGTTCGCCGACCTCGCAGGGGAGAAGCTCACCAAGCTTGCCGACCGCATGCAGCGGGAGGACGTCACCTCGGGGACGGTGATGATCCGCGAGGGCGAGCCCGGAGATCGCTTCTTCGTACTCCTGTCGGGCGTCGCGGCGGTCTCGCAGTCGGCGCTCGGCGAACGCCGGATCCTGAAGGCAGGCGAGTTCTTCGGCGAGGTCGCGCTCGCCATGAACATCCCGCGGACGGCGACAGTCACGGCGATGACGCCGTGCGTGGTCGCGAGCTGCGACGAGGCGACGTTCGACGAGCTCGTCCGGCCGCTGTTCGCGGACGACGGCTAGGCAACCTCGGCGCATACCGCGTCGGCCAATCGCGGCCACGCCTGCTTCGCCCAGTCGCCGAACCCGCGTGTCGTGAGCGCTGCGCACACGACCCTTGCCTCGGGATCGACCCAGAGGAACGTCCCCGAGCCCCCGAAATGCCCGAACGACGTCGGCGACGTGCGCGTCCCCATCCACGTCGACGGCCGCGTGTTGAGCTGCACCCCGAGGCCCCAGTCGAGCGGGTCGAATCGGCCGTAGTCGGGGAGGACGCCGGAGAGGCCCGGGAACTGGACCGCCACCATCTCGTCGCGTGTCTCACCGGCGACGAGCTGCGGAGCGACGAGCTCGCGCCCGATCGCGAGGACGTCGTCGACCGACGCGTGCATGCCTGACCCGGGGTCGCCCGTCGGGTCGAGGCCGATGCCGAGCGGGGCGCAGACGGCCGCGTGGACGTAGTCGGAAAACGGCATCTCGGCGCGCCCTGCAAGGTGTTGCGCGAGAACGCGAAAGGCTTCGTTCGAGTAGATGCGTCGATGCTCCGGGCGGGCGATCGGCTCGGCGCCCTCGAACGGAAGCCCGCTCGCGTGGGCCAGCAGGTGGCGGACCGTGGAACCGGGTGGGCCCGCGGGTTCGTCGAGGTCGACGACACCCTCCTCCGCCGCGACGAGCGTCGCGAGAGCGGTGACCGGCTTCGAGACGGATGCGAGCCGGACGGAACGCGACGACTCGCCCCGTGTGCTGACCTGCCCGTTCCGATCGACGACACCGGCGGCGGCGAAGTCGACCGGCCACCCGTCGATCTGGCGAAGTGCCTGCACGCGCGGCGATACTAGTCCGGCCATGGAGCGCCGCAACATCGCAGGCACCGGTGCATACGAGCCGGTCGTCGGCTACTCGCGCGCCGTGGTCGTCGGCGATCGCGTGCACGTCTCCGGCACCGCGGCCAACCCGGCCGACGGCTCGCCGCCGCCCGAGGACATCTACGACCAGACGCACGTCTGCTTCGACCTCATCCGAACGGCGCTCGAGCAGGCGGGCTCCAGTCTCGCGAACGTCGTTCGGACGCGCGTCTACCTCGTGAACGCCGACGACTTCGACGGCTTCGCGAAGGCGCACGGCGAGGTCTTCGGGGATGTAAGGCCCGCCAACACCACCGTGCTCGCCGGCCTCTTCGACCCGCGCTGGAAAGTCGAGATCGAGGTCGAAGCGGTCCTTCAGTGACCGAGAAGCAAGCCTTCCCGTCCTCGATCACGGGCAACGGCTCGCAGCCGGCCGGCAGTGTTCTCGACCACAAGTTCGGAACCGGCACGCCGTACACGCTCGGGGTCGAGGAGGAGTACCAGCTGCTCGACCCGGAGTCGTTCGACCTCGTCCAGCACATCGAGACGATGCTCGCAGCGGTCACCGGTCATGAGCTCGAAGCGCGAATCAACGCCGAGCTCATGCAGTCCGTGCTCGAGATCGCGACCCCCGTCTGCCGGAACGCAGGCGACGTCATGCGCTGGCTGACGACGCTACGTGGCTACGTGACGGAGATCGCGCACGAGCAGGGGACGCGCGTCGGCTCGGCGGGAACGCACCCGTTCAGCCTCTTCGAGCGGCAGCGGATCACCGCGAAGGATCGCTACCAGGCGCTCATCGACCAGCTGCAGTACGTCGCTCGGCGCGAGCTCATCTTCGGGATGCACGTCCACGTCGCTGTCGACGATCCGGAGAAGGCAATCCAGGTCGTCAACGGGCTGCTCCCGCACATCGCACCGCTGCTCGCGTTGTCGGCGAGCTCGCCCTTCTGGCGCGGCGAGGCGACCGGACTCGCGTCGAGCCGGCAAATGGTCTTCTCGGCATTTCCGCGCTCCGGTCCTCCTCCGCGCTTCCGCGACTACGAGGACTACGCGTCCGTCGTCGGCCAGCTCGAGCGGTCCGGATGCATCGCGGACTACACGCACATCTGGTGGGACATCCGGCTGCATCCGCGTCTCGGCACGATCGAGATCCGCATCTGCGACGCAGTCACGCGCGTCGAGGACGCCGTGGCGATCGCTGCGTACTGCCAGGCGCTCGTCAAGCAGCTCTGCGAGCAGTACGAGGCGGGCGAGGAGATCCCCTCCTACCACCGGATCCTCACCAGCGAGAACAAGTGGCTCGCCGCCCGCTACGGACTCGAGGCGCCGGTGATGGATCTCGCCACGGGTAGCCGGAATCGGCAGCCCGTGGCCCGGCTCATCCGCAGGACCCTCAAGGAGCTTCGACCGCACGCCGCCGAGCTCGGCTCCGAGCGCGAGCTCGAAGGGATCGCCGAGATCCTCGCGCGCGGGTCGTCGGCGGATCGGCAGCTGCGCGTGTTCAACGCGAACCGCGACATCACCGCCGTCGCGCGCGCGATCGCGGACGCCACCGAGGCTCTCCCCGTCGTCGCCTAGCTCCGAAGCTCCAGCGTCTTCGTGTCGACGAGCGCGATGCGCGCGTGGCGGCTCCGGACCTCGAGCTCCCCGTCAGCGCGCATGCGAAGCCGCAACGCCATCTGCTCGAGCTGACGCAGGCGAGCGGGCAAGTCGACGCAGTACGCCTCGCCGCGCACGGTGTCGAGTGCATGCACGAATGGACCGTGCTTCGGCCGCGCGTAGAGCGTGTACGCCCACCTGCCGTCGGAGCTCGCGACGCGAGTGACCGGCTGCCCGCGCATGAGGACCTCGTCTTCGCGCCGGTCGACGATCGCCTCGGCATCGAGGCGGCCGGTTCGCACGTCGAGGGAGCGGACGCGGTAATGCGGGTTCTGTCCCGCTGCGAGGTACTCGATGAGGAACACCCTCGAGCCGTCGGGCGAGATCGCGTCGTACGCCCACGAGCCGCGGAGCGCGAGCAGGCGGGACTTGCGAAGCGTCCTCGTGTCGATCACGGCGAACCGTGTCACGCCGGCGTCGCCCGGTAGTGGGCCGTAGGAGCCGAGTACGAGGGTGCGGCCATCGGCGGAGACTCCGCCCGTCGAGTTGTCCCAGGCGACGATCGGCACGCCGTAGAAGCCCCGGAGCACGTTGCTGCGGGCGACCCGTCCGGTGCGGACGCGAATCGCGGCCACGACCGTCGACTTCGGCGTCGCGAGCGTCACGAACCGGATCCTGTGATCGGGGGAGACGACGCCGTCGGCGCCCTGGACGAGGCCAGGCGTGTACGGAGAGCCGTCGCCCTTCGCGGCGACGGCGGCGACGGCGGCGGCGAGGGCCAGGGCGATGACCAGTGCGAACAGAGGTTTCATGGCGAGAGCTCCTTTCAAGAGCCGAAGACGATGCAGGCGTCGTGTGCTGCGCGGGCGATGTCCCGGACCGCGCGCACGCGGCCGCTCTCGTCGAGGAACGAGACCGTCCCGAGCGAGAGCGAGGGAGTGACGGCGCGCCCACGCCCGTAGCTGACGTTGTAGGAGCCGAGGGGCACGTCCACATGCCGCACGAGGCGGCCGTCGAGGCGGTGGACGCGCAGCGTTCCGTCGTCACCGCTCGCGACGAACGCGAGCTCCCCGACGAAGGCGACGTGCTGAGGAGCCCGGTCCGCCGTGAGCACGCGAACGACCTCGCCCGTGGCGACGCGGTGGATCGCAATGCGGCGACCCGCGCCGGCCGTCACCCAGGCGTGCCGTCCGTCGGGCGCGAAGACGACGTCGTGCGCGAGGAAGGAAGGCGTGATCGTTCGCTCGAACGTCGGTCGGCGAGGATCGGCGAGGCCGAGCACGGCGATGCGTTCTGCCTTCGACCCCAGCGATGCCCACAGGACGGAGCCGCTCGGAGCGAGCGAGACGTGCCGGGCTGGTCCTGGGACTCGGGTCCGGGAGACGATTCGCCCCCGCGGCACGTCGAGCGCAACGACCTCGGCGGCGGCCGAGTCGGTGAGGTACGCGATCCGGCGGCTCGGATGGACAGCCGTGTACCGAGGCGCCGTGAAGCCGTCGAGCTCGGAGCGGATCTCGCGTGCCGCCGCGTCGACGACCGAGACGAGCCCGACCTGCGTGTGCGCGACGACAGCGAGCCTCGAATCGACCGCCTCGATGCTCCGCGGCCCGGGAGCAGTCGGAATGCGTCCGAGCGTGCGCGCACTCGCCGGGTCGAGGACGACGACCTCGTCCTCGAGGTCGGCGGTCACGAGCGCGAGAGAGCCTCCTCGCGCCGAGGCGAGAGCGTCCTCCCGGAGCGCGAGCCCGACGGGAACGGCGGCCGCCGTGAGCAGGAACTCGCGCCTGTCCATGCTCGGAATACGCGGCTCGCCGGGGACGAGGTCCGTCGGACCTCTCGGCGCGAAACACTCGTATCTCGAGCATGGACCTCTGTCCAGGGTTCCGCCGTACTCTGAGCACCGGATGCGCGCGGGTCGGGACGAGCGCGCCCGCGTGCGCGGCGCGCAGCAAGGATCGGTCTCGGATCTCGAGGCGCTCTTCCGGATGCACTGGCCGCGTGCATTTCGCGCTGCCTACCTCGTCACCCACGACCGGGCCGCGGCCGAGGACATCGCGCAGGAGTCGTTCCTGGCGGCGATCCGCGCCCTCGATCGCTTCGACCGAGGTCGGCCGTTCGGCCCATGGCTGCACAGGATCGCCGTCAACCGCGCGATCGACTGGACGCGCGTCCGGGCCCTTCGCGGCGAGGTCGAGCTCCTCGACACCGCTCCCGCCCCGGAGCACTCGCCGCCGGACGACGAGACGTTTGCGGCGCTCGCCCGACTCTCGCCGGAGCACCGCGCCGTGATCGTCATGCGCTACCTGCTCGAGTTCACGCCGGGCGAGATCGCCACGGCCCTCGACCTTCCGCGCGGCACCGTCAACTCGCGGCTGCGGCGTGGCCTCGATGCACTCGGAGACGAGTTGTGAAGCGCGAGCTCGAGTCGATCGAGATCCCCGGCGAGCACGAGGCCCGCGAGCGCTCGTGGAGCGTCGTCGAGACGGCCTTCCACGAACGCGAGCCGGTCGAGCGACGTCGCAGGACCGTTCGGCCCGTCCTCGTCGTGGCCGTTGTCGTCGCGTTGCTCGCGGCGGTGCTGAGCCCGCCCGGGCGCGCCGTCCTCGACGAGATCCGCGAGACGGTCGGGATCGAGCGCGCGCAGCCGGCGCTCTTCTCGCTCCCTGCACGCGGCCGACTCCTCGTCGCGTCCGATGCGGGCGTGTGGGTCGTTCACCAGGACGGCTCGAAGCGTCTTCTCGGGCCGTACCGCGAGGCGAGCTGGTCGCCGTTCGGCCGCTTCGTCGTCGTGGCGCGCGAGAACGAGCTCGCGGCGCTCGAGCCCGGCGGCGAGGTGCGGTGGACCCTCGCCCGACCAGGGGTTCGCTCGCCGCGGTGGAAGGGCACGGAGACCGACACGCGCATCGCGTACGTCGACGACACCGGACTGCGCGTCGTCGCGGGCGACGGGACGGACGATCGCTTGCTGGTCGCGGGTTATCTCGGCCCGCTCGCGTGGCGGCCCGGGAGCGGGTTCGTGCTGGCCTACGCGGATCGCGCGGGACGCGTGACGCTGTACGACGTCTCAGCCGGACGAGTCGTCGCCCGATCGGCTCCCGGTCGCATAGAAGCGGCCAACCCGCTCGGTGTCGTCCGGCGCCGCGGCGCGGCGAGTGAGCTCGTCTCCGGCGGCCGCGTCGTCCTGCGGACGCCTGGACGCCTCTCCGGCGTGGCGTCGTCACCCGACGGCCGCTGGCTCATGGTCGGTTGGCCCGCAGCCGACCAGTGGGTGTTCGTCAAGACCGACGGGAGCGGGCTCCGCGCTGTCGCGAACGTGTCCGAGCAGTTCCGCTCGCGCTCGTTCCCGCGCGTCGAGGGCTGGTGTTGCGCGCCGTAGTCGGCCCGGCTACATCCCGCCGTTCTCGAGCACCGAGAGAATATTTCCTGCCGGATCCTTGAACCACGCGATGGGCGGGCCGCCGGCGTCGCGCGAGATGCCCTTCTCGTCCTGCTCGAAGCCCTCGTACCGCTCGAACCTCACTCCGCGCTCGCCGAGCTCGTCGACGGCCTCGTCGATGTCCTCGACGGGGAAGTTGAGGATCGTGTAGGTCGCGGGAGTGTGGTCCGGCTTCGGGTAGACGAGCGTGTCGCGGCCGCCGGCGAGGTGGAGGATCAGCAGACCGTTGTCCTCGGACGTCCGCAGACCGAGCGTCGCACCGTAGAACCGCTGTGCGCGCTCGAGGTCGTCGACGGCGAACCCACTGAATGCCTTTGTGTTCGCGAGCATCGAATCGTCGCTCCTTTCGGGATCCTGGTTCGGAGTGCCCCGCCTGGGCGTGCAGCGAAACCTCGTCCGGTCCGAGCTCAGTTTCCCCAGAACGGACGCACCTCGATCGTCCCGATCTCGGCCACGGGATGCCCGGCTGCGATCTCGACCGCCTCCTCGAGGCTCCCGGCCTCGATGATGTCGAAGCCCCCGACCGCCTCCTTCGTCTCCACGAACGGGCCGTCGGTGACCATGGTCTTGCCGTCCCGCACACGGACCGACCGCGCGCGCCGCGGCGGCGCAAGCTGATCGCCCGTCACCCAGATTCCGCGCTCCTGCAGGTCGTCGAGCCACGGGAAGCCCTCCTCGGCTCGGTCGTCGTCAGGGCCGGGCTCCGTCTGCCCGTCCATCGTGTCCGTACCCCAGCAGACCAGCAGCAGATATCGCATCGTCACTCCTTCGCTTGTAGTTGGCTCGTACCCTGACGACGGACACGGCCGAGCGGATTCGACATCTCGTGCGCACGTCGCCGGTGTTACCGTCGGCCGATGCTCGAGGCCGGCACCGCAGTTCCCGACGTTGCGGTGTGGAGCTCGCCCCGCGAGGAGGCGCAGCCGCTCTCCGACGTGCTCGGCAAGGGCCTCACGCTCTTGTGCTTCTACCTCTTCGACTGGTCGCCGACCTGAACCAACGAGCTGCACCTCCTGCGTGACAGGGGTGACGATCTGGCAGCAGTCGGCGTCCGCCCGTTCGCGATCTCGCGCGACTCGCCGTGGTCGCACCGGGCGTGGGCGCAGTCACTCGGCGTCGACGTCCCGCTCCTCTCCGACTGGAACGGCGACGCGACCCGCGCCTTCGACGTCGCGTTCGAGCCTCTCGGGATGAACGACGTTCCTGTCCGCACGGCGTTCCTCATCCGCGACGGAGCGACGATCGAGGCGGCGTGGATGCTGGGCGGCGAGCTCCCCGACATCGACGCCGTGATCGAAGCCGCACGAGCCTAACGGCCGGCGATCCGCAGCCTGCGCCGGAGCATCCGGCGCCCATACCTCCAGGTCATCCAGCCGAGCAGCCAGTAGAACGATCGACGCATGTCAGAGCAAATTCCCGCGACGGGCTTGCGGCAAACGACGCCGCGGCTCGTTTGCCTCAGGGCACGATTACCAGCTTCGTCCCGGCGCCCTCCGCCTGCCGGCGCCACGCGTCTCCGACCGAGTCCAGCGGCACCCGCTCGACGTCGAGCCGGATGTCGCCGGCGACCGCGTGCTCGACGAGCCGCCGATAGTGGTCCGCAAGCTCGTCCGGCGGGACGGCGAAGCCCGTGTGCCCCAGAATCGACAGACTCTTGAAGCGCACGGCAGCGGACGCGAGCTCGGACATTGGGCCGGCCGATTGCCCGAGGTTCACGATCGTCGACCAGGGAACGGCGGCCTGAACCGCAGCCGCCGCGGGCTCGCCCCACAGCGGGTCGAAGACGTAGTTCGGGCCCTCGCCGCCGAAGGCGTCCTTGAAGGCGGCCACGAGGTCGCCGGTCTCGTCGAGGCGGATCGTCGCATCGGCCCCGACCTGCACGGCGCGCTCGAGGCCCGCGGCGCTGCGCCCCGCGGCGACGACCCGCGCGGCGCCGAGCAGCTTCGCGACCTGCACGGCGACGAGGCCGACCGAGCCGGTCGCGCCGAGGACGAGCACGTTCTCGCCTCCTCGCAGCGGCGCGCGCCAGGCGAACGGCAACCACCCTGCGAGGCCGGCTATCCCGAGGCCAGCAGCGAGCGCCGGGTCGGCGCCGTCCGGCACGTCGTAGAGCTGTGCGTCTCCGATCGCAGCCCTTTCGGACATCGCACCGCTCGACGTCCGCCCGAGCGAGCCGCCGAAGATCCAGACCACCCTGCCGTCGGCGGTGCGGCCGACGGCCTCGCAGCCCGGGACGTAGGGCAGCTCTGGGTGTCCCGTCGCGAGGATCCCGCGCGAGACGGCGAGATCGATCGGGTTGATGGGCGCCGCGAGCACCTCGACCGCGTCACCGGACGGCTCGTCGACGTCGCCGACCTCGGGCGTCGCGCCGACCTCGCGGATGAGCGCTGCCTTCACGCGCCACACCCTAACCCGGTAAGGAGCACGCGATGCAGTTCCGACACCCGGTGTTTACAGGAACGTTCTGCACGGGCTGACAAGACACGTCAGGATCGTGCTGCGTCCTAACCCGGCCGCACCTATCCCTACCGAAGGGAGGAGTAGATGGCCGTAGCGTTCAAGATGCGCTTTCCCGGAGCGACGATCGAGCAGTACGACCAAGTGCTCGAGCTCATGGGATTCACCGGCGGCGTCGCCGACGCCGACGGTGCGATCTTCCACTGGGTCGCCGAGACCGACGACGGGCTTCTCGTCGTCGACGTCTGGGAGAGCGACGAGCAGTTCGAGCGCTTCTCCGAGGAGAAGATCGGCCCGTATTCGCAGCAGGTCGGAATCACGGAGCCGCCGAAGATCACCCGCCACGAGGTTCACAACCACCTCGTCGGCGCGGGAGTCGCGGCTCGCGCGACCGCCTGATCGGTTCGAAGGCGCCCGAGGCCGAGAGGCCTCGGGCGCACCACTACATCCCCATCGAGTGGTACCCGGCGTCGACGTAGAGCGTCGTGCCGGATACGTTCGCGGCCTCGTCCGAGAGGAGGTACGCAGCCGCGGCGCCGCAGTCGTCCGCCTCGATCTGGCGATGGAGCGGTGCACGCTCCTCGAACATCGTCTGCATCGTCGTGAACCCGGCGATCGAGCGCGCCGCCAGCGTGCGCACCGGGCCTGCCGAGATCGCGTTCACGCGGATGTTCTTGAAGCCGAGATCCCAGGCGAGGTAGCGGACGCTCGCGTCGAGGGTCGCCTTGGCGACGCCCATGACGTTGTAGTGCGGCACGGCGCGCTCGCCGCCGAGGTACGTCATCGTGACGATCGAGCCGCCGCCGCGCGCCTCCATCAGGGGCTCGGCCAGCCGCGAGCACGCGACGAAGGAGTATGCGCTGATGTCGACGGCCATCCAGAAGCGGTCGCGCGGCGTATCGACGAACCGTCCTTCGAGGTCCTCGGCAGCGGCGAACGCGACCGAGTGCACGAGGACGTCGAGCCCACCGCCGAAGGCGTCCGAGACCTCCGAGAAGACCCGCGACAGGTCGTCGTCGGAGCGGACGTCGCACTCGGTGACGAGCGGGCTGTCGACGCTCGCGGCGAGATCGCGAACGTTCTTCTCGATCCGTTCGCCCTGATACGTGAAGGCGACGCTCGCGCCCTCGTCCGCGAGGCGCTTCGCGATTGCCCACGCGATCGAGCGCTGGTTCGCAACGCCGAGGACGAGCGCCTGCTTGCCTTCGAACCTGCCGGCCATCGCGCGATCCTAAACGGCTAGCCTCCCGCGGCGGTGGCGGGAACACGTGTCGCGGTCGTCACGGGAGCGTCGACGGGGATCGGCGAGGCGATCGCGCGCGAGCTCGCCCACAGGCGCTGGCACTGCGTGCTCCTCGCGCGACGAGCCGACCACCTCGAGCGGATCGCAGGGGAGATCGGCGGCGAGTGGGAGGTCTGCGACGTCTCCGACCGCGCGCAGGTGGATGAGGTCGCCGGGCGCGTCCTCGAGCGTCATCCCGCGATCGAGCTGCTCGTGAACAACGCCGGCGTGCCTGCGCGCGGCAGCTTCCTCGACGTCGACCCGGAGGTCATCGAGCGGGCGATCCGCATCAACTATCTCGGCGGCGTCTGGTGTCTCCGCGCTTTCGCGCCTGCCCTGCATGCCGGAGCCCACGTGGTCAACGTCGTCTCGGTCGCCGGCACCGTCGCCTTCGCGCCTGCCGGCGCGTACGCGGCCTCGAAGCACGCACAGCTCGCGTTCTCACGATCGGTCGCCGCGCTGCTCCGCCCGCGTGGGATCCAGGTGCACACGGTCATGCCCGGCTTCGTCGAGACCGAGGGCTTTCCCCAGCGCACGAAGCTCCGCAGCCCCTTCATGCGCCGCTTCGTGATCGAGCCCGAGGACGTCGCCCGCGCGGTCGTGAAGGCGATCGAACGCGGAACGCCGGAGGTGACGGTGCCGTGGTTCCCGTACCGCATCTCCACGCTCGCGCAAGCGGTGATGCCCCGGATCTTCTCGCGGCTCGTCACGCGTCGTGCGGGCGAGCATCGCGACGGAGGCTAGACGCCCGGCTTCCGGGCCACGTACCAGCCCACCTCGACCTCGTAGGACTGTGCAGGCGCCGAGCCGCGGATCCGCGCCCGCTCCTCCTCGTCGAAGCCCGCCAGCGCGAGGCGCTGCTCGAGGTCGACGCTCTCGCGCGTGACCTCGGACGAGAGGAGCACGAGGTCGTTCGCGTCGAGGAAGCCGCGGATGTCGGCATCCGGGAGGAGCCGCTGGTGCGTCGGGTCGCGGAGCCGCTCGAAACGGTCCATCTCGAGGCTCACGAGCGGGTCGACCGAGCCGAGCTGGTCGGCGATGAAGAGCTTCCCGCCGGGACGCGTGACGCGAGCGAGCTCGGAGACTGCCAGCGCGGGCAGGCGGACGTGGTGGAGGACGCGGTGGCAGCACGTGAGGTCGAACTCCGCATAGCCGAACGGAAGCTCCATGACGTCGCCCTCGGCGAGCCGGACGTTGGCCGGCGCGCTCGCCCGACCTGCGTCGAGGTAGTCGGCGCGCGTGTCGACGCCCACGACCTCGGCGACGTGCGGGGCGAGCGCAAAGGCGACGGAGCCCGTCCCACACCCCGCGTCGAGTGCGACCTCGTTTCCGGTGAACGGCCCGAGGAGACGCCGCAGACGATCGGCGAGTTCGGGCGCTCGCTCCTCCTGGAGTGCGAGCCGAAGATCGACGCTCACTCGTCGCCCCTGTCTGCGAGCGCGCGCGCGAGCGCGAGTGCTTCCTCGCGCGTCGAGATCGTCCCCGCTGCCCGCTCCTCGTCGATGGCGTCGAGGATACGCCCGATCTCGGGGCCGGGATCGAGGCCGAGCTCGTCGCCCCGCACGAGCGGGGCCGACGGATCGGCGCGACGCGCAGCCTCCACGACGTCGACGAGCCCCTGCTCGTCGACGAACGCGAGCGCGTCGAGCGCCCACGGCTCCGTCTGGCGGCGGAAGCGGTGGATCGCTCGCGGTGACGCGTCTTCGGGCTTGCGTGCGCGCAGCAGCGCCGCGGAGTAGCGCTTGAGGTCGTTGGAGATGGGGAGCCTCGAGAGGTTCTGGCCGAACACGACGACGAGTCGGAAGTCCGGGTCGTCGAGGGCGTCGAGCCGCTCGTCCAAGGTGCCGCCGAGCGGCGCGAGCAGCCCGACGTCGTCGAGGCGGCGGTAGGCGGCCGCGGTCAGGCGGCGGAGCTCGGCGAGCACGCGCTCTCCGGCGGGCTCGGTGACCAGCGCCGCCGACGCGCGCAGGAGCGACTCGGTGCGCCCGTCCATGCGGAACCCGAGCTCGTCCTCGAAGCGAACGGCGCGCAGGAGCCGGAGCGGGTCGTCGGCGAACACCGTGTCCGTCACGGCCCGTACCACGCCGGCGCGAAGATCGGCACGGCCGTCGTGCGGGTCGTACGGAGCGCCGGTCGCGACGCTCTCCGCGATCGCGTTGAAGGTGAAGTCGCGCGTCGCGAGATCGGCGTCGATCCCGTCCTCCAGCGGCGTGAAGTCGACGGTCTCGTCGATGCCGTCCGCGACGACGCGCCAGGCGCCGTGGCGCTCGGAGAGTGGGAACACGGCGCCGCCGAAGCGTCGCGCGAACCGGTGCGAAGCGTCGCGCGGATCCGAGCACGCCACGTCGATGTCGAGCACGGGGCGAAGCAGCAACTCGTCGCGCACGGCGCCGCCGACGATCCAGGCGTCCTCGCCGCCCAGGATCTCCTGCACGCGATCATCCATCGACGGCGACCCGTCGGGCGCGCCCCGAGCGCGTGTTGAGACCCGTCGCGATCTCGTAGCCGATCGTGCCCGCGACAACGGCATGCTCCTCGATCCGGATCCCGTCGCCGACGAGCGTGACCGGCGCGCCCGTGGGCAGCTCGACATCGAGCAGCACCGCAAGAGCGTCCATCGAGATCGTCCCGACGACGCGGCGGCGGCGTCCGTCCACGAGTACGTCGGTGCCCGTCATGTCGCGCCGGAAGCCGTCGGCGTACCCGACGGGGACGATGCCGATCCACGTCGCACGGTCGGCGACATAGCGTCGGCCGTAGCCTGTGCTCTCGCCCGGCTCGAGCCGTTTGACGAGCGCGACGTAGGACTCCCAGCGAAGCGCGGGCTCGAGCCCCTCGTCCGCCGGATCCGCGCCGAAGGGAGAGATCCCGTAGAGCGCGATCCCGCAGCGGACCGCGTCGAAGCGCGCCTCGGCGTAGCGGAGCGTCGCGGCGCTGTTCGCGAGATGCCGTGTGAGCGAGCCGAGCTGTGCCGTCGCCTCGCGGAAGCGGTCGACCTGGAGCTGTGTGAAGGCGGGATCTGCCTCGGCGGACGCGAGGTGGCTCATGACGCCCACGACCTCGCGCGTGGGCGCGGGGATCTCGGAGAGCCCCCAGCGACCCATCCCCGTGTCGACCTTGAGATGGACCTTCACGCCCTCGGGGATCCGGCCGTCCGCCGCGACGAGCTCGAGCCGGGCGACGCGAGCCTCGCCGATCTCGCGCTCCGACACGGGTCCCATGACGACGATGCGAGCGTTGCGAAGGGCTGCGCGCAGGTGGAGGGCCTCGGGCAGCGTCGCGACGCAGAGCGCGGTCGCACCGGCGTCGAGCGCTGCCTTCGACACGTCGACCGCGCCATGGCCGTAGCCCTCGGCCTTCACCACGGCCCACAGCTCGGCGCCCCCGGCTGCGCGGAGCAGGGTCTCGGCGTTCCGCCGGATCGCGCCGAGATCGAGGGTGAAACTCGACCGCTCCACGGGTCCATTCTCCGCGATGCGGTCGCCGCACGTGAACGATGAAGGGTGAGAGGCGACGCGGCCACGTAGCCGTCGCCTTCAGGGGATTGCGCGAGCGAGATCCGCGCTCGCGGATCTGGGTGGTTCGCAGATGGTTCGGTGGTCTACTGGATCTGGGTCTCGCAGGAGGCGTTGAAGGTGTCGGTACCCCCGCCGCCGATGCACACGTCGGTACCTCCGTCGCCACGCAGGCTGTCGTTCCCGGCGCCGGCGACGATGCAGTCGTTGCCGTTGTTGCCGCGTATCGCGTCCACGCCCGCGCTGCCGAGGACCAGGTTGCTCGCGGAGCCGTCGTTGATCGTCCCCGAGCCCGTCGTGATGCCGGCGAGCGTGAGCGACGAGCATGCCGAGGGCTTGACCGTGTTCTCCGTGATCGTCACGAGACGGCGACCCGCCTTGCTTGCGGGAACCGTGTTCGACGCCGTGAGGCCGACACCGAGCCCGAGCACCAGAGGGACGATCGAGAGCAGCAGCAGTCGGCCTGATAGGACGCCGCGCCGGGTCACCTGCTGCTCAGTTTCCCCTTCGCTGCCGGCCGAACGACCGCTCCGCCCGAGAACGCCACGAGAGTCAGGAGGAACGCAAGCAGCGCCGCATGAGGCGGCGCCTGCATCCACGAGAGCGCGGCGCCGGCCCGGGGAACAGCGAACCAGTACGAGCCCACGACGTCCGTCGAACGCGGACGCGCGTCGTCGACGAAGTCGTTCGCGTCCCCTTTGAGCACGAGACGGTCGCCGTCGACACGAATCACGCGGTGCAAGACGCGCACGCCGAGCG
>Ga0070670_100001268_pt1 | contig 20107 bp, 18 predicted proteins | sample KBSS63metaG_FD_64665 | JGI IMG/M metagenome (GOLD analysis project Ga0070670, IMG submission 64665) | Switchgrass rhizosphere microbial communities from Kellogg Biological Station, Michigan, USA - KBS S6-3 metaG | ecosystem: Host-associated > Plants > Roots > Rhizosphere > Soil ... | reverse complement strand
TCGTCGAGCTTGTCGTAGGGGACGACCGGCAGCAGCGGACCGAAGATCTCCTCGCGCATGATCCGCATCTCGTCGTTCACGTCCAGCACGATCGACGGCGTGAGCTTGCGCTGCGAGGCATCGAAGTTTTCGCCCGCCGGATTCACGTCCACGAAGCGCGCGCCGCGCGTCTTCGCGTCGGCGAGCAGGTCCTGGAGGCGGCCGTAATGCCGCTCGTTGACGATGCTGGAGTAGTCGGGATTCTCCGCGAGCGTCGGATACAAGGCGCCCATCGCATGCCACATCGCGATGGCGAACTCGTCGACACGCTCGCGCGGGACGAGCGCATAGTCCGGCGCGATGCAGGTCTGCCCGGCGTTGAAGAGCTTGCCGACCGCGATCTTCGGCGCAATCGATTCGAACGATTTCTTGACGTCGACGATCACCGGCGACTTGCCGCCGAGCTCGAGCGTGACCGGCGTCAGATTTTTCGCCGCGGCCTGCGCGACGACGCGACCGACGGCGGTGGATCCCGTGAAGAAGAGATGATCGAACGGCAGCTCGGTGAACGCCTTCCCGACCGCCGCGTCGCCGGGGAACACCATCATTTCGTCGTCGGCGAACGATTCGCGCACGATGCGCGTCATCAAGGCAGCGGTCCGGGGCGCAAGCTCCGACGGCTTGATCATCACGCGATTGCCGGCTGCGAGAGCGCCCAGCGCAGGCAGCATCGACAGCTGATACGGATAGTTCCACGGCGCGACGACACCGACTACGCCGAGCGGCTGCGAGACGAGCCGGTTGAAACCGGGACGATATTTGATGTCGGTCGGTACCCGGCGAGGACGCATCCAGTCGCGCAGATTCCGCTGGGCGTATCGCACCGCCTCGTCGACCGCCAGAAGATCTGCGATCAGCGTCTCGTGCCGGGAGCGATGTCCGAAGTCCGCGTTGGCCGTGTCCATGATGTCGGGCGCGTGGCGCTTCGTCATGTGGGCGAGACGGGCGAGGCGGTCGCGTCGCGTGGCGAGCGACGGCATCATGTCGTGCAGGAAGGCCGCCCGCATTCGCTCGAGCGCACGGACGAGCGGCAGGCTCGGGTCTGTCAACGGTGCCGTGACGGTGCTCATCTCAGGGAGTTCGGGCCTCGAGTCTGGGTTCGCGCGGCGGCTGACGGCTCTGAGCTTCCAAGGCTGGCCTGCCCGAAGGGCCTGCCCCCAGAAGGACGCCTGCCGGTTGCGCATTCTTCCCCGGCGCCGGTCGGTCTTCGCTCGGCGCCGGTGCCGGCCCGCTGATCGACCCGTGGACGGCGGTCCGGCAACGCCAATACACTGGCGAACCGTGCGAATTTACCATTAAAAGACCGCGTCGAAAGGACTGCGTGCCGACCCTAAAGAACCCCGCGCACTCGTCGTCGGTGCGTGCTCGCAAGCCCTCGCAAGCCAAGGCATCCGCTCGCGGCCGTTCGTCGATCGTCGACATCGCGCACCAGGTGCGCTCGTGGACCGATTCGGTGCTCGGCGTTGCGGGCGCCGCGGCGGACGTCACGCTGGGCGCCGCGAAGCTCATGCTGCCGAAGCCGGGCCAGCGGGCGGCGCTCGCGCGCGCTGGCGGGATGCTGCGGCGACTCCGCGAAAAAGCGGGGTTGAGCCTGGATGAGCTCGGCAAGGCGATCGACCTCAACGATCCGGCGCTGCTGGAGCTCGTCGAGAGCGGCAAGATCGCGCTGCCGTTCGAGATCATCCTGCGCCTTGCCTCGGTGCTCGGGCGCAATGATCCCATCTCGTTCGTCATGCGCTTCACGCGATCGTACAACCCCGACGCGTGGAGGACGCTCGAATCCCTCGGCATCGGCCGCCTCGCCGTGCAGGCGGGGCGGGAGCGCGAATTTGCAAATATTTACCGCGCGAGCGACGCCGCGCGCCGCCTTTCCGACGAGGAGTTCGGCGAAGTCCTCAAGTTCGTCCAGGCGGCGTTTTCCATGGCGCTCGCGTTTCACCCGACGCAGCGCAGGAGCAGGCGCGAAGCCTGACGTGTCACGAGGACCGTCCCTAGACGGCCAGAGGCGTCAGCGCGTCTGTCCCGCCGCCGGCGCAAGCGCGGCGGCCGCTCGCGCAGGCTGTACCCGCCACCAGAGCACGATCGCCGCGACCACCGCGAGCACCAACCCGGCATATCCTCGCTCCGGGTCGAAGACGCGGTGATCGGCGATGCCGAGCTGTCCCGTTTTCTCCCCCGCGCCGAAGAGCGTGTACACCGTCGCGTTCCACAGCGCATGGCACGCGCTTGGCACAACGACGGAGCCTGATCGCAATCGCAGGACACCCATCGCCACGCCGAAGGCGGTCGAGCCCAGAACGTATTGCGGAACCTTGGCGGCCGGCTGCGCGAAATCCGGATCGATGACCGGCACGGCCAGATGCCAAACGCCGAAGGCGACGCTCGTCCAGACGATGGTCGTGACGGGTGAGAACCCCGCACGCTCGCAACGTCCCCACAACGCGCCCCGAAAGAACCCATCCTCGGTGATGAGCGTGAGTGCGAACGTCAGGAGAAAGTTGAGCGATATCCGTCGCGCGACGGTGGCTGCGGAATAGGCGCTGAGGTCGATGGCATCCATCGCCCACGCTCCCACTGCGACGAGACTCACGATTCCCGCGACATACGCAATCGCCATCGCGTACTTAGATAATCCCGTCCGACGCGAGCGCGGTAAGATGGATGCCGGATTCGCCGGGAGCATGGCCATGAGGGAAGCCGTCATCGTTTCGACTGCGCGCACGCCGATAGGCAAGGCGTTTCGGGGCGCGCTCAACAACATGAAATCGCCGACGCTCGTCGCGCACGCAATCCGTCACGCCGTGGAGCGTGCGCGCATCGACCCCGCCGAGATCGAAGACGTCCTCATCGGCACGGTGCTGACGGCGGGCACGGCCGGCATGAACATCGCGCGCAACGCCGCGTTCGCGGCTGGAATTCCGGTGACGGCAAGCGCGCAGACGATCGACCGCCAATGCGCGTCCGGGCTGACCGCGATCGCCGCTGCCGCGAAAGAGATCGTCGTCGACGGGATGGAAGTGGTCGTCGCGGGCGGCCACGACAACATCTCGGCCGTGCAGAAGCGCTATCTCGAATGGGTCGGCGCGGAGCGCGATCCGAACGTGACCGAGCGCGTACCGCACGCGTACATGCCCATGCTTTTGACCGCCGAGAACGTCGTGCGCAAGTATGGGATCCGCCGCGAGGCGCAGGACGCCTATGCGCTGTCGTCGCAGCAACGCACGGCGCGGGCGCAGGCGGACGGGCGCTTCGCGGCCGAAATCGTTCCCATCATGGCGACGATGGCGGTCACAGACAAGGTGACGAACGCGGTGTCGTACAAGGAAGTCTCGCTGTCGAAGGACGAAGGCAACCGCCCCGACACGACCGCCGAATCGCTCGCGGCGCTTGCGCCCGTCATCGAGGGCGGCACCGTGACCGCCGGCAATGCGAGCCAGCTCTCGGACGGCGCCTCGGCGTGCGTGCTGATGGAAGCGAAGCGCGCGCAACAGGGTGGCTTGGCGCCGCTCGGCCTCTATCGCGGAATGACGGTCGTCGGCTGCGCGCCCGAGGAGATGGGCATCGGCCCGATCTTCGCAGTGCCGAAGCTTTTGAAGCAGCACGGGCTCAAGGTCGACGACATCGGTCTGTGGGAGCTGAACGAGGCGTTCGCGTGCCAGGCGCTGTATTGTCGCGACCGCCTGGGCATCGATCCGGATAGATACAACGTCGACGGCGGCGCCGTGTCGATCGGCCATCCGTACGGCATGACAGGCGCCCGCCTCGTCGGTCACGCTCTGATCGAGGGCAAGCGCCGAGGGGTCAAGCACGTCGTCGTCACGATGTGCGTCGGCGGCGGAATGGGCGCCGCCGGGTTGTTCGAAGTGCTTTGATCGCGGTATGAAACGGCGGAGGAACGCATGAGCGTGCGCAACCTGCTCGACTTGAGCGGCAAGACTGCAATCGTCACCGGCGGCTCCCGCGGCATCGGCCTGCAGATGGCGATCGCGCTCGGCGAGATGGGCGCGAAAGTCGCGCTCACCGCCAGAAAGCAGCACGAGCTCGACGAGTCGCGCGCGGAGCTCGAGCGCGCCGGTATCGAATGCCACACGATCGCGAGCGACCTTGCGAAGTTCGAGACGATCCCGGGTGTCGTGCGCTCGGTGCTCGAGCGCTGGGGGCAGATCGACATTCTCGTGAACAACGCGGGATGCAACTGGGCGGCGCCGGCCGAAGACTATCCCGACGAAGGCTGGCGCAAGGTGATGAGCCTCAACATCGACGCCCAGTTCTTCCTGTGCCGCGAAGTCGGCAAGAGGACGATGCTGCCGCGCCGGAGCGGCAAGATCGTCAACATCGCATCGATCGCGGGTCTCTATGGCAATCCACCGGAATGGGGAATGCAGACGATGGCGTACAACACGAGCAAGGGCGCGCTGATCGCGATGACGCGGACACTCGCCGCCGAGTGGGGACCGCACAACATCAACGTCAACGCGATCTGTCCGGGCTTCTTCCCGTCGAAGATGACGAAGGTGACGCTCGACCGTATCGGCGCCGGCGTGCTCGCGCTGACGCCGCTCGGGCGGCTCGGCGGCGACGAAGATCTGAAGGGCAGCGTGGTGTTCCTTGCCTCCGAAGCCTCGCGTCACATCACGGGACAGGCCCTCGCGGTCGACGGCGGCTGCACGGCCATCTAGAGCCGGGTCGTCGCCCGATCGACGTCGGACAGGAAGCGCGTGACCGCTGCGTTCGATCCCGCCGCAACACTCGCGGAGACGTTGCATCCGATTCCCGAGGACGCGCTCGGGGATTATCTCCGCGAGCACGTCGCGCCGTTCCACGGCGAGCTCGCGATCGAGCAGTTCCAGGGCGGGCAGTCGAATCCCACGTACAAGGTGACCGCCGGAGCGAACCGTGACGGGCGGCGCTATGTGCTGCGGCGAAAGCCGCCGGGGCATCTGCTGCCGTCCGCTCACGCCGTCGAGCGCGAGTACCGCATCCTGTCCGCCCTCGCCGGCTCGGAGGTCCCGGTGCCGCGAACGTTCGCGTTGTGCGAAGACCCATCGGTCATCGGCACGCCGTTCTTCGTGATGGAGTACGTCGAGGGAAGGATTCTCTGGGATCCCACGCTGCCGGGAATGACGCGCGACGAGCGCGCCGCGCACTACGCCGAGTTGAATCGCGTCATCGCAGCGCTGCACTGCTTCGATTACGAGGCCGCGGGCCTCTCCGATTTCGGGCGTCCCGGCAACTACGTCGAGCGGCAGATCGCCCGTTGGACGAAGCAGTATCAGGCTGCGGCCGCCGAGCGGATTCCCGCCATGGATCGGCTGATCGAATGGCTTCCGCATCACGTGCCGCCGGGCGATGAAACGCGCGTCGTGCACGGCGACTACCGGATCGACAACGTGATCTTCCATCCGACCGAGCCGCGCGTGCTCGCGGTGCTCGACTGGGAGCTCTCGACGCTGGGCCATCCGCTGTCGGATTTTGCGTACCAGGTGATGGCCTGGCGGCTCGGACAGCAGGAATTTCGCGGCCTTCGCGGGAACGACCTCGCGTCACTGGGCATTCCGACCGAGGACGAATACGTGGCCGCCTATTGCCGCCGCACCGGTCGCGACGCGATCGCGAACTGGGAGGTCTATCTCATCTTCAACATGTTCCGCATCGCGGCGATCCTGCACGGCGTGCTGGCGCGTGCGCTGCAGGGCAATGCGGCGAGCCGGAATGCGGCGGAGACGGGCAGTCGCGCGCGCCTCGTCGCCGATGTCGCCTGGGATATGGCGAAGCGCATCGACGACTGACGTCGGAGGAGCGGTTCGCGTGCCGCCGGCAAGTCGTGGTTATTTGGCGGAAACCAGCGCAACATGTACCCTCAACCGTGTCCTCTCCCATGCCTGCACCCCGGCCCGCACCCCGAGAAATCAAGCTGCACCAGAAGTCGCGCGTGCTCGAGATTTCGTTCGCCGACGGCAAGACGTTCCGGCTGCCGTGCGAATTTCTGCGCGTCTATTCGCCGTCGGCCGAGGTGCGCGGCCATGGTCCCGGCCAGGAAGTGCTTCAGACCGGGAAAAAAGGCGTCGAGATCACGAAGCTCGAGCCCGTCGGCCGCTACGCGGTCCAGCCCACGTTCTCGGATGGCCACAGCACGGGGATCTACTCGTGGGACCTGCTGTACGACTACGGCGAGAACCAGGACGAGATGTGGCGCGAGTATCTGCAACGCGTCGAAGCCGCCGGGGCGAGCCGCGAGGCGAAGTCCTGAACGAAGGCCGCCTGCCGCCCGTTCGCTGCGCTACCCCTGGCGCCACGGCAGGCCATGCATCCGCCAGCCACCCCGATTGCCGCGCTGCGCCTTCTCGTCGGGATCGCCCTCGAACCCTTCGAGGACGTTGTACGCCTCGATGCCGAGCTCCGTCGCGCGCCTCGCCGCGGCGATCGACCGCACGCCGCTGCGGCAAAGCATCAGTGCCTTCTTGCCTTGCGGCACCGCTGCACGGAGCTTGTCGTCGAATGCGGCGTTCATCGCCATGCCCGGCCACTGCTTCCACGCGAGCGGAACGGCATCCGGAATGAAGCCCACCCACTCGCGCTCGGCATCCGTGCGAACATCGACCAGCACCGCGTCGCCGGACTTCCACCACTTGTAGGCGAGCTGCGGAGACACGTCGCCGGCGTAGCCCGCCGCCGGACGCGCATCGAGCAGCGGCCCTCCCCCGGCATCCTGCCGCATGCCGGAAGAAAGATTCGCCGGAACGGCCTCGTCCATGCGCTTCGGCCGCGGCAGATTGAGCGAGGCCATGATCGCCACGAACTCCGCCTCCGTCTTGCCCGCGAGGCGGGGGTTGTTCGCTTTCTCGGCGCCGATCGTCGTGTTCGTGCGGCCCTGGTAGTCGTGCGCCGGCCACACGGTGGTGTCGTCGGGCAGCGCGAACAGCACCCTGGTGATGCTGCGGTACAAGGCCTCGGCGCTCCCCGATTGGAAATCGGTGCGCCCGCAGCCGTTGACGAGCAGCGTGTCCCCCGTGAACACGTGATCGCGCCAGAGGTAACTCATGCTTCCCGCCGTGTGGCCGGGCGTGTGCAAGGCCTTGATGCGCTCGCCGCCGAAGGCGAGCGTGTCGCCATCCTGCAACTGCACGGCCGCCGTGGTGATGCCGCAGCCGACCGGCGCCGCCGTGCGCGCGCCCGCGTGTTCCGCGAGCAGGCCTGCGCTCGTGATGTGATCGGCGTGTGCGTGCGTCTCCACGGTCCACACGAGTTTCAGGCCGCGCGCCCGAAGCTCCGCAAGATCGCGCTCGATCTGCTCGTCGACGGGATCGATGATCAGCGCCTCGCGCGTGATGGTGTCGAACAGCACGTAGGTGTAGGTGCTCGACGCCGGATCGAACAGCTGAATGGGGGTCATGTGAGATTCCGGAGGCTGTCGCTGCGTTCGGAGTATTCGTCGGCGTTCAGGGGGTGAACATCCAGTCCATCGCAACCACCGCGATGATCGCGAGCACGATCGCGGCGATGAGCGTGGTCCCTGCCACGTAGGTCCGCCGGCGGATGACCCAGAACGCGTGGCTGCAATCGCGGCAGAGGTATCGCGAGTAGAAGTCGTTCCGCCACGTGCGCTCCGCCGCCGGCGTGGACGATCGCCGTACATTGCCGCCATCGCACTCCGGGCAGAGGTGGCTCATTCTTGGGTCATGCTCGCGGATCGAGTTTATCACCGTGCCGGCGCGCTCCGCGGCATCGCGATGCGATCGCCTTCTGCCCGGTGCATAATTGCGGGATGCGCACCCCTTCCGCTTTCACCGGCGGCCGCGTCATCGCGCGCCTCGCCGTGCTCGCCATCGCATTCGTCGTCACCGCGCTTCCGACCGCCTCTTCCGCCGCGACAATCGAAGAAGCGTACCTCGCGTACACGCGCGGCGACTACACCGAGGCGCTCAAGATATTCGTTCCGCTGGCCGAGGACGGAAACCGCGACGCGCAGTACAGCGTCGGTGTGATCTATTCGAACGGCCGCGGCCTGCCGCAATCTTATGTCGAGGCGGCGAAGTGGTTCCGGCGTGCGGCCGAAAAGGGCCAGTCCGGCGCGCAGTACGATCTTGGCGTGCTCTACGCGAAGGGCCAGGGGGTTCCGCAAAGCTGGTCCGAAGCCGCGAAATGGTTCCGCATGGCGGCCGATCAGGGGAAGGCGAGCGCCCAGTACAACATGGGATTCCTCTACAGCCAGGGACAGGGCGTCGGCCAGGATTACGCCCAGGCGGCGAAGTGGTTCCGGATGGCGGCCGAGCAGGGCGACGTGGATTCGGAGAATCGCCTCGCGGCGTTGTATCTGGCGGGCGACGGCGTGCCGCAGGATTACGCGGAGGCGGCGCGGTGGTACCGCAAGGCCGCCGATCAGGGCGACACCGACGCACAGAACGAGCTCGGCTCCCTGTACGGCAATGGGCACGGCGTGGAAAAAGACTACGTCGAGGCCTATCGCTGGTTCGAGCTCGCCGCAACGCGCAGCCCCGCGAACGATTTCGAGACGCGCGAGAACGCCGCGCGGAACCGCGACATGATCGCGACGCGGATGACCCCGGCTGAAATCGCCGAGGCGCAGAAACGCGCGAAGGCGTGGAAGCCCCAATAGGGATTCGCGCGCCGGCCCGGACTGCCACAGAGGTCCTTCGCGAAGCATGCCGGACGATATCGCTTCTTCCGAAGGCGCGCAGTGGACCCGCATCGTGGAGCGCGCGCGCGTCGCGCCCTCGAAGCCCGTAGCGGTCAAGCTTCGCGGCAAGCACATCGCGCTGTTCGTGCACGACGGCGAAGTCCTGGCTTGCAACAACCGCTGTCCGCACGAAGGATATCCGCTGGTCGAAGGCGCGCTCGATGCGAATTGCGTGCTGACGTGTCACTGGCACAACTGGAAGTTCGATCTTCGGAGCGGCGCCACGATCTACGGCGGTGACAACCTGCGCGTCTATCCCGTCAAGGTCGAAGCGGGCGACGTCTACGTCGACCTGCGCGAACCGCCTGCCGCCGCTCGAATCGAGACGGCGCTCGCGCATCTCGACCACGCAATCGCCGACTTCGACACCGCCCGCATCGCCCGCGAGCTTGCGCGCCTCGTAAAGGCCGGCGCCGCGCCGGAACTTGCTCTCGCCCGGGTGATCGAGGCAACGCATAACCGTCTCGAAGACGGAATGACGCATGCGTACGCGGCCGCCGACGCGTGGCTTGCGCTGGCCGACTCGTTTGGTCCGTCCGCTGCGTCATCCGCCCGCTTCGTCGTGGATGACGCGAAGCGGCTGACGTGCGCAACGGAAGCGCTCGTCCACATCGCCTACGATACGTTGCGCGCGCCGCGTTATCCGTATTGCGACTCTGCGGTGCCGTGGAGCGCCGCAAGCTTCGCGGCGGCGGTCGAAGCGCAGGACGAGGACGCGGCCATCGCGCTCGTGAACGGGGCGCTGGCGCAGGGGCTGCGGTACGACGGCCTGGAAGAAACGCTTGTTCGCGCTGCCCTCGCGCATTACAACGATTTCGGCCACTCGCTCATCTACCTCACGCACGTGCGGCAACTGGTCGCGCGTCTTGGCGCGTCGGTCGAAGCCCCGCTTCTCAAGGGCTGGATCCGCTCGCTGATCTATGCGACGCGCGAAGACCTGCTGCCGGATTTTCGCGCGTACGGCGATGCGCTTGCGGCATGGCGCGCCCATGCCGGCGCGGCCGGCCCGGTCCCGCTGGCCGCACCCGATGCGGACGACTTCGAAGGCCGGTCCGTCCGCGAAGCGCTGAACGCCGCGGTGATCGTCGCCCCGGGCGCGCCGCTCGATCTCCATTTCGCGCTGATGGAAGCGGCGGCCCGCCACCTGCTGCGCTTCGACGAGCGGCTCGGCCTTTCGACGACCAACGGCGTTGCCGACAACGTGGGCTGGCTCGATTTCACCCATGCGCTCACGTTCGGGCACGCGCTGCGCGAGCAATGCGTGCGCCACCCGGAGTTCTGGCCGCAAGGACTGCTGCAGCTCGCGATGTTCGTCGGCCGAAACAAGAGCTATCTCGATCCGGATCTCACGGCGACGGCTGCTCTGCGCCAATGGGCAGTCGACGACCCGGAGGCATTTGACGTGCGTGCCGCCGACAGGATCGTCGACCACGGTCTGGGCTTGCCGATATTCCCCGCGCACTTGCTCAAGACGTGGAGCGCGGTTCGCGCGGAGGTTGCCGCGGGATTGCCCGCCACCCTGCGCTCGGCGCTGCTCGCGGCAGTGAATCGGCTGCTCGCGGCGCGGTTCAAGGAACGGCACCCGCTGCGCACCGCGCACCAGGCGCTGACGTTCGTCGCGAAAGAGGACTAGCTTCCGCCAAAGCCGACGTCGCGCAGGAACGCGACGCGCTCTTGGGTGCCGAGGCTGTCCGCGACCTTGCGCACAAACTCGGTACGGTTCTTCGACTCCCGCATCGCCTTGCGGGTCACGATCGGCGCGATCGGTCCGATGTAGATGGCGAGCATCGCCGTGACCTCGTCGATGAATTCCGGCTCGAGCGGCGCGCCCTGCGTGCCCGTGCCGCCGGTGTGGGACGTTCCCGGAGGTGCGCCCGTGCCCGTGCGCTGCCGCGTGTGGCTCGCCTGCTGGCTCGCCGTGCCGTGCTGCCCCGTCGCCCCGGTCCGGACCCCGCTGCCGGTGCGAACGCCGCTCGCGACGGAGCGCTCGAACGCGGCGACGAAGTTCCGGCGCATGTCGGGATCGGTGATGCTGCCGGACAGGATCGAGCAGAGCTCGGCGCGATCGGTCGTCTGCGCCGCCGCGCGGTGAACCATCACCTTGGCCATGGGACCGAGCGCACGCGCAAGCTCGTGCTCGGCCGTGCGCAGCGTTTCGTCGTCCCACGTGGGCGCAGGTTTCTGCAGCATGAGCGTGCCAATCGCGACCATCGTCGTCCCCTGTCCGTCGTCGACCTCCACCGACATCCGCCCCACGTCGCGCAGCGCGTCGCGGAACGCGTGCGCGCTCTGGAACCGTGCCGCCGGCTCCTTCGCGAGCGCGGTCGCGATGAGCTGGTCGACGGCGATCGGCAACCGGAGCTTCGACAGCCGAGACGGCGGTTCCGGATCCTCGTGGCAGATCTTGTAGGTGATCGCCTCCATGTTGCCGCGGAACGGCTTCTCGCCCGTCAGCAGCTCGTACAGCACGACGCCCGCGCTGAAGAGATCCGAGCGCGAATCGACGTCGAGGCCGCGGCATTGCTCGGGCGACATGTACATCGGCGTGCCGATCAGCATGCCCGCCATCGTGAGGTCGGTTCGATCGACGCGGGCGATGCCGAAGTCGGCGACCTTGAGCACACCCGCGTTCGAGACGATCAGGTTCGAGGGCTTGATGTCGCGATGAACGACGCCGCGCGCGTGCGCGAACTCGAGCGCATTGAGGAGCTGGTCCATGAGCTCGATCAGCTGCGCGAAATCGAAGGTGACGCGGCGGTTCAGGTACTCGCGGAGGCCGGCGCCCTCGACGTATTCCATCGCGATGAACGTGACGGCTTCGTCCTCGCCGTACTCGTAGACGCCGACGATGTTCGGATGGTGCAGCCGGCCCGCGGCCTTCGCTTCGTTCTTGAACCGCGCCATGTATTGCGCGGCCAGTTCGGGCTCGACCAGGTCCTTGCGGATGGTCTTGATCGCGACGAAGCGCTCGATGTGCGGGTCGAACCCCTTGAAGACGGTACCCATGGCACCCTTGCCAAGGGCACCCCTGATTTCGTACTTGCCGAGGCGTTCGGGCTCAGCCATTGCGCTCCGGCATCAACCTTCCAGCATCTTCATCGCCTGCACGAGGCTCGCCTTCATCCGGCCCATCGCCTCGGTCAGCACGCCGATCTCATCCTTGCTGTGGGCCTTGAACTCGCCGGCGTCCATGTTGCCGAGGCTCACCTGGTCCGCGATCCCCGCGAGCTGGGTGACGCGCCGGATGACCATCGTGTACAGCATCAGGTTGAGCAGCACGAAGATCGCGACGAACACGGCCGCGAGCGAGCCCATGAACGTGCGGAACGTGCTGCGCGCGCGCTCGATCGGCACCGTCATCGGGACGGAAACGATCTGCGCGCCGATCACTTCTTCCATCTTCCAGCCAAAGCCGTTCGCGTTGCCGTAGAGATCGAGCATCGTCTTCGGCGCGGCCTCGACGGTGCTGTGGCAGTCGAGGCACGGTTTGTTCTTGATCTGGATCGGCCGCGACAGATACAGCGACCGGCCCGCCGGCGTGTCGCGCTCCCCGATCACTTCCGCGGTCGTCGGCGAGTTGCGGAAGATGTTGACGACGTCCGCTTCCCAATCGGCTGCGCGATTGCGCGGATTGGTGGGATTGAGCGTCGCTTCCTTGTACGAGTAGTCGGGGTGCTTCTTGCGCAGCTCGTTGAACTGCTCGGTCGCCGCGTACGCCGGCACGGTTTGCGGGAGGAATTCGTACTTCATGTGCGTCTCGAGCAGCGGCTTCACCTGGTTGACCGTGTAAGTCCGCGACGACAACGCCGCCTCCATCATGAGCCGTGCGTTCTGCAAGATCTCCTCGCGCGCGTTCTCCTGCAACGCCTTGTAGGAAAGATAGCCGGCGACCGAGAAGCCCACGATGAAGATGCCCAACAGGACGAGATTGAATTTCCAGATGAGTTTCATGGGCTGTTCTCCTTGAGGCCGCTCGCACGGACTTCACTTGGCGGGCGCCGGTGCCGTTGCCGGCGGCGCCTTCTTGGGCTCGACCTTGTCGGCCGTCTTCTTCGGCTCGTATTTCTCGGGATTGAGGATGCGATCCCACGTCGGGTAGCGCGCGGCGACCGGCATCACTTCCTTGCGGAACGCGGGGTCGCGCAGCCGCGACGTGAAGCGTCGCTCGAAGACCACGCGGTCGCGTCCGCCAAGCCAAGGCTCCGCTTCGGCGAACGTGATCTCGTGATCGACGACGGGTGTCGGCGGCGACTTCAGTCGGCCGGCAAGCGCAGGCAGCGGGTCGATGAAGTGGCGCGGCATCTGGTCGACGAAGATCTTCGGCGCGCGCGACTGGGTGCTGATCGCGCCCGACGCATTTCTCATCCAGAATTCGCCGCGCTTGAGATCGTGGGCGGGCCCGTCGGATCCGTTCGCCGCAAGCTCGACCATTCTTCCGTCGCCCTGCTCGACGAACAGTTCCGATAGGGTCTTCGTGAGATGCAACACGACGATGGCGTCGCCGACGGTCACGTTGAAAGCCGGCGTGCGGAGCTGCAATCCGGGCGGTTTCGACACGACCTTCATCCAGCCCGCCGCGACGACGAGCGCGATCGGCGACTCCTTGACTTTCGGGGGCGGGGGCGTGAAGTAGATCGTCGCGGGCCCCACGAAGTTCACGACGCCGCCGGCGGCGAATTCCACCTGCGCCTGGGTGCGCTCGCCGACGTCCAGGATGTCGGATTCCTCGAATCTCGTTCCGGTCGCCACCTTGTACCAGGTCGCACCGCGCAGCAGCTTGGCGCCGCCCTCGAGCAGCGTGACCGCGCCGAGCTCGGCCGCTTGCGCGCCGACAGAAAGAAGCGTCAAGGACAGCGGCAGCCATGCTTGCCAGGATTTCATAGGATGCATTGGTGCGCGCTTGCGGTGCGCCGATGGCGGAAATGAGCAGCGGCCAAGGTCAGTCCCCGATACTAGGATGCGTGTCGCGGGGGCGTCAATACGATCGGGCGAGGACGTCGTGCGCCTGCTCGGGGCGCGCAAAGCCCGCCATCCACTCCCGGAGGCGCCCATGCAATGCTCCCAAGACCGCACCCCCGTCGCGGGCTCGGGCGTCACCGACGACGTGGCGAAGCCGCTTTTTTGGCGGTCCCCGGAACGACGCGACAGCCTACTTCTTTGCACGTCCTTTGCCCGGCGGAGCGAGCGTCGACTCAACCTTTGCGCAGCGTTCCGCGAGCCGCGGAGCGACGATCCGTTCGCACCAGTTGGCGAACGCCCCGGTTGTGCCGCGCCACTCGAGTCCGTCCACGTTGGCGAAGAGCGGCGCGTCGGTCCTGAGCGTCGCCAGCGTCTTGAACAGAAGTGCTGCCGCGCGTTTTTCGCCGAGGGCATCCGCAGGAAAGGCTTCGATGGGGCCGTAGCGGTTCAGCAGGCGAGCGGCGCCCACGGCGCCGATACCGGGAATGCCGGGGTAGCCGTCAGCGGCGTCGCCGACGAGCGCGAGCAGGTCGGGGATGAGAGACGGCCCTACACCGAACTTGCGCTGCACGGCATCGGCGTCCAGGATCGCCTTGGCGACCCGATGCGCCTGCACGACGCGGTCGCCCCGCACGCACTGCGCGAGGTCCTTGTCGACGGTCCAGATGCACACCTTCTCGACGCGTTCGTCTTCCGCTGCAATGCGCGCCGCCGATGCGAGCGCGTCGTCCGCCTCGAGCTCCACCATCGGCCACACCGCGACCCCCATCGCAGCGAGCGCTTCCTCCAGCGGATGGAACTGAGCCCAGAGCGCGGGATCGATCCCGGCGCCCGTTTTGTAGCCCGGCCACAGGTCATTGCGGAAGGATTCGATGACGTGGTCGGTCGCCACACCGACGTGGGTCGCGCCCTGCTCCAGCATCTGCACAACGGTCTGCAGCACGCCCTTGAGCGCACCGAACGGCGCGTCCTGGCCCTTGTTGAAACGCCGCAGTCCGTAAAAGTGCCGGAAAAGCTCGTAAGTCCCGTCGACGAGATGCACGACCATCCCGCATTATTGCCTGTGGGGGAATTTCTGCCCGGAACAGGTTGACATTCGGGCCTGACGCGCGCAAATTTCATCGTGTTGTAACCCACAAGGAGGCGGAAATGACGAAACTGTCGGTATTGGCGGGCTTTGCAGCATTGAGCCTCGCACCGGCCTTCGGCTTGGCGTGCGACTACGATGCCGCGACGTCGGCGTCCGCGGCAACGCCCGCACCGCTTGCTTCGGCCCCTGCGCCCGAAGCGTCGCGAGTCCCGACCGCGGCGAGCGCGTTCAAGGCGCCCGTTGCGAAAAAGGTCGCGAAAGAGACGGTGGACAAGAGCAAGGAGACGTCCCGCAGCGATGTGAAAGTCGCCGCGCTCAAGGCCAGCTAGGCACCGCAGAATGCACAAAAGGCCCGCCCCGCGCGGGCTTTTTTGTGGGTCCGCCGACGAAACGCCGGCAACGCCTGCAGCACCGCAACCGCGCAGCGCCCGAAGCACACGCCCTTGCGCCAACCCGCGAGCCGTGTGGACCACGAGAGGTTTGTTGATGAACGAGTTCGACTCCGTAGAGATACTGTTGGCCGAAGACAGCGAAGCCGACGCAGAAATGACGATACGCGCGCTTTCGGGAAAGAATCTCGCCAACCGACTCATGCGGGTGAAGGACGGCGCGGAAGCGCTCGACTTCATCTTTCGGCGCGGCGCCTATGCCAAGCGCGCGGCCAGTCTTCCCAAGCTGCTGCTGCTCGATATCAAGATGCCGAAGGTCGACGGCATCCAGGTACTGCGCGAAGTGAAGGCATCCGAGGAGACGAAATCGATGCCCGTGGTGATGCTGACCTCGAGCGCCGAGGAGAAGGACATCGTCGCGAGCTACTCGCTGGGCGTCAACAGCTACATCGTGAAGCCCGTCGACTTCGTGAAGTTCGTCGAGGAGGTCGCGAAGGCGGGCTGCTACTGGGTGCTCCTCAACCGGATACCGGGTGAGGCGCAGAGGGCTGCTTAGGGCTCGCGAACAAACGCGATGGACCTGCATCGAATCCTGCTGATCGAGGACAACGTCGCCGACACCGAGCTCACGGTGCGCGAAATGAAGCGCGGCGGGCTTGCCTTCGACTGGCGGCGCGTCGAGACGGAGGCCGACGTCCGCCGGGCCTGCGCCGAATTCGCGCCCACGGTGGTGCTCTCCGATTTCGCCATGCCGCAATTCGACGGACTCTCCGCGCTGCGCGTCGTCCGCGAGCTGCGGCCCGACGTTCCGTTCATTTTCGTGTCCGGCACGATCGGCGAAGAGACGGCGATCCAGTCGCTTCGCAGCGGCGCCAACGATTACATATTGAAGTCGAATCTTTCGCGCCTGCCCACCGCGGTGAAGCGCGCCTTGCGCGACGCCGAGGAGGACGCGCTCAAGCTCGAAACGGAGGAAGCGCTGCGGCTCCGGGATCGCGCCGTCGAGGCGAGCGTCAACCCGGTCCTCATCGTCAGCGCCACCGAGCCGCAGATGCCGATCGTGTACGTCAACCACGCGTTCGAGCAGGTGACCGGCTACAGTCGCGACGAGATGATGGGTCAGAACTGCCGGCTGCTCCAGGGCAGCGACCGCCACCAGCCGGAGCTCGACAAGATTCGTCGGGCCATCGCCGAGAAGACCGACGGCCGCGCCCTTCTGCGCAACTACCGCAAGGACGGCAGCCTGTTCTGGAACATGCTGTACGTCACGCCCGTCCGCGATCCGCGTTCGAACCAGGTCACGCATTTCGTGGGGGTCCAGCACGACATCACGGAGATCAAGCGCTACCAGGAAGAGCTCGAGCACCAGGCAAACCACGATGCGCTCACCGGTCTCGCGAACCGCAACCTGCTGCGCGACCGGCTCGAGCAAGGCCTGCGCGTCGCGCACCGGTACGGGCGGGCGTGCAGCGTCGCGTTCGTCGACCTCGACAACTTCAAGCTCATCAACGACAGCCTGGGCCACGACGTCGGCGACCAGGTGCTGAAGATCGTCAGCGAGCGGCTCGCGGCGTGCATCCGCGACGGCGACACCGTCGCGCGGCTGGGCGGCGACGAGTTCGTGCTGCTCGTCACGGAGCACGGCCGCGACAGCGGCCGCCTGCGCGTCGCGCAGCGCGTGATCGCGGCGATCGCGCAGCCGTTCACGATCGAACAGCGCGAATTCAAGGTGACCTGCTCGATCGGCATCGCGAGCTTTCCGCACGACGGCGCCGACGCCGACACGCTGCTCCGCAACGCCGACACCGCGATGTACAGGGCGAAGGACCTCGGCCGCAACACGTTCCAGCTCTATTCGGCCGAGATGAACGCCAACCTGGACGAGCGCCTGACTCTCGAGACCGATCTCTGGAATGCGCTCGAGCGCAACGAGTTCGTCCTGCACTACCAGCCCAAGGTCGACTTGGCGTCGGGCCGGATCATCGGCCTCGAGGCGCTCTTGCGCTGGCATCATCCGACGAAGGGCATGATCCTGCCGGACCGGTTCATCCCGATTGCCGAGGAGTCGAGCCTCATCGTCGAAATCGGCAACTGGGTGCTGCACGAGGCGTGCGCCCAGGGTCGCGCGTGGCAGCAGGCGGAAGGCCGCGATCTGCCAATCGCAATCAATGTGTCGGGGCGGCAGATCCACAACGGGCTCGCCGACACCGTGCGCGCCGCGCTGCAAAGCACGAAGCTCCCGCCGCACTGCCTCGAGATCGAGCTCACGGAGAGCGCGGTGATGTCGAACACCGACGCCGCGATCGAGGCGCTCGCCAGCCTGCGCGAGCTCGGCATCCGCATCTCGCTGGACGACTTCGGTACGGGGTACTCGAGCCTCAGCTACCTGAAGCGCTTGCCCGTCACCGGTCTCAAGATCGACCAGTCGTTCGTGCGCGACCTCGTTTCCGATCCCGACGATTCGGCGATCGTGCGCGCGATCATCGTCGTCGGCCAGGAGCTCTCCCTCGACGTGACGGCCGAGGGCGTCGAGACCATGGAGCAGGTCACATTCCTGAAGACTCACGGTTGTGCCCGGGCGCAAGGCTACGTCTTTTCGCGTCCGTTGCCGGCCAACGAGGTGCGGGCGCTGTTTGCACGTGGCGTCTTGCCGGCGGCCCCGGCACCGGCTGAGCGAGAGGAATGGCGCGCGACCTGACGGACGAGCGCGCGTTTTTTCTCCCGACGCTGCCGGCTGGACCGAACGACCGCTGGCTCGCGGCCGCGACGCTCGTTGTATCGGCGGTTGTCTTCCTGGCCGCGGCGCCGTTCGCCAAGGTGCCGCTCCCACCGCTCAACGCGTTCATCCCCGCGTATCAGACCGCGGTCGTCATCAACGACCTCATTACCGCGGGACTCCTTTTCGGGCAATACAGCATCCTGCAATCGAGAGGACTCCTCGCGCTGGCAACGGCGTACCTCTTCACGGCGTTCATCGCCACCGCGCACACGCTGAGCTTCCCCGGCCTGTTCTCCGCCACCGGCCTGCTGGGCGCCGGACCCCAGAGCACCGCATGGCTCTACATGTTCTGGCACACGGGATTTCCGCTTCTCGTTGCGCTGTACGCGGCCGTCGACCGCAAGGCAACGTCGCTCGCGCTACAGCCGCGACCGTCGGTGTGGCTCGTCGTTTGCTGGATAGTGGCGACGCTGCTCGTCGCGGCAAACCTTACGTTCCTGGCAACAGCGGGTCACGAGCTGCTGCCCCCCATCATGCAGGGCAGCCGCTACACGCCGACCATGATCGGCGTCGTCTCGGTGGTGTGGGCGACGACGCTCCTCGCGCTGTTCCTCCTGTGGCGGCGGCGGCCATACACCGTCCTCGACCTGTGGCTCACCGTCGTGATCGTCGTGTGGGGACTCGATGTCGCGCTGTCCGCCGTGCTCAACGCCGGACGCTTCGACCTCGGCTTCTACGTAGGGCGCACCTACGGTCTGCTGGCCTCGACCTTCGTGCTGCTCGTGCTGTTGATGGAAGCGAATGCGTTGTACGCGCGGCTCGTCGAAGCGCACGAGAAGCGGATGCGGCGTCTCGACATTCTGCGCGGAATCGATCGGGCGATCGCCGCCGAGGAATCCCCCGACGCGATCGCGGCCGCGGCGATCCAGCCGCTGCGTGAGCTCCTGGGCGTGCCTCGCGCCGTCATCAATGTCTTCGACTTCGCCGCGGGCGAGGTCGAGTGGCTGGCCGCTGCCGGCCGGAAGCGTATCCGCACGGGCCCCGGCGTTCGTTACTCGCTCAAGCTGATGGGCGACATCGACGCGCTGCGCCGAGGCGAATCGCAGGTGGTCGAAACGCATTCGCTCCCGCCAGGACCCGAGGCTGACGCATTGCTCAGGTCCGGCGTGCAGTTCTACATGGCGATTCCCATGATCGCCGGCGGCGATCTGATCGGGGCCGTGAGCTTCGGCGGCGAGCTCCGCCACTTTCCCGGCGACCAGGTCGATCTCGCCCGCGAGGTCGCGACCCAGCTCGCGATCGCGATCAGCCAGGCGCGGCTCTACACCCGGGTCAAGCAGTATTCGGAGGAGCTCGAGCTGCGCGTCTACCTGCGCACGTCCGCGCTCGAGGCCGCGAACAAGGAGCTCGAGGCCTTCTCCTATTCCGTGTCGCACGACCTGCGCGCGCCTCTGCGCGCGGTCGACGGCTATGCCCGCATGCTCGAGGAGGACTACGGCGCCAAGCTCGATGCGGAAGGCACTCGGATACTCCGCGCCGTCCGCACCAACGGCCAGCGAATGGCGCAACTGATCGACGACCTGCTCGCATTCTCGCGCCTCGGCCGCGCCGCCGTGCGCGCGCAGTCGGTCGATATGAACGCGCTCGTCGAGCACGTGCTGAACGAGCTCTACTCCGAAACCGACGGGCGGCGGATCGAGTTCGTCGTCGGACGTCTGGGCACGGCCGAGGTGGACCCCGCGCTCTTCAAGCAGGCGTTGACGAATCTGCTGAGCAATGCCATCAAGTTCACGCGCGATTGCAATCCTGCCGTGATCGAGATCGGCTGCGAGCAGGAGAGCGGTGCCGGCACGTCGATGGTCTACTTCGTGAAGGACAACGGCGCGGGGTTCGACATGAAGTATTACGAGAAGCTGTTCGGCGTATTCCAGCGGCTGCACAGCGCCGCGGAGTTCCCGGGCACGGGTGTCGGGCTCGCCATCGTGCAGCGTGTCGTCAATCGGCATGGCGGCAGAGTATGGGCGCAAGCGAAGCCCGGCGAGGGCGCGACGTTTTTCTTCACAGTTCGTCGCGGACACGAGATGACGCGCGCGCCCGCGGCGAAAGTAATCGGAGGAGCCAATGACTGAAGCCAAGAAGGCGCGCGCCGTCGGATTCAACCACGTCGCGCTCGAAGTCGGCGACATCGAGGAGGCGCTCGCCTTCTACAGCCG
>Ga0070670_100001266_pt1 | contig 20137 bp, 23 predicted proteins | sample KBSS63metaG_FD_64665 | JGI IMG/M metagenome (GOLD analysis project Ga0070670, IMG submission 64665) | Switchgrass rhizosphere microbial communities from Kellogg Biological Station, Michigan, USA - KBS S6-3 metaG | ecosystem: Host-associated > Plants > Roots > Rhizosphere > Soil ... | reverse complement strand
GGCGGCGTTGATCGCTTCAGTCGCCGGACACCCGGAATACGTCGGTGTCACGGTGACAGCGACCAGCTCAGGATCGTGCGAGTCCCATTCGATCCCGCGCAGGATGCCGAGATCGGTGACGGAGAGAACCGGGACCTCCGGGTCGGGTACGGCGGCCGCCGCGCTCCAAAGCGCTGCCAGCGCCGGTCGCGGTGCGCTCTCGCTGCTCGCCGCGTGCATCCGCGTTTGCGATTCATGCACGACCATGGTCACCATTGCGCCCCGGGATGCGACCGCGCCAGCACCTGCATCTCGCTCAGGAGATGTCCGAGGTGCTCGGTGTGCACGCCGCGCCTGCCGCCCTGCTGCATGAAGCTCGCGCCGGGCATGGTCAACGTCGCCTCGGCCAGAACTTCCTCGACGTGCGCGCGCCACGGCGCCTCGAGAGCACGGACGTCCGCCGCAATGCCTGCCTCGATCAGCGCAAGCTCCATGGGATCGGCCATGAACATCTCGCCCGTGTACATCCACAGATCGTCGATTGCCGCCTGCATTTTGCCGTGCGATTTGTCGGTGCCGTCACCGAGGCGAATCACCCAGTCTGCCGAGCGCTCGATGTGGTACGCGGCTTCCTTCGCCGCCTTCACGGCGATCGCGGCGATGCGGCCATCGCGGGACCGAGCGAGCGCGCGCAGCAATGGCAGATGCCACGCGTCGAACAGGAACTGCCGCGCCATCGTGTCCGCGAAATTGCCGTTCGGCTGCTCGACGAGCAGCAAGTTGCGAAACTCGCCGGAATCGCGCAGAAACGCGAGCTCGTCTTCACTACGTCCGGGCGGCGCGCATCGCGCCTCGACTTCGCCCGCGTACAAAAGCCATAGCCGCGCCTGCCCCAGGAGATCGAGACCGACATTGGTCTGCGCGATGTCCTCCTCGAGAATGGGGCCGTGCCCAACCCACTCGCCGAGGCGCTGCGCGAGTATCAGCGGCGAGTCGCCGAGTCGCAGCACGTAATCGAAAATAGGGTCACCGACGAGTTTTCGCTCGACTGACGACGAAGCAGGGTCAGAGATGAGTTTTCGCTCGACCGTCGAAGCAGCGTCGATTTTTTGTGGGTCCGGAAGCAATTGCATAGGTCCAGAAATCGTCCGTGACCTTAATTAAAGGTGCTTCACTTCATCAGGCATGGGAAAGAACGTCGGATGCCGGTACACCTTGTCGTTCGCGGGCTCGAACAGAGGCTCCTGGTCGCCTGGCGCCGACGCGACGACATCGGCTGACCTGACCGCCCAGATCGATATGCCTTCGTTCCGCCGCGTGTAGACGTCGCGCGCGTTCTTGATCGCCATTTCCGCGTCCGCAGCGTGCAGGCTCCCCACGTGGCGATGCGCAAGCCCGTGCTGGCTGCGGATGAAAATTTCCCAGAGTGGCCATTCTTTCATTGGAGCGAACTCCCCGTGCCGTGCAGCTCGTTCATTGCGGCCTCCGGTGCGTCGTTACCATGCGTAACGCCCGTTTGTCGCCACTGTCAATCGCTCGGCGACGCTCGCCCGCCTCGCTCATCATTCCACTTCTCCGCATGCGCCATCGCCGCTTCGCGGACCCATGCGCCGTCTTCCCAGGCCTTGACGCGCGTGCGCAGCCGATCCCGGTTGCAGGGACCGTTGCCCTTGATCACGTTGTAGAACTCGTCCCAGTCGATCGCGCCGAAATCGTAATGGCCGCGCTCCTCGTTCCACTTGCAATCCGGATCCGGCACGCTGAGCCCGAGATAATCGGCCTGCGGCACCGTTTGATCGATGAAGCGCTGCCGCAACTCGTCATTGGATAGGATCTTGATTTTCCACGCCGCCGATTGCGCGCTGTGGACGCTCTCCGCGTCCGGGGGTCCGAACATCATCACCGACGGCCACCACCAGCGGTCGAGCGCATCCTGTGCCATCGCCTTTTGCTCGGCCGTCCCGCGGCAGAGCGACAGCATGATGTCGTAGCCCTGCCGCTGGTGAAAGCTCTCTTCCTTGCAGATGCGCACCATCGCTCGCGCGTACGGCCCGTACGAGCAGCGGCAAAGCGGGATCTGGTTCATGATCGCCGCGCCGTCGACGAGCCAGCCGATCGCGCCGATGTCGGCCCACGTCAGCGTCGGATAGTTGAAGATCGACGAATACTTGGCTCGCCCCGCGTGCAGGTCGGCGACCATCTGGTCGCGCGATACGCCGAGCGTCTCCGCCGCCGAGTAGAGATAGAGTCCGTGGCCTCCTTCGTCCTGCACCTTGGCCATCAGGATCGCCTTGCGCTTGAGCGACGGGGCGCGCGTGATCCAGTTGCCTTCCGGCAACATGCCGACGATCTCCGAGTGCGCGTGCTGCGAGATCTGCCGGATCAGCGTCTTCCGGTACGCCTCGGGCATCGCGTCCTTGGGCTCGACCTTGATGTCGGCGTCGATCCGCTGCTGGAAGGCGCGGTCGGGGGCGGACATCTCCGCCGCCGTCTGCACGGATTTGACGCCAGTGTCGACCAACTGCGCGTACATGGGCTCCTCCTCGCGGCATGCCCGGAGTGGAAACGATACACTTTTCCTGTTAGGCGTGTAAAGTTTGTATCACGTTTTACCGGGCCTGCTCCGCCTTGGCCGACGATGCGCATGCCCACCACCGACCCCACATCCAGTGCGCCCCATCCGGAGATCCACCGGTGGATCCGGCGGGAGCTGAAGCGCGAGCCGCTCCGGGCGCCGTCTCTCATCATCACAGTGTGGGGGGACTCCATCGCGCCACACGGCGGCGCCGTGATGCTGGGAGGCCTGATCGACCTGCTCTCACCTTTCGGCATCAACGAGCGGCTCGTGCGCACGAGCGTCTTCCGGCTCGCCCGCGAGGGGTGGCTCAAGGCGAGGCCGATCGGGCGGGAGAGTCTCTACCGCCTGACTCACGACGGCGCCCGGCGGTTCCGGCAGGCCTACCGCCGGATTTATGCGCCCCGCGACGAGGCGTGGAACGAGTCGTGGGAGATCGTCGTCGCCGCTGATCCGGGCCGCGCGAAACGGCGGGCGCTGAGGCAAGAGCTGCAATGGGAGGGCTTCGGCGCATTCGACTCGGGCGTATTCGCACGGCCCACCGCCACGGCGTCGGCGGTCCCGCGCATCGCGGCGGCGCTGGAACTCGAAAACGAGATCACGGTCTTCCGCGCCCGGGACGATCCGGCCCTCGGCGGCCGGACGCTTGCGTCGCGCGTCCCGGATGCGTGGGACCTGACAGCCTTGATGAAACACTATCGCGAATTCCTGCGCCGCTTCGGCAACGTGATCGACCGCTTCCGCATGGCAAACAAGTCAACGCTCGACCCGGCGCACGCATTCATCGTCCGCACGCTGCTGATCCACACCTATCGTCGCGTGCTGCTGCGCGATCCGCAGTTGCCGGCGGCGCTGCTGCCGCTCGACTGGCCCGGCGCAGCCGCGTATGCGCTGTGCCGCGATTTCTATCGCCTGACGCATCGCGCGGCGGAGCGGCATCTCTTGACCACGCTCGCAACTTCCAGCGGCGGTCTTCCGCCCGCCTCGGCGGAGTTCTACGAACGTTTCGGCGGCTTGACCGCATGAGCGCCGCATGACGGTCGTCGCGCCCCCGGCATCGCGCAACGCGCCGTGCCCCGTGCGCCAGCGGCAAGCGCTACAACGCGGGGCTCCGAAGATGCGCTTCGCGGCGCGCGGGACGACCATCGACGCACCGCGGCGTAGCGGCATCGGCATTGTCATCGCTTCAGGTCCGCGACAACTTGACCGCGCGCCCGTTCATAGACGATCTCGCGTCCCATCGCATTTCCGGCATAGGCCATCCCGTTGCGCGTTGGCGTCAGCCGACACCTCACGCTATGCACGCCTTCGCCGAGGACAACCTCGATCGCGTCGGCCCGCTTGCTGAGCACGACGACGTCCAGGGTCTGCCCCGTTGTGGTCACCCGAACCGTGATTCGTTCTTCGCTCATGATCCCTCGAATGGTTGCTTCGTACGGTGGCAGGTCGACTGGCGCTCCATCCAATACGCAATGTTGCCCACGATGACAATCGACCCGGAGACGATGACCGACGCAGCCGTAGTGGCCGCCACCGCAACGACCAGCGCGATACAAGATTGGTTCTGGCAACCGCCTATCGCGCCCACCTGCACCTCCTGCAGCGTCATGTGCCTTGCCACAACCTGGCACTCGCGATCGTAGACTTCGAACGTGCTGGGCAAGTAGACGCAGGCTTGAAGCGCCGCGCAGGCGGATGTCGCCCCTAAAAGGGATGCAACGATTCGCAACCGCGAACCGTGCCGCTCGAAGGCGCGGTCAGAGCGCACTTTCGTCTACTCCGGGCAGAGACGCAATTTCGCTCGCATAGCGCGCGAGCGACCGGTTGTACCTCGGCAAATACTTGGCGAGTGCGATGAGGCCATGAGCAACGGCTTCACGCTCACGGCCGAGATCGACCAGCGCAAGCGCGAGAAAGCCACGAACCGCTCCCTCGAGCTCATCGAACGGCGCATCGAGCTCGGCGAAAAGCAAATCGGCGGCTTCGCCGGCGTTACCCAAGTTGCGCAGCGAGCTCGCCAACTGAATAGTGGCCCGACGACGGCGCAGGCCGTTCAAGCCGGCTTTCAGCGCAGCACGGTACAGGGGCACGGCAAGATCGGGACGGCCCGTGGAATCGTGAGCCGAAGCACGCTCGAACAAGCCGATGGCGTTTTCCGATGGGATCTCGGCCACCAACGATTCGATTTGCTCCACGAAAGCCTGCGCTTCGTATCGATCGATCGCCTGCCAAAGAGCGGCAACACGACTTTCCCAGGCTGCGTCAGTACTGCTCACTGTGTATGCTTCCTTCGATTCGGCTGGGCGAGCGATGCGGTCGCACACCGGCCAACGTCGACGTCAGTCCTTTTCGCGGCGCAGCCTTGGGGCGAGGTTGTGGAGATCTTCGAGGCATCGCTTGCTCAAGGCTTGAAGTTGGAGACATTGCCTACCCGATACCAATCGCCGCCGCGACGTTCGTACAGTTCTATCCAAGCCGATTCGAACGCCAAGGGTTGAGAGCTGCCTTGCTGTGTGGTCTGCATTCCTGCGGCACGGACTTGTACGATGACCCAGCCAAGGCTCCCATCGGCAGACACCCGCACGACCGGTGGAACCACGTCGATGTACTCGGTGAAGCGGGTGGCTCCCAGGTACTGCTGGAAGCGTGCGCGGCGCTCGCCTAGCGTAGGTTGTGTTATCTGACCGCGGTTGGCGGAGACAGAGTCCGGCGCCTCCGCTCGCAGGAGGAGATCGACGTTCGACTCACGGTGAGCGCGCATGACCTCCTCGTGGAGACCGAGCAACCTCGCTGATGGGTCAAGCGGGGGCGCGATGCTCGTAGAGCCACACGAGGCGAGAAGTGCCGACAAGGCGAGGAAGGGCAGCAAGAGACATTGATTCACTTACACCTCCGTATCTGCCGCCGACAACTAAGGTAACCGGCGCCGACGAGATGCTGACCACAATCACGAGCAGGCTACGCATCGGGGACCGTGGCTTCTCAGGGTAACGCGTGAGATTGAACGGCGCGCCGGGCTGAATCGCGCCAAATACGAGCCATGAATCGGCGGGTGCGGTTGACAGGGTTAGGCGCCAGATCTGCAATCATCGCCGAGTCCTGGAGGGCTACGCCTTCGGTAGGGCGTCTGTCGCGGCTTGAATCGCCTGCCTGAAGCGAATGGGATCGGCGATGTAGCGAATGGGATCCATCGTTGCTCCCGTTCCAGTCACCACGAGAGACCCGTACCCGAATAATCGACCCATGACCGTCTGCTCGACGCGTACGCTTTCGATCTTGGCCAGATTCATTTCGACAGTCCTTCGAGCAATCAATCCAGACTTGGCGATCACGCGGCGATTGGTCACCGCAAGCTCGGTTGAGCTGCGTCGTATGAGCGCGACGACTATGACGACCACGCCTAGCGCCGCTGCGGTACCGGTAAGCGCACGCATGATCTCCGGCGAACCAACGGGTATGAGCAGCAACCCGATCGAGACCGCAATCAGGAACGTCCCGCCAAGCAGCGACGAGAGAATGGTCACCAAGCTCACGCGCCCCACATGGACGATATTCTCACCTGGCCCAATAATCTCTTCCACATAGCTTGCCATAAGCTCTTATCCCATTCGACCAGCGCCGACAAGACGCACGTTATCGCCGCAAACCGAGCGAAACAAGGAGCTCGGCCATCAGGTGTGGCAACTGACCACCGCCCACTTCAAGGACACCGCCGACCAGACGATGTCTAGCGCCAACAACCATAGCAAGGATCGAGAAGAACACCCGACCGCCGTTGCCGGCGATTCCCAGGTGTATCGAAAGAGCAGATCGAGGCGGCGCATCGAAACGACCTTCATGAGACCTCTAGGCGTCGCCGCCGCTGGCCGGCGAAGAACCTTGCCGTTCATAGCTGACGGTGAGGAGTTCCCAGACGTGGCCATCTGGTTCACTCCAGTACACGAGGTTCCCACCAAAGGCTGGGTTCACCGTGTAATCGTTGGGACCGTCCGGGAGACTACGGTAGGGGATGCCTGCGGAGGTGATGCGGGCGAGGATTGCGTTGAACTCGTCTTGCTCGACCTTGAAGCAATAGTGCAGCTTCGGGACCGGCTCCGTCCATTGATCGAAATCGAGCGTGAGCCCGCCATTGATGTAGACAGGCGAGAAGGGTCCGACCGGTCCTTGTTGTGCCCATGGCACATCAAACAGATCTGCGAGCAGCTTGGCAGCGGCGATTCTGTCCTTGGAAGGAACGAGCAGGTGGTCGAGATGGGCTGCCATCGGTCTTCTCCTGGACGGACCTCGGTATCGGTGCTTGCGACGCCTAACGACAAAGGTCACCGGCGCCGACGAAACGCCCGCAGTAACCTGCTACGCCGGCCCGCGTCCGGTTGACCGCCAGGTTAGCCACGGCATCGGGAATGTCATCGCCTGGACCCAAAGCGGCGGCAGCCACACGCATGTTGTGAGGCTGGGACTGGTCGAGTATGAAAATTTCGATGTCGCCAAGTCCGCGCGCGCCGATGTAGTCGCTAGTTAGATGACCATGCTGTTCAGGATCGGATTTCAGTTCTTCCACATGACAAGGACGTGCTCGATCTCGGCGGGCGCAAGGCCGAGATGTACTCCGAACCAACCGTTCTTCCATATCTTCGAGCGTCGCATTCATGGTGGGATCGAGGCCTAACAAGAAATGTGGCGCCAAAACGCCGCATAGAACTGCCTATCGCCGGACATACCGGCCTAGCGCGGACAAAAGAGCGCTCAAAAAGACTACGAAAGTGCCCAATATTTACAGCTATTGTGGCGAATTCGCACGCCCATCGGCCCCAATCCGCGGCGACGGTCCCCGTGCGACCATCATTGATCCTCCGATTGAACGCTCCATCATCTTCCCTGACAAGGCCTACCTCCCCCGCCGCCGGTTGATCTCCGCTTCGAGCCGGCGTAGCAGCACGTCGACAGCGAAGCCGACGATGCCGATGGCGATCATTCCGGCCATGACGGTCGACGTGCTGATGTTGCTCTGCCCTTTCACCATCAGGTAGCCGATGCCGCTCGAGGCGACGATCAGCTCGGCGCCGATCAGCGACTGCCAGCCCAGTCCGGCGCCAATGCGCAGTCCGGCGACGATTGACGGCACTGAGGCAGGCAGCAGCACTTCGCAGATGACGCGCCAGTTGGGCGCGCCGAGCGTTTGCGCCGCTTCGATGTAGCGCGTTTCGACGAAGCGCGCGCCGCGATACGCGTTGATGAGGCATGGCGGAAACGCGCCGCTGAAGATGATCAGCACCGGTCCGCCGATGCCGGTGCCGAACCACAGTGCCGCGAACGGCACCCAAGCAATCGGTGCGACGAATCGGAGCGCCTCGAACAGCGGCGTCACCGCGTCGTCGAGCCAGCGGTACCAGCCCATCATCAGGCCAAGCGGCACCCCGACGAGCGCGGCAAGCACGAAGCCGGACGCGAAGCGCCCGAAGCTCGACAGCAGATGCTGCTGCAGCGTGTAGCCGACGAACGGGTTCCCGGTGAGGTCGACGAACTTGTCGAGGACGGCACGCGGCGTCGGCAGGAATTGTGTCTGCACAAGCCCCGACATGGCGATCACCGTCCACAGCGCAAAAAAGGCGAGCGTGCCCGCGAGCGACAGCACCCAGAAATCACGAGCGGAGAGCGCGGGGCCGATGACGATGTCCCTTCTTGTTTCAGCGAATGGAATCGATCACGCGCGCCGCCACGGCATTGTGCGAAGCTCGACCCATTCGAGCATCTTCGTCATCACGCCGGCGGTCACAGCCACAGCGATCATGCCGACGAGGATCATCGCCGGAAAGATGTCGAGGGAGCTCTGGTACAGCACGTGGCCGAGCCCTGCGATCGCACCGATCAGCTCGCCCGCGACCAGCGTCGTCCAGCACGCCTGCAGCGAGAGCCGCAATCCGGTGAAGATCATGGGCGCTGCACCCGGCACCAGGATCTCGCGCACCAGCATCCAGCCGCGAATGTCGAGCGTGCGCGCCGCCTCGAAGAGCGTCGGCTCGATGCTCCGCACACCGGCATAGCTGTTGATCACCGACGGGACGAACGCGGCGAGCCAGATGATCAGCACCTTTGCAGCATCGCCGAGCCCGAGCCAGACGATCGCGAGGGGAATCCACGCGAGCGGCGGGATCGGCCGCAACAGCAGGAAGACGGGATTGACCAGCGCTTCGGCGCGCCGGCTGAAGCCCATCAAGAGTCCGAGCGGAACGCCGGCCGCGATCGCCGCCATAAATCCGTACAGGACGAGCTTGACGCTGTGCAGCACGTGCTCGTGCAGCCGCGCATCGGCGTAGCCCTGCCCGGTGATCTGCTTCATCGCTTGCCACACTTCGATCGGGGCAGGGAAGCGGCCGCTGCTGATCGCGCCCGTGACGGTGGTCAGCACGTACCACGCCGCGCAGAGAAACGCGACGGTCGCGACCCCGATCCACGCCCCGCGGCGCGCCGAAGTTAAAAGTAGGGTCAGAGACGACTTTCGCATTCGGCTTGCATGAATGGACCTGCGCAGAAAGTCGCTCTGACGACTCTACTTTCGGCTGCTAGTCGCTGCGGTTCGCGAACTCCTTCAGCTTCGGATCGGCGTCGACCATCTTCATGTACTGGTCCGTGACGTAGGCCGTCGCGACCGGCGCCTCGGGGAGCGTGCCCGACGCCTTCATGAAGTCGCTGATCTTCGTCATCCAGCCGTCAACCTCGGACGCTCCGCCGGCGCGATTCATGATTTTGAGCTGTCCCGCGAGGTCGTAGACCGGCCGCGTCGCGAACTCCTTTTTCATCGACGCTTCGGAAATCGTGACGCCGCCCTGTTCGTAGAACGTCTTCATCAGCGCGATCGCTTCCGGCGGGTGCGCGTTCATCCACTTCCAGGCGCGCAGATACACCGCGAGGAACTTGGCGACGTTGGCCGGCTGCTCCTTCGCGTAGTCGGCGCGCACGATGAGCGCGCCCGGTACGATCGCGCCGGCGTCCTTGCCGGAGCAGATCACCTTCGCACCCGCCTTCTCTTCGAGCGTGTAGATGTTCGGCGCCCAAAGGCCGCCGAGATCCGCGTTGTTGCTCGACATCGCGGAGATGATCTCCGCCTGGCCCATGCTCTTGATCGTCACGTCGGCCTTCTTCAACCCCCACTTCGCGAGGCAAGACTGCACTGCGTAGTCGCCGGTCGAGTTCGCAGTGAGCACAATCGTCTGGCCCTTGATCGATGCCGGATTCTTGACGAAGCCCTCGGCCTTGGCGCCGCTTGCGAGCAGCGCGTTGCCGACCGACTCGTCGTTGGTGAGGCCGATGGTGAGCAGGTTGTAGCGCGCCGCGCCGAGCACCGCCGGCACCGAGCCGGTGCCGCCGACGTCCCACGATTTCGCAGCGGACGCCGCGATCTGCGGCACGCCGGCCGGGAACACGCTGAACTCCGGCTTGAGACCAAGCTCCGCCCACCAGCCCTTCTGGCTCGCGACGTAGAACGGCAGCGACCAGTACAGCGCGGGCTGGTAGCTGACCTTGATCTCGGTCAGCGGCTGAGCGCCCACGCTGCCTGCGGCAAGCGCAAGCGTGGCGGCGACGGCGATGGTGCGCAATGGTGTCAGCATGGTGCGTTCCTCCTGGGTGTTGGTCAGCCGAAATGGGATCAGGTGCAATTGAATTGCCGCGGCCCTTTATCTTGCGGGTACCTGCTGCTCGCGCAGCAACCGCCAGATCCGCGTGCGCAGGTGAACGAACGATTCCTGGTCCATCACGTCCTCGACGCGCTCGTGCCGGTCCCAGCTCTCGGCGCGGCGGACGCTGCCGACGTCGAGAATCTCCCTGATGCGGCCCGGACGCCGCGTCATTACGACCACGCGATCGGCAAGATACACCGCTTCCTCGACCGCGTGGGTGATGAAGAGCACGGTGCGCGGATTGACGCGGGACAGCTTGATGAGCTCCTCCTGCATCACCGTGCGCGTCTGCGCATCGAGCGCGCCGAACGGCTCGTCCATCAGCAGCACGGCAGGATCGAGGACGTAGCTCCGCGCGATCGCCACGCGCTGCTGCATGCCACCCGAAAGCTGATGCGGGAACGCCGACTCGTAGCCTTGCAGGTTCATGAGCTCGATGTAGTGCGCGATCCGCCTCGCACGCTCGGGGTCGGGCACCCCGATGCTGCGAAGGCCGAAGTCGATGTTCTCGGTGACCGTCTTCCAAGGGAAAAGCGCGAACTGCTGGAACACGACCGAGCGATCGGGTCCGGGACCCGTCACTGCCTTTCCCCCGACGCTGACGACGCCGGTGCCGGGAAATTCGAGTCCGGCCGCCATTCGCAGGCACGTCGTCTTGCCGCAACCCGAAGGGCCGACGATCGTGACGAACTCCTTGTCCCTCACCTCGAAGCTCACGTCATCGAGCGCGGGGAAGTCGCGCCCCTCGCGCTTGTACACGCGGCTCACGCGGTCGAAAACAATGTTGCTCAACTGTGAGCCCCCGCGACGCTCATGTCGCTGGCACCCTCACGGCCGCAGCACGATCTTCGCGGCTGCGGTGCGCCCGTGGTCGAGATCGGCGAACGCCGCCGCGCCATCCGCGAGGCTCCTCTCCTCCACCCAATCGAGATCTCCGAACGCGCCGCGATACAGCGCGGCCACGGTCGCTTCCAGGTCGGCCGTCGAATAGGTGTACGTGCCGATCAGCGTGATTTCCGCGAGCGTGAGCTTCCTCATGTCGATCTCGCTCGCCCAATCCATGAGGCCGACGTGAACGATGACACCGCCCGGCCGCACTGCCTGTAGCGCCGCGTTGCGCGTCGACTTGCCACCGACTGCGTCCAGCACAAGGTCCATGCTGTTGTCCCGTACGCCGCGCCCGTCGTTCTCGCGCGGATCGTAGGTCTCGCAGCCGGCAGCGCGGCCCGCGGATTCGCGCCGCAGCGGATTAGTCTCCGCGAGGCGGAGATCGCGGCAACCGTACGACTTGAGGAGCAGCGCGCCGAGCAAGCCCACGGCGCCCCCGCCGATGACGAGCGTGCGCGCCTCGGGCAGCGGCCTTGCGAGCGCACGTGTCGCCCGATCGATCGCATGCAGCGCCGTTGCTGCCGGCTCGGTCAGCGCCGCCTGTCGCGCCGTCATGTCCTGCGGAATGGCAATCAGGCTCGCCGCCGGGATCGACAGTCGCTCGGCGAAGCCACCGGGCCTCGTCATGCCGATCATCGTCCGGTTGGAGCACAGATTGTTGCGCCCGGCCAGGCAATAGTGGCAGCGGCCGCAGGTGATGAGCGGGTTAACGGTGACGCGCGTGCCGGCACCGTTGCCTTCGACGATCGTCCCGCAGAGCTCGTGGCCGAGGATCAGCGGCGGACGGCGGCGCGGATCGCGGCCGTGATACGCGTGCATGTCCGATCCGCAGATGCCGACCGCATCGATGCCGAGCACGACTTCGCCGTCGCCTCGTGCGGGATCCGGCTCGTCGCGGTACGTAACCTCGTTGATATTCGTGTAGACCAGCGCCTTCATCCGCGTTCGCTTGGGGCTCAGCCGGCGGTGAACCCGCCGTCGACGAAAATGGTCTGTCCCGTCACGTAATCGGAGGCGCGGCTCGCCAGAAAGATGGCGGTGCCCACGAGATCCGACAGCTCGCCGTTGCGCCCAATGAACGTCTTCGCCGCCATCGCGTTCCAGCGCTCGCGATCGTTGACCACCGCGGCCGTCAGCTCCGTCGGGAAGAACCCCGGCGCGATCGCGTTCACGCAGACGCCGTGGCGCGACCACGCCTCGGCCTGCGCGCGCGTGAGCTGCATGATCGCGCCCTTCGAAGCACCGTACGGCGCACAGTTCGGGAACGAGCGCACCGATTGCAGCGATGCAATGTTGACGATGCGCCCCCATCCTTTGGCGATCATCGCCGGCGCCAGGCGCTGCGGCAGGAAGAACGAGGCGTCGAGATTGATCTTGAGGACGGCATCCCAGTCGTCGGCCGTTACGTCCTGCATCGCAAGCCGGCGGTTGGTGCCGGCGGCGTTGACAATGATGTCCGGCACGCCGAAGGGGAGAGCCGCATGATCCGCGCAGTCGAGCAGCTGCTCGCGGTTCGCGAGATCGCACACGATGTGCGCCGCGCGGCCGCCTTGTTTCTCGATGGCAGTGGCCGCGGCGCGCAACTGCGATTCGCGGCGCGCGACGAGCACGACCGCGGCGCCTGCCTCGGCGTACGCTGTCGCGATGGCGCGTCCGATGCCCGAGCTCGCGCCGGTGACGAGCGCGACCTTGCCGGCGAGAGAGAAGAGATCGCGTACGGGAACCGTTGCAGCGTTCATTCGATGTCCTTTATGGTGAGGACGCGCGTTTTCCGCCGCATGCTACTCACGCGTCCACCGGTTTGCCGCGCTCGAAGCGCTCCTGCGGAAAATATTTCGCGAGACGGTCGTCGGCGGTGCGCGCGTGCGCTTCCATGCCTTCGAGCCGCGAGATGCGAGCCGTGACCTGTCCCACATCGCGGTTGGCCTCGCGGGTCATCCGCTGCCACGTCACGGTCTTGATGAACTTGTGAACCGACAGGCCGCCTGAATACCGAGCGGCGCCCTTGGTCGGCAGGATGTGGTTGGGCCCCGAGGCCTTGTCGCCGTATGCGACGGTCGTCTCCTCGCCCAGAAAAAGTGAGCCGTAGCACGTGAGATTGTCGAGCCACCAGTCGAGATCGCGAGCGTGCACTTCGAGATGCTCCGACGCGTACTGGTCGGAGGTTCGCGCCACTTCTTCGCGCGTGCCGCACAGCACCACTTCGCCGTAGTCGCGCCACGCGGCGCCGGCAGCATCGCGAGCGGTCGGCGGCAGCTCGGCGATGAGGGCGGGAACGTGCCGCAGCACCGCTTCCGCCAGCGACCGCGACGTCGTGAAGAGCCATGCGGGCGACTCGTGCCCATGCTCGGCCTGGCCGACGAGATCGCCCGCGACCATCGGCGGGTCGGCGGAGTCGTCGGCAATGACGGCGATTTCGGAGGGGCCCGCGAACACATCGATCCCGACCTGGCCGAACAGCATCCGCTTCGCCTCGGCGACGAACTTGTTGCCGGGTCCCACGATGATGTCCGCCGGCCGTCCGGTGAACAGTCCCTGCGCCATTGCCGCGATCGCCTGCACGCCGCCGAGCGTCATGATCACGTCGGCGCCGGCGACGTGCATCGCGTAGAGCACCGCGCAGTGGATGCCGTCGTTGCGGCGGTCGCCACGGTAGGGCGTCGAGCACGCTATCACCGTCGGCACGCCCGCCGCCTTGGCGGTGGCGACGCTCATGTACGCCGACGCGATGTGCGCATAGCGGCCGGTCGGCACGTAGCAGCCCGCGACGTTGACGGGGATGAGCCGCTGGCCGGCGGTTAGGCCGGGATGAACTTGCGTCTCGAATTCGCGGATCGAATCCCGCTGCGCAAGCGCGAACTTGCGCACCTGCGCCGTGGCGAAATCGATGTCGCGACGCACGTCGGCCGGAATCTCGCGCGTGCGGCGCTCGATTTCCGCGGGTGTCACGACGATGTCGCCGCTCCACTGGTCGAGCTTTCGCGCATAGTCGCGCACCGCTTGTTCGCCGCCGCGGGCGATTTCGGCGATCATGTCCGCGGCGACCTTGCAGGCCGTTGCGGTCTCGGTCTCGGCCGTTTTCGCGGCGCGCTTCAGGTATTCGACGGCCATGGGCAGCCTGGGATGCCTTGTCGTGTCGGGGGCGGCGTCATTGGTGTCGGGGGCGGCGTCATTTTAGGGCCTGGTCGCTTCGGGTGGCGCGCTCGACGAGACGGCCGAGCTCGCGCGTCGAGGGCACGCGGCGTGTATCGTTGCCCGGCCGCGACTCGTCGTCGTTCAGGTTGTCGAGCAGCGCGAGGAGCGTCCGCCTGGTCTTTGCCACGTCAGCGGCCGAAAGGCCGCGCACGGCCACGGCGTTGACGTCCTCGGCGAGCGGCACGAGCTTCGCCTCGAGCGCGCGGCCGCGCGGCGTCAGGAAGACTTGCCGCTTGCGTCGATCGCCCTCGGCCGGACGGCGCACGACATACCCCCGGCGTTCCATCGCCTTGAGCGCCGTAAACGTCGTGGGCTCGGCGAGACCGGCCTCTTCACTCAATTCGCGCTGCGTGAGTCCGTCGGTCTGCCACAGCGCCCGAAGATAAGTCCAGTGCCCCACCGACACGCCGTGCTGCGCTAGCCGCATCTGCAACGCGCGATGCAACGCGCGCATCGTCACCTTCACGATGTGCGCGAGGCGTTCGTGGCGGAGGTCGGTCGCCTTTTGCATCCGCTTCAGGGCGACGGGATCGCCGGCGCCGCCACCTGATGCTGCAGCGCGATGTCGCGGTTGTCACCCGCGGACTCGAGCATCGCGAGGCACACCTCGAGCGTCGCCATACCCCAGCGTCCGTCGTGCAGCGGCGGCTTGCTGTCCAACACTGCGGCGCAAAGCTCGTCGATCACTTCCACGCGTGGAATGCGCGGCGGCGGCAACGGGTCGAGCGTCGCTTCGCTGTCGGCGTAGACCATGACGCCGTTCGGCAACGGCCGCAGGTCGGCGCGCTCGCACGACACGACGACAAGGCCAAAATGCTGGTGGGAGAGATCGTCGGACGCGTACGACACCTGCGCCGCGCCGCCGTAATTGCGCGCGGCCTTGGCGGCAACCTCGTCGCTGGCGTTGGCAAGGCTCGCGAGCCGCCGGCGCGCGGCGCCCTGCTGCCGGCGATCGCGCCGCTGGCCGAGCTCCGTCACGTCGCCGCACAACTCATCGCCGTCGAAGTGACCATAGCCCTGGTAGAGAAGGGAAGCGAACACGCCGCCTTCGAAGTCGAGGAGCGCCGCGTACGCGCCGTCGACGGGTCGCGTTGCGTCCCAGCGGCCGGCAAGCGCGCGTACCGACGTTGCCTTCGCGCCTGCGAGAAGCCGCACGATGTCCACCTGGTGCGCGCCCTGGTTGAGGATGACGCCGCCACCTTGCGCCGGGTCGAGCTCGGCGGGGCGGCGCAGCCGGTACAGGAAGTCGGTGTAGTACTGCGCGGCGATCATTTTCGGCGCGCCGTATGCGCCGCTCGCAATCAGCTCGCGCGTGCGCAAAATTGGACGATCGAAGCTGTGGCTGTGACCGACGATGAGGTGCACGCGCGCCTGATCGGCGGCGTCGACCATCGATTGGCACTCCGCGAGCGACTGCGCCATCGGCTTCTCGACCAGCACGTGCTTGCCGCCCTTCGCCGCCGCGATCGCATGCGCCGCGTGATGCTCCGCCGGCGAGGCGACGTAGACGACATCGACCGCCGGATCGGCCGCAAGCGCCTCGACGCTCGTATGAACGTTCGCCTTGAATTCGGCGGTGAGGCGGGCCGTCGCCTCGTCTCTCGGATCGAAGCCGGCGGAAAGCCGCACCCGCGGATCGGCGACGAACGTCGGCAGCATCAGCGTGAACGCGCGGCCTAAACCGACGACGCCGACGCCGAGCGGTCGCGGGTGCGCATGTGGATGCGGGTGTGGATAGACAAGGGCCAAGGAAACTCGTATCGTGGCGATTACTTAGATATCTAATGGTATGCGATGCTGAGCCCCGAAGACAACGAGCTCCTGTGTCGCGTCGAGGGCGACGCCCCGATGGGCCGGCTCATGCGCGCGCACTGGATTCCGGCCTGCCTGTCGGAAGAGGTTGCGGAGCGCGACGGTCCGCCGGTGCGCGTCCGCCTGCTGGGTGAGGAGCTTGTCGCCTTCCGCGACACCTCCGGGCGCCTCGGCGTGCTCGACGAGCACTGTCCGCATCGCCGGGCATCGCTCGCGCTCGGCCGCAACGAGGAATGCGGGCTGCGCTGCCTCTATCACGGCTGGAAGATCGACGTCGAAGGCAACATTGTCGACCGCCCTTCCGAGCCGGCGACCGCGGGGGTCGATCGCCGCGGCAAGCATCGAACGTACCCGTGCCGCGAATCGGGCGGCTTCGTGTGGGTGTGGATGGGAGATGCGGAGACGCCGGCGGTGTTCAATCCGCCCGCGTGGGCGCCTTCGCCGGACATTCGCACCAGCATCGTCAAGATGCACGTCAACTGCAACTGGGCGCAGGTGCTGGAAGGCGCGATCGACTCCGCGCACAGCTCGAACCTGCATTCGACCGACATGGTGCCAGTCAGCCTCGACGACGGAACTGCCCAGCAGGAGTGGCGGCGTCCGTCGATCGACAAGGCGCCGCGGCTGCACGTCGAGCGAACGTCGTGGGGATTCCGTTACGCCGCCGTCCGCCACCCGCTCGAGAGCGCGACCACGCACGACTACCTGCGGATCACGCTGTTCGTCGCGCCGTTCACCGTGCTGATCCCGCCGAACCCGCGCTACAACCTGGCGATCCTCAACATACCGCAGGACGACACGCACACGATGTTCTACTTCATCGCCTGGAGCCGGGGGCCGGGGATCGCGCAGGACGACTGGCGCAAATTCTGCGGCGCGGAAGTCGGCATCGATGTCGACCGCCAATTCCGCAGTGTCCGTACGAAAGACAACGACTACCTGCAGGATCGGCAGGCCATGATGCGCGGAAATCACACCGGCATCGTCGGCATCCCGAACCAGGACATGGCGATGTGGGAAACGATGGGGCCGATCGCCGATCGCTCGAAGGAGCGGCTCGGAGTCAGCGACGTCGCCATCGTCCACTTCCGCCGCATCATGGTCGACGCGGCGCGCGCGGTGCGCGACGGCGGAGCAGCGATCGGCACGGGTCCGGGCGCGGTTCCGCACGTTGCGCTCGCCTCGTTCGCCGGCATCGTGCCGAAGGCCACCGACTGGAGGACGCTCGGCGCCGTGACGCCGGAGTCGAGCGCCACGCAGCCCGCCCCCGCGTAATAGGTACGGAAGCGGCGTCGATTGACGCCAACCGCCGCGGGACGCGACACTTCGCGAGCATGATCGGTTTGCAGACAACACGGGGGCAAACGGCGGCGCAAACGACGCAACGACCAAACGAAGCAAAGACAAGAGGCCGCCACGATTTTCCGGAGGAATGATCGATGAGGAATTGGCAACGAATCCGCAGTGCCGCCGCAGTGCTGGCGCTCGCCATCGCCGCGTGTCCTGCTTCCGCGCAGGACACACTCAAGCTCGCCGCCGGCCAGCGCGGCAACTGGGACACCTCGATCTCCGAGGTCGGCCAGCGCGCCGGTATCTTCAAGAAGCACGGACTCGTGCTGGAGATCCTTTGGACGCAGGGCGCCGGCGAGACCCAGCAGGCCGTGATCTCGGGTAGCGCCGATCTCGGGATCGCCGGCGGAATCATGGGTGCGCTGTCCGCGTTTTCGAAGGGTGCCCCGGTGCGCATCATCAGCGCCGAGACGACCGGCGCCTCCGACCTCTTCTGGTACGTGCCGGCCAGCTCGCCGATCAAGACGCTCAAGGACACGGACGGCAAGACGATCGCCTACTCGACCAACGGCTCGTCGACCCACGGCATCGTCACCGCGTTCATGAAGCAGTACGACCTCAAGGCGAAGCCAACGGCCACCGGCGGGCCTTCCCCGACGCTCACGCAGGTGATGTCGGGCCAGATCGACGTTGGCTGGTCGGCGCCGCCCTTCGGCCTCAAACAGCTCGACGAAGGCGCGATCCGCGTGATCGCCAGCGGCAACGACGCCGCGGTGTTCAAAGGTCAGACGGTGCGGGTCAACATCACGAACGTGCAGACGCTGGCGACGCGCAAGGCAGCGATCGATCGATACATGAAGGCGTATCGCGAGACGGTCGACTGGATGTACTCGGAAGATCCCAACGCGCTCAAGACCTACGCCGAGTTCGTCGGCATTCCCCTCGAGATGGCAAAGCGGACGCGCGACCAGTTCTTCCCGAAGGCGGCCGTCGACCCCGACCGGATCGTCGGTCTCGACACGATCGTGCCCGACGCCGTCGCGCTCAAGTTCACGGCCACGCAGCTCACGAAGGAACAGCTCGCGGAATTGATCCAGATTCCGCCGCGGTGATGTCCCCTAGGGACTTGTGATGTCCCTTAGGACTTGTGATGTCCCTTAGGACTTGTGATGTCCCTTAGGACTTGTGATGTCCCTTAGGACTTGTGATGGCCCTTAGGGACTTGTGATGGCCCTTAGGGCCGCTCCTCCTGGTCCGTCGACGCTGCTCGACGTTCGCAACATCACCAAGCGCTTCGGAACCGGCGAGGGAGCGATCGTCGCTGTCGACGACGTATCGTTCTCGGTCGCGCCGGGCGAGTTCGTATCCATTATTGGACCTTCCGGTTGCGGCAAGTCGACGCTGTTCAACATCATCGGCGGGCTCACCGGCGACTACGGCGGAAGCGTCACTGTCGAGGGCAGCACGGTGTCCGGAACGCACCCCTCCATCGGAATGGTCTTCCAGGAGGAATCGACGTTTCCCTGGCGCACCGTCGAGGACAACGTCGCGTTCCCGCTCGAGATCGCGGGCATGCCGAAAGCGCAGCGAATGGAGCGCGCGGCGCACTTCATCGCGCTCGTCGGCCTGCAGGGATTCGAGCGCCGCTATCCCTCTGAGCTTTCGGGTGGCATGCGGCAGCGGGTCGCCATCGCGCGAACGCTCGCCTCCGAGCCGCGCATCCTGCTGATGGATGAGCCGTTCGCCGCGCTCGACGAGCAGACGCGCCTCCTGCTGGGCGACAAGGTGCTGCAGATCCAGCAGACGTTGAAGCAGACCACGCTGCTCATCACGCACAACCTGACGGAAGCCGTGCAGCTCTCCGACCGCGTGCTGGTGATGACGTACCGGCCGGGGCGATTGAAGCGATCGGTGAGGATCGACCTGCCGCATCCGCGCGACTCGGAAGTCGTATCGAGCGCTGCCTTCGGCCAGTTCGTCGCCGAGATATGGCAGGACCTACGCGAGGAAGCGAGCCGCGGCGTCGAGGACGCGGAGTCGCGCGTCCGCAAGGGAGTGGCAAGGCGATGATGGCGGCCGGAGGGAGGCGCTCCAGCGGCAGCACCTGGATGCGTTCGCGCACCGGCGCGCGCGTCGTCGGGATCGTAACCACGCTCGCGCTCGTCGCGCTCGTCGAGCTGTTGATCGTCGCTGGCGCCATCAACGCGTTCGTCGTCCCGAAGCCGACGCAGATCCTGCTCGCCATTCCCCGCATCATCGCGGAAGAGAACGTGCTGCACCGATTCTGGCAAACCGCGCAGGAAGTCATCTGGGCGAGCCTGATGCTCGCCGTGTTCGGGATCGCCCTGGGCTCGCTGCTGTTCCGCTTTCTCGGGTTGCGGCTCGCGTTCGAAGCCTGGGTCGGCGCGCTCGCAGCCGCGCCGATCGTGCTCATGTATCCGCTGTTTCTCGTGATCTTCGGGCGCAGCACGACGACGATCGTGATGATCGGTTTTGCCGCAGGGCTCGCGCCGGTCATTCTCAAGACGGTGGATGGGTTGTCGGGCACACGCAAGGTGCTGATCGACGTCGGCCGCAGCTTCAAGCTCTCGCGATCACAGCAGTTCCGCAAGGTGCTGCTGCCGGCTGCGCTCCCTGCGGTGTTCGTCGGGCTGAAGCTCGGCCTCATCTTCGCGATGATCAACATCGTCGGCGTCGAGTTCCTGATCAATTTCGGCGG
>Ga0070670_100001265_pt1 | contig 20147 bp, 23 predicted proteins | sample KBSS63metaG_FD_64665 | JGI IMG/M metagenome (GOLD analysis project Ga0070670, IMG submission 64665) | Switchgrass rhizosphere microbial communities from Kellogg Biological Station, Michigan, USA - KBS S6-3 metaG | ecosystem: Host-associated > Plants > Roots > Rhizosphere > Soil ... | reverse complement strand
CACCTTGGTCAGCGTCGACTTGCCCGCGCCGTTCTCGCCCAGGAGCGCATGGATTTCACCGGCGCGAACCGTCAGGTCGACCCCGTGCAGAACCGAGATCCTGCCGAAGCTTTTCTTGATGCCCTTGAGTTCCAGCATCGCTCACTCCCGCATTTGAATGGATGGGGCGCCCCCGCGATGGTGCGGGGGCGACTTCGAGACGATTACCAGCTGAAGCCGGCGGCATTTTCCTTGGTGACCGGCTTGACGTCGATCGGAACTTCCTTCGGCACCACGCGGGCGCCCCACTTCTGCGCCAGCGCCATGGCGAGACCGACGCGGACCTGGTCGCGCGGGAACTGCGCGGTCGTCTCGATGAAGGCCGTGCCATCGGCGATCGCCTTGACCGCTTCAGGCGCACCGTCGACCGAGGTGAGCTTGATGTCTTTGCCGGAGCCCTGGATCGCCGCCAGCGCGCCCATGGCTCCGCCGTCGTTCACCGAGAAGATGCCCTTCAGGTTCGGGTGGGACTGGATCATGTTCTCGACGACGCCGAGCGCGACCGAGCGATCCTGGCGGCCGTTCTGGGTATCGACAAGCTTGATGCCGCTGAACTCGGCGAGCGCCTGCTTGCAGCCTTCGACGCGTTGCAGGATCGGGACGACGGCGATGCCATCGAGAATGGCCACTTCGCCTGACCCGTTCAGCGATTTGCCGAGATACTGGCAGGCCTGATAGCCGGCATCCTTGTTCTTGGAGCCGACGAAGGTGTCGACCGGACCGTTGGCGTTCGCATCGACGGCGACGACGATGACATTGGCATCCTTGGCCATCTTGACGGCGGATTCGACGCCGGCGGAATCGGTCGGGTTGAGGAGCAGGATGTCGATCTTTTGCTGCAGCATGTCCTCGATATCGGAGATCTGCTTGGCAACGTCATGGTTCGCATCGGTGACGACAACCTCGGCGCCGATGCTCTTGGCGGCTTCTTTGAGCGCTTCCTGCATCGAGACGAAATAGGGATTGTTCAGTTCCTGGAACGTCATGCCGATCTTGAGCTTGGCCTCCTGCGCCATGACTGGCGCGGTGGTCAGGGCCAAAGCGGCAATCGATAATGCCAACAAAGTCTTTTTCATCTCGGTCTTCCTCCCGTTAGATGACAACAGGCAATGCCTGTCCTTTCCCGGAAGGCACCATGCCGTCCGGGCGATAACCCCTTTGCGGGGTATGGCTTTTTCTCGTTATTCTGCGGCTTGCAGCTCACCGTTCGCGGCGAAGGTTGCGCGGAATTGAGAGGGCGGCATTCCCTTCTGCTTCAGGAAATGCCGGTTGAAGTTGGAGACGTTGGAAAATCCGATCTCGAAGCAGACTTCCGCAACTTTCACCTCCGGCTGCGTCAGCAGCATCAGGCAGGCCAGATCCACCCTCAGCTGGTTCTTGTAGCGCACCAGTGTCGTCCCGGTATGGCGCTTGAAGGCCCGCGAGAAAGAGCTTGCGCTTTGGCCTACCAGATCCGCCAACTCCCGCTCGTCGATATCGTCGGTCAGGTGCTCGCGCAGATGGGCAATAGCGCGATTGATTCCGCTTTCGTTGATGCTCGGCAGATCCAGTTCGTAACTGAGGCTCGCCAGCACCTCCGGCTCCGGGGCTCTTGCCAGAATATCGAGGATTTCCCAAAACAGCGCGAGCCGCTTCATGCCCTGCGCTTCGATCAACTGCTCCATCAGAGGCCTGATTTCGACGCTGGTCGCCTTATCGAACAGCAGGCCTCGGGCGCTGCGCTTCAAAAGCGCGCCAATGGCATCCATCTCCGGCAGGCAGGCGGTGCAGTCCTGGATGAATTTCTCGGGAAACTGGATGACGAGATTGCGGGTCGGGACGATCTCGCCGGGTTCAATTTCCGAAATCCAGTTCTGGGGAAGATTGGGGCCGGTCATGATCAGTTGGCCAGGCTCGAAGCGGCCGATGTGATCGCCGATATAGAACTGACCCGAAGTCGCGACGACAAGGTGAATCTCGTATTCGGGATGGTAGTGCCAGCGCACGGTGCGAAACGGATAGCCATGCTTCCACGCAGCAAAGGACTCACCTTTGCGGATGTGCACGAGTTCCAGATCCGGTTGCATGATCCCCTCCCAACCAACGCCTGCCAACCTGATGGCAAAATCTGCAAACCTCCAAATCTGCAGATCCAACGCTTTAAGCCACGTTATCCCTTATCTGCCGGGCCCTCTACCTCAGCCTGCGGGATTCAAAGATACTTTTTTGACGTTTGCTATGGTTAGCTTGCGCACACGGACGCTCGTCAATGCCCGGCTCAGGCCACAAAAAAGCAAATCCGGCAAGGATATCGGCAGCGGATCGAGCGGGGCCGGGCCATAGCCGCAAAGCCCCCAAGGCCGATTTCAGGTCCAGCACAAACAGCACGCGGCCGCGGTCGTCGACAATCTCCCGGGCCTTGTCGCCTACGGTTTTTCCCGCCAATATCCGTGCGAGCAAGACTTGCCTTGCCGACGTCACGGCCTTATCCCGCCCGCAGGCGCGAAAATTCCGTCCGATCCGGATTGTTGATACGGTGGCTGCCATCGCAGATTTAAAGCCAGATCTCGTCATCCCACATAACAACGGGCGACTTCAAATCCCGAAAGGGTTAGCGCATGCTGCCGATCAGCCGTTCGAATTCGGCCTCGGGAACCCCATAGGCATCGCCCGCGAAAGCCACCAGTCGTTCCCGGTTCCTAATCGTCACAAGTCCGCGGGTATTCGATATGAAGCTCTCGCCTTCGAGGACGTGGAGGGAATCCGTCACGCTCTGGCGCCGGACATTGAGCATGGCGGACAGAAAATCATGCGTGAGTGGAAGAGAAGCACTGTCCGATCGATCATGGACCATGAGGAGCCAGCGGGCGAGACGCTTTTCGATCGAATGCGATGCGTTCGACAAGGATGTGTAGGCCGTCTGCACAAACAGCGTTTGTGCGTATCGGCTCAAAACCCGCCTGAAGGTCCGGCTTTCTGCCAGAAGTTCGAAGAGGATTTCATTTTCTATGCTGTGTCCATGGCCCTCGACCTGAACAAAGACCTTGAAAGGCGCCCGGTCGTCCTCGAACAGGCTATTGGGTGGCGACATACCCTCCCGTCCGAAAATTGCCACTTCCGCCTCGCTGCCACCAGGCGAAACGGCCACCACGGAACCGATACCGGATTCCAGAAAATAGCTGCGGACCGCTGGCTTGTCCGGCTCCGCCATGACGAACAGACGTGGCAACGTCACGGGCTTCATGTGCGGGATCACCCGGTCACGGTCGTGTTGTTCGAGATTGCTTATGAGGCGATTGAGCATATGTTCGACTTCATCCAGTAGTGTTCGAAACTGTCAAGCGCAGCTGGTCACAACGACAAGAAAGCGTATCGACTGCGGCTTCAACCTCAATCAACTACCAGGTCGCCGCCAGGTGGGAAGACGCAAAAAAGCTACCTGGAAGCGCGGAATTGGGCGGCGGCCGACACACGCTCTCTTGAAGATAGAAAAGCGCATTCATAAATCCATGCCTGGAAAAAGGTTTCGGGATCACGCCGTGGGCGCCGGCGAAATCATCCGGTATTTTTTTGGGGTTGGCAGTGACGAATATGATGATCGTCTTCGTCCAGCGCTTCTGGATATAGGCACACACCTCCAGGCCTGTCGAATTATCCGCAAGCTGCATATCGACAAAGGCGATGTCCGGGGCACGGACGGGGTCTAACCCTTCGACTTCAGACATGCAGGTCGCCTCGCCGATAACGGTATGGCCGGCATCCTCCACCATCATTTCAACGTCCATCGCAAGCAGGGCCTCGTCCTCGACGATCAACACAGCCAGTGGCGCCTTTGGCCGGTCCATACTCAATTCCAATTCTGCAGGGACAATGTTACCCGCGTTCCCGCAGGCAGCGGCGACCAGACCACGACAGCTTCGGTCTGCTTGGCAAGCCGGTTGATCAGCGTACGACCAAGCCCGGTGGGCGGCGCGCTCGGCATTCCAACGCCATTGTCCTCGACGGAAATGGTTGCCGTATCCCCGTCGCAGCCACCCTTGATGGAGATCGTCCCGGCGCGGCCATCGCCAAGGCCGTGCTTGATGGCATTGGTAAGGATTTCGTTCAGCACCAGACCAAGCGATGACGCCTTGCCAGCTGAAACGAGAATGGGCTCAACATCGCAATGGAGTGAGATGTCTGCCCGGCCGCTTGAACCGAGCACGTCCTCGGCCAGCCTTGTGGCAAATTCGCCGATATCGAACTTGGTGACGTCACCCGACTGGTAAAGAGTCCGATGAACCGTTGCCAGTGCGTCGATCCGCTCCATCATAGCTTCGAGCTTGGAGGAAATGATCGGGTCCCCGATCGTGCGCGCCTGGAGACGCAGGAGCGAGCCGATCATTGTCAGGTTGTTTTTGACCCGGTGGTCAACCTCGTGCAGGAGAAGCGTCTTTGCTTCGAGTGCCGCCTCCAGTTCGGCCGTGCGTCGCTCTACTTCCTTCTCGACCGCGAGGCGTTGTTCCTCGACTTCCCGGTTGGCGGCTACATGCTTGGTCACGTCCAGCTGCGACGCGAAGAAGAACTGGATTTCGCCCGAGTCGTTCCGAACTGGACTGAGATAGAGAGCGTTCCAGAAGACCGAGCCATCTTTGCGGTAGTTGAGGAGTTCGACAGAAACACTCTGGCCACTACGCACCGCTTCGCGGATCTGGTCCACTGCGGTCGGCTCTGTATCGGGTCCTTGCAGGAAGCGACAATTGCGGCCCAAGATCTCGTTTTTCGCATAGCCCGTGAGTGCCTGGAAGGCCTCATTGCAGAATACGATCGGGTTGTCCGGCTGTGACGGATCGGTGATAACCATGGGCATCCGTGTCGCGCGAACGGCCGCAGCAAAGGGGTCGCCCCTGCCGTGGTCATAGTGAAGCCTATCTGTCAGATGCCAGTCGTCGCGCTGCTCCACAATCACTCCAAACAAATCCAAGTTTCGATACGACGCCTTAAACGCGGCCATCTCCGTCTTGGTTCCTGCGAAAACTCCGTCAGCGGCAAGAGGGCCTCAAGAGACAAGGGATCCGGGGTAAGGCCCACACCACAGGCGGGAACCCGACCTGGCTTCCAAAGCGCGTCGTCGGTGTTTACGCTGATATCCGCATTTGGATTGCACATGGCCAGACGCAAATGCGCTTAAGACACCTCTCTCTTTCCATTGTCGCGGTCTGCGGATGCAGGCCTGGAAAGTGTCAGGATGTGTTGTGTCTAGTTAGCCGTGACCTCAGTACGCTATCATGGACGCCTAAGGCAGAGACATTGAAGTGCCGGCCATGGCTGCTGGTCGAAATCGGTGCCGCCAAACCAGCCGCTGGGCTTCGCGGCAGTTGAAGACCTAGCACCTCAGAAAGCTTGTGGTCTCTCACACTTCTCTATCCAACGCTCTTCATAGCGTCAGCGTCCGTCCCGCGCGATGGCCGCTGATGTGCCAGGATCGCATCGGCAGCGCAATATCTCTCACTCATCACGACATAGCCTTGATGCTGGGCGTCCGACGTTCAAGTGTAACCGATGGACTACACATCCTTGAGGGAAAAGGCCTTACCCGTGCGAAGCGTGGAGCGTCATGATAAGAGACAGAACGGCCATGGTGGAATTTGCCCATGACGCCTACGGCAAACCTGAAGAAGAGTATAAACTGTTGTTCGAAAAAGCCTTTCCGACAATGCCGGATCAAGGTGCGGTCGGCGGGTAGCCCCCCGCGACCTCTCGTCAGCGTCGCGATTTTGCCGCAGCCGCCAAGCGATTTAAGCCCGGAAAGCTGCGGCACAGGGCAGCGATATTACGTCCCCACGCCCGACCTGCAGACAAACAACACGTAATCCTTGTCTGCAGCAACAGATTCAAGCGTCGTGCCGAGGCGCGCCTCAACCTTGCTTTGCTGGTCCTTATGCACCAGGACCTCATCCCCAGGTGCGAGCCATGCGGCCAGTTCGTCCACAGTTTTCAGTTTGACGATTTTGCCTCTTGTATAGAACTCGGCCGAGAAGCTGCGCGGGTAGAGCATGGCGATGCGGTGGGAGGAGGAATAGTTGTCAAGCAGGAGCTCCTCGCTGGGCAGGAGCGAGGTGTTGAGAGCCGGAGGCGAAATGGCAATCAGACCGACGGCGATAATGACAATCTCCCCTACCCCAAAAACCAGCCAGTTGGTGCCTTTGCCGCCTGCCTGCTTCCAGCGGATGGCGGCCAGCAGCGCTGCCGCCGGCACACCTGGGAGAACATAGGCAATCAGGATGTTCGCGGCTGCCGTGAAGAATATCAGCGGGGTGAGCGCAAACAGCAGCAGGTACAGGCCAAGCCCATCGTCTTTGGCCCGCGACGCCTTTCGTTGACGCCAGATCAGAAGCGGCAGAAGTGGGCTCCATGGCAGCGTCGCGACGATCCAGAACAGCCAGATCGTCCCCTTGGGATGTTCGCGACCTGAGCCATAGAGATCTCCAGTCCAGCCGGGCTGCAGGAAACGCTCGATGTGCTCGCCGATCAGGAAATAGCGAAGAAAGCCCGGCGTGGCGGCTTCCGCCAGGACATACCAAGGGACGACGAGCGCCGTGCACAATGCTATCCCGCCAACCCAAGGCAATCGACGAAGGTCCCTCCAGCCGCCGCGCCACGCCATCCAGACTAAAATGGGAAAGGACGAGAGGACGACGGCAACAGGTCCCTTGCCCAGAAGCCCGATCGCGATCCCCAGGAAAAACAGCCAGCCCCAGCGGCGCTCGCCCTTCAGTCCGCCGTAGAATCCGGCCATGCTGGCAACCACGCCCAGCGTCAGAACCATGTCGGTCTGAACAAAGGCCGCAGAGACGAAAAACAGGCCGGAACTCGCCGTCATCAGCACGGCGACAGAGGCAGTTCGCCGGGTGGAGACCGCACAGCCCCATCGCCAGAGAATGGCGAGCGTCGCGATGGTCACCAGCAATATGCCGAGCCGGGCCGCGAAGGCCGTCGGGCCGAAGGCCGCGATCCCCAGGGCAGATAGCCAGGTGTGAAGCGGCGGCTTGGCCCAGAACGGAATGCCGTAGTCAAACTGCGGCGTGATCCAATTACCGGTCTCGACCATCTTGCGGGCGATTTCGGCATAGCGCGCTTCTGTCGGATCCGTCAGCGGCACCCAGACCATGGCAAGCAGTCGCACAATCAGCAGGAGGATCAGCCCATAGGCGATCATGCGGTCTTTGTTCATGGTACGGTTCTTTCGAGCGATCTTAATTTTTTGGACGCCATTCGAGGCCATCAGGCTCCGGCGACACGCAGCAAGTCTGCTAGGGTTCAAAGCGGCTTCCGCTTGCGCGGCAGAGGTCGAGATCTCTGAAACCGGAGGTTCTAGCCAGTGCCTGGAATTCCACTGGCCTTGCCTCGATCATCCTGTCCCGGTTTACGAGGACAGGGTCCACCAGGCCGGGATGACACATGACGACGGAACCGTCGGGCAGACCTTCCTCCAACTGGCCCATGACACTGCGAAACCCGCTTGGCCGCTTCCAGTCATAGAATCCGACCAAAGGCCCACGAATCGAAAAACCGGCCGCCGCCATGCGTCGATCGAAACCGGCGGCAATGAGGCTCACCAGCGCAATCTTCGCCCTGATGGCGCGACTGCTTCCAGCCCGCATTTTTGGTGCGCCTCGCAGCCAGGGTAGCCTGTCGGCAAGCCTCAGGCGTTCCCGCCGCGTCTCCAGCCATGAGCGGACGGTCGGCAGAAAGTGAATATGCTGGTGGCCGTCAATGAAATCGGGAAGCCTTCCCATTTCCTCGACGAACCGCTGCAGTTGGGCATCGAGTTCTGCATCGATCGCCGCCTGATCGAGCCGACCGAGATAGCTTCTGGCGATCAGCCTGCCGAGCGGAGGCATGGTCCAGGCCTCGGTCGGACGTGAAACTGCCGCGAAATCCGTCAGGGTCAGATGGAGGCCTATATCGGCACGGGATGACGTTGGCATTTTTCTGAGAAGCGCCGCCTGCTCGTTCCATTCGGGGAAAATGGTCATGCAACTCGTGCCGGTGATCTTTCCGTGCTCGATGAGGTCCCGAACGGCACTGCCTATTCCGTCGGACAACCCATAATCGTCGGCGATCACATTGATGCGACCGTTCATTGCGGTTTCCCACCTGAACGATGGATCCGTCGCACGATGTAAAGTGGACGATCCTTCACCTCGCCGATGGTAACCCAGATATACTCTCCCAGCAGCCCGAGGAGGGCCAGATTGAAGCCACCCAGCACCGAGATGGAAGCCATCAGGCTCGGATAGCCGGGGACATCCGTGTCGAATATCAGGCCTTTCACCACAATCTCGGCGCCGTACATGACACCGAGTAGCCCGATGATCACGCCGATCACCGACATGATGCGAAGGGGCACGGCCGAGAAGGAAGTGATGCCCTCAAGCGAAAGCGCAGCCAGACCCATCTTGGACCATTTGGTGCTGCCGGATGTCCGTGGAGATGGCGTGTAGGGGATCCCCTTTTGCCGGAACCCCATCCAGGCATAGAGCCCCTTGTTGAACCGACGCTTGTCGCGGATGGTACGGAGCGCCTCGGCCGCTTCACGGCGCATGATGCGGAAGTCACCTGCGTTTTCCGGAATGGTGAAGCGTTGGCCCGCATTTATCAGGCGGTAGAAGAGCTTGCTGAACACAGCCTTCGAGCGGGACTCTTCCAGCCTATCCGCCCGAACGGAGTAGACGACATCCAGCTCTTCATCGGCCAGGAGTTCACTGATCAACTCCATGCATACTGAAAACGTATGCTGAAGATCGGCATCCACCATCAGGACGAAATCGCCCTTGCTTTCCTCGATGCCCGAAAACAGCGCGATTTCCTTGCCGAAATTGCGGCTGAGTTCGACGATCCGCCAGTTTCCCTCCAGCGCATTCCGATAGTGCAGGACACTGTCGTCAGTGCTGCCATCATCGACCAGCACCACCTCGAGATCGAGATTGAAACGCTTCTTGATGTCGCAGCCCAATTTTTTGGTAAATCGTGCAAAATCCGTCACGGAGTCTTGCTCATTAAGAAAAGGCGCGACGAGAGAAAGGGTCGGCATTGGAGTTCCGTCATAGGGCCGTGCAAGAGCGCCGGCAGCAAAGGTGCAGCGCTTGCTAGGCCGGGTAAATGAAACGGAACTGAATTAAGGCCCGAAACGCCGGCTATATTGGCCGAGGCGGCGCAGGCGAGCGTCTACCGCTAGCGCGCGTTGATCTACCGCGCGGCAGAGCGGGCAGCGAACTAGGGACGCGGACCGGACAGAGCTTAGGAGAACAAACTTTCATTTCGACGCGCCCGTCCACCGGAATGCTGTTTCATTTTGATACATTCTATCTTAGAGTGTTAATGAAACCTTACCGTAACCCTCGGCGCTCGGCGCACTGAAGAAATGGATACGTCATGCTTCTGCTGATGATTGCATTGCTAGTCCTAAACTATTTTCATGCCGGTGGCGGCAATTCTGTCGTAAGTATAATATTGTGGACACTGACAGTATTTTTCGCGCTTACCTCTTGGGGCGCGGTTGGTGCGTTGGCCCTTTCGGTGGGCGTGGTGGGGTTGATCTTCGCTCTGCCGTTTTTAGCGTCCATGGAAATTATGGACTGAGCGATGTGGATCGAAGTATAGACTGTATATGACTTCCGGATCTGGCCGCTTCAAGGGAGCGATTGAAGCTGGGAAAGGGTCTTTGGCCCGGGCGGCAGCGCGGTCTGCTGGCAACATTTCGTTACGGGTGATCCATTTTGGAAACGATTTTCGATTATGCGGGCAATGAGTGAGGCCGGCCATGCGAGACCGAAATACAGCATCGCGGTCAGCGCGAAGACATGAAGTGGCCTGAAGCTTTCTGACATGATTTCTCGCGAGACCAGGGTCAATTCCGGGACCGTGATCAGCGCGCAGATCGAGCTGTCCTTCAGAAGCGAAACCATATTGATCACCAGAGGTGCAATTGTGTACCGGATCGCCTGCGGCAGGAGCACATGCTGGAAGGCTTGTCGGGGCGTCAGACCAATTGCCAGTGCGGCCTCGCGCTGCCCCGTTGGTACGGCGCCAAGGCCAGCGCGAAAGACTTCGGCGAGATAGGCAGCATAAACTAAGGCAAGACCGACGCTCCCTGCCAAGAAAGCCGGCAAGGCGACACCCGCGCCCGGCAAGGCGAAATAAAGGAGATAGAGAACAACCAGGATGGGAATTCCCCGCGCGATCGTGATGTAAAGTCGCGCGATGGAGCTCACCCAGATGTTGCGACGACTGCGCATATATTCAACCAAGAGCGATAGTGCCAGGGCAAGACTAAACCCGGCTGCCGTGAGCGATAGTGTGAGCCGCAATCCCGCCAGCAGCCTCGGCGCCCAGTCTGCTATATTGTCGGCAATGATCTCCAAGAACATCATTGGGTCTCCAATCGGCGCTCGATAAACATGACAGATTGGGCCATGAGGCCTGTCAGGACCAGATAGACGACCGCAGCGCTCCCATAGATCAGCGCGGTTTGAAAGGTCTCGTTCACAAGCTGTCGGGCGTTGAACATCACCTCGGGAGCAGCGATTGCAGCCACAAGCGATGTGTCCTTGATCAATCCGATCGCGTAATTTCCGACCGATGGCATTGCCAGTTTTAGGCCCTGAGGAAGCACGATCAGCCGAAAGGAAAGCAATGGGCTCAAGCCTATCGAGGCGGCGGCCTCCTTTTGCCCGACCGGTACGGACAGAAAGCCGGAGCGGAAAATATCCACGGTGACCGCGCCGCCGATCATCCCGAGCCCGAGGATCGCCGCCGCCATAGACGACAGGCGAACACCGAGGGACGCAAGTCCAAAGTAAAGGAGGAAGAGAAAGGTCAGGCTCGGCACATTGCGCAAGAGCTCGACATAGACGCGGATGGCAACCTGCACCAGTCGATTGCTTGTCAATGCGGCCACCGACGCCGATACCATGCCAATCGCCAGGGCGACAATGAGGGCACCGGCCGTGACCTTGACGGTCACGAACGCTCCGGCGCACAGAGCTTGGACGATGAGATTAGCTATTCCTTCATCCATCGCTTCCTCCCCGGCTGCCCAGCGACGCCAGAAAGAGCTTCAGGCGTGGTGACTGTGGCTGATCGAGCACCCTTTTGGCGGGACCCTGTTCGATGATTTCGCCGCCGTCCATGAAGATGACCCGATCGGCAACCTCTCTGGCAAAGGCAATTTCGTGGGTCACCAGCACCATGCTGAGACCTTCGGCGGCGAGTTCCTTGATGACATTCAGGACTTCGCCCACCAGCTCAGGATCAAGAGCCGATGTCGGCTCATCGAACAGAAGGAGCTTCGGCCGCTGCGCAAGAGCGCGGGCAATCGCCACGCGTTGCTGTTGCCCTCCCGAGAGCCGATGGGGCATTTCGCCCGCCTTGTGCGCCATATGGACTTTAGCCAGGAGATCGTCGGCGAGCCTGTCGGCTGCGTCGCGTGCCATGCCCTTGACCTTATGTGGCTGCAAAGCAACATTAGCACGGACCGATAGATGTGGCCAAAGGTGGAAATGCTGAAAAACCATCCCGATTTCGGCGCGTTGCGGCGCCATTTCCCGTTCCGTCATCCGCTCACCGTTCGACCTGCGGCCAACGGTCCTCCCCTCGAGGCGGATCTCTCCCTTGCTTGGCGGCTCCAGATAATTGATCGCGCGAAGACAAGTCGACTTGCCAGAGCCGCTCGGACCTATCAATGCAACGCGCTCGCCCCGGCAGAGGCTGAACGAAATATTTTTGAGCACGGTAAGATTGCCGAATGATTTGCCGAGATCGATGACCTCGAGAAGATTTGGATTGCCCATCACGGCCTCGCTTGTCGGAGTGCTGGAAGGATGCGGCGATGGCCGCCGTATATTAGTGATCACAGAGGGGCGGAGTCCAACTGGTCGCTCGGTCAATGCCAGCACGAAAATTATCAGCCGCAGGTCTGTAATTCGCCTCGCTGACGTTGCCGTAGCGCTTGCCGATCATCTTGACTTCGCAAGATGTCCACAGAGCGCGGATTTGCCCGCTGAGGTCCGCTTCAAGCTGTTTATTTTCCTTGGAAAGGCCAAAGACATACTGTCGGCCAAGCCCGGTCAAAAGGGGGAAGTCCGGGTTGCTGTCGGTAAAGGGACGGTTGACGAGACCCCAGTCGGGGTTTTTTGACAAAGCATAGTCGATAACAGGCGGATCGCCGACCAGAGCGTCAATCCGACCTGAGCGAAGATCGCGAAGGGCTGCGTCCGTGTTGTCATACAGTGTCAGTTCGAGCCCAGGGATCTTGCGAAGCTCTGGCAAGAACGAAAAGCCAGTCATCGAGCCGACTTTCCGGTTTTCGAGATCCTTGAGCGTGTGCCACCCTGACTGCGCGTGCGACGTGACGCGGGGCGGCGATGTACATCGCGCGCATTGGTGAGCAGCTTCTCATCAAACGTATGCCACTATCCGGATCGGCCCATGACCCGCACTGCCAATCCTACGAGCCGCCTTACGAGCTGTCGGGCCTCGGGCCACTGATCGGCGAAGCAATTCAGCTCGATCCGGCCAATGGCATGGCTGCACTCAAATTGGATTTTTCCCTGTCGAAGCGCGGCGCGCAAAAGACCACGAGCGGGCCGACGCAACATGAGGGACCGGTAAAGAACGAGGTCAGGAAACTGTCGCTACGCGCGCTGCTGCATTATCTCTGGCATCAGGGCGGGTTGACCGAGTGGACGGCGCATTGGGCCGGCAAGCGCCACTGGTTTCAGGTGCGAAGCCACCTCCTTGATGCGGCGGCGACGATGACGGTCAGAGGTGGAGCGTTGGCGGAGCGCCTATTTATCCCGGAGAATTTTCGAGTGGACGATAAGGCGCCCATAGAACAGAGAAGGGCTCTCGCGCTAGCAGATATTCGTGCGCCTGCGTCGGGACCGAGGAAGCTGATGTTGCTGATCGGCGAGGTGAAAGAGTTTGCGCCAGCCCGCAGCGGCCAGAAGATCGTCGTCAAGCATATGCCGGGATTTCCGCTGGTGCTCGACGAAGGCGCCTGGCGACGGCTGCAGTCGCGCTATGCCGCTGAGGTTGAACTCTGGCAGGCGAATGAAAGGTGTCATCTCGTCGTCATCGCGACGTTTGGCCTGACGCAGGCCGGTCTTGCCAGTGTCGACGAGATCGCTCTGATGACGGTAAGCGAGCAATGGCTGCCGGTCGAGAATGCCCACGATCAACGGCTTGTCGAGGCTCTCTCACGACTCAGTCTGAAAAGCGTCAAGGGCCTGCGGTTCAACCTGTCGTCGACGCAGCCGATTGCCGCTGCCACCCTGCCCCACCGCCGGCCGTCGCCGGCGGCGCTTTATATCGTGCCGCCGGATGCAGACGAGGAATTCGAGGTGGCGGTTTCGGAGATGATCGCGGCATGCCCCAATGTCGAGCCGTGGATCTGGCGTGTGGCCGAAGGCGAGATGCCGCCTCTCCCTCTCGGATGATCTAAGTCTCATTAGATATCACCGCTATGAATCGATCCGGGTTGACCGATTCAAAAGTCTCATTGGACGCGGAATCGCAAAGAAGCGATTCTGCAACCATGATTGCCCAGCCGTATTATCTCTATGTCGAAAGGATCGACGCCCCCCGCAACATGGCGCGGTTTTACGCGCTGTCGATCCAGCCGACGCTGTTCGGTGAGCCGTCACTATTGCGCTCCTGGGGTCGCATTGGCTCTCGAGGCCAGCAGAAGATCCATGTGTTCGGTGAAGAGAGTGAGGCCGTCGCCCTGTTTCTGGAACTGGTCGCCCAGAAGCACAAAAGGGGGTACCGCCCCCGCACAAGCTGTGGAAAATAGGCATATGCAACGCAACGAGCAATGTCGGCGCGATGACAGCGTGCCAATTGACTGTCTGTGCTTTCAGTCTTGTTGAAAAGGGACCACCACGTGACTACCACAAATGAGATTGCAGACAAGATGGTCAATGAGCATGGGCTGACCAAGGTCTCGGGCAAGGCCGTCGTCGAAGCGGTAATCGGCTCCATCACCGAAGCTGCGATTGCCAGAAATGAAACGTCCTGGCCGGGCTTCCGCAAATTTAAGATTGAAGAGACGCCTGAGCGTGAGGCACGCCATCCGGCGACCGGAGCGACCATCAAGGTCGCCGCTGCCAAAAAGCTGGCGTTTACGCCAGCCTAGGCGTTGAAGGATGCGCTCAACAAGTAACACGAGGAAAGCCCCGCTCGGGTCGAGCGGGGCTTTGATGTGCTCAGCGGCGGGTATTGCGTGACCAGATGAGCTGCAGGCCTTCCTGGCCCTGGACTTCGGTGAGCGTCGCGTAGATCGGGGCCGGAAAGCTCGGGTCGTCGAGTTTGACCGAGATGTAGTCGCGCTCGGTTTCGCGGGCTTGTTTCTGCCAGCCTGCGCCGAACTCGACATTGCCGGCTAGGACGCGGAAGTCGGGAGCGTCTTCCGAGCTGCGCTCGACCCGGACGATCTTTGCCTTGACGTTGAGGTTAAGGGTCTTGATGGTGCCGGAGAAACCGTTTTCCGAAGCGGTGAAAGAGCCGATGGTTGCCATTGTCTTATTCCTTTCAGTTGCTCGGGCCGCGCCCATCGCGGCCTCGATGGCTGTCGATCAGACCGGGGACGATCGGCCCGCACCTGAAAAGGCCGAAACGGAGTGGAGGACGGCCATGGGCCGAGGCTTTCTTGTCTCGCGAGGAATGGGCGCGTAGCGACCAGGGGAAAAAAACGAGCCGGCCGTTGCGGAGATCGATCGAGCCGAACAGCGTGAGGTGGTCTTCGGTCAGACATGCCCCATCGAGACCGCAGTGGGCGTGGCTCGGCGGCTTTGAAGGAACGCAATGGCCGGTAGAGGCGAGGACGCGTTGCGATGTGGCGTCGGCCTATCGCCCCCTCCGTCTCAAGGCAGAGACGACCCCTACGAGCGCAAGACACCTGTGAGAATTTGCGGAGCGGCCGCCTGCTTGACAGTCACGGCAATGGTTTTCAGGAAGACCGAGGTGAAACTACCAAGCGGCTTGGTCGATTGAAAATCGATTGCCTTGTCCAGTTCGACGCGGTTGTATTCGTCGAGAGCGATCCAGCAGGGGAAATCCGACGCGGCCCGTCGGCACTCCATCTGCGTGATGGCAAGCGAAAGACCGTCTGTTGCGGGAAATTGCGACGTGATCGGAAGCAGAACGCAACGCCTGGTGTGGCCGCGGTGCGAACGACGACACAGACTGGCCTCGCTTGCGGCCCGAGTCCTCGACGGGCGCGGCCTGGCGGCTTCAAAGATAAAAAAAGCCGGACGATATAGCCCCGCTAAATTACCGTCTCGACCCATGAGATCGTCAAGTCCGGTCATCCATTCCTGATGAACGCCTTGTGGCAAATCGAGCGGGTCATAGGCCTTGGTATGGGAGCTGGCTATCAACTTGCGGTATTAATCTGCGGTCAGAATGACAAGCTTGTCCTTGCCACGCTTCGTCACGTTCACGGGCTCTATCGACGGTGTCTCAAGGATCTCGCCGGAGGCGCGGTTCCTGTCTGAGAAGGTGTACTGTTTGATCGGTCACTCCGACGAAGTGCTTACAAGACGTAATTTACGCGACTGCGACAGGTTTCGTCTGCCAGGGCGAAGGTCCGAGGCTTGCGACCGGGCAGACTAGCGGGGCCCAAACGATTGCGCCACCATGCGGCCGCAACTCTTTCCCACAAAGGTCGGTGAACTGGCCTTTGCGACATCCCGCCGCGACTTAGGCTTGTAGATCATGCAGATAGGTCACCGCGCGTTGCGCCTGTGCTGCCGCCTGCACGACGAAGTGCTTGTCGTTGGCAAGCACCTGAAGCCAAGAGGCGAGGTAACTCGCATGATCAGGTCGCGGCTCCATTTCCGGAACGATTTGAAGATCGGCGGCGAGGAAGACCGCTCCCAGTTCCGCGATCAGCTCTTCTCGGGCGCGTTGGCTGCGATCTTTGGCATATCGGGACAGCTCACGGTCGAGCCGGTGGGACGCGCCGACCCAATGTATGCTCTCATGAGCCAACGTCGCATAATAGCTTTCGACGTCCCGAAACGTCTCGATAGGTGGCATCTGGATCATGTCGGGACCTGGCGCGTAAAAGGCCTTGTCTCCGCCGTGACGGATGACGGCACCGGTGGCTGCGAAAAACGCGTCCGCATGCGCAATCCTGTCGATCAGTCGATCTGTTCCATAGGGCGCATCCGCATAGCGGTCCCCAAGGCCGTCAATCTGTTCGACGTTGAAAACCGTGTAGGATTTCAGGAAAGCGATATCGCGCTCGATCTCGTTTCCCTCGCCATCGGTCTCTGTTTTGCTGATGCGGTTGGCATAGACCACCATCGAGCCGGTTTCACCCTTCCTGACGCAAGCTCCGAATTCCTGCGCCTGGCGATACGTCATCCAGGTCGATGCGGCATATCCGCGGGTCATCGCTTCCGACCAGAGCAGCAGGACGTTGATGCCCGAGTAAGATTCGCCATTGTGGCGTAGTGGGCGGGAAACGCGACCAGCCAGATGTTTGTTGTTCCAAGGCTGCACCCACGGTCGCACGCCCTCGTTCAATGATGCAATAATCTTGTCGGTAACACGTGCATAAACATCCACCCGCTGCTCGTAGGTCCCTTTTTCCTTCTTCATCATCCTGTCCTCATTCTTGCAGACCGCGCCAATCGCGGATCGTCACGGCGGTCGAAGAAGCGGCGGCCGGAGGCGGCGCACCCGCCGGCCAGCGCGACTAATTGTTCGAGCCTTCCAGCGGGCCGGAACGTGAGTGGAGGACGGCTTGCCGTTGCGGCGTCCATTTCCGGACGCGGCTAGACCGCAATCCGGGACGAACCGCGGTGGACGCAGAGGCCCCAGGGGACACGCGAAAAGCCGGCGCGGCCGCCGGCTTTTCTGGTAGAAGTGGCTTTACCGCTTGGTCTACTCGAACGCCGACATTTGCAACGATGCAGCCTTTTGGTCGATCGACGGTGCTGGATTTGCTGAACCGGCGCGCTCGTAGGGCCTCCAAGTCTCACCTGTGATGTCTTCGTAGGCCGAGACGGCACCTTCGGCCGCCATGCGCAGGACGTGAGCCTGTAGGCCCATTTCGGCTGCGAACTCGCGCTTGCGCTGGGCCCGGCTATTGAAGCCGACCGGACCGTCGAGATCCTCGTTGCGATCGTCGTTGGAGAGTTTGGTGGTGAGATCGCGCGCCTCGGTGACGGTGCGGCTGTAGAATTGCCCGGCGCCATAGGCGGAGCCGACGAAGGAGCCGACAATGCGCTGCATGTGGATCTGCATGGCCTTCTCGGAGAGACCTTCTTTCAGTACGTCGGCGCTCTCGATGAGCTGCCTTTGGTGAAGCGCGCGGATGCCGTCGCTGTCGACGATGGTAAGGCCGAAGCTTTCGCAGATGCGGCTTGCCTGGGGTGCGTCGGGGCACGCGTGGCGGACCATCTCGAGGGTGGTGGCGCGTTGTGCGGCGGGGCGAACTTTTGAAGAGCGACTGATCGATGTCATGAGCGTGGTCCTTGTGTGTGGTTGAGCGAAGACCGGGGCTGCCGTTTTCCGGCACTGTCCCTCGGGTGCGGTCGACACAAACCGGGCAAGCGACTTGGCCCAAGGTCAGGACGATGCGCTGGAGCGGGGTGGGGTCGCGGGGGATGCGGACCGCTCGACGGTCTGCAGCAAACGCGAGCGCGCCTTGCGAAGCGCGCGTCGATCCTGCAGCCCCGCAGCGCGGAACGCGGCCTTGGACCGGGTCGCGACCGGTTTAGACCGCAACAGCCCGAGGACCGAGCCGGAACCGCCTTGTCGTCTTTGCCAGTCGCTAGACCGCAACGCGCATGTCAACGCAGCGCACGACAGGCCCGCGGTCAACGAGTCAGACGAAGGGTCCGCCGGTCGCTTCTCGATGCGCGGCTCGAAATGTCAATGCGGCTCAACCAGTTCGTCCTCAGAAGCACGCTGCAGAACCCTAGCAATTGCCGATGCAACGCGTGGCTGTCGGCGAATAACAAACGATCGTGCATCAGTATGGTGCGCAAGCCACGTTTCCGTCGATCGCCAGCTAGCCTTTACGCCGGTCCTGGTTGGCTGCCCGCATTCGTGCCGTACGTCACGCCCTGTCCCAGCCAATGAAACTTGACAGGCCGCCAACAATGATTCTCGCTGGCCATCGTGGACCGGAACTGGTCAGCGCTGGACTGCGTAGCCGCGTATGCGGCAACCAGTCCGCTGGCGGAGCGACTACGACGAAGCGACAGCACTTCGTTCAGGACCGAGCGGGCCACGTCCTGAACGGTCTCGCTGTCCAAGGCCCTCGGCCCGTCCGCACCGATCAGCCAGACCGCGTGCAGTGCACATTGGCCTGACCATAAGAGTGTCGGACGCGCGGCTGGCGACCGTGGCCGTTCTCGAGCGTTGCGGCTTCACCCTTGATGCGCTGGCCGCGTATGCGGCAGCTCTTCTCTCTCCCTCCTCTGTTTCACTTCCTCATTCCAGTCCCCAGCTTCCGGCCTCAGCCGTGAGAAATCGCAACCGGCGCTATGGGCCATCTGGCGCAGGCGATCCGCGAAGATTTCTCCTTGGACATTGTTGTCAGTCGCGGCCACAAACCACGCCCCCTCCTTGGAAGCCAGTCTTCCCAATTCGTGCGCGGTAACCGGCGACCAGCCGCCACCGGTGCTAACATAGAGCGTGTCCGCTCTTACCTGCTCTATTGCTGCAAGGCTAAGCGCATCGATCGCTGCTTCGGTCACGCAAATCCGGCGAGCGCTCTCGGCGCCGAACCGAAAGATCGATTTTGCACCGCCTGACGCAAATCCGCGCCAGTCAGGTCCGCGCTCCTCCCAGCCGATGATCATGCCCATCTCGTTGACATGCTTTGCCCACATCGATCCATGCGGACCTTCCCGCAAAACGCCGGCATCGATTGCCGCGGAGACGACCTGCCATGGAAGCGCCCGGTTCTGTTGGAGGTAAATCCAAGTCGCAGACCCCCGCCACGGCCGTCTGCGGCCATTCCAGCGATTCGTAATCGAAGCAATCGCTTGTGTGTAGCTGACAGGTTTGTCCCAAGCCCGTGAAGTTGGCTGAAACGCGGCGAGATCGCCAACCACAGCAAGGGCCTCTGCAAACCCGATCCCATGCAGATAGCCTGCAAGATCAAAAACATCGCCCTTGGCGTCCGAGCGCGGGTCGAACCAGCCTCTGTCATCATGGATCACAATGACGATGTCGTGGCCGCGCCGGAATTTAATTGCCCGGCGCGTACTTTCTTTGCGGTCCACCGCGAATCCTTCATGCTCAAGGACGGCTGCACAGCCCACCCGACCCCGCAGCTCCCAGATCTCATACTTCTCCATTTGCTTCCTCCGCGTTCGTGATTGGTCGGACTATCAGCGCCCAGGCCGCGAAGATGGAAGCGCGCAAGGGCGCGGTTCGCTATGTGCAAATTTGCCAACAAAGCTCGCGGCGAAGCCTCCCTTGCACGCGCATCAGCGCAAGCGGCACGCGCCCCCCAAGATCGGCTACATGAGAGGATCCGTAGTCAAACGGGCATAATTCATTGATGAGGGTATCCTCGTTGCCGCCACATTCCGCGCAGGACATGAAGCCGATCTAGCCGTCGCTTTCGAAGAGGGTGACGGAGACCATCAGGCCCGGGCGAGATCGAATGCGTGGTCCTGTGCAAGGTTGAGATCCAACATGTGAGACTCCCTTCGTTGTCCGATCGTAGGGTTCTATTTTGTTCGGCACGGTGATCGCGCGGCAAAGCCTCCAGCCGTTATCTTCCGCCGCAGGGGCCAGTCCGTGCCCGCCATGTCAGGCATCTGCTACTGGCTAGCCGATCTCTTGCCATGCCTGGTAGGCGGAGAGCACGGTTTCCATCTGCGCCGTGTGGCCGGCGATGAAATCGTCGCCATAGATGGTTTCGTCGGGATATTCGGTGATCAGCGTCATCGGCACCGTGTGGCGGTCGTCGACCGAGCACAGGCAGGGAAAGCCATTGATGATCCGAAAGCCGGTTTCGCCGGCATGGATCTCGTAGAGCGCGATCTGCCGGTCGTTATAGGCCAGCAGGCCGGGGATCTGTCCGAGATGGCGCGTGACGCGATCCAGCAGCATTT
>Ga0070670_100001258_pt1 | contig 20184 bp, 20 predicted proteins | sample KBSS63metaG_FD_64665 | JGI IMG/M metagenome (GOLD analysis project Ga0070670, IMG submission 64665) | Switchgrass rhizosphere microbial communities from Kellogg Biological Station, Michigan, USA - KBS S6-3 metaG | ecosystem: Host-associated > Plants > Roots > Rhizosphere > Soil ... | reverse complement strand
GTGATCGAATAGCCACTTGCGGCATGGGCCGCCGCCACAAGGAACGTGAGTCCAGCGGACAGCAGCCACCCGGAGATGCGAAGCGCGAGAGGGGATGTCATGGTGTCTTCTTCGCTTTCGAGACCTCAACCAAACGTGAACGCGTAACCCTCGATCCCAGGATCGAGAAACTGGATCTCTAACGTTCGGTCCGCAATGGGCTGGGATTGCCGGATGAGCTGGTAGAGCCGCTGTTCGGTGGCGGTGCCATATCCTTGCTCGTCGATGTCGGTGCCGTGGGCGTTTCCGGGCGGGCGACCGTCGAGGAGCACGCGGAAGCGTATCGAGGCTCCGCGAGCTGGGGGTCCCATCACGAGATGCACGTCCCGCGCGTGAAAGCGATAGACGATGCGTCCGTTGGCCTTGTCGAGCGCTGCGGCGCCGCCGCTCACCGTCCACTCGCCGCTTAGCGCCCACTGGTTGAGCTTGAGCGATCCGGGAACCGAGTAGTTGCGACTCTTGTCGAGGAGGGCGCCGCCAGGAGATGAAAAGCCCTCCGCCTTGTCGCGACCGAGATAGTTTTCTCCCGATCGCAGGTTCGCCCAGTCGGCCGCGACTTCAGAGCCGCGAGGGTCGAGCTTGACCGAGTCGTCACCCTTCCCGGAGAAACCGGCTTCACGCAGCAACTCCTGAATGACTGCCTCGGTTCGCTCGTACTCGCCTTCGCCAAAATGGTGATAGCGGATGCTGCCCTTGGCGTCGGCTACGTACACGGCCGGCCAGTAATGGTTGCCGAACGCATCCCATATCCCGTATTTGCTGTCGACCGCGACGGGATACTCGACCCGATACGTCGTGAGTGCCGGCCGAATGTTGTCGACATTCCTCTCGAAAGCGAACTCGGGTGTATGGACGCCGATCACCACCAAGCCCTGATCCTTGTACTTCTGCGCCCAATAGCGAACGTAGGGTTGGGTACGCTGCCAGTTGATGCACGTGTATGTCCAGAAATCGACGAGCACGACCTTGCCGCGCAAGCCTTCGGCCGTGAGCGGTTGCGAATTGAGCCAGCCGGTGGCACCGGCGAGCGATGCCAGCATGCCCTCGACGGGGAGTTTGGCTTCTCGACTGGTCATCGGGTGCATGGTGCGCTCCGCTGCGATCAATTCGATCGGGGTGGCGATGGCGGTGGCGAGTATTGCGGCAGCCGCGAACAGAAGCGGTTTCATGAAGCGCTCCGTCAGAAGGCATCCACGTCGATGATGGCCTGCGCAAACGCCTGCGGCGCCTCCTGCGCCGGATTGTGACCGATGCCGCCCGTGAGCAAGCGATGCGCGTACTTGCCCGAGAACTTCTTCGCGTAAACGCCGGGATCGAGATGTGGCGCACCGTTCGCATCGCCTTCGAGCGTAATGGTGGGCACGGTAATGACGGGGGCTTGCGCAAGCCGTCGCTCGAGGTCGTCGTACTTCGCCTCGCCCTGCGCCAGCCCGAGCCCCCAGCGGTAGTTGTGGATCACGATCGCGACATGATCCGGATTGTCGAATGCCGTCGCGCTGCGATCGTAGGTGGCGTCGTCGAACGCCCACTTCGGCGAAGCCTGCCGCCAGATGAGCTTGTTGAAATCGCGGCGGTATTGGTCGTAGCCAAGGCGCCCGCGTTCGGTGGCGAAGTAATACCGATACCACCATTCGAGCTCGCCTTGCGGGGGCAAAGGCATCTTGTTCGCCTCCGGATTGCCGATGAGGTAGCCACTCACGGAAACCATCGCCTTGCAGCGCTCTGGCCACAGCGCCGCGATGATGTTGGCCGTCCGAGCACCCCAGTCGAAGGCACCGATGACAGCGGTTCCGATCTTGAGCGCATCCATCAATGCGATGATGTCCAGTGCGACCGCCGCCTGCTGCGCGTTGCGGAAGGTGTCGTTCGAGAGAAAGCGTGTCGCGCCGTACCCGCGCAGGTAGGGAACGATCACCCGGTATCCCGCGGAGGCGAGCAGCGGAGCCACGTCGACGAAGGCGTAGATGTCGTAGGGCCACCCGTGCAGCAGAACGACCGGACGACCGCTCGACGGGCCGACATCGACGTAACCCACGCTTAGCACACCGGCATCGATCTGCTTCAGTGCGGGAAGCGACGTTTGGCGCGGTGAGCCCGGGTTGGCGGATTGCGCCTGAACGGAACGGATGAAGCCGGTTTGGGCAGCGGCGATGGTCGCAGCGGCTACGCCGACAAAGCGGCGGCGAGGGAAGTCGCAGTCTTGAGCCATTTCAGGTTCCTAGCTCGGATTGGTTGAGCGGCTAGTGACAAGGAGCTCAACGTTCATTGCACGGAACTCACGGTTACTTTAGTACTGGAGTGCTGTCACAAGCCTCGGCGTGCGAAGTACAACCCGTCATCGGTGCGCACTATCCATATGCGCCGCGGCATCTTTCGCTGCCTCGTCGGCAGTCCTTCCGCGCTGGCGCGAGACGATGTAGGCGGCATACCACCCTGACCAGTGGTGCTTCGGCGCGGTTGCCTCGTACGCGCCATGGCGCTCCTCCGATTCTCGCAGCAGGTCGGTCATGGTCGGCACATCCGCGTTGAGTCCCCGTCCCGGTATCCGCGCCTTGACTTCCTGAAGGAGCCAGCCGTTGCCGTCGGGGTCGCTGAACGACGCCCAAGAGCGGTATGAATTACCCTGGGGATCTGGGCCTGCGGCTCTTCCCCTCGTCCCGGTGGCACGAATTCCGCCCTCGAAATGAAATACCTCACTCACGTCGACCCCGCGACCGATGAGCTCGGCGCGCGCGGCCTGGATGTCGTCGACGACGAGAAAGAGCCCCTGAACCGACCCGGGCGCCGCCGTCGTGTACCCCTTGCCGAAGTGGATCGAGCAGGGTGAGCCGGGTGCCGTGAATTGCACCACTCGCCAGTCGTCACCGGCGGAGAAATCGGCATCGAGCCGCCACCCCATGTTCCCGTAGAAGCGTTTGGCGCGGTCGACGTCGGCTACCGGAAGCGCGATGACCTCGAGCTTCAGGTCTACCGTCGGAGCGCTCCGACTGCTGTTTCGCTGTTCGCTGCCCGTTGCCGTGGTGCTCATTGTGGTCTCCATACGTTTGTGTCGAGCATCCCGTTCCCGGGGCATCCTTTCGCCCAGGCGCAACGTCGATGGCGCCGACAAGTTCAATTGACGTGGTTGCCTCGTCACCGTCAAGGTGCGTTTCGCAGTGACCTGAATGCGGCGCGGAGCTCCGCCGAAAACAGTTCGGGTTGCTCCCAGGCGGCGAAATGCCCGCCTTTGTCTACCTCGTGGAAGTAAGTGAGGTTGCGATAGGCGCGCCGCGCCCAGGTTTCCGGCGGGCGATAGACGTCCTCCGGAAAAACGGTGATGGCAACCGGAAGCGCGATCTCGCCGGTCTTCTGCGCGGCCGCGACGATCACGCTGCCTCGCGCGCCATTCTCCCAGTAGAGCCGCGCGGCCGAGGTCGCCGTGTTGGTCAGCCAGTAGAGCGTGATGTTGTCGAGGACATCGTCCTTGGTCGGCGATGCTGTGGAATCGCCACCGTACCCCCACTGCGCGAAGCCAGGATGCACGAGGACCCATGCGGCGAGGCCTGCGGGCGAGTCGGTCGCGCCGTAGCCGACTGTCTGTGGGCGCGCGGTCATCATCGTGAAGTAGGCGAGGTTGCCGCCCTTTCCGGATGCCATCAGCGCATCGAATACCGCGCGTTCCTTGTCCGACAGTCCCACTGGCACGGGCCCGCCCGCAAGTGCTGCCGCGACTTCGGGAGGGACCGTCGCCGGAAGATTGATGTGGATGCCGAGCAACCCCGGGGCGGACTGGCGCGCCATCGCGCTCGTAATGGGAGTGCCCCAATCGCCGCCTTGGGCGACGTAGCGCTTGTACCCGAGGCGCGTCATCAGCACGGCCCAGGCTTGCGCGATGCGATCGGGATCCCAACCCGTGGTCGTCGGCTTGGCGGAAAAGCCATATCCCGGCAAGGAGGGGATGACGACATCAAAGGCGTCCTCCGCGCGGCCTCCATGCGCTGTGGGATCGGTCAACGGACCGATGATCTTCAGTTGCTCGACGATCGATCCCGGCCAGCCGTGCGTGACGATCACCGGGAGCGCATTCGCGTGCTGCGAGCGGACGTGGATGAAGTGAATGTCGACGCCGTCGATCGTCGTGACGAATTGCGGAAGGGCATTGAGCTTCGCTTCCGTCTTGCGCCAGTCGTAGGCGCTGCCCCAATACCGGACCAACTCCTGCAGCTTCTCCAACTGGGCACCTTGCGATCGATCGGCGACGGTTTCCTTGTCCGGCCAACGCGTGGCCGCAATGCGCCGGCGAAGGTCATCGAGCGCCGCTTGCGGCACCTCGACCTTGAACGGACGGATGGACGGATCTCCCGCTCCCTGACTCGCAGCGCTCGTGGCTTGCGCTTGGATGGGACCGGCGAACATCGAGAGGCAGACACAGAGTGCTGCCGAGGCTGCCATTCGGAACATGGCGATGTCCTTGTCTCGGATTATGGAAGGGAGGCGTTACCGAGCATGGATTTCTCTAGATTCCTGATATGCAGGAAATCACATCCGACCCCCGAGGTCGATTGGACCAAGGTATCGCTCGGCGCCCTGAGCGCTTGGCCAATACCATTGTCCAATACCGTCGCCGCCCAGATTGAGATGTGATGGAAGCCCGATGCGGGCAGTGGAGCGCGCGATGATCACCCTTAGCGTCAACGGAAAGTCGCGCAGCGTCGATATTCCCGGCGACATGCCGTTGCTATGGACGCTGCGTGACGTGCTGAACATGACCGGCACCAAATTCGGCTGCGGCGCCGGCCTTTGCGGCGCATGCACGATCCATCTCGATGGGAAGCCGACGCGCTCGTGCATCACGCCGGCGTCCATGGGGGTGGGAAAGCGCATCACCACCATCGAGGCCATCGGGACAACACCCTCAGGTAGGAAAATTCAGGCGGCCTGGCTTGCGTTGGAGGTTCCGCAGTGTGGCTACTGCCAGTCCGGCCAGATCATGTCCGCATGTGCGCTGCTCGACGCCAAGGCGAAGCCGAGCGACTCGGACATCGATGACGCCATGGCAGGCAACATCTGCCGCTGCGGAACCTATGCACGGATCCGAGCAGCCATCAAGAAAGCCGCCGGCGTTGGCAGCGCGGAGGGATGAGATGAGCGCTGGAGAGTTAACCTCGCCCTCGCGGCGACAGTTTCTGGTCGCGACCACTGCCGTCGGCGGCGGGCTGCTGCTGGGCTTTGGTCTGCCCACCCGTAGTGAGCTCCGCGACACGCTGACGACCGATGCGCCCTTCGCACCGAATGCGTTCTTGCGCATCGATCGTGCCGGCAAAGTGACGTTCGTCATCCCGCTCATTGAGATGGGGCAGGGCACGTACACGTCGCTCCCGATGCTGATCGCCGAAGAGCTCGAGGTCGACGTCGACAAGGTTGCCCTCGAGCACGCGCCCCCCGACGACAAGGTCTATGCCAATCCGCTGCTCGGCGCGCAGATCACGGGCTCGTCGAGCGCGATACGCGGCATGTATCTGCCATTGCGCCAAGTGGGCGCCACCGCCCGCGAAATGCTGGTGGCGGCGGCGGCGCAGCGCTGGAAGGTCGAGCCGGCGAGCTGTCTTGCGTCGAGCGGTGCGATCGTTCACGTTCCGACGGGCCGAAGGCTTCGCTATGGTCAACTCGTCGATGCGGCTGCCAGGGTGCCGGTCCCCGACAAGGTTTTGCTCAGGGAGCCTTCGCAGTTCAAGCTGATCGGGACGCCGCACCGACGTCTCGATATTGCAGGGAAAGTCGACGGCACGGCGAAGTACGGCATCGATACACGCGTCCCGGGGTTGCGATTCGCCGTGTTGGCGTCCTCGCCGACCTTCGGCGGAAGGCTGATCGCCATCGACGAGGCAAAAGTGAAGGCCGTGCGAGGCGTGAGCGAGGTCGTCCGGCTCGACGATGCTGTGGCCGTCGTCGCCACGAATACCTGGGCCGCCAAGCAGGGGCTCGCTGTCGCCGCGCCGCAGTGGGACCCCGGACCCAACGCGAAGCTCTCGACCGCTGACGTTGTCGAGCAACTCGCCCGCGCCTCGGAAAAGCCCGGCGCGATCGCCCGTCACGAGGGCGATGCCGTCGCGGTCCTCGGAGGTGCGCCACGACGCGTCGAAGCCGTCTACCAGCAGCCCTTTCTGGCGCACGCGACCATGGAGCCGATGAACTGCACGGTGCAGGTGACGCAGGGCGGCTGCGACATCTGGGTCGGCACGCAGATTCCAGGCATTACCCAGGCGGCCGTCATGAAGCTCACAGGCCTCACGCGAGAGCGGGTGCGCATCCACAATCATCTGCTGGGTGGAGGGTTTGGCCGGCGTCTGGAGTGCGACGGTACGCTGCGGGCGGTTCAGATCGCGCAGCAGGTGCGTGGGCCGGTGCAGGTCATCTGGACGCGCGAGGAAGACATTCAGCACGACATGTATCGACCGTATTACTACGATCGCATCAGCGCCGCGTTGGACGCGCAGGGCAAGCCGCTCGCGTGGTCGCACCGGATTGCCGGCTCGTCCATCGTCGCCCGCTACTTTCCGCCGTGGCTCAAGGACGGCATCGATCCCGACGCGGTGGAGTGCTCCGCTAACCACCCGTATGACGTCGGCGCGATTCATGTCGATTGGGTTGCGCAGGAGCCGCCGGGGATTCCGACCACGTGGTGGCGCGGCGTGGGCGTGACGCGCGGAACCTTCGTGGTCGAGAGCTTTTTGGACGAGCTCGCGGTCAACGCCAAGGCGGACCCGCTTGCCTATCGCATGGCGTTGCTTGACAAAAATCCGCGCGCGAAGGCTGTCCTGCAGATCGCGGCGGAACGCGCCGCTTGGGATCAAGTGCTGCCGTCCGGGCGGGGCCGTGGAATCGCGCTTTGCACCGGCTTTGGCAGCTTCATCGCGCAGGTCGTGGAAGTAAGTGTCGACAAGGATGGCACGGTCAACCCGACGCGGGTTTGGTGTGCCGTCGATTGCGGGGTTCAAGTCAATCCGGACACGATTCGCGCGCAGATGGAGAGCGGCATCATCTTCGGCCTGTCGGCCGCGCTTTACGGCGAAATCACACTCAAGGACGGCCGCGTCGAGCAGAGCAATTTCGGCGACTATCGTGTGCTGCGCATCAACGAGGTGCCGCGGATCGACGTCGCTCTCGTGAAGAGCCAGGAGTCGCCCGGCGGCATCGGAGAGCCCGGGACTTCATGCTTGATGCCGGCGCTGACCAATGCGATCTTCGCTGCGACGGGCAAGCGGATTCGCAAGCTGCCGGTGAGCGATCAGGCGCGGTCTGCGGAATAGGGCCGCAACGATGCCCGCATCGTCGGCATCAAGCGGGCGATCCGTGAGAACATTGCCTTGCGTGCCGGTCTAACCTTGAACGTTGCCTCCCCTCAACGGTATGCGTGTGATGTCTGGAGAGAGTCGAGTAGAGCCGCAGAATCCCATCGTCTTCATCCTGGACGACGATCGCCGGATCCGTGAATCGCTATCGGAGCTTCTTTTAAGCTTCGACATGCGCGCAATTGCCTTCGCCTCCGCCGCCGAGTACCTGGCTCATCCCAAGCCGAATGGCCCGACCTGCCTCGTGCTGGACGTGGAACTACCGGACATCAACGGCTTGGATCTGCAAAGTCGGATGGGCCAAGACGATCACACTTCCATCGTATTCATCACGGGGCATGGCGATATCCCGTCCTCGGTCCGCGCCATCAAGTCCGGGGCGGTCGATTTCCTGACGAAGCCCTTCAAGGATTCAGACCTGATGCGGGCGATCGATGCGGGCGTTGCACAGAGTCGCGAGGCGAAGCGAAAGACCGCGGAACGCGCCGAGCTGCATCGACGCTTCTCATCGCTGACGCCGCGGGAACGGGAGGTGCTGCCGCTCGTGGCGAGCGGGCTTCTGAACAAGCAGGCGGCCGCCGAGCTTGGCATCAGCGAGATCACGTTGCAGGTTCATCGCGGCAACATCATGAAAAAGATGGCCGCCGAATCGCTTGCCGAGCTCGTCAGAATGGCAGCGGCGCTCGAGATACCGATGACCCGCTCCCGGCATTCTTCAGGCTGAGCCAATCAGAGCCGTTGGATCAGGTCGGGCCGGCATCGAGCTGGCGGACCGCAAAGTGAAGTGAAAGACGGCGCCCTGCGGCGTATTCGGAGCAAACCACAAGCGGCCGTCGTGCGACTCGATGATCGCGCGGCAGATCGACAGGCCCATTCCCATGCCGTCGGACTTGGTCGTGAACAGCGGATTGAATATTCGGTCTGCGTCCTCCGGACTGATTCCCCTCCCTGTATCTGCCACCGACACGATGACGCGCTCGCCTTCGTAGGGACCGGACCGCACGCTCAGGTTTCTCGGCTCACGATTCGCTGCCATCGAATCGATCGCGTTCGTGATGAGGTTCAACAGCACCTGCTGCAACTGGATGCGATTTCCTGTGACTTCTGGCAGTGCGCTGTTGCGCTCGGCAAGGACAAGTATTCCATGCCTCTGCAACGCCGTGCCGGCCAAGGCAAAGGCTTCCTCGACCACATCGTTGAAATCAAACGACGTCCGCTCGCGAACGTCGCTCTTGAAGTTGGCGCGAATATCGCTCACGAGAACACCGGCGCGGTGGCCATCACCGGAGATTCGCTTGAACGCCTCTTTGGCCTTGTCGATGTTGGGTAGTGGACGGTCGAGAAACCGCAGGCCGGCGTCCGCCGTCGTCACCATGGCGGTCAACGGCTGCCGAAGCTCGTGAGCGATCGATGCGGCAACCGCATCTCCGGTCATCAGGCGAGCCTGCCGTTCGCGCCGCTGCCCATGCACGGCCCCGAGTAGCCTGGCATACAGCGTCGTGATCTCGTACAGCAGTACGGTCAGGACGATCGTGCTGGAGAGAAAGCCGACGACGCGCACGGCATACCACCCGGCGCTGAATCGAACGGGCAACGGATAGTAGCTGAGAGGAATCTCGATCAGGTACAGGCACATGACGACCATGAGCCACAGATCGAGGATCGAGCGCCGCCGAAGCCAAAGCGCGACGAGCGCGCAGAGGCAGGTTATGGCGATCGGCGCGCCGACCAGATACGGCCACTGCGGACTGAAGCGCGTCGGATCCAGCATGATGCGCGGCAATATCGCATCGTCGACGATGCAAAAATAGGCACTTGCCGCGGCGGCCGCAGCCGTCCATGCGATACTTCGCAGAATCGCCAGATGGACCTTGCCTTGCCAAGCCCGCTTGCCTGGATCCTTATCTTTCGACAACGCATAACCCAGAACGAAAATAGGGAATCCGCAGTGCCATAGGACGTAGAGCCATGCGGACGTCTGCATGCCTCCGACCAATCCGCTGGGCGCGAGGACGCCGGGAAACGCAAGGATGTACGGGACGACGATGAGCGCGGTAAAGAGATACCCGCTGGCGATCACGAGAATGGCGCGTGAACGCACGATGAAAAACTGCGCGTACAAGAGGATTGCCGTTATGGAATCGGTCACGAACATCGCCGTCGCATAGACGGCTACGAAGGAATTGACAGGCGCGAGCTGTATTCCGGAGAGCGGCCCGGTGATAAGGTACAGGGCGAGCAGCAGGCCGAGCACGATGCCTAGTGCCAGGCGCTTTTGCGCCGGTCCCGGCGGCACGGCCGAGAGGACGAAATGCTGGTCTTCTTCAATAATGGCGCGTGTTCTTGTCAGCATCGCGGCGGCCTCGAGGCGGCGGCGCGGGGTTCAGAAGTCACTCAGCCCTTGACGGTCACGCGCTCAAGGTGAGGGGTCCACTCCGCCATGCGATTTTCGAATGGTACGCCCGCACTTGGTTTTATGACGGGTTCGACTGGCCACGGGGAGCCGCCGAGTTACGAGGTGCGCTTCACCTGGGGGAATCCCCGAGGCCTTCGCTGATGGCCGCGAGGAGCTCAGACGCCTGGAAAGGTTTGACGAACACGCGGCAATTGCTTCCGGCCGACGAGGGCACACGCGGCAGCGTATCGGGATACCCGGTGATGAGGATGCTGAGAAGGCCCGGTTGCGCCGCCTGAACCGATCGCAATAGCTCGAGACCGTCCATTCCGGGCATGTCGATGTCGGAGATGAGGCAGTCGATTTCCGACAAGCACCCGCTGGCGAGCAGGTCGGCGCCAGAGGTGAACAGGCGCACGCCATAGTCCGCCGATTCGAGCAGATATTCGAGCGATCGCAGAACGCTCGGATCATCGTCGACCACGGCAACGACGAAGCCGGATGTGCGGCCCTCCATGGCGTCGTCAGGCCGCGAGCGGATCGGCGCCCAAACTCGCAACCATCGTGACGAGATGCGGCAGCGAATGGGCTTGCATCTTTCGCATCATCGAGCCCCGATGCGCTTTCACGGTAATCTCGCTGATGCCGAGCGCGCCGGCTATCTGCTTGTTCAACCGCCCCGCGACCACTAAGGCCATGACCTCGCGTTCGCGGCGACTGAGCAGTGCCTGCCGCTCCCGGATGATCCGCAACTCGGCGTCGTGACGCAGCGCGGCGCGACTCCCCTCGATGGCCCGCCCGATGATGTCCAACAACACGTCGTCCCGGAAGGGCTTGGTGAGGAAGTCGAGCGCCCCACGCTTCATCGCCTGCACGCTCGTTGGAACATCCCCACAACCTGTAACGAAGATGATCGGCATGTCCGCACGATCGGCCATGATGCGCTCCTGCAATTCGAGACCATTGATTTCCGGAAGCGAGACGTCGAGCACCAAGCAGCTCGGAGAACGAGGGTGTGAGCTTGCGAGAAATTCCATGGCGGAGCCGAACGTCTCTGGCTGCCAACCCGCCGAGTCGATCAACAATTCCAGCGCTTGCCGCACCGAGGGATCGTCGTCGACAACGAAGACGATTGGCGTAACCTGCGTCGCGGACAATGCATTCGCGACGAGCTTGGCTGTCCTCGCCGGCGTCATCGACAGCGCCATGGGCTGCGTCATGGTGACGACCTCCTATTGAGTCGTTGAGCCCCCAACAGGATGGTGGTCCGGTTGCCGCGCGGCCGCTATTACATCTTTCTGTTAGATACCCAACGACGGCGGACCGACAGTACCGTGAGTTCCGGGATCGTACTCATGGCATCGCTGCACGGCACTGATCGATGACCTTCGAAGACGCGCACTGACCAAGCTCGGGAGCTCTGCGCGTCGTGGTTCTTCAAGACGGATCGGCCTGCAGCGGGCCGCCTCTTTATTGAAGCGCTCAACCCACCGGCTGCCCGGTCAACGAAGCGACTTGAACCCCGCGCGAAGTTCTGCAGCGAGAAGCGCAGGCTGCTCCCATGCAGCGAAGTGGCCGCCCTTGTCGAGCTTGTTGTAATGAATCAGCTTGGGATACGCCCGTTCTGTCCAGCTCCGCGGGGCTGGATAGAGTTCGTCAGGGAAGACGCTTACGGCAACCGGGATGGAGACGCCTTTGGCGTTGAAATAGCCCTTGCCCCAATACTCCCAATAGAGACGGGCGCCGGAGACGGCCGTGTTCGTCAACCAGGTGATCGTGATGTTGTCGAGGATGTCGTCGCGCGTGAGACCCTCGGATTCTCCGGCAAAGACACGCGAGATCAGCTCGTAGCTGCGCGCGTCGTGATCGAGGAAATAGGCCGCCAGGCCAACGGGCGAATCCGCGATCCCGTACAGAGTTTGCGGTCGCAAACCCATCTGGAAGCCGTAGGCGATTCCCTTTTGATACACGAACTGCAGGCGCTCGTAAGCGACCTTCTCATCAGCTGAGAGACTTGACGGCGCTGGCGCCCCGGAAAAGGCCGCCCCGTCAATGTCGGCGGGAAAGATACCGGGCATGTTGGTGTGAATCCCGAGCAGTTCCCGTGCCGCCTGCACGCCCATGAGGTCGACGATGACCGCACCCCAATCGCCCCCTTGCGCCACGAATTTCGTGTACCCCAAGCGCTTCATCAGCACGACCCAGGCGCGCGCGATGTGCTCGGGACCCCAGCCGGCCGTGGCCGGTTTGCCTGAGAACCCGTAGCCTGGCAGTGACGGAATCACGACATGGAAGGCATCCGCTGCGCTCGCGCCGTGCGCCGTTGGATTCGTGAGCGGTTCGATGATCTTGAGCTGCTCGACCACCGAGCCGGGCCATCCGTGCGTGACGATGAGCGGCAGCGCATTGTCATGTTTCGAGCGCACGTGAATGAAGTGAATGTCCAGCCCGTCAATCTCGGTGATGAACTGCGGCAGCGCGTTCAGTCTCGCCTCGCACTTGCGCCAATCGTACTCAGTCGCCCAGTACCGCGCGAGTTGTTGAACCGTCGCGAGCTGCACGCCCTGCGACGCATCCGCGACGGTCTCCCGCTCAGGCCAGATTGTCGCGTGGATTCGCCTCCGCAATTCGACAACATCCGCTTCCGGAAAAGTCATTCGAAATGGACGAATCGGGTCGTTTTCAGCGGCTTGGTTGCTGCGTGCTGCGGCGATAGCTTGGGCCATGCATTTGCTCCGGAGGTCTGCCCTGGTTGGGCGGTTCGAAATGCGCGCACCGATCACATCACACGCCAGCGCCGCGTTCCATTGGACGATGGTATTGGCCGATACTTTTGGGTTAGCAGGCCGCGATCCGCGGGTTTTTACGCTGATGACCCACGGAATCGTGGTCATGCGAGTCAAGAGCAAGGCCTAGGATCAAGAACTCTGCCATCGAACAGCCGTGTTCGGATTTATCCGATCGTCGGCGCGATGCGACCTTGCCCGTTATCAGCACGACCTCGGAAGCGCCTGCTCTGCCCCGGGCGCGTGCGCCCTGCTGTTGGGGATCAGCCCAAGGAGCCGTGCGACCTCGGCTTCCGCCGTCCCGTCGGCCCTGCGCCCCACGCCCGTTTCGGCCGCGTAGCGGCAACGGGCGCTGGCGGTGAGGCGTTCGAGGAGTCCTCGACGTGCCCCTCGATACGACGCGAGACCTCGATGTACGCGATCTTCGCCGGTTGCTTGTGCTTCGCAACCAGCTCCATCAGCGCCTGACGATCGGTGCCGCGTATCAGCTTAACCAACTGCGCGTGCTCCTTACAGACTCGCGCAAGCAGGTCCGGATTGGCGATGGTATAGGACTGGATCGCGTGCGCCTTGAAGGCGAACTGCGAAATGGCCTCGGTCAATGGCACGTTGCCGCAGGCTTCGAAGAACGTCTGGTGGAAACTGAGATTCAGCCGAAAGACGTCACGCAAGCGACCTGCCCTTACTGCCGCGCAGTGCTGCGTATGCACCCGCTCCAGTGTTTGCACGACTTGGGGGGCGACCGGCAGGGGCATCACCTCGACTGCGGCTCGCTCGAGGATCTCGCGAACGAAGTAGATCTGCTCGACTTCGAGGGTGGTGAAATCGCGAACGGCGGCCCCGCGATTGGGGCGCCGCGTCACCATCCCCATGAGTTCGAGCTCGGCCAGGACCTGCCGGACGACGTGCCGCTTGATGTTGAACCGGGCCAGCAGATCGTCCTCGACCAGGCGCTCGCGAGGCCGAAGAAGGCCAAGCGCGATCTCCTCCTCCAGACGCTCAACAATGTCGGCAAGGCGGGGCGCCTCGGGGCGCTTGGCGACGCGTTCGTCACCCATGCTCGGTTCGGGACGTCGCGTGCGCACTTCGTCACCGGCCTCCGGTTACCGCGGAGCCTCCGGCGGTCGCGAGTCCGCCGAGATACGCACGCCCCTTCGGGTCCGCGATCACGGCATCCAGGTTGCCGAACTCGAGCACACGCCCCTGATGCACGAAGAGGAAGCGCTCGCACGACTCCGCGAGCACTTCGAGATGGAAGGCTTCGTTTGGATGGACGCACAGCAAGACGACGTTTCCCTCGTTGCGCAAGCGGCGGAAGAACTGCAGCATAAAGCCGATGTAGCCGTCCTGGATCGAGAACTGAGGCTCGTCGAACAAGTGGACGAGGGGGCGTGCCCGCCGTGCCCGCTCGAGCATCCATGGCATGCGGGTTTTACGAAAGGCACGAACCTGATAGGACTGATGATAGTGGATGGCGAGGCGGTCCCGCTCGGAGTAACGAACGCGGTGGATGTCGCGCCCGCCCACCAGCACACGCCCCTCGCTCGGAGAATTGCTGCCTGTAATGAGCTCGAAGAGCGTTGTCTTGCCGGAGCCGTTGGGACCGAGCACGCCGATCGTCTGCGGGCCCTGGACGGTGAATTCCGCGACGAGTGTGAACGCCGCTGCACGAGACATGGGCGACCGGTAGTAGCGTTTGACCAGGCCTTCGACCTGGAGCGCGGGCGCGCTCATCGGACGTCCGTCAATCCGAGCGCGCGGCGCGCCGAGGAGTCCGCACGCAAGGCGGACGCCTGTCCCTCGTGCACGATCCGCCCTGCGTGCATGACGCAAACGCGATCGGCAACGTCGAGCACGATGCGTACGTTTTGATCGACCACGAGCGCACCGACCCCTTGGTCTCGCAACGAACGTATGGTGCCCATCACATCCTGTACGACCTTCGGCGCGAGCCCCTGGCTCGGCTCGTCGAAGAGAACGAGGCCCGGCCCGCCTGCCAGTGCCCGGGAGATGGAAACCATCTGCAGCTCGCCACCGGACATGTTTTCGCAGTCGCGCGCCAGCAGATTGCGCAATGCCGGGAAGATCTCGCAGCAGGCCGCGGTCGTGTGGGCTGGAAACGGCGATGTTCCGCGAGCGATGGAGAGATTGCGCGCTGCGCTCAGGGTCGGAAAGACACGTCGATCGTCCGGTACCCACTTGATGCCGAGCCGAGAAATCCGATGCGTGGCCCAGCGGGTGATGTCGCGGCCCTGCCATTCGATCACCCCGCTTCGCGCCGGCGTGAGGCCTAGGATCGAGCGCAGTGTTGTGGTCTTGCCCGCGCCGCTCGGGCCGAGCAGCGCCACGATCTCGCCCGCGCCAACGCTCAGCGAAGCGCCGAACAGCACCTGCGTTTCGCCGTAATACGTGTCGATCGCGCGGACGTTGAGCATCATTCGAGGGCCGCGAGCGCCGAACGCTGCACCCAGGGATTGGCGCGAAGGTCCTGCGGCGACCCACACGCGATGACCTGTCCCCAGTGGATGACGTTGATGAAGTCGGCGAGCTGGAAGAGGAAACGCATGTCGTGCTCGATGACCACGATCGTCAACGTTCCCTTCAACTCCGCGACGAGGTCGGTGAGGCGCGCCGTTCCGTCCGCGCTCAGCCCCGACGTGGGCTCGTCCAAGAACAGAATCCTGGGCGCCGTCGCAAGGGCGAGACCGATCTCCAGCGCTCTCCGCTCGCCGTACGCGAGATCGCGAGTCCGGACGCGTTCGCGCCCACGCAAGCCGATGCGTCCCAGAATCGCCGCTGCCTGATCCTGCGCCACCGAGTCACGGGCCCGGTCGCGCCACGCGTCGAACGACCGATCGCGGCTCGCAGGCAGAGCGACGACCACGTTGTCGAGTGCCGTATCATCGTCGAAGAGGCTGATGCTCTGAAACGACCGGGCCACGCCGCTGCGGGTGATCTCGGCAGCGCCGAGGCCGCCGATCGAGCGCCCGTCGAGACGAATGTCGCCACGGTCCGGCGCATACATGCCGGTCATGCAGTTGAAGCAGGTTGTCTTGCCGGCACCGTTCGGCCCCATGATTCCGGTAAGCGAGCCCGCCTCGAATGCGAGGTCTATTCGCTCCAGCACGACGCGGTCGCCGAATCGCTTGTGCAGGCCGACGGCTTCGAACAGCGCCATCTCAGTCCGCCTTTCGCCAGCGCGCGCCGAGGTCACGCAACACACCAGCGAGACCCTCGGGCTTCCACAGCACGACCGCCATGAACAGCAACCCGTACCAGAACAGCCACGTCTCGGTGTAGGCTCCAAGCAGGTCGCGCGCGAGGATGAAGAATGCAGCGCCCAGGATGGGCCCCCAGAAGCTTACGAGCCCGCCACCGATCAGCACCATCATCACCACCAAACCCGACTGGTGCAGGCTCATCACGTTCGGATAGGCCGACTGCTGCGCCATGGCGAACAGCGCCCCGGCAAGCGCGGCAATCGCCGCCGAGATGACGAACGCGAGCCACTTGTACAGCCACACGCGATAGCCGAGAAAACGCGCCCGCATTTCATTCTGCTTTATGCAGTGGAGCACGCGCCCGAACCGCGAGTGGACCCCGCGCCAGCAGATCACGGCCACGAGGGCCAGCGCCGTGACGACGACAAGGAACAGGGCTTCGTTTGAGTTGGTGTCGTACGACATGAGGGCGAGCGGCACGCTCATCCGTTTGATATTGAGGAGACCGTCCTCGCCGCCTGTCACCGAATGCCACTTGAATGCGATGAACCAAAACACCTGGCCGAAGGCGATCGTCAACAGTGCGTAATAGATGCCGCGCCGGTGCGACACGAAGGTGGCGACGAGAGCGCCCGCCAGTATCCCCAGGACGATCGCGCCGGCGAGGTCGAACCAGAAATTCGACCAGACCTTGAGTTGCAGCAATCCGAATCCGTAAGCGCCAATCCCGAAGAACGCACCGTGACCGAAGGACGGCAAACCCGAGTTGCCCAGCAGCAGGTTGTAGCCCATCGCGTAGATCATGAAGATCGCGATCTCGAGGGCGAGATACTGGTAGAGGCCGACCCGCGTCAACCACAGCGGCGTCGTGGCGAGGATGACCACGGTTGCAAGAAGCGGCCACGGAACGAGCGACGCCGGTTTCAGGACGACGAAAGGAGCGATAGCGCGGGTGTCCTGCGATAGCTCGCCCTGACCCGTCACGGCGATCGAGGCGTGCGACGGCCGACGGGCGATGGAATGAACATTTGAGCTCGACTGGACAGGGCTTGACGTCGCCCTCTAATGCAACGATGATCATTATCGTATGCATCAATAGGATTATCAATAGTCTTGGTGACCGGCCCGCGGTAACCGAGCGTCCACTGGAGGAGATCCGCTATGACCGAAGCAGCGAAAAGCGATGGCGCACGTGTTGCTGCAGACCATGACGATTCGCCCAGCCCGGCGTGTCCCGAATACTCTGCGCCTCGCGACCCGGCGCGCAGGTCATTGCTCGCAGCCGTCGCTATCGGTGTGGGTGGCGCGACTTTCTTTGGGCCATGGAAGATGAATCGCGTGTGGGCGCAGGCAGCGCAGAAGAAGCCGCTCGTCATCGGTCTGACCATGGACGCATCCGGACAATACGCGGCGTCGGGGGGCGAAGAGCGGCTGGGCGCGATGATGGCGATCAAGGAATTCAACGACAAGGGTGGCGTGCTGGGCCGAAAGATCGAAGCGCTGCATATGGATACCGAGACGACACCCGCGACCGGCTCGCGCGTGGCGGAGCGGATGATTACCCGCAACGAAGCAGCATTTCTCATCGGCGGATTGCACTCCGGTGTCGCGAACGCCATCTCGCAAGTTGCGCAGAAATACGGCTGCGTCTATTTCAATACCAACTCCAGTTCCCCCACGGAGGCGGGCAAGGACTGCCACCGTGTCAAGTTCGTGTGGGACGGCAACGGCACCAACTTTGCCGAAGCGATCGTCAAGAACGCGATCAAGAGCAGCGGTAAGAACTGGGTGCTTCTCACCAACGACTACGTCTGGGGCCATAACACGTCGAAGGCGACGCGTACGCTTGTCGAGGCGAACGGCGGCAAGATCGTGGACGAGCTCATGATCCCGCAGAACACGCGTGATTTCTCGTCCTATCTCATCAAGCTGCAGCAGATGAAGCCTGAGGTCGTGGCCGCGGCGGTGGGCGGCGACGACATCAAGGCGCTGCGCCAACAGGTGGTCCAGCTCGGGCTGCAGAAGCGCATGGCGTGGATCAACAACCAGCAGGACTGGCCGGACGTTTACGGTCTCGGACCGGAGCAGATCTTCGGCGTCTTCGGCACCAACTGGTACTGGATGCTCGACCTGCCGGCCGTGAAGGAATTCGTGGCCGCCTACCAGAAGGTGTATCCGGGCATGGCGATCCAGGTGCCGGGCAACGTCTATTACAACGGTTATGTCGCCACACGCGAACTCCTGCGCTGCGTCGAGGAGGCAGGGACCACCGCGAACATCGCGGTCATCAAGAAGCTCGAAGGCCGCAAGATGCCGGCGCGCGACCGTATGCAAACGTACGACGCCTGGATCGATGCCGCGACCCATCAATGCCAGCAAACGATCTACATGGCGACCTACAACGACCAGCCCAAGGTGAAGGACGACATCTTCAAGATCCTGACCCAGTCCGAGCCCAAGGATGTGATGGACGCGGATGCGCCCAAGGCGTGCAAGCTCGAAACCTACGAAGCCACTCCGACGTACGAAATGTGAAACATCGGTGAGCCTCGTCCCTCACCTGGTCAACGGTCTTGCACTCGGCCTGCTCTTCGCGCTGATCGCACTCGGCTTCATGCTGATCGTCAGCGTGATGGAGACCATCAACCTGGCGCACGGTTCGTTCTTCGCCCTCGGAATGTATATCGCGCTCATGGTGATGTCTCCCGGCGACGGAACATCGGCGCTGTGGTCCGACTACCGCTCGCTACCCATCGGCTGGCGCTACGCGATCGCGCTCGTCGTCGCGCCGGCAATCGTGGGTGGTTTCGGCATGCTGCTGGAGCTCGCGCTGCGCCGCACCTACGGTCGCGACGCCTTGTATGGTCTCCTGCTGACGTTCGGCGCTGCGCTTGTTATCGAGGAGGGCATTCGCGCAGTGTTCGGCTCGACCGAGAAGCAACTGCCGCTGCCGGAAGCCGTCTCCGGTGCGTTCATGCTGGGCGAACTCATCTACTCAAAATACAGGCTATTCGCCTGCGTGTTCGCTGCCGGCGCCATCGCGCTTCTCTGGTTGTTCCTACAGAAGACGCCCTACGGATCGATCATCAAGGCCGGCGCGCACGACAGTGAAATGGTGCGGGCGCTTGGGATCAACCTGCCCAGGCTGCGCCTGTTCGTCTTCGCGCTGGGGGTCGCATTGGCAGCGATCGCGGGGATCATCATGGCGCCGATATGGGGCATTCGTCCGCACGTCGGAGTCGACGCCGTCGTGCCCGCCTTCCTCATCATCGTTTTGGGCGGCGTCGGCAGTTTCTGGGGCGCGGTGCTGGCGGCGCTCCTCGTCGGGCTCGTCGTTGGATTAAGTGGCGCTTATGCCTCGGAATGGTCGCTGCTCTCAATGTATTTGCTATTCATCGCGGTGGTGACCTTCCGCGGCCGCGGGTTGTTCGGCAAGAAGAGCGTGCTGGATGTCTGAAGTCGCGCCCCTGAGGGGCAGCGTGGCGCTGGTGGCCGGCGGCTATGGCGGCATTGGCGAAGCCTGCGCGAAGGTGCTTGCGGAGCAGGGTGTAACGACCGTTATCGCCGGCCGCGATGCCAGCAAGGCGGCCGCGGCGGCACGTGCGCTCGCGGGCGACGTCGCAAGCTCGGTGGCGTTCGACGCACGCGACGTGGCCTCGATCCGGACCGCCGTAAGCGAAGTCGCGTCGCGTCACGGCCGAATCGATTTCCTGGTGAATTGCGTTGGAACTCAGCAGATCGAGCCGATGGTCGATGTGACCGAAGAGGCCTTCGACCGCGTGCTCGACGTTAATCTCAAGGCTGCTATGTTCCTTGGGCAGGCGGTTGCGCGCGTGCAGATTGCGGCAGGAACTGGCGGGCGTCATGTCCATCTGCTTTCGGTACGCGCGCTCCTCGGCGTGAGAGACCGCGGTTATTCCTCGTACTGCAGCAGCAAGGGCGGGCTCGCCTTGCTCGTGCGCCAGCATGCCGTCGAGCTCGCCGCGGCTGGGATCAACGTGAACGGCGTGGCGCCCACCGTGGTTCGAACGCGGATGGCCTCCGACTGGAACGATCCGGAAGTCCATCGGCGCCTGCTCGAACGCATTCCTCTCGGGCGGATCGCCGAAGTCGAGGACGTGAGCGGTCCTGTGTTGTTCTTCCTCGGGCCGGCGTCCGCTTTTGTGACAGGGCAGATCCTTTATGTCGATGGCGGCATCACGGCGACACAGTAAGCCATACCGAATAGACCCCATGCCATCGAAGACGGGCGTAATGAACGTCGGGAGCAGATGAGGACGATCTACCAAGCCCGCCGCGAGTCGTACGGCGCGCCCAGGGTATCCCCACGAGAGAAGGTTGGCTCTACCTGGCTGCGGTACTGGACGCGTACTCGAGAGCCTTGGTGGGCTGGGCGATGAGCCGAACTCTGG
>Ga0070670_100001257_pt1 | contig 20188 bp, 22 predicted proteins | sample KBSS63metaG_FD_64665 | JGI IMG/M metagenome (GOLD analysis project Ga0070670, IMG submission 64665) | Switchgrass rhizosphere microbial communities from Kellogg Biological Station, Michigan, USA - KBS S6-3 metaG | ecosystem: Host-associated > Plants > Roots > Rhizosphere > Soil ... | reverse complement strand
TCTTCGATGACGACGCCGCGCTCCTTGTCCACTTCCATCGGATCGAGCGTCATGCCGCCGGCAAAGTCGCTCAGCGCGTCGAGCCCGCGCTGCAGCGCGTTGGGTCGATCGGTCGGTACGTCGAGCATGTAGACCGTCTCGTCGTAGCTCGTGTAGGCGTTGACGTGCGGGCCGAAGCGGGCGCCGATCGACTGCAGGTAGCTCACCAGCTCGCCCGACTTGAAGCGCGCGGTGCCGTTGAACGCCATGTGCTCGAGCATGTGCGCGAGCCCGCGCTGGTCCTCGGCTTCGTCCACCGAGCCGGCCTGGACGGCAAGGCGCAGCAGGACGCGATCGGCCGGCCGTGGATTACGGCGGATGAAGAACTGGAGGCCGTTCGGCAGCGTGCCGGTGCGAACGCTCGCATCGACCGGCAGCGGCGCCTTGAGATCCTGCGCCACGCTGGCCGAGGCCAGCGCCAGCGCGAGGTATGCTGCCGAGATGCAGATCCGGATCAGACGACTGGACGCCACAGTGCCCCTCCCGACGTACGCCACGGCGGAATCCGCCGGGTTCGACCTGTCCGCGTCGGCCGAAGTGACCGTCGCGCCGCGCCAGATTGCCCTGGTCCCCACCGGCCTCGTCATCGAGGTGCCCCCAGGGTACTTTCTAGGTATTTTCGCCCGAAGCAGCACGCCGCTCAAGCGGAGCCTGATGGTGGCGAACGGGGTTGGCGTGATCGATCCTGATTATGCCGGGCCGAACGACGAAGTGCGAATCCAGGTGCTGAACATTTCGACGTCCGAGGTCACGATCAAGCCTGGGGACCGGCTCGCTCAAGGCATCGTGCTCCCCGCCCCCCGGGTGACGTGGGAGGAGGCCGCCAGCCTGCGCCAGGAGACTCGAGGTGGATTCGGCTCCACGGGACACTAGCCTCAGGCCGGCCACCGCGCCGCGGCGGATCCTGCACCTGGATATGGACGCGTTCTACGCGTCCGTCGAGCAGCGGGACCGCCCCGAGCTGCGAGGCCGGCCGGTGGCCGTGGGCGGCCGGCCCGAGGGGCGCGGCGTCGTCGCCGCCGCCAGCTACGAAGCGCGTCAGTTCGGGGTGCGGTCCGCCATTCCCATGTCGCGGGCGGTGCGCCTCTGCCCCGAGCTCGTGATCGTCCGACCGGACTTCACGAAGTACAAGGCGGTGTCCGACGCGGTCTTCGGCCTCTTCCGTTCGGTCACTCCCCTGGTGGAGCCGCTCTCACTCGACGAGGCCTACCTCGACGTGACCGAAAACTCGTGGGGCGAGGCGCTCGGCATGACCGTCGCCCGCCGGCTCAAGTTGGAGATCCGGACGCTCACCGGACTCACGGCGTCGGCCGGGGTCGCGCCCAACAAGTTCCTCGCCAAGATCGCCTCGGGGTGGCAGAAGCCTGATGGGCTCACCGTCATCGCGCCGGAGCGCGTGGAGCACTTCCTGCGCGGCCTGGACGTCGAAGCGCTCTGGGGCGTGGGACCGGTAACGGCCGAGAAGCTCCGCGCCCGGGGCATCACCCGCCTGGTGGACGTGCGCGCCGCCGACCCCGCGGGCCTCCGCGCCGCTGTCGGGTCGCTCGCCGACTGGCTGACACAACTCGCCCATGGGCTCGACGACCGGCCCGTGGTATCGGAACGCACGCCCAAATCATCGGGAAGCGAGACGACGTTCGCGTCCGACCTCACCGACATCAACGAAATGCGCCAGGAAGTGGCCGAGATGGCGCGCGACGCCGCCGCGTGGCTGCTCAGGCGCGAGCTGTGCGCCCGCACCGTCACCCTCAAGTTGCGTTACAGCGACTTCACCACCATCACACGCAGCCAGAGCGACCTGCCGACCCAGAACGGCGATCAGATCGAGCGACGGGCGGTGGAACTGCTCGAGCGTACGGATGCCACCCTGCGGCCGGTGCGGCTGCTGGGCGTGAGCGTTCACAACTTCGTGGACGCCGCGCGCGTCAACGACCTGCCCGATGGCTGGCTGCCATTCGAGGACGACGATTAGGGCGAGCGGGGCGGGTAAGGCGGGTAAGGAGATAATGGCGAGATGCTAAAGGGGACGCGCGAGGCGGTACTGCGGAAGGTGCAGCCGATCTCGATTCACGGGCAGCTCTCGTACGACGTCCACTACGCGTTCGCCGACGAACCCGACAGCCCGCATGTGGCACGGGTGGGCCCCGAGGCCATGGACGGCGGCCTCCAGGCCGGCGATCACGCCATGCTCGATTTCCTGGTTGGCGTCGTCACCGCGGTCCGCCGCGTCGAGGCATGACCCGCGCAGAACGCGGGTCACGCGCAGTATCTGGCAAACCGGCTTAACGCCTACAGATCTACTCGACGCGGGCGCGGGTGACCTCGATGCGCGCGACAGGCGTTTCGCCGTTCACCGGCTGCGCCTCGATCTTCTCCACCACGTCGAGCCCGGAAATCACCCGTCCGAACGCCGTGTAGCGCCCGTCGAGCGCCGGTGTCCGCGCCAGCACGATGAAGAAGGAGCTCGTCGCACTCGCGGGATCGTCGCCGCGCGCCATCGACAGCGTGCCGCGCTCGTGCAGCGTGTCGTTGAACTCCGGCTGCAGCGTCCGGATGTAGGTCTCCTGCTTGTCGTCCGGCGGCTCGCGGCGGGTCGGCATGAAACCGCCCTGGATGACGAAGCCTTTCACCACCCGGTGGAACGCGGTACCGTCGTAGACGCCCGCCTGCGCGAGGCGGAGGAACTGCCGCACATGATTCGGCGCGCGATCCGGAAAGAGCTCGAGCGTGATGGCACCGAGCGAGGTCTCGAGCACCACGTGCTTCGACGCCATCTCGGCGGCCGTCGCCGACACGAACGGCTCGGGCACCGGCGGCGGCGTATCGCGGATGGTGACGCGTCTGATCTCGACGCGTTCCTTCGGTACCTGGCCGTCGGCCGGCACGGTGGAGATCTTCTGCGCGACCGTCATCCCCTCGACCACGCGCGCGAACACCGTGTACTGCCCGTCGAGCGCCGGCTGATCGCTGACGCTGATGAAGAACTGCGCGCCGGCGCTGTCGCGCCTCCCCGGCACGAGCACCGCCGACACGGCGCCGCGCGTGTGCTTCTCCGCGTTCGCCTCGAAACGGAGCTCGTTGAGGCCGCCCGTGCCATAGCGCGCCACCTGCGCCGGATCCTTCGACAACGGATCGCCCCCCTGAATGATTCCCATCGTGATCACGCGGTGGAACGTGGTGCCGTTGTAGGCGCCCTCTCGCGCGCGCGTGATGAAATGCGCCACGTGGGTCGGGGCCGCCTCGGCCAGCAGGTCGAAGACTAGGGTGCCGAGGCTGGTCTCGACCACGGCCTGCTTGTTCTGAAGCTCGGCCGCGGGAAGAGTGGACACGAAGAACCCATCGGCCGGTGCCGCCGCCCGCGCTCCTGCTCCGCGCGCCCCGCCGGCACGTCCACCCCCGCCCCGCACCTGCGCCAGCCCGGTCGAGGCGACGCACAGGATCAGGACCACGGCCCAAAGCAGTCTCGACATGGATTGAAGCTGGAATTATAGGAGCGAAGCCGTGAGGCTTTCAGAACGGCGCAGGGGTCGGTATAGTCCTGACCGTGGGCGAAGCTCTGACGATCCGGGCCACCGGGGCCGCGACGCAGACCTACGAGGAATACTACGGCCTCAGCCAGCCCCCGTTCTCGCTCTCCCCGGATCCGCACTTTCTCTATCTCAGCGAGTCGCACGACGACGCCATCCGGCAGCTGATCGAGGCCGCGCGGCGGAACGAAGGGGTGATCGTCCTCACCGGCGACGTGGGCACCGGCAAGACGACGATTGCCCGCGCCCTGCTGACGCGCCTCGACAAGACATCTTTTGCCTCGCTCGTGCTGAACCCCTTCTTGTCGGTGGACGAGCTGCTCCGGGAGATCCTGCTCGACTTCGGCGTCATCTCGCGCGATGACATCCGCAGCGGCCGCGCCGTCTCGGCGTCGCGCCACGACCTCACCAGCACGCTGCACGACTTCCTGCTGTCGCTGCACCCGATCGGCGCGCACGGTGTGCTGATCATCGACGAAGCGCAGCACCTGCCCGCCGATGTGCTCGAACAGATCCGCGTGATCTCGACCGTCGAGACCAACACCACGCACCTGCTGCAGGTCATCCTGATCGGCCAGCCGTCGCTTCTCGAAGCGCTGGCGCACGACGAAATGCGCCAGCTCGATTCACGGGTGTCGGTGCGCGCCGCGCTCAAGCCTCTCGGCCGCGGCGACGTGGAGGCCTATGTCTCGCACCGGCTCTCGGTGGCGGGCAACAGCGGCGGGGTGCGCTTCGACAGCGGCGCCATCGATGCGGTGACCTCGCTCTCCGCCGGCCTGCCGCGGCTCATCAACCTGTTGTGCGATCGCGCGCTGATGGCCGGCGCCCAGGCTGGCTCGCCGACGATCGACGCGGCGATCGTGCACGAGGCGGGCCAGGTGCTCGGGATGACGGCGCCCGGGGCCGCGGCGCGTGTGAGCCGTCGCCCGTGGCACCGCTCGCTCTGGATCGTCGCGGCGCTGCTGGTGCTTCTGCTCGGCGGGCTCCAGGTAGCCGCGACGCAGCGCGTCGACCCGCCGGCGCCGCCCGCCGCTCCGCCGCCGGCGCCCCGCGCCGCCGCGATTCAGCCGCGCCCGCTGCCGGATCCGAGCGAGCTTCCGCCCGATCCACCGGCGCCACGGGCGGTGGCCCTACCGACCTTTGGCCCGCAGTGACTGCCTGAGCGCCTTGGCTCCGATGCGTCCGCGGCGCTTCTGTTCGAGCTGCGCGCGCTGATCCTGCTGCCTTGCGAGGTGCGCCAGCTCGTCTTGCAGAGCCAGGTAGCTCGCCAGCCGCTCCGGCGGCAGCGCCCCAGCGCCCACCGCCGCCTTCACGGCGCAGCCCGGCTCGATGCGATGCCGGCAGTCGCCGAACCGGCAGCCCGGCGCGTAGCGCTCGACGTCCTCGAAGGTCTGCTCCATCGCATCGCCAACGTCCCAGAGCTGGAGTTCGCGCATGCCCGGCGTGTCGAGGAGCAGGCCGCCGCCCGGAACAGGCACGAGCTCGCGGTGGGTCGTGGTGTGACGCCCTTTCGAGTCGGCCTCGCGCACGGCGCGCGTCTTCTGGACCTCGGTGCCCACGAGACGGTTGACGATGGTGCTCTTGCCCACGCCCGACGAGCCCAGGAGCGCGCAGGTGCGCCCCCGCGCCACGTAGGCACGGGCCGCGTCGACGCCTTCGCCGCTCCGTGGGTTGAGAAGGTGCACCGCCCGCTCGCCGGCCACCCCGGCAACCTCGGCGGCCCGGGCCGCGGCGTCGGCGCAGAGATCCGGCTTGGTCAACAGCACCACCGGCGTGGCACCGCTGTCGTGCGCCAGCAGCAGATAGCGCTCGAGGCGCCGCGGGCTGAAGTCGGCGTCGAGCGCCATCACCAGGAACACTACGTCCACGTTGGCGGCCACCACCTGCTCGTCGGTGACGCCGCCAGCGACCTTGCGTGAGAAGCGGCTCCGGCGCGGCAGCACGTGCACGATGGAAGCGCGATCTTCCTGGGATCGTCTCCGCGCCACCACCCAGTCGCCGACGGCCGGCAGTTCGCCACGGCTCGCGGCATGGTGCCTGAGGCGTCCCGAGACAGCCGCCTCGAGCTCGCCGCCCTCGACGTAGAGGCGATAAAGGTGGTTGAACTCGACGGCGACACGCGCCGGCTCGTGGCCGCCGCGCGCCGCCCACGGCTCAAAGGCGGCCGCCCTCTGCTCATCCCACCCGAGATCCTCGAGACGCACGCCGTCAGCTTACAATTCGCGGGATGAAGCTGTCGCTGGCGGCAAGCGGCGTCGCCGTCGTGGGGCTGGCGGTGCTCGGCGCCGCGGGCCCCGCCTACCGGCTCGGGGTTCCGCTCGGCAGCGCGTTTTCGATCGTGCGCTGGGCGGCGTATGTGGCGCTGGGCGGTGCGGCCGTTTCGGCCGCCGCGGTGCTCTGGTCCCGCCGGAAGGGGCGCACCGGCGCGGCGGTCGTCGCGGGCCTCGGCGTGATCGCCGGCGTGCTCACGGCGGCGGTCGCCTACGGATGGCTGCGCCAGGCGCAGGGCGCACCCCCGCTGCACGACGTCACGACCGACCTCGAGAACCCGCCCGCATTCGAAGTGCTCGTCGCCAGACGGCCCGGCGACAGCAACCCGCTGACGCGCTCGCGCGAGGTGGATCAGCTGCAACGGCAGCACTACGCCGACCTGACGCCAGTGACGGTGTCGCAGCCGGCGCGTCTGGTCTTCGATCGCGCGCGGCTCGTCGCCGAGAACCAGGGGTGGACTATCGTCTCGAGCGATCCCGACAACGGCCGCATCGAGGCCACCGACACCACCTGGTGGTTCGGCTTCACCGACGACATCGTGGTACGAATCACCCCGTGGGGCACCGCGACGCGCGTGGACGTCCGCTCGGTGGCGCGCCACGGCCTGACCGACACCGGCACCAACGCCCGGCGGATCCGCCGCTTCCTCGCCGCTCTCCAAGCGCCATGACGCCCGCACGGCGTCAGTCTCCCGCCCCCGATCCTGGCGGCGAACGTCACACGGTCCCCCTGGGCGCGGACCAGGTGACGACCGCCACGATCTATCGCGCGGCATCGCCGGCTGGCCATCTGCTGGTGCTCGCGCACGGCGCCGGAGCCGGCCAGCATCACCCGTTCATGACCGCAATCGCTTCGCAGCTGGCGGCACGGGGTCTCGACGTGGTGACCTTCGACTTCAACTACATCCACGAGCGGCGCAAGGTGCCCGATCGTGCGCCCGCGCTCGAAGCCTGCTTCGGGGGCGTCGTCGACTGGGCGATCGGTCGCGACGAGTTCGCCTCGCGGCGGCTGCTCGTGGGCGGCAAGTCGATGGGCGGCCGGATGGCCACCCACTTGGCCGCCGCCGGCCTCGTGGCGCGCGGCGGCGCTGCCCTGAGCGGCGTCGTCTCGCTCGGCTACCCGCTGCATCCTCCCGGCAAACCGCTCCAGCTCCGCACCGCGCACCTCGGCTCCATCCGCGCGCCGTGGCTGATCGTCCAGGGCAGCCGCGACACCTTCGGCACCCCGGACGAACTGCGGCCGCTGGTCAACGACCTGGCGGCCCCCGTCACCCTGCACGTGGTCGAGGGCGGCGACCACTCGTTCGCGGTGGCGCGGACGCCGCGCGACATCGTGCTCGGCGCGGTGGCGGATGTGGTGGCGGACTGGGTCGACTCTTCGAATGTGTAGGTGGTTTTGAGTCGACCGACATTCTTGTGCGCATGCCCCGCGTCGTCGCCAACCTGCTGAATCACCGCAAGCTGTTCACGGCGCGTCAGATCGTCGCCGACGCGACGCAGGCGGGAACGGGAACGCGCTTTGCTGAGCTGGCTTCCGATGCGCCCGCACGAAGTGGCGCCACGGAGTGCCATGGCCCACGTCGCTGCTCCCCCGCACGAGCTCCAGAGTCTGGTTGATGCGCTCTACATGAAATCCGCCGCCAATGACGCCGGACAGGTCGCCACCTACATTCCCGAGCTCGGCAAGGCCAACCCCAACCATTTTGGTATCTGCCTGATCACCACCGACGGCCGGGTGTTCGAGGCGGGCGACTGCGACGCGCCGTTCACGATCCAGTCGATTTCGAAGCCGTTCGCCTTCGGCCTGGCCGTGGAGGAAATGGGCGCCGAGGAGGTGCTGCAGCGCGTGAGCGTCGAACCGAGCGGCGACTCCTTCAACTCCATCCAGCTGCAGACCGGGTCGAACCGGCCGTTCAACCCGATGATCAACACCGGCGCCATCACCGTGAGCGCGCTCCTGCACGCCAAGCATGGCGCCGCCACCTTCGACCATCTGCTCGAGCGGTTCAGCGCGATTGCCGGACGCCAGCTGATTATCGACGACGCCGTCTACGAATCCGAACGCCGCACCGGCCACCGCAACCGCGCCATCGCGCACCTGCTCTTGAACTTCGGCGTGGTCCACGAGGACATCGAAGCGGCGCTCGACGTCTATTTCAAGCAGTGCTCCATCCTGGTCACCGCGCGGGATCTGGCTATGATGAGCGCGACGCTCTCGAACATGGGCCGCAATCCCATGACCGGCGACAGCGCGTTCTCCATTCGCCACGTCAAGGACATCCTGTCGATCATGTTCACGTGCGGGATGTACGACTATTCGGGCCAGTGGGCCTACCGCGTAGGCGTGCCCGCCAAGAGCGGCGTGGCCGGCGGCGTCATCGCCGTGGTCAACCGTCAGCTCGGAATCGGCACCTACTCGCCCCGGCTCGACCAGTACGGCAACAGCGTGCGTGGTATCGAGGTGTGCGTTGACCTGGCGTCGCGCCTCGGGCTGCACGTGTTCGACTGCCTGAACATGGGGTCGAGCTTCCTCGACGCGGTGTTGAATCCTCCCCCCGCCTGAGGGGTTGGGGCTAGAGAGACACGTCGGAGATAGGGAGAGCCAGGTTGGGCACGGAGAGCCGGCCAGAACAGCCGTTCAAGCGTCGCAGCCGCCACGCTCAAGAGGAGCATTTTCCCTACCCTGCCCACTCCGCCTACTCTGCCTACTCCGCCTTTAATGAGGCGTCTGCTGCCGCAGATGCACCGGGGCCTTCCTGGCCCGGATCCGCAGGTTGATCGCCTCGACGAACACCGAGAAGCCCATCGCGAAGTAGATGTAGCCCTTCGGAATGTGCTGGCCCCAGCCTTCGCCGATGAGCGACATGCCGATGAGCAGCAGGAAGCTCAGGGCGAGCATTTTCACCGTGGGATGCGTCTCGACGAAGTCGCTGACCACGCGGGCCGCCATCATCATCACCGCCACGGCGATGATCACGCCCGCAATCATGATCGCCAGATGATCAGCCATGCCGACGGCCGTGATGACCGAGTCGAGCGAGAAGACGATGTCGAGCAGGAGGATCTGGAAAATGACGCCGCCAAACGACGCCGCCTTGCGGCCGGGGCCGCCCGCCTCCTCGCCTTCGAGCTTCAGGTGGATCTCGTGCGTGCTCTTCGCGATCAGAAAGAGGCCGCCGAAGATCAGGATCAGGTCGCGCCCCGTCACGTCGTGGCCAAGCGCGGTGAACAGCGTCTCGGTCAGCCCCATCACCCAGGTGATGGCGAAGAGCAGCCCGATACGGATGAACATCGCGAGAAACATGCCGAGCCTGCGGGCGCGCTCCCGCTGAGCCCCCGGCAGCTTGCCGGCCAGGATCGACACGAACACGACGTTGTCGATGCCGAGGACGATCTCGAGGACGCTCAGCGTGAGAAGCGCCACCCACCCGTCGGCGCTCGACGTCCAGCCGAAAACGGCTTCCCAGGTCACGGTCGATCAGGCACTCGCCGACGTCCGCTCCGGAGCCTCGCTGAGCGCACCCCAGGTCTCCGGGTCCTGCCAGAGCAGCGTGGACAGATAGAGCGCCACGTCGTCCTTGGGGAACTGGCTCGCAATCGCGGACGCGCCTTTGCGGAGCGCCTCGGGCGCCGGCGCCTTCCCTTCTTCGTCCGCGATCATCCCGTTCTCGTGCGGGATGCCGACGGCATCGAGGAAGGCTGCCATCATCGGCCGCTGATGCGCCAGGTGGTAGGCCACCAGCAGCCGCGCCGCCACCAGCTCCGACACCACGGGAAACGACGCCAGGTGGCGCGCCCGCTTGTCGGCCGGCATCGCGATCACGCTCTTGGCGCGGAACTTGATCTTCTGTGCGATGAGCGCCACGGCTTCGGCCTGTTCGAGGCCGGCCTCCTGATCGGTCCAGAACGCCTCGGCGGCCTGCAGCCTGCGCTCGGGCGGCAACGATTTCCACAACTGCGAGGGGCGGGCGATGGTGGGCGCGTCGGTCATGGTCGTTCGATACGTTAACATAGCGCCCATGCCAACTCTGACGGTGGAAGGCTACGCACCCGTAGCCGTAGACGGTGGTACGCGGCTCGTCAATGCGATCGAGCAGCGCGCCGGCGTGGATATCCTGCACGCCTGCGGCGGTAATGCGCGCTGCACGACGTGCCGGGTCGAATTCGTGAGCGGAGAGCCCGGCCGCATGACGCAGGCCGAGCAGACCAAGCTGGCGGAGAAAGGACTGTCAGGGGTGCGGCTGTCGTGTCAGATCGAGTGCGATGCCGACATGACCGTGCGCGTCGTCAATCATCTGGCGGGCAGCGGCCGGCCGGATCCGGGCAAAACGCCCGAACCGACGATCCAGCCACCGCCCGTATGGGTGTAGAGGGCGGTCTTCAGACCGCCCTAATCGATCGAAAGCTTCCGCAGCAGGGTGAAATCCGACAGCATCTTGCCGGCGCCCAGCACCACTGACGACAACGGATCCTCGGCCACCGACACCGGCAGGCCGGTTTCGCGGCGCAGGCGATCGTCGAGGCGCTGCAGCAGCGCGCCGCCGCCGCTGAGCACGATGCCGCGGTCGTAGACGTCGGCCGACAGCTCCGGTGGAATGCGCTCGAGACCGTCGCGCACGGCCTGCACGATCATGCGGACCGTGTCGGCGAGCGCTTCACGAATCTGGCCGTCGTTGAGGATGACCGTGGTCGGCTTGCCCTCGAGCACGTGGCGCCCCTTGACCTCCATCTCCTTGTCTTCGGTCAGCGGCGCCGCGGAGCCGAGCTCCATCTTGATCCGCTCGGCGGTGCGCTCACCGATCAGGAGGTCGTGCTCCTTCTTGACGTAGTTGATGATCGCCTCGTCCATGGCGTTGCCAGCGATGCGGACCGAGCGGCTGTAGACGATGCCGGCGAGCGAGATCACCGCGATGTCGGTGGTGCCGCCGCCGATGTCCACGATCATGCTGCCCGAGGCCTCGGTGATCGGCAGGCCGGCGCCGATGGCGGCCGCCATGCCTTCCTCGATGAGGTGCACTTCGCTGGCCTTGGCGCGGTAGGCGCTTTCCTTCACCGCACGGCGCTCCACCTGTGTAATCTCCGACGGCACGCCGATGATGACGCGCGGCCGCACGAAGCTTTTCCGCTTGTGCGCCTTCTTGATGAAATAGCCGAGCATCTTCTCGGCCGCGTCGAAGTCGGCTATCACTCCGTCGCGCATCGGCCGGATGGCGGTGATGCTGCCGGGCGTCCGCCCGAGCATCTCCTTCGCCTCCATGCCCACGGCTTCAATCTGATCGTTGACGTTGTTGACGGCGACGATGGAGGGCTCGTTGAGCACGATGCCTTGCCCGCGGGCGAAGACACACGTGTTCGCGGTCCCCAGATCAATGGCCAAATCGTTGGAAAAGAATGACATCGCGCCGAGCAGCACGCCGACCTCCTAAGACTGCAAAGGGTTGCAAGTATACGGTGCCATCCCCTGAGCAAGTCTCGTTCCGGCGTAAATTCGGTGCATGGCGGGCAACCATCCCGGCGAACAGCACACCGCTGCACGAGTCTTCGCGGCACTCGTGGGGCGATCACCGAAAGTCTAGCGACAGACTCGTGATCGACTCACGCTTTCGTTATCGGCTGAGCGACGGGAAACCGGCACCGGTGCCGGTTTATCTAGCCGTCACTCTTCTTCGGGCGCATGTTCGACGGGAGGATGCGCTTTCGAAGTCTGATCGTCTTCGGCGTGATCTCGACGAGCTCGTCGTCGTTGATGAACTCGATGGCCTGCTCGAGACTGAGCTTTCGCGGCGGAATCAGGCGAATCGCTTCGTCGGCGCTCGACGCGCGCATGTTCGTCTGCTTCTTTTCCTTGGTGACGTTCACGTCCATGTCGGCGGTGCGGGCGTTCTCGCCGATGAGCATTCCCTCGTAAACCTGCGTGCCGGCTTCAATCAGGATCTCGCCCCGCTCTTGCAGGTTGAAGATCGCATAAGCGGTGGCCACGCCCGTGCGGTCCGCGACCAACGCGCCGGTCGGACGTGCCGGAATTCCGCCATGCCACGGCTCCCAGCCGGCAAACAGGTGGTTCATGATGCCGGTGCCCCTGGTTTCGGTGAGGAACTGCGAGCGGAACCCGATCAGCCCGCGCGCCGGAATCCGGAACTCGAGCCGCACGCGCCCGCTGCCGTGATTCACCATCTTGGTCGGTACGCCGCGCCGCGTGCCAGCCTGCGCGATGACGACGCCCTGAAACTCCTCCGGCACGTCGATGACCAGGTCCTCGACCGGCTCCATGCGGACGCCGTCGATCTCCTTGGTGACGATCTCCGGACGCGAGACCTGCAGCTCGAATCCTTCCCGGCGCATCATCTCGATGAGAATCGACAGCTGCAGTTCGCCGCGACCGACGACCTTCAACTGCTCCGGCGTGTCGGTGTCCTCGACTCGGATCGACACGTTCCCGAGCAGCTCCTTCTGCAGACGGTCACGCAGGTTCCGCGACGTCACGTACTGGCCGTCCCGGCCGGCGACCGGCGAGGTGTTGACGCCGAAGATCATCGATACCGTCGGCTCGTCCACCGCAATCGGCGGAATGACCAAGCGGTGCTCTTGGTCGGCAATCGTCTCGCCGATGGTGATGTCCTCGATGCCGGCCAGGCAGATCACGTCTCCGGCGGCCGCCTGCGCAATTTCGACCCGTTTCAGACCATCAAAGGCGAACAGCTTGGTGACCTTGGTGTTCTGGAAGGAGCCATCGAGCTTGATGACGGTCACAGGATCGTTCAGCTTGACGGTGCCGTTGAAGATGCGGCCGATGGCGATCCGGCCGAGATAGTCGCTGGCGTCCAGGTTGGCGACCAGCATCTGCAGCGGCGCCTCCGGATCGCCTTTCGGCGGGGGTACGTGCTCGACGATGGCATCGAAGAGCGGCCGCAGGTCGGTGCCGCGAACGCCGGCCTCGGACGAGGCCACGCCGTCTCGAGCGTTGGTGTAGAGCACCGGAAACTCGATCTGGTCCTCGGTGGCGTCGAGATCGATGAACAGGTCGTACACCTCGTTGAGGACCTCCTGCGGGCGCGCGTCGGGCCGGTCGATCTTGTTCAGCACGACGATCGGCGGCAGTCCGCGCTCGAGCGCCTTGCGCAGCACGAACCGCGTCTGCGGCAGCGGGCCCTCCGACGCGTCCACGAGCAGCATGATGCCATCGACCATCGACAGCGTCCGTTCCACTTCGCCGCCGAAGTCGGCGTGGCCCGGCGTGTCGACGATGTTGATCAGGACGTCGTGATAGTGCACGGCCGTGTTCTTGGCCATGATGGTGATGCCCCGCTCGCGCTCGAGGTCGATGTTGTCCATCACACGGTCTGCCACCTGCTGGTTGGCGCGATACACGCCGCCCTGCTGGAGCAGGGCATCCACGAGCGTCGTCTTGCCGTGATCGACGTGGGCGACGATGGCGAGGTTGCGCCGCAGCGGATTGGCAATCTGCGACGGCTTCCGGTGTAAAGACATCTTGTCAGTATACTGGCCTCAGCACCGATGCGCCGCGACGGCCGTCTTGCGCTCGTGTTGCTCGCCCTCTGGGCGGCCGGCCCTTCTCGCGCGGCGGGCCAGACGCGTGCCGCGCTCCCGGACACCGGCCTCGCGTTCGAACTGCGCGGCGAGCCGGCTCAGCCCGGCAGCGTCCTGGCCATTACCGTCAGGACGACACGCGATGTCGACGGCGTTTCTGCACGCGCCTTCGGTCAGACCGCGACGCTCATTCGAGACGGGTCCGCGCGAGTCTGGCGCGGGCTCATCGGCGTCGATCTGGCCGCCACCCAGTCGTCGTCGCTGGTGGTGACCGCGCATCTCCCAGGCGGGGGCAGCGTGCTCACCCCGTCGCCCCTCGCACTGGCGCCACGCCGGTTCCCCACGCGTAGGCTGACCGTCGCGAGCCGGTTCGTGGATCCCTCGGCGGAGGAACTCGACCGCATTCAGCGCGAAGCCGCCCGCCTTGAAACCATCTTCAGCACCGTCACCGTGCCCGACCGTCTCGAAATGTTCGTCGCGCCGCTGCCCGGCGTGCCGGGCAGCAACTTCGGGGCGCGCAGCGTCTTCAACGGCGAGGCGCGTGCGCCGCACGCGGGCGCGGATTTTCGCGGCGCCACCGGTACGCCGATCGCCGCGCCCGCCGCCGGCCGCGTCGTCCTGGCGGAGGAGCTGTTCTTCACCGGCCAGACCGTCGTCATCGATCACGGCCTGGGACTCTACTCGCTGCTCGCCCACCTCTCGCGCATCGACACGACGCCCGGACAGACCGTGGCGCGCGGCGATGTCGTGGGGCTGCTGGGCGCGACGGGCCGGGTGACAGGCCCCCATCTGCACTGGACAGTACGGCTCAATGGGGCGCGCGTGGATCCCTTGCGCCTCGTAGCGCTGCTCGCCCCGGCACAATCCGGCGCCGCCCCTGGCCGGGGCCCGCAGGCGCCGCCAAAGTGAGGCTCCCGTCCCCTACCCTGGTCGAGTAAGATCGCTCTTGGAGGTTCCGTTCGCGATGCCCCTCTTCGAGTACGCGTGCCAGGCCTGCGACCACAAGTTCGAGACGCTGGTTCGCGGTGGCGAACTTCCAGAATGCCCGTCGTGCCACGGCACGCACCTGGAAAAGAAGCAGTCGACCTTCGCGGGACGAATCAGCAGCGGGTCGCCGCTGTTGACGGAAATCCCGACCGGCGGCGGCTGCGGCCACTGCGGCGATCCGCGCGGCCCCGGCGCCTGCTCCATGAATTGACCGTCAGTCGCAGGCCGCGCCGGTCGGTTTGAGCGACGTCAGCGTGATCTTCGAGTCGGCGGGATCGTTGTAGACGAGCCCGCGCGCTTCCATCTTCTGTCCGACGTGCGATGCCGGGCTGAACGGCACGACACTGAGCAGCCCGAACGTCCGTGTGCCGAGCGGCCGTGACGCCGCGCTCTGAAGCGCCTGCGGCGAGGGTGAGTCCTCGCGGGTGGAGAGCGGCTCCGCCGTACGGGCCAGCCGCCAGCTGGTCCCGTCGCCCTTGACCAGGCATCCCACCGTCTGGACCAGCGAGAAGTTCTGCACCGCCGCCTGTTGCCCCTTCTTCAGGATCTGCGCGCTCGCCAGATCGTCGCCGCCAACCGCGAGCTCGCCCGCCGCCGCCGGAAAGCCATTGACCTGCAGGATGTAGGTCACGACGTCCAGCTTCGCCTTGTCGTCGAGCACCGTCCCGAAGTTCGGCGGCATCGTGTCGCGGATTTTGAGGAACAGCCGATCGACCGGCTCGCCGCCCCAGCTCTGGTAGAACCGCTCGCCGGTGAGCGCCGGGCCCGTGACGCCCGTGAGGTCGCTGCCGTGACAGCGGAGGCACGCGGAGGTGAAGGTCTCCTTGCCGCGCGCCGCCTGCGCCGCCGTGAAGATACCCTGCCAGATCCGCGGCTCGGTGGGCAGTGTCTGCACGGGCGGGGCCTGCGCGCTCAACAGCGCCACATAGGCGGCCGCGAGCACAACCGCTGCGGTGATCGTCATTCGCATCGACAGCCCCAGAGTATATGCTGCGACGATGATCCGCCCCGTCGCCCTGCTCACCGTGGCGCTCACGGCCGCCGCGTGCGGCTCGCCGGCGCCGGCACCCGCGCCACGGGCCGAAATCGCCGCGACACCCGCCCCATGGGCGGTTGCCGTCGCACCGGCCACTGTCGGGGCGGCGGCCGGCTCGATGGCGCCCCAGATCACCCGGCACGCCGGCGGGCTCATCGTCAGCTGGCTCGAGAACGGCGGCGGCGGCACGGCCACGCTGAAGTTCGCCGAACGGACCGCCGGCGCTTGGTCACGTCCGCTGACCGTAGCGTCGGGCCGCGACTGGTTCGTGAGCTGGGCCGACGTGCCGTCGGTGGCGCGGCTGGCCGACGGCATGCTGGTCGCGCAGTGGCTGAAGAACGTCGACGCGTCGATCGAGGCGTACGACCTGCGCCTCTCGACCTCGCACGACAACGGCCGCACATGGACGACTCCCTTCGCTCCCCACCATGACAAGACGCGCACGCAGCACGGCTTCGCGTCGCTGTTTGGCTGGCCGGACGCCGCGCAGCCCGGGTTCGGCGTGGTATGGCTCGACGGGCGCGACCAGGAGCTGAACACGAAAGATCCGCAGGGCGGGGCGATGGCGCTCTACTACGCGCGCTACGACCGCAGCGGCAGGCAGCTCGCCGAAGCCGCAGTGAACGAGCGCGTGTGCGAGTGCTGCTCGACCAGCGTCGCCGTCACGTCCAAAGGCCCGATTGCCGCCTTCCGCGATCGCAGCGACAAGGAAGTGCGCGACATTCACGTCTCGCGCTTCACCGGAGGGGCTTGGAGCGCACCCGTCGCGGTGCACGCCGACAACTGGACCATCGAATCGTGCCCGGTCAACGGGCCGGGGATAGCCGCCGACGGCACGACCGTCGCCGTGGCATGGTTCGCGGTGACGGGAGAAGAAGGGCACGCCTACGCCGCCTTCTCGCGCGACGCCGGCCGGAGCTTCGGCGAGCCGATCCGCCTCGACGACGCCACCTCGGTCGGCCACGTGGGGATCGACATGTTGCCGGGCGGCGCCGCGGCGGCCAGCTGGGTGGAGTTCACGGGCGGGCGCGCGCGGCTGCGCATACGGCGTGTCGACGCCTCGGGCGCGCGATCAGCGGCGGTGGAAATCGCCGGGGCCGGCGCCGGGCACGTGGGCGGCCACCCGCGCGTGGCACGGAACGGCAACGAGCTGGTCGTCGCATGGACCGAGAGCCAGGCCGAAGGGGACGAGGGCCCGGGCCAGCAGGTTCACGTCGCCACAGTGCCCATTCCGGACCGCTAGACTCCCCGCTTCGCGGCTGACGGGCGGCAACAGGGTTTCTGTCGGCCTCCGGTTCGACGCCGCGGAAAAACTCCTCGCGCGCCGCCCCCGGGAAGGCGGCGCCTCGTCGTTTTTCATCTTCCGCTGGCGCTCGCGGCGCTCACAGTCGGCCACAGAAACCCTGTTGCCGCCCGTCAGCCGCATGAACCGCCCGACCGCTCTGGGCCGGCATCTATCAAGGCTAATAGTCCGCGGCCTCAGGCGTCACGACCGCTGCAAGCCGATTGGCGCTGGCCGGGATTCGCTCCTTCAACTTCTGCCCGTGGAAGCGCACCTCGAATCCGGCCGGGGTGACCTTGAACTCCGTTTCGTGGAAGATTCCTGCTAGGTCTTGATAGAGCAGCCGGTAACGACCATCGATCAGCAGCCGGTTGCCGGACTCGAGTGCCATCTCGACGCGGCCCAGGCGGGTTGCCTCCGTCTTACCGGACCCAAGCGGTTCCACGACACTGCTACGTCCGGTGGGCAGTTTGTCGTTGAACACCGCATCGTCCTCGTAGAGGAAGACTCCGAACCCCGGTCCCTTTCCATAGTTCTTTAGCAGCAAACGCGTGTCGACCGACTGTCGTGTGCCACTGTCGACAAGCGGAACCACGCGGATCAAGGGACGAAACGATGCGCGGAAAGACTTGACGTTTGTGCGCCACGCAACAACTGCCGTCACGAGCGCGGCAAACGCCGCGACGCCCGAGACGATCGGTGCGTAATACACGAACTTCCACAGTTCCAAGCGCCCGGATTATACGGTCGAAGATCCTTCGTCCACAGCGCGAGGCTCGCCGGCGGCCAGAGGGGCTCTGTCGGGCCGACTGTCAGCGCCGCGAGCGCCAGCGATAGATGAAAAACGACGAGGCGCCGCCTTCCCCGGAGGCGGCGCGCGAGGAGTTTTTCCGCGGCGTCGAACCGGAGGCCTGACGGAGCCCCTCTGGCCGCCGGTGAGCATCCATTGCGGGAGGCGAGGCCTGAGCGCCTTCGTACAAACGAAAAAGCGGCTGCGCCTTTCGACGCAGCCGCTTCGCATACTGCCGAACGAGACCAGCCGGCCGGCTTACTCGACGACCTCGCCGGGCTTCTTGCCCCAGCCGAAGCCGTCCTTCGGGCGGTGCAGGGTGACCATGCGCACGCGGTGGTCGGCGGGGTTGCGCCCCGGGGAGCCGCTGATGATCACGTGGTCGCCGGGCTTCAGGGTTTCTCGGGTAACGCCCTGGCCGCCGAGCTGGCCTGCGCCGCCCCATTCCACGGCATAGCGCACCATCGTGCCGTCCTTCTCCTTGACCATCACGTGCACGAAGGAGTGCGGATTGCGGAACAGGAACTGCACCAGCTCCCCTTCGATGGTGACGGTCTGGTCTTCCAGGTACGTCGCCGCGAAAGAGTGATGGGCATACGCGCGGCTGCCGACGAGAGCCGCCGTCGCGACGATCAGAACAACCAGAAGACGCCTCATAGTGGTTCCTCCTGACAGAACCTCAACCTGACCTGAAAATGGTAGCCGAACTTTCGCAGTTCCGGTCCTGAAGATCCCCTGAATTCTTTGTCAGAAACCGTCCGGCAGCGGCGGGATCATAACCCAAGCGGGGCAAATTTCGCCTATTCGCGCCTCCGGGCCTCGGCAATGTAGGCATCGACCTGTTCCTCCAGCAGGTCCAGCGGCAGCCGGCCGTTCTGTAGAACCGCCTGGTGAAACGCCTTGATGTCGAAACGGTTGCCCAGCGCCTGCTGAGCGCGATCGCGAAGCTCGAGAATCTTCAGCTGACCCAGCTTGTAGGCCAGCGCCTGGCCGGGCCGGGCGATATACCGATCCACCTCCGCGAGCGACTGGCTCGGGACGTGCGACGAGAAATACTCGCGCCCGCGTTCCCGCGTCCATCCCATCGAGTGGATTCCGGTGTCGACCACCAGCCGGACCGCGCGGAAGTACTCGCTGGCCAGCCGTCCGAACTGCGTGGCGGGCTCGCGATAGACGCCGAGTTCCGGGCCCAGACTCTCGGCGTACAACGCCCACCCCTCGGCAAACGCCGCCGCATTGAACGCACGCTGGAACGGGGGCACCCCCGGCATCTCGCGCGCCAGCGCCGACTGCAGGTGATGTCCGGGTACGGACTCGTGCAGCACCAGCGCCTCGATCGTGTATTTCGTCTGCTCGCGCGGCCGGTAGGTGTTCATGTTGAACCACGCCTGCCGCGAACCGTCGGCGGTGCCGACGCTGTAGTTGGAGGCCGCGGACGCCTCGCGGTCCGCGGGAATCGGCCGCACGCCCACTTTCATCCGCGGCAGCGTCGAGAACAGCAGCGGCAGGCGGGGCTGCACGCTCGCCAGGACGTCCTCGGCGTAGGCGATCATCTCGTCCTGGCTCTCGAAGTGCATGCCCGGCCGGTTCGCCAGCTCGCGCTCGAACGCCTGCACCGTGCCCGTGAACCCGTAGTCACGCGCAATCGCCTGCATCTCGCTTTCGATGCGCGCTACCTCCTTCAGACCGAGCTGATGGATCTGCTCGGGCGTCATCGCCGTGGTGGTGTAGTGCTTGATCAAGCGCGCGTACGCCTCGCGCCCGTTGGGCACTGATCCCAGCCCGGCCTCTGCACGCGCGCGCGGCCGATACGAGGTGCGCAGGTAGGTCTCGAGCCGGGTCCAGGCCGGCTGGAAGCCGCGGGTGTAGGCGTCGATCGCGTTGGCGCGCAGGCGGCGCTGGGCCGACGCGGGGACGCTATCCGGAAAGTGGTCGAAGGCCGCGAGCAACGGCGACTCGAGCGGCGGCACCCCGCGCTGCGCGGCCAGCTGGTCGAGCATCAGATCGACCACCACGGCGGGCTGCGTCAACCCCGCGTCCACGTGCTCCTGAATCTGACCGATCGCCTGCTCGACATAGGCGGGCAGCGCCAACAGGCGCGCGACGATGTTCTCGTAGTCGAGCGGCGTGTCCGCCGGCATCTGATCGATGACGTTGAACACGCGGTTGTGCAGGCCGTCGGCCTGCGAGACCAGCTCGATGGCCGGGAGATACGGTTCGGACTCGATCTGATCGCGGATGTCGGCCTCGAGCAGGTACGCGCTCAGCCGCATCGCGGGCGTCAGCGTACCGGGCGAGAACCACATCGCCCGCTGCAGGTCTTCCCGCAGGTCGTATTGGTCCTTGTCGCGCGCTGCCTTCGACCGGTCCGTCCAGCGGGCGTTGTGCTCGCGCCGCCCGGCCTGTGTGGCCAGCTCGGGGCGGTGCGCGATCTTCCACTCCCAGTACTCGTCGAAAATCTGCAGCAGCGACTGCGACGACGGCCCCGAAAAGCGTTCAGGCCCCTGTGCGCGGCCGCTGATGGCAGCGATGACGACGCAGATGCCGACGAGAACGGCCCTTACTCTGCCTGCTCTGCCCACTCCGCCTACTCTGCCACACCCGCTTGCCGTCTGCTATTCCATCGGCAAGCGGTACGCGATCAGCTCTCCTGGGAATCCCGGGCCGCTGATGGCCACGACGATGTACTGTCGGCCGCCGAGCATGTAG
>Ga0070670_100001251_pt1 | contig 20209 bp, 25 predicted proteins | sample KBSS63metaG_FD_64665 | JGI IMG/M metagenome (GOLD analysis project Ga0070670, IMG submission 64665) | Switchgrass rhizosphere microbial communities from Kellogg Biological Station, Michigan, USA - KBS S6-3 metaG | ecosystem: Host-associated > Plants > Roots > Rhizosphere > Soil ... | reverse complement strand
AAGAGACGCTTGATGGCATCGAAAGTAGCATCAAGGGCTTTCGCGAATTCGCTCGCTGCGTCCGCGACGAATTGCGCGAAAGCTATCGCGCACGCAATTAGAAATTTGATCATGTTTGTTCTCCCCATCCGTTTCATCAACAATGGGTTTCGGCGATGCCAGCGACAAACTAATGCTGGTCGACCAATCGTGCCACGGCCGCAAGCTTGGTCCGGCAGTCTTCACCGGCCTCTGCAAGCCGGATCATGAACTTTCCGATATCCTTTTGGGTCACCCACACGGTACCGGCTACCGGCTCTTTGGAGCATGTCAACAATGACTTCGGGACTTCGATCTGACGCTCAACGACCTGGGTGATGATAGCGGGCTTGGTCGTCTGGCATCCAGCAAGGATCGCCAGGATGACAAAGGCGGCGCCGACCAGCAAGATGCCGTATGGAAAAGGCCTTTTGATATCGCTCATTTGTGGGCGCCTCCGAAACGGCTGGCCCGCAGGCTTTCCAGGACACCGGCAACGGTACCGTCGGCAGTGACCGGAGCTGCGTCGATATCTCTTTCAGACTGCCGAGCGAGCGCTTGCGATGCCGTCAGTTCCACGTTGGTGTCTTCCAGTTCGGCGACGGTGCGCTTACGGTCGGCGTCAGCTTTGAGAGCCTGGGCAGCGTTGCCATTAGCCAAAGCCACGGCACTGCTCAGATCGCGCTGGGATACGGCTAGGTCAGCCTGAGATTTCGCGAGAGCGGATACGACATGCTCGTAATGGACATAGGCGCCCAAGATGACGGCGACGGCGACGGCAGCGGCGGCCAGACCCAGCTTGATGTACGTGAGATATGGATCGAGGAAACTAAACATCGCGTCTCTCCACGCGAATAGCCCAGCGTGATGTGCAAAGACCGACAAGGTTCTTCGTTACCAGAAAAAGGATCGCAAAAGATGAGCTGTAGGTGCCAATCAGTGCAGCAATAAACAGGTCCCCTGCGGTGACGTGTGCTGGTGCTAAGTAAATTTCCTTGATCATTGAGTTGGCCCCTTCCGGCGTAGATCGAGCAGACCGCTGGCGACCCAGGTTTTCAAATCTTTGTGGCCGATCCCCATGTACAAGCCGATCAAGGCGACGTCGGTGGACCCGACAACGGCCAAGGCATCAGCGTCAACATGAAAGAACGCCAATGCATTGATCGCCGCGAGCGACCAGACGACGATCAGCTTGGTGTAGGTACGGTTTTTGGTGGGAGGGAGTGATGGTTTTCGGGTCATGCGGCCTCCATCAATTCCATCAATTCTGCCTGCTGCGCCGGGCGACCTACAAAAACAACGACGGGATATGACGCAAGGACTTCAAGGATGCTGCATAGACGCGAGAAACCGAGCAGTTCTCCGTCTCTCATAGCTCTGAGATATCCTAGCCGAAAACCGGGATATCTCTTCTGAATTTGGCGAGACGTCAGGCCTGACTCGTCGATGGTCCGCAGGATTTCTGCAGTCATATATCTGCGGACGAGAAGCGACGATTCCGGTTGATATTTCTTCGGCGACGTCGATTGATTTTTTATCGTGTTCGGAAGCCAGGCACCCATCACTTGCCTCCAAATTTCTTGAAGGCAACGGCCAACTTCTTGTCGTAGGCGTTCTGGGCGTATCCCGGGCCGTTGTAGAGCTTAGCGAACGTCGCCCAATCCAGCTTTTGCAGCGCCTTCTGCATCGAGGCATTCGATTTGACGAAGTGGCAAAAGGCCAGCAGCTGATCGTCTTCGGAAATCAACTGGTCGTAGACGTAAGACTGGACCGAGGGGAAGCCGCAGGCGGCGAAGTTGTTGCCGAGGATTTGGTAGGCGCCCCAAGATGCAGCTCTTAGAGCCGCTGTCTCGTTGAGCTTGATTGCCGCTGCAAGCCGAACGTATTGGTGTTCGCCTCCGCCTCCGTAGAGGGCCTTGTTCCAGACCTTCGATGAGATGTTCGGGTTCGATGCGTCATACTTATGACCGGTAAAGGCGCTAAACTTGTGGGCTTCGAACAGGATTTTAGGCCGACCGGACGGCAGATAGCCAGAGCCGAGAGCTTCGACAGACGAGACCGCATGGATCGAGGCCTCTGAGACTTTGAGGATGTCGGCAGCGGTCTTGAAGGCGCTGCTCGTCATCGGGATGTGGGTGCCGATGAAATCTTTTGGTAACGCAGAAGCTGTAATCGATACAAGTTCACACGCGGCGCTGTCTCCTTGTAGGCAGTCCGCAACACTCTGGCGCCAGTCCGGCTGATCATCAGTCGTATCGGCATTGAAAAAATCTAATATCGCCATGGAACCTCTGTGACGTAATAACGTTACATAAGGTTGGACCGGTCGGCGGAAACGACAAAGCAAAATCTTGCAGAATTTTATCGAAGAGAAGTTGCTGGCAGAATTTTGGACCGCTCTCCGGGAAACCGGACAGGGCACACTCTACGATCCGCGCTATCCGTTCGAGGCGAAGGTCCGCCGGAAGGGTAATCTGTGGCGCGTCGCGATCAACGAAAAGCCTCGCCGACACTGGTTTATGTCGGCGAGGATCGTGCGCGAAGATGTTTTCAGTAGCGAGCACGTCAAGGCATACGACCTCGCGAAGGAGTGGCTAAATTATCTGATCGATAACAACCGGGACTAAGCTGCCATCTGAATCGAAACAACGTCGCCGGTCGCTTGGAACCGGCCGTCGGCAGCCATGAAGACAATTCCTCGCTTCCCGTTAGGATACAGCATGATGTAAGCATGGGCCCATCGTGTCGGTCCAGGATTGTAGGCTTGAAGGAGCATAGCTGCGACCCCCGCTCCATAGGCCCCATCTATGATGAATGGGGAGTGCGTGTGGCCAGTTGACGTCCGGCGACCGAATCTCCGGTATTGTGCCGGGCTTCCCCTAGAACCGTTCATTCCGATATCGCCGTGCAGGCCATGCTCGATATCAAGGATCAGGAAGCTTTCCCCGGCTGCGACGAAATCGATATGGTCATCGAGACCAGCTAGGCGAAAAGCCTCGTGTACGGTGTTGAACCCAGCTTCTCTTCTGCGAATTGCGTCGTGCCAGACCGAGTTGAGACGATGCCAGTAGTAGGCATTTTCAGGATCGAACATCCCGTCAGGGTTCTTTAGCCACTTTGTCAGTGCGGAATCGTGGTTGGACTGGACGATGGTTGTCCGACAGCCATCGCGGGTGATCGCGTTTACAAAAGCTGCAGCTTCTTGGACTTCGCTTTCGACGTTAGAATTCGTCGTAGCGTGGATACGCGCCATATTGTGGGGATCGTGAATGTCATGATGATTTCTGCGACGGAAGTCCAAAGTGTCGTGAACGATCTGGCGTTTCGGACGGAGGTAGCCAGCCAGGCAATCATCTGTGACGATCTCGTTCGTCTGCGTGCAGATACCCCAGGTCGCGAAAGCAATAGCCGGATCAAGTTGTTCGACGTGAGGCTCAACGACTAAAGCTTCAATCTGATTACCTACTGTGATCGTTTCACCGTCAACGAAACGGTCGAAATGCTGGAAGGCGCCGGTCTCGTCTGGCAGTAGATGATGAGGGAACATCGTTCCGTCGGCGTCGATTTCGATGAGTAGCGCACCGTACGTGTGATGAAACATAGCCTTTCTGCCAGCAGCGCGAGGCGTGTACGAAGGTAGGGTGCAGCAGCCAGTTGAGATAGCAAATTTCGGTTCTTCGCCCTGCATTCTCCCGATGCTTTCGAGCGCAACTCGTGTCGACGGGATAATAACGTGGCCGCCCCGATTAGCAGTTTGCCAACCTGCCAAAGGATTGGCTGTTGTTGGGAGAACATTCGCGTCGCATATGATCAGAACATCATCAGTGAGCTGAATTCGTTCGACTTGTAGATATTGAGAAACGTCTTTGTCATATGTCGCGGTATCAATTGCGTGATCTTCAAATAGACCTTTTTGATAAGTCAGTCCGCAAGTAATGAAGCTTGCATTCATAACCCTGGCGTACGTCTGGAGGCTGGTCCAGAAAGCTTCGAACTTAGGAGTGTCGTCCTGAGCGGCGGTGATGATGAAGCGATGAACTTTGCCGGGCTCCAGGTTCGCATGCGTAACTGGAATCTTCGTGAGACGAACTGGCTTCGGCTTCTCGGCTTTTTCAGCTTTAGGTGTCTTTGGCGTCTTTTCGGTTGATTTAGGTTCGATTTCGACCAGGAAAGGGGTTTCTTGCATCAAGTCTGGATTTTCGGCCAGCAACTTTCTTGCGGCTAAAAGCTGGTGATCAGTGAAGCCGAGTAGGCTTTTGATCTTCCTTGACGGGACGCCCTCAGTCAGCGCTTTGGCGACCTGAGTTGCGTCTGAAATTGTGTTGTAGGTGTGCGGTCTACCGACTTTTTTCATCTTCTTATTTCCCCGTTAGTATCTGCCGTCTTGATGACGATCTACTAATAGAGATACCGGTAAGTCTGTCGGCCGCAACAGCAATCTTTTGTAATAACAATGACTTGTCGCAAAGTCAGTTGACAGCACACCGGCCAACATAGATTTACAGACCGAATTTATTTTTAAGTATTGGCCAGCCGACCACCCAAAACAGACCTGCTCCTGCCGAGAAAACTGCCATTCCGCCGTAGACGACCCATTGGACTGACGACCATTTGTCTTTCAAGGTTTCAGTGGAAGTCTCGACTCCTTTGACGCGAACTTCAAGTGATGTGTACTTCGCTTCGAGGTTAGCTTGACCCGCGATGAAGCCGTCGATCTTTCCGCCGATGGTCGCGACCTTGTCGCTGATTTCCATCATCGTTCGCATGATAAAGTTTTCGTCGAGAGCCATGTCAGCTTATTCCAAATGTAATATTGTTACATTTTAACAGAGACTAAAAGGCTGCAAGATTCGAGAGCATGAGCTGGGAAAAATTCCAATCAACCGGCGGTGATTAATGATTATCAGACTGACAAAAGGTTGTTCTCAAAATGACGGAGCGGTCAAATTGCTGTTTACAATTGATATGATGTCAATAAGAGTAACATGCAGAACCGTGAAGGGGACCGGTGTTCGAGACCGATCCCCCCAGGCAGCTAACCGCTTTACGGTTTTGGCTCTGATACACCGCTTCGCTGGTTCGCCAGCGAGGCGGCTTCTCGGATTTCATTCACTGAATGGCAGAGATAGTAGATTGCCACGGTCATGAATGCAGCTGCCAGCCAGACCTTGAGAATGATGGTCATGATGACCTCCTTCTGTTCGTCTCACTGGACACGACTATAAGCGCAGGATCGGGGTTTAGCGTCTAGAGATGAAATCGACTCATCCCGTGGTATTTTGTATCAAAAAATTAAACCTCAATCTTATCAAGACTTTACAGGGTAGTTATCCACAGGCAGCCTGTGGGTAATCCTGGGGTTTTTGGCCGCAAAAGCTTGCCGGTAGCCAAGTAAAAACGCAAACCTTCAACTATCTGCAAAAGATTCGCGATCAACTCTCCGGCGGGGTCCAGTCGATAGTCGTTTTCACGACGCAGTAACTGACATCGCCGGTTCCGCCGCCGATCACCAGTTCCTGGGTTTCGTCATGCCTCGCTGTGTTCACCAGCGTCGGCTGATAGCGCGGACGAGTCAGCAGCTGCTTCCGCATCTCGGACTGAATCAGGGCTCGAAAAGCCGTCACATCATTTGCCATTCTAGCTCTCCGGTGTCAGATCGATGCCTTTGCGGACAAGGATGTTGGTTGTGGTCGCCGACATACGGCGAGTGATCAGCGTCTCTTCACGGAGCGATGGGAAAGCAATCCGGACCCGGGTCTGGAATTGCGCGATAACCGCCATCGGGCTTTGACCGCCAATGACCGCAGCTTCAGCGATAGCTCTCTGTGCGGGCTCCTCATTCTCGATGATGACGAACGTGGGCGACATACCCTGAAGGGCATAGGCATCGACCGGCGCGTTGATAGCGTCCGCTGTCCAGTCGTAGACGATATCGCCGGTCTGCTGCTGATCGTCGGTCTTGTCGGCGGGTGCAACGCCGGTCCCGACAGAGACGCCGACCGTGATCGTCACGGTGCGCTTGCGGCCGTTAGCCTGAACTGCGATGACCTTGCCGATTGCCTGTCCACCGGGCCAACGGCGGTTCTCGATCAGGCATTCGTCAGCGCACGTGATGAAACGACCGGTGAGCCAGTCGACATCAAACGAGATTTCGGCGGCGCGGGCCCGGCGCTGAACGACACGTTCAAGGCGGCGCAGGCCATGGCGGACAGACCGGATGCCACGGCGTGTGTCCCAGTAGTTTGGGGCGCGGCCATCAACCGCAATGTTCTTGGTGATCTGCTGCCATAGCTGTTCGGCGACGCTGCCGTCATTATTGAACAAGTTCATACTGAACTGAGGCTGAGCATCGTGCTCAATCAGGCAGACCCAAGCCCGACCGGCTGCTTGGACTTCGTCACCGACGTTGTAATGCGTGACTTCCAGCGTCTGGGGGTCTTCGTAAATCCACTGCTTGGTCGTGACGTCGATAGTCAGGTTTCCAAGCGTGAGCTGATCGACAGTCTCCGTCTTGTCTTCATCCAGGATTTGCTGGACACCGGCATGCATGTAGAGATCGAGGTATTCCTCACGTGGCTGGCTGTAGGAGAAACCAGCTCGCAGGCCCATGGTGATTCGCTTGGGCTGCAGGGTGACTTGGAAAGCGGTCGCGTCCGACACCGACGACACCGGGTGACCGTAGGTTATCGGAAACATGTTCGTGATGGCTTCGATCCGGGCTTGGGCGATAGTCCAGCCGTTCGCATTGCCGATGGCGTCACCGGGCTTGGGGAAGTTGTCAAGCAGGCTCTGCCAAGAATACGAGGTCACGTCTTGAGCCGAGAGGAATTCTGACGTCTGCTGCCCGGCGGTCGCCTGGGTCCACTGCGCAGTCAAACGCAGGCGGCTGATCGCCTTTGGCGGGTTGCTGATCCTGATCTTGTCGCTGCCGTGGAAACCTGCTGTGCGTCCGGCAATCAGGTGCTGAACTGCACCAGTAATGAGGTTTACCCGCTCCGGGATCAAGGTGACACGGTTCCAGCGCCAGACATCGAGCGATCCCATCAGCGCCGTGCCAGGGTCATCAGAAGCGTTTTCGCCGTAGAAAAGCGGGTCATATGCTTCGTATTTTTCACGTGCCTCAGGCGTGTCATCGGGATCGTATGCCGAGTCCTCACCGACACGCAGGTCGTCGGCCGCATCCTGAAGCACGTCATCTTCTGAAGGCGGCAGACACCGGAAATTGATATCGCATTCGTCACCAGCAAGTTCGGACGGCAGCAAGTCCATGCGGCCACGCATCAGCTCGACCGGCTGCGTGGCATCGCCGTACATCTCAGACAGAACGGCATAGCGGGAGGGCTGCGAGGCCAACCAGGCGGCACCGGGGTTGTGGACCGTCAACTTAAAATACGGGACGATAGCAGCATCGCCGTTCTCGCTTTCGCCGAACGTGACGTCTTCAGAAAAGAAAGCGGCGTTTGACTTATGGGCGACCGGGTTGAATGGATCGTTATATGCGTTCAAGAAAGCAATGTAGAACATCAGTCGTCGCTTCCTTGCTCTTCGAGGCCAAGTGACCAGGTAACCTTCTTGGTCGACGCGGACTCAGTGGGTTTCGGAGCTTCGGTGACCATAACCTGCAACACAGGGCGATAAGAGATTCGGACCGGGGTTACGGCAGGCGTAGCAAGCGTGAGGACACGGCCGTCGATGCTGAAAGGAATGTTGTCCCAGCCCAGATTTTTCACGCGAATGGAGCCAGGGTATGGGTCTCGGATCAGCGTTCTGACGATGCCACCGGTCGCGATGAAGTCTTCGAAGTCCATCTCGATGACGATTTCGAACTCGGTTCCTGGCATCAGTCTCGTGAAGGGCGGTGCTTTCAGCTCGCCTTCACCAGACGTCAAGGTGACCTTGTATAGCTGAAATGCCGGGTCCGCGAAGCTGCGAGCGCGACCGTTCCAAGAGCGCTTGATGATCGTGGCTTCTTCAATCAGATCGAGCGACGCGGTCATGTCGATGCCCGTCTGCCAACCGAGCGGCATAGCAGCGCAAACGATGTTCGAAGGAGAGCGGTCTGGTGACATAAGTGGTCTCCTTCTTAATTGTTGTTGAGAGCTTGATAGATCGCAGCGCCTGCGGCATCAACGGTGCCACGGCCGTCTGGCATGCCTGGGGCTTTGAGGTTCACGTTGATCGTTTGACCCCCGCTCATTCCCAGGTCTTCTGGAAGAATTCGACCACGGCCGACAAGGTCCGGACGATCATAGATGCCGGAGTCTTCCAGGGCTTGCGCAGTCCAGGTGTGCTCGTTGGTGAATTTAAGCTTGTCCGTGTAGAAGGTGCTGTTGCTTGCACCGTCGTTTACCTTGGCGGCATATGCAGCATCGTTTTTGTAGCGGAAGTCCTCACGGGCCTGCAGCTGTGGTTCAGCCTGGGCACGGATCAGCGCAGACTGAGCTGCGAGCACTTTGTCCGTCGACTGATCGGCGTAATCGTAGAGCTTCTTGCCGAGATAAAGGGCTCCGCCGATCACCGCTACTGCAGTGCCAATGCCGGTAGCCAAGCCGAGCGTGCTTGCTGCCACTGCACCGAAGCGGCCTGCCAATCCCGCCGCCGCTTGACCGAGCGCCGACAGACCTTCCATCACCGTTCCGCGTGCGACTGCTTGACCGACTGTGGTTGCGGCAACGCCGGTTGCTACACTACCGGCAGCGCTAGCGGCACCACCAGCAGCGGCTGTGGTGAAGACGGATGCCAGACGACCGGCGGCCGGTGCAGCCGCAGCAGCGACCGTAGGAGCGAGGCTACCGGCAGCAACTGCAGCGCCGACTGGCAATGCGGCAACGCGAGCGCCCATGGCAAAGACGTTTCTAAGCGCCGTGAATGCAAGACCGGCAGCGCCGCCCAGGCCGGTGACAGCAAGTGCGATACGTCCGAACGCTGCAACAAGCAGGATGCTGCCCGGGTTGATGTCGGTCATCCAGGAAATCACCCATTCGGCAGCATGGCGCAGGGCGATCAAGGCGTCGAAGACTATCTTAAGGGCTTCCTTCGCTTCTGCTGCGAACTCGGTGATCGAGGCTTTCCACTGGTTCATGAAGCCGAAGGTCTTGGCCTGACCGCCGGTAATGACAGTCCACAGGTCAACCGCAAAAGCGCGAGCGGTTTTAAGCCAGTCGGCTAGCGCTGCTACCCAAGCCCAGTCCGGAGCCTTGCCCTCATACAGCTGCTTGAAGTTGTCTTTCAACCCAACGACCAGACCCGCCAGGTATTTCACCCAGTCTGCGGCCGTGTTAAGCCAAGTGTAGTCTGTGGCCTTGCCGCCCCATACTACAGACCAGGCATCACCGATAAACGAAATGACTTCGAGGATCGCGTCACGAGTTTTATTCAGCCACTCCCAGTTACTGTCAGCACCGGAGAAGATCAGCCCGAACTGAATCCTAGCCTTGTCCATCAGGTCGATAACGTAGAAAATTGCAGGCGCAATGGAGTTGATCCAGCCTGTTGCAAAATCACCGCGCTTTCCTCCGAACATGCTCAAGATGTCTTGGATCAGATTGCGGGTGCTGACGAAAGCTTCCTTAAGATACTTAACGATTGCATCACGGTTGTTAACGATCCAGTTGGTCAGTTCCGCCTGGGACTGCATCATCAACGGCAGGATTTCACGGGATAGCGAAAGCTTCAGGCCTTCGAAGGCCAGCTTCAAGGTGTTAAGGTTCGATGTGTATTTCTCAGCGTTCGCCGTGTCCTGATCAGTGACCTGAGCGCCCAGGCGCTGAACCTGCTCGCGATATCGCTCGATGCCTGCGCTGCCCTGATCGAGGATCGTAACCATCTTCGCACCGGCATCATCGCCGAAAAGCTGAACGGCAATGTGGGTTTTCTCGATGGGGTCTTGGATTTGCTGAAAGGCGTCTGACAAAGCATAGAGACCTTTGATGCCTCCTTGCATCGCGTCTTCGACGTTCAGGCCATATTTCTCAAGGGCGAACAATGCCTGACCCTGAGGTCCATAGGACTGCTCAAGGTTGTGTTGAGCTTGTTGAAGCTTCTTGTATTCTTCAACCAGATCGAGGCGACGATTACCGGCGGTGTCATCACCGGCCGTCGCTTTCAAAAGAGCAATGATTGTTCGTTGACGGTCAGCAATACCTGAAAAACTGCCAGATGCGGCGGCCGTGTCAGCGTCCATCGCTTCTTTGACGGCGTCGGCAGTGTTGCCTCGCGCCGCTGATTTAATCTTCTCCCAGTCCTTCGTCTTCGCGAAAGACAAGTTTGCGGCGTCAATCTGATTTTTGACGTCCTTAAAGTTGTTGGCGATGTCGGACAGTGTCCCGAGGACTTCATCACTGTCGATGCCTTGCCCCTGAAACGCAGTCTGAAGGACCTTGACATCCTGGGCGCTCATACCGAGACGACGTGCGTTACGGTCAAGCTCCGTCGTCTGCTCAGCCATCGACTTAGTCAGCTCGGTGACAGCGGCAGCAATTGCTCTGATCTTCAGTTGTGCAAGGATCGCAGCACCGGCTATGCCCTTAAAAGCAAACTCAGCGCCCTTTTTCAATTTATCGAAAGATAAATCTGCTACTTTCTTAAGTGGCTCAAAAGCTTTCATAAGAGCTTTACCGATATCGGCGAAGATAGACTTGACGGACTCGGCGAACTTCTGCAACTGAGTGCGCGACTGTGCGATACCGCTGACGGTAAAGTTGGTCCCGATATTTCTGGTTACGCCTGCTGCTGTTGCTGCCATTTACAATCTCACAATAATACTTTCTGGGCGTCTGGTTCTCCCATGACCGTCGATCCGGCTGCGGCCGTCGCTCTGAAGGTGTCAAAGCGATACCGGGACCTGATGTCTTCCTGTGCTTCGAGCCGCAGCCACAGCTCCATTGGGCTGAACTGAAAGCTGTCGATGCCGGTCAGCTCACGGAGCATCAGGTACTGACGGAAGAGCCTCGCGACCCTGCCGTCTGATGGGATCACGCGGCCGAGTTTGAAGTCTTCTTCGCTAGGCGGTTTGCGGCTTTCGGCAACTTTTTCTTGGGTGTCATTCGGATTCCAAGTTTTTCGAACAACGAAATCTTCTCGATAAAAAAATCGGTTGGGCTGCGACCTCCGAGCGTGATCTCGATAGCTTTGATGAGGGCGGCGGCAAGGACGCTGTCGTGAACTTGAGTCAGCAGCATCTTTTCGAACTTTAAGTCGCCCGGACGGTTCGAGCAGCAGGCGACAAAGGCAACTGTCGCGTCGACACCGATATCCATCGCTACGTCCGTGATGGTACGGATGTTGACCCGGGACTGGGCTTTCTCAGCGGATGTCTCATCAGCAAAGAACATCTCGGCGGTGTCGGATATCAGGGCGCGGAACTTCGGGAAACGACAGATCAGCTGGAAAATTTCCAGACCGGTGGCGCCACGAAGCTGCATCGAGCGACCCTCGATGTCGATGGAATGGAATTGGTGAGTGAACGCGCCGAAGAAATCTTCCGGTGCAAGGAATGTCCGGTTGTCGGTCTGGGTCAGGTTGGCGATTGGCATATGTAGTTCTCCCTAGAATGCATGATGAATGGTGACGGCCCCTGAAGGAGCCGTCATTGATGGGTGGATTAGTCGAGGGACTGGACCGGACGGCTGAAACCGTAGCCAGCGCCGCCAGTGTTGTAGACCTTAGCCGTCAGCGTGCCGGTGTTCAGGTTGTCGACGCCCTTCAGGGTCACGGCGCCATCACCGCGAAGCTCGACATCCAAGAAGATGTAATCTTCGGCCACGCCTGGCAGCGCTCCGTTGGCGCCGACAGAACCGAGAACACGGAGTTCGCCACGCTTGCCGGAAGTCGTAAGCATAGTGCGTTCGATGATGCCGTCTGCTTCTGTGACGGCGGGCAGCGAATAGGTAATATCGGCGTCAGCTGCCGCACCCGTCGGCTTCGCAATGAATTCCAGCACGTTGCGTTCGGACTGAAAGATGTAGTGGTTCGAGCCGAAGCCGGTCGCGTCTTCGTGATAGACGTGTGGGCTACCGCTCGCGGTGTCTTCGACGCTGATGATGGTGGCGAACATACCAGGGATGTCGATGACATCACCAACCTCAACGTCTTCGACGGTAAGCACTGCGCTCGCGACAGCGGTCTGGGTGCGATACTTGGTGGTGGCCAGCATCAACGCTTCTTCCAGCGTTTCGGTGCGCATCTGGATGTCAGCAATGTTGAGGACGGCATCAGACTGAGTGACCCAGGAACCAATCAACTGAGACTGTCCAGTCTCGTCAGAGCGCGACGTGACTTCCGTCAGTGTCGGTGTGAACGTGACGGCGCCAACTGGGCCAATCTTGTTCCACTTCTTCTTTCCGTGTTCCTTGAAGATGAGCTGACCGCCCTGCATACGCTGGCCGGTAGTCAATACTTTAATCGGCGATGTTGCCATTTTGTTCTCCTAAATAGTTATGGATTGAGGTTCGATGTCGGATCGTATGGCATCGTCGACAGGGTAAATGTGATAGGAATGAACGCGGACATGAGGATCGCGTCGCCATCAGGCTCCGGCTCCAAATCCGGGGTCGTCAGCGATCCCAGCTTGTAGTTAGAGAACTTCCCGAAACCCATCTGCTTTGGCGTCATCAGAGCCCGTTCGATCTGCAGACGCATGGCGTCGATGCGGTCTTCCGTGTCGTCGAAGATAGTGCGTTCTGAAATTCTGATAGTGACCGTGATGTTGTAGGTGTCGATGCCGTCTTCTGACGTGTCTGTCTTGTCATCGGTGACAAGCAGGATCGCCAAGGGATAGTTGTCTTTAGAAAACTTGCGGGTGACGCGGCTGACATTGTGCACGTGCTCAGCACCCAGCGCATCGACAAGCGCTTGCTTAAAAGCGTGTCTGATCTGCGTAACGATGTGCAAGCTTTCAGTCATCGGCGGGTCCGATTAGATACAGTTCACACCAACTGTATCCATCTAGTTTGCAAGATTCGACGTCATAGACCCGGCTATTAATAGTGATCTTGTCTCTGCGTTCGTTGAGGAATACGTCATTCCTTCTGCCGTCGCGGGTCGGATCGATAGCCAGTACGTCCGACATCTGGACCGTTGCTTTCGGCGATGGATCGGACATCTGAATGCCGTTGGCGTCCCGCTCAACCCAAGCATCATTGAACTGAACGTCGATAGGATCGGCGATGCTCTGGCCCTGCCGAAGCCATAGGCCTTGATTCCGCTCTCTGAAGGTGCGGAAGATGTCTTTGCTGGCTCTGGCGAAGATTGGAGAAACCACTGTAATTCCTAGAGTTACGAGATTTTATTGAAGTGAAGTCTCCATCACTTCTGAATTCTGGCATTACCTGGTTGGGCTTTGTAGGCTGCTGTCGTGTCGCTGAAGACGCCGTCGATGTAGGACCAACCGATGCCGATGTGGCTCTGGTCTGGTGACTGCTCAATGAATAAGAAGCCGGGACGTGGGCTGCTGCCGATGACGATTGCGGTGACATAGCCGGAAGCGTTCTCGATTTTGAAAAATCTGTTCATTGCACGATCTCCCAAACAAAATAACGATAGCGAACGGCTGAGTTGGCGCCTGATGCGCCGGGATACGCGGGTGCAGAGGCACCGCCACCGCCGCCCGGGAAGCCACCTGAGGTGCCCGCGCCTGCGGAAAACCCATCTCCGCCACCGCCGACACCTAGAAAGTCATCTGGGTTTGCAGAACCTCCGGGCGGAGTTTCGCCGTTGGGCATCGAAAAATTGCCAGCGCCGCCTCTGTTTTTAGCACCGGAGTGATCCTGGGAACCGGCACCTAATCCTGGGCCATAGGGATTTGCAAGTTGACCGTAGACCGTTGGGTCAACAGCTCTGAGACCGATGGTTGTCTGATAGCACCAGAAATATTTCTGAGAGTCGATGTCGTTGGTGCCGCCTGTGCCCGGCGCCGCGCTCACTGAAACGGTTGTTTTACCGTTCGCGTCAGATTGGAAAAATGACGCAAAATTTCCGTCACGACCCCAATCGGCGATAACTCCTACGCCGCCAGCACCAATGTCTATGTAAACAGCTTGTGTCGCATCCAGGTCACTTAGCCAGCATTCACCGGTTGCAATAAGTCCAGGCAGGCCGCCCCAGGCGTCTACGCCGGAACCACCAGCACCGCCGCCGCCGATGGCTACGATCTCGATGCCGACCTGAGACATCGTGAGCGTAGGGTCGACAGTCTGGGCTTCAGCAAGCAGGTCAGCAGGCATTAGCGACGTCGACGAAGTGATTTCGATGAACGGTAGATCGTTAGCCCGGAGGTATTTCTTGCGGACGCGGCCGGAGGTGCTGCCGCCAGAGCTGACGACGCGACGGGGTGAAGGATAAGGGTTCATCATTGATCAGGCCTCCACGATTTCGACGTAGGCCGATCCAGCGCCAGGCATGACAAAGTTCAGGACGCGTTCGTCACCCGGCAGCGTCCATGTGTAGTCGCGCTCGTAGAGGCGCTTGGCGACGAGGCTATCGCCCGAGCCGCGTGTGAAATTTACGTAGGGAATACTGTCCGCCGACGTGAAGGCCAATGTGATCTGCACGGCCTGAGTTTTGGCTCCGACAGTGTGCTGGAAGGCCTCACCACCACCGGTAAGCTCTATGGCGAAGACGCGGGAACTTTCGAAAGGCATCGCCTGGAAGGCATCGTAGTTGACGCTATCGAACGACGCACCTTCGACGACGGATGTATCTTCAGGTTCAGGGTTCATGGTTCTGCCTCAGTTCTAAAGGGGTGACCTGCCGCCGTAGGGAGACAGCGACAGGTCGTTTCCAGCCGGATAAAATCGACGACCGAAACTTAGTTAGGGGACGTGATCTTCACGACGGCACGAGGACGCTCAAGGAAGGACACGGTCGACATCTCGGTGTGAATCTGGTCACCCTTGTCGAAGTCGAGTTCCTTCATGGAAGCGTACTCAGGCAGACCGATGGTGTTGACCACCTGTTTACCGTCGCCAGGAGCATAGCGGGTCTGGTAGAGACCGGAGATGACCGGGCAGAGCAGCGCTGTGTCAGGATCGATGAAGGCGGTCGAACCGACCTTGCCCTTCGAGTAGCTGACGACGTCGATGTCAGAGGCAATCGGGAAGCCCGAACGCATGTCATCGCGGAGGATAGAACCCTGGTTTCCAAAACCGGCAGTCGCAGACCAGAGACCGTAGTCCTTCTGAATCTTCGCATGGCGCGTGATGCGCTTGAAGATGTTCTTGCCGCAGATCAGCTTGTAGCTGGTAGCAAGACCCTGCATATCGCCCAGTTCGTCTTCGACAGATTCCTTGGCGTCGATCAGAGCGCCGACGATATCGGTGGTGGCGTTCGAAAGATCGATGGAAGCCGTGTTCTGCTGGACGTCGAACAGGTTCCAGAGGTTCTGAGAGACGTTTCCGTCTTTCTTGTAGATGATGCCCTGGAGAGCACCGGCACGAATGAACTCACGCATTAGAGCGTTCTTACGCTTCATGCGGTCGAGCAGCTCGTTGAGCTTGATCGAGTAGCCTTCGGTCGTGTCTTCGCTGCCGAAAGCACGAACGTTGCGGACCGTACCAGCCAGCAGCGTTTCAAACTGCGGGTAGTATGGGCACTTGATCAGGATTTCCGAACGAATTTCGCGAGCGATCTGCTCACCGAGGGTGCCACGTGCGGCTTCGGCGATCAGAGACAGAGTTCCGTCCTTCATGAATTCGATCATGAGGATATCGGAAATCTCGCCCTGCGAGTTCCATGGAAGCCACTGTTCGAGCTGATCCGGAATGTAAGGACGCTGGGAGATGGCGTCGGTCAGTGCGATCAGATGATACGGATCGCGGGTGTTGGGGTTGAGCATTACCATGTAAAAATGACTCCTTGTTCATGCTTTGTTCTATTTACGAACAAGCGTCTGGTTAGCGGACGATGATGCCCTGCGGTGCGAGCAGCGCCGTGGCTTCGGGGATTGTGAGTGACACGTCGAGGTCCAGTTCGAAGCTCTTGACTTGACCCTGGCGGACGAAACCGGCGACGATCTGATCGCCTGCGGTAGCATCGGTCGCGTAGATGACCAGGGCGTAGTCTTCGACAGTCGAAGCGTCGGCGAGCGCCTGGGTTGCGCGGATGTACTTGCCGGTCTTGGCGCCAGTCACGATCTCGGAGATCACCAGCGTGCCTACGTTATAGACAGCGGCGTCGGTCTTCAGCGTGATCTGATCGCGAGAGCGAAAAGCTTCCGCTTCAGAGATGATGAAGCACTCGTCAGGGCGCGGGGCAAAAATTGCAGTCATTGAAAGTTCTCCTTAAAGGATTGGGTAGCGATGTTAGGCCGGAGAACCGCCCTTACTTTTTGCCACGCGCGTTGATGTTTTCGTAGATTGACCGGGTGTTGATCACCGGCTGGGCGGAACGCTGGGTATTCAGAGCCTTGACGTCCACCACACCGGTTGACCCGGCACTCTTGGCGATAGCGGAGCGAAGAGCAGTCTTGATTTCGGCCGAGCGCGAGCCCAGCTTGCGCATGTCGTCAACCAGCTTCGTAAGGCCGTAGGAACGAGCAAGAGCACGGGCTTCGTCGACAGCCTTGTCATCTGCAGGATCAGCAGTTGCGTCAGCAGCGGTGGCGTCAGCGGCGGTAGTATCGCCGTCCTTTGTGCCATCTTCGGTGTCATCGGCGCGAAACTTGCGAAGCTTTGCAGCGCGAGCCACGGTAGCGTCGTCAGCGCCTTCGTCGGACGCATCGGTGACAGCTTGAAGTGCAGCGTCAGCTGCTTCGACGAGTTCAGTTAGATCAGCCATGGGATTATCCTCGCGTTTGGCAGGCTCGGAGCGCTTTGACTGCGCGGAGCGTTTGGAGATCGCCGACAGATCAAATGACGGCATGGGAATTTCGATTGATGGCGCCGACCGAACGGTAGCCTGAGCGTCAGCGCCGATGGGCACGTGGCTGGTTTCCAGAAGGGTCCAGTCGACGGCATGAAAAAGTGGAACCGGATTACCGTCAGTGCGCTCGACCTGAACGTATTTATTCACTCGATATCCAGCAGAGACTTGCCTTAGGAAGCCAGCTTTGACGGCGGTGTAGATGTCCGTCAGGTGCGGCATGTAGACGGCTGTGCCGACGACGTTCTCGCCTTCGGTTCGGACGTTTTCGACGTTGCCAAGGACATCTGCGACGCGACCGGTGTTGTGGCCATCGCACAGCGGCATGCCCGGGGTACGGGAGTAGTCCAGGCCAGAAGCAAGGAGGACTTCGTCGCCTTCGACGTACATGCATTCGTTTGCTGGACCTCTCCAAGACGGATCGGGTATCCAGGTGCGCACCGGGGTTGGGGTTGTGATGATGATACCGACAGATTGACTGGTGTCGTCGAACGAAGCAGGCACGATAGACAGACTACGGGTTTGCATCCGCATGCCTCGCTGTGCTGTTTTCGTCATTGACTTCGTCATCGTTGGTCTCGAAGGAGTTTCGAAAACAACTCTACGCAGTTACTTCTGCAAGATTCGAGATCACCAAACGAAAGATTGTTGCTCGTCTAAGATATTTTTAAACGCGCAACAAATTAGGTGGCTGCGTCGATGCCGTCGACTGCGGCTGCGTTGGCAAAGTCTGACGCACCGCCGCCTTCCGCTTTCGCTAAGGTGATCGGGGCGCGGACGTTGTCCTGCGTTGCCCAATAATTTTTGGTGGCCTGGGATAGGCCGGGCGCTGAAGCCATGTTGCGAAGCCAGGCTTCATCTTCAGGCTGCGGTGTCCAGACACCACCACGGATGGCAGTCGTGACGATATTGAGTAGATCAGCAGAAAGCACGGTTCCTCCGGCGTTGGCAGGTTCTTCGGTTGCAGCGGGTTCCGTCGACACATCAGGCGCCGGGTTCGGGGCGGACGACGCATGTGCGTCAGCAAGCTTGGCCTGCCAACCTTCGAAGATGCCGTACATGAGACCCATGCGACCAGCTCTGTCGGCGTCAACCTGATTCTGCAGATCGATCTCAAGGGCGTTGAGGCCCATCTCTGCAGTCGCTTGCTGACGAGACAGAAGACCGTTCTTCACGGCTTCGATCAGCGCTTCGATTTCCTGAACCGGATGAACATGGCCGCGTGGTGGGGGCATCCATTCGGGATTCATGTAGTCTTCAATCGACTTTCCTTCTGGAACTACCCAGGCGCCGGACAACACCGCAGCCGCCAGCCAGCGGCGCCAGACCTTCGAGAAGCACTGGACAACTAGATGGTAGACGATAGAGTCGAGGAACTTGCCGACCTGCAACATCATTGCGCGGTAGGCGCGGTCGTTGATGCCCTGGAAGTCCAGGGTGATCAGCTCGTAACACAAGCCCATGCAGACGGCGATCTCACTGAGGATCGTTCGGTTGAAGCCGTCCCAGTTCGAGTCCGTTGTCGGCATCTGTGCGAAATCGACTTTGTAGCCTTCGGGAACTTCGACCGCACTGCCGACATCGGGGTTAGCGAACTGCATTTCGATATCGTCGTCGCCACCGAAGCCGCCTTCTTCGTTTAGAGGTTTCGAATAGAACGTTGTGAACTTAGATTGGATAGCCTTTTTGGCAACTTCGCCAAGATGATACTCTTCCAAGAATTCATTTTTGTTCAAAGCGGCTGAAGCCCAGGGGATGCCGCGCTCGGACGTCGGACGCTCCGGCAGAAACATGTGACAGACGTCAGCAGCATTTACCGGTACTGGGTCCAGAGACGTGACATTGCCGCGCCAATCCTGAGGGTGACGTGGATACAGCCAGTAACGGGCTACCCGGTCGATGATATCGCGCTCGACACCGTCCAGCGTGTAATTGCCGGAAGGTTCCCGACGGGTCCAACCAAGCGGAAGGTGATCCGCTTCCATGATCTGTAGTTGAAGGGGCACACCGGACTGCATGTCACCGTCGAGACGATCACGCATGCGGAACAGGACTTCACCGTCTGTGACCATGGCTTCGACGGCGTGCCACTGGAGACCATAGAAAGAGAAGTGACCACGGGCGTCGGCCTCGATCACCCACTTTTCCCAGACGGCTTCCAGAGATGCTTCAGCGATGACGGGACGGATACCGTAGCCAACACAGTTGTTGGCAATTTGCCTAATCGCTTGTTTAATAAATGGATGATTGGCTTTCGCATACCGGCTACGAGCCCGGATTTTTGCGATCTCGGAGTTGTTCGAGTTCGGGCCAACGTCCGACGTCCACCGTATACGCGGTGAGTTTGTCGCAGACTGGTGATATGTGTTTGTCGAGAAGAACGCGTTGAACAAGCTGGCGGCGGCGCCACGGATGCCACCACGACGAAGCTTCCGATTGCCGGATGCTGCGGGAGCTGTTGAAGCCTGCAGGTCTTGCTTGAGCGTGATTGTCTTGCGAGGAGCCATCAGAACGATCCTCCGCTAATACGCTGCTTGATGATCCGAGGTCCGCCGGTATTGGTGGGCTTGACGTTGTCGATCTCGTCCAGGCGACGATAGAGCGAGCGCAGGATCGTGAAGGCGTTGTCGGGAGATGAATATGAAACCGAACCTTGGGACGGGTTGCTGACGGATTGAATACCGGCTGCGAGGTTTTCCTCGATTGATGTGATCGCCGTGACGACTTGTGTCCGAGACCACGTGCTGAATAGTTTCATACTTCCTCCCGTCGTCAGCGGATAATCCCACCGGTTCGACGCTTTCTGACCTGTTGCTCGCCCCCGGAAGTTGGTGCCGCCATTGGCACTGCCGGTGCTTTGTTCGTTGTTTGTTCTTTTGACGAATTCGATCCTTCGATCCTCACCGTCTTGAACTCGTGCTGTGCAACCTCGGGGAATTCGTCCGGAGCTTCTTTGGCCATGACGGATTGATCGTCACCGTCGTATTCCCAGATCAGCTCGTCCGTCTCTTCGTCGACAGCGATATCAGGCACTCCGGACCTTTTTGCTGCAAGATTCAAGTCTCGGAACTGCGAACGTTTAAGTTGCAGGCCACGGAGAGCGACGTAGGCGTAGACCAATGTGATCCACTCTTCTTCGGCTCTTCGGCCCTTCTTGGGCTCCCAGTGATATCCACCATTCTTCTGCTTGACCTGCTGCTCGCACGTCAGATTGTCGAAGTAGTCGTCAGGAACGGACGATGGGAAGATGGGAGAATGAGCCCCGCCGATTACCAGCATGGCCCCGACCTCATCCTTGGCAGCCTGGGTGTCGACGGTGTAGAAATGATACTTC
>Ga0070670_100001250_pt1 | contig 20212 bp, 17 predicted proteins | sample KBSS63metaG_FD_64665 | JGI IMG/M metagenome (GOLD analysis project Ga0070670, IMG submission 64665) | Switchgrass rhizosphere microbial communities from Kellogg Biological Station, Michigan, USA - KBS S6-3 metaG | ecosystem: Host-associated > Plants > Roots > Rhizosphere > Soil ... | reverse complement strand
GACGCGCGGATCTCGCTCGGAGATCGGCTGAGCGGCTGGGTGGCGGCGACGCGCACGCCGATCGTCAACTCCGATGCCCGTCTCGACGTCGACCCCGTCCTGCGCGATCTCAGCCCGCTGCAGAGCGCGCTGGCCGTCCCGATCAGTAACGGCGAACAGCTCGCGGGCGTGCTGGCGTTCTACTCCGAGCAGCAGGGCGCCTTCACGCCGGTGCACCAGCGGATGGCCGAAGCGGTCGCGGCGCTCGTCGCCGAGCGCGTGCGCGCAGCGCGCGCCGACGTGGTGGGCGTGCGTTCGAGCGTGCCTCGAAACAGCACCCCCGTGTCTCACGGTTAGCCACACCCGCAACCCGCACACGCGCAAGCACTCACGGCCACGCCGCACGCGATTGCGCACGGGCGCGTGTCGCGCCCCGGCACACGCGACGGGAATCGTGATCCGTCTCACCGAACCGTAACCGACTGACTGCGAATTACTTCACGGTGCGGGGCGGGCCCCGCGGATATGGCCGGGCTCTTGCGCTTGGAGCCGGTGATGAAACTGCGTCTTCTCCGTTCCAGGTGGGTGCGCGGAGTGCTTGCGACGGCACTCGCGCTGCTGATGGTGGCCGACCATCGCACGCACGCCCAGGGTCTCCAGGTTGCCCAGCATCTGAAGAAGCTCGATGGGCTCTTGCGGTTGGACGTCGATCAGCAGGCCGGCGGCGCACGCCGCGTGCTGATCCGCACGACGGCCGCCGACAAGGAGGCGCTGCGGGGCCTGCTGGCCGCCCAGGGGAACGAGATTCTCCCTGATCTGGACGGGGACGACACCCTCAACGTCGTGGTCCCGGCCGAGTCGCTCGAGGCGCTGGCCAAGTCGGGCAAGGTCCTCGGGATCTCCGCCGACGCCATCGTGCGGCCGCACGGCCTGCTCGACGGCCTGCTCGGAACCGTCACCAAGGTTCTGACGGGTACGGTCGACACGCTGCTCGGTACCATCGGCAACGTCCTCGACCCGTCGCTCGATGACGCGAGCGCGGGCGACCCGGTGCCTCCGGCGGTTCTCCGCGCCACCCTCGGCCTGCAGGAGTCGTGGACGGGCAAGGGCGTCACGGTGGCCGTCATCGACTCCGGCCTCGAGATGTCCAGCGAGTTCCAGGGGCGCGTGAAGGCCTTCTACGACTTCACCAATGGCAAGGCGCAGAGCACCTCGCCCTTCGACGACTACGGGCACGGCACGCACGTGGCCGGCACGATTGCCGGCAACGGCGCGCTGTCCACCAACAAGACGTACCACGGGCTCGCGGTGAACGTGCAGCTGGTCGTGCTCAAGGTGCTGGACGGCACCGGCGCCGGCTACACGAGCGACGTCGTCCGCGCCATCGATTTTGCGGTGGCCAACAAGAGCAAATTCGGCATCGACGTCATCAACCTGTCGCTTGGCCACCCGATTTACGAGCCGGCGTCCACCGATCCGCTCGTGCAGGCGGTGGAGCGCGCGTCGAAGGCGGGCATCGTCGTCCTGGCCGCGGCGGGCAACAACGGCATCAACCCGACGACGGGGCAACCCGGATATGCGGGCATCAACTCGCCGGGCAACGCCCCGTCGGCGATCACGGTGGGGGCCGTGTCCACCAGCAACACGGTGACGCGGAAGGACGACCGCATCCCGGATTACAGCTCATCGGGCCCGACCTGGTACGACGCGCTCGTGAAGCCGGACCTGCTGGCGCCCGGCCATCGCATCATCGCCGTCGGTGCGAAGAAGAGCACGATCTACACGCAGTATCCGGAGCTGCGCGCGCCCGACACCGACTACATCCGCCTGAGCGGCACCAGCATGGCCACCGCCGTCGGGTCGGGTGTGGTGGCGCTGATGATCGAAGCCCATCGCGCCGCGCACCCGTATACGCCGGGGCTGACGCCGAACATGGTGAAGGCGATGCTGCAGTACTCGGCCTTCGAGGTCCGCAACGACCTCGGCATCGAGTACGACCCGCTGCGGCAGGGCGCCGGCGCGTTGAACGGCGCCGGGTCGGTGGCGCTCGCGCGATCGGTGGACACCACGGCGAAGACCGGGAGCTATTGGCTGCAGCCGCAGCCCTCGCCGTGGACGGCCATCGGCAGCGAGAACGTGTCCTGGGGGCAGGCGGTCATCTGGGGCAACGCGGTCATCTGGGGCAGCGGCACGCTGCCGACGAGCCAGACGGCCTGGGGCAATGCGGTGATCTGGGGCTCGGGCACCAATTGGGCCAATGCCACCGCGGTCATCTGGGGCAGCAACGTCGTGTGGACCGATCCCCAGTCGTGGGGCTCTGCGGTCATCTGGGGCTCGGGGTCCATCGGCACGACCGACGGCACCGCGGTGATCTGGGGGAGTACCGGCGGCATGACTGCGCAGAACACCGCGTGGAAGGACATCGAGCCGACCAGCACCGCTGCTCAATAGGGCAGGTAAGGCGGGTGGGGCCGCGCCTGCGGCGCGGGAGGGCGGGTGGGAAGTTAATTTCCGTCCGCCCTCCCGCTCCTCGAACCCAGGGGCGTGCCGGTGGCGGGCCGGCACGCGCCCTCTCATGTCTGCACGAAGCGACCTCGCAGTCTCGCTCCGTTGAGCCTCCAGCTCTGACGGCGCTTGCCGATTACTGCAGCCAGTTATGGTCAGTCCGGAGCAGCCCAGGGCAGCGGCCGCGCCGCGCGCGACGCGCGCGCACGCGCCGATTCTCCTGATCGACGACCAGCGGTTCGTCGGCCTGGCGCTCGCACGGCTGCTCGACGGCGAGCCGGGGTTCGAGCTGCACTGCTGCGAACGCGGCTCGGACGCAGAGGCGGCCGCCGACCGCATCAAACCCGCGCTCATCCTGCAGGATCTCGTGATGCCCGACGTGGACGGCCTGGCGCTCGTGCGCGCGTTCCGGGTCCGGACCTCCACGGCGCGCACTCCGGTCATCGTGCTGTCGGGTAACGACGACGAGGGCACGCGCGCCCGCGCGCTGGCGGCGGGTGCCAACGACTACCTCGTAAAGCTGCCGACGAAGGACGTGCTGCTCGCGTGCCTCGACCGTCACCTGTCGGTGCGAGAGCCCGCGCCGGCGACGGTACAGCCCGAGGCGCATGACGCCGGCGACGGCGAACCGCTCGACAGCGAGTTCCTCGCGGCCTATCGCGACGAGGGTGCCGTCGATCCCGACGAAACGCTCCGCGAGCTCCTCGAGGTGTTCTTCCGTGATGCCGAGCGTCTGATGGACGACCTTCGCCGCGCCGCGGCCGCCGGCTTCGGCGCGGCGGTGCCGCGGCTCGCGCACGCGCTCAAGGGGTGCGCTCTCGCGGCGGGAGCCCGGGCACTTGCCGCCGTGTGCGCCCAGATCGAAACCGGGACGCTCGCCGCCGGCGAGGGCGTGATGCGGCTCGAGGCAGAGCTCGCGCGCGTGAAGGACGCCGTCGCGAGCCGCCCGCCCGGAGGGCGGGCAATCAAACATTGTTCTAGCGAGGCGGAGCGTGGTTCGCCGGTCCGAGGCGGAGCCTCGCTAGCGTGAGGCAGCAATGCGCAATCTGAAGGTGTGGCAGAAGCTGGCGCTGTTGGGGGTGATCTTTCTGATCCCCTTTGCGTTCGTCACGATGAAGATGGTGTCGGCCATCGACACCCTCGGCGTCGATTTCGCGGCCCAGGAGCTGCGCGGCCTGGAGTTCACGCGTCCCGCGCTGACGCTCGTCAAGGATCTGCAGCAGCACCGGGACGTGGCCAGCATCGTGCTCAACGGCGAGGCCGGCTACCGGGGACGCCTCGAGGGCGTTCGCGCCGATGTCGAGAAAGATCTGACCGCGATCGACGAGATCGACCAGCGCCTCGGCGACCGGCTGCGGACGACCACTCGCTGGAAGACGATGCGGGTGGCCTGCACGGACCTGCTGTCGAAGTCGGCCGGGCTGCCGGCGGACGAAAGCTTTGCCCGGCACTCGCGGCTGATCGCGGACGTGATCGCGCTCGTCGCCGAAGTGGGCCGCGCCTCGAACCTCACCCTCGATCCCGACGCCGGGCGCGCGCACCTCGTCACCGTGCTCGTGGCCAGCGGCCCCGAGCTGAGCGAGCTGCTGGCCCGGGCCCGCGGCGTGGGCGCCGGCATGGCAGCCAGCCAGGCGCGGCGGCCCGATCAGGTCGAGCAGCTGAACCGCCAGTCGATCCTCATGGAATCGGCCGGGGCCAAGCTCGATGCGGCCATAGCGGCCGCGCTCGATCTCACTCCCGGCCTGAAGGCGCAGCTCGAAGCGAGCGCCACCGCCAGCAGCGACGCGGTGATCGACGCCCAGGGCGAGATCGTCAAGTTGACCGGGCGGGCGTCGGGCCAGAGCACGACGCCCGACGCCTACTTCTCGTCGATGAGCCGCGGCATCCAGGCGATCGACGGCCTCGAGCACAAGCTTGCCGGGTCGCTGCAGACGCTCTTGACCGCGCACGTGGCCAGCCTCCAGCAGGACATGCGTGAAACGCTGGCGTGGGCGCTCGTCGGCCTGCTGCTCGTGTCGCTCTTCGGCATCTACGTCATGCGCGACGTCACCGTGACCCTGCGCGACGTCGTCATCGTCGCCAACCACATCGCCGCCGGCGATCTGTCGGTCCGCGTACAGGCGCGTGAGCGCCGCGACGAGCTGGGCGTGCTCGGACGGTCGTTCGATCAGATGGTGGCGTCGTTCAAGGACATGGTTGCGGCCGCGGAGCGGATTGCCGCCGGCGATCTGGCCGTCACCGTGACGCCGCGCAGCGAGCGCGACGCGCTGGGTCACGCGCTGTCCAACATGGCCGGCCGCCTCTCGGGCCTGCTCTCGGACGTGCACCGGTCGGGCATCCAGGTGAACACGTCGGTCAACGAGATCGCCGCGTCGGCGCGCGAACAGGAAGCCACCGCCACCGAAGTGGCGGCCGCCACCACCGAGATTGCGGCGACGTCGCGGGAGATTGCCGCCACGTCCCAGGAACTCGTCCGCACGATGAGCGAGGTGTTCACGGCGGCTGAAGAGTCGGCAACGCTGGCCGGACAGGGACAGGCGGGCTTGAACCGTATGGAAGCCACCATGCAGCAGGTCATGGACGCCTCGAGCTCGATCAACAACAAGCTCGCGGTGCTCAACGAGAAGGCCGGCAACATCAACCAGGTGGTGACCACCATCACCAAGGTGGCGGATCAGACGAACCTGCTGTCGCTCAATGCCGCGATCGAGGCCGAGAAGGCCGGCGAGTACGGCCGCGGCTTCGCCGTGGTCGCCACCGAGATCCGGCGCCTTGCCGATCAGACGGCAGTGGCGACCTACGACATCGACCGGATGGTCAAGGAGATCCAGTCGGCCGTCGCCGCCGGCGTCATGGGCATGGACAAGTTCTCCGACGAGGTCCGCCGCGGAATGCACGAGATCGAAGCGGTGAGCGGCCAGCTCACCCAGATCATCCACCAGGTGCAGGCGCTCGCGCCGCGGTGCGAGGTGGTCAGCGACGGCATGCAGGCTCAAGCCACCGGCGCCGGTCAGATCACCGAGGCGCTGGCGCAGCTGAGCGATGCGGCGCAGCAGACGATCCAGTCGCTGCGTCAGTCCACGGTCGCGATCGACGGGCTGAACCAGGCGGCGACGAGCATGCACGGCGGCGTCTCGCGCTTCAAGCTGGCCGCGGCGTGACATGCTCTACCTCCTGCTCGAGGTCGCCGGCCAGCAGTACGCCGTCGAGGCCACACGCGTCGTCGAGGTGCTGCCGCTCGTTCAGGTGACGGTCATTCCGCGCGCACCGACCGAGGTGGCCGGCATCTTCAGCTTCCGCGGCCGCCCGGTGCCGCTGATCGATCTCCGCCGCCTGACGCTGCGGCGTCCGGCGCGTCCGAAGTTCAGCACTCGCATCATCCTCGTGGTCGATCACGCCGCCGACGGCGCCGAGCATCTGATCGGCATCATCGCCGAGCGCGTGACCGAGATCACGCGCCGCGCGCCCGGGGACTTCAAGGACACCGGCTTCACGAACCCTGCGACACCCTATCTCGGCGGCGTAGCCACCACTGCCGAGGGATTGGTGCAGCGTCTCGACGTGCACCGGCTTCTTCCGCCTGCGACGCGGGAGATGCTCTTCGCCTCTGCCTGACCCTTCATGGCCGCTGCCGAGATCGTGCAGCTCCTGCGGGAGACGATCGGCCTGGACCCCGACTCGATCGGGCAGCCGACCGTCGATCGGGCGATCCAGGAGCGGCAGGCCGCAAGCGGCCTGAGCGACGCGCGTGCGTACTGCGCCCGGGTGCTGACGTCGAAGGACGAACTGCAGGCGCTCGTCGAGTCGGTCGTCGTGCCCGAGACCTGGTTCTTCCGCGACCCGGGCGCATTCGACGCGCTGTCGGCGGTCGTCCGCCACGGCGCCCTGCCGATGGCCACCGAGCCGCTCAGACTGCTGAGCGTGCCGTCGTCCACCGGCGAGGAGCCGTACTCGATGGCGATGGCGCTGCTCGATGCGGGCGTCCCGTCGGCGCGGTTTCAGGTGGACGCCATGGACGTGAGCCGGCTGGCGCTCCAGCGCGCGGCTGCCGCGGTGTACGGCCGCAACTCGTTCCGCGGCCCCGGCACGCTCGGGCGTGACCACCACTTCGAGACGGTGCCCGGCGGGCGCCGCGTGTGCGAGCGGGTGCGGCGGCAGGTGCGGTTCCGGCACGGCAACCTGCTGGCGTCGCCGTTCATCGCCGGACGCGACCGGTTCGATATCGTCTTCTGCCGCAATCTGCTGATCTATTTCGATCGGCCGACGCAGGATCGTGTCATCGACGGGGTGGGCGCGCTGCTCAAGCCGGACGGGCTGCTGTTCGTGGGCTCGTCGGAGGGCGGGCTGGCCCTGTCGCATGGCTACGTCTCGGCCAAGCTGCCGATGGCGTTTGCGTTCCGCCGTCCGCATGCCGCGCGCGCGCCGCGACCAACCCCGTTGCGGCCGCCGCCGGTTCAGACGCCGGTGCCGCCCGCGTCGAACCCGCCGGTGCCGGCGATCGAGATGCCCGAGCTGTCGGCGGACGCGTTCTGCCGGCTCGGCGTCGAGCACGAGGCGCAGGGCAACGCCGACGAGGCCGAGGCGTTCTTTCGCAAGGCCCTGTATCTGGATCCGCGGCATCACGAGGCGGTGACCCGCCTGGCGCGGCTGGTCGAACGGCGCGGCGCCGCAGCCGAAGCCAAGGTGCTGTGGAGCCGGGCGCGCCGGCTGGAAGCGGGAGGCGCGCGATGAGCGAGCAGCCCGTGCACGACTGCTGGAACCGCATCGGTGTGCGGGGCGACGTCTCGTGCCCGCAGCTGCAGCAGTACGTGCACTGCCACAACTGCCCGGTGCACGCCGCGGCGGCGCTCGCGCTGCTCGATCGGGAGCCGCCAGCCGGCACCCATGCGGGCTGGACCGCGCACTTCGCCGAACCGCCTGCCGCGGACATCGGCGGCACGGTACCGCTCTTCGTGTTCCGGATTGGCCACGACTGGCTGGCAATGCCGACCGGTCTGGTGGCTGAAGTGGCTCCCCAACGCACGGTTCACACGCTGCCGCACCGGCGCCGGGGCGCCGTCCTCGGCGTCGTCAACGTGCACGGGGCGCTGGTCATGTGCCTGTCCCTCGCGTCGGTGCTCGGCCTCGACGCGCCGGTCTCGGCGCTGACCGAGCGTCAGTTCGAGCGCGCGCGCATGCTGATGCTTCGTCACGGGGACTTGCGGGCCGCCTGCCCGGTGGACGAGGTCAGCGGCATCCATCGCGTCGATCCGGCGGCGCTCGCCGAAACGCCGGCCGCGGTCGCCGCCGCGCGCGCCTGCGTCACCCGCGTCTGGACCCGGCGCGACGACACCGTGGGCGTGCTCGACGAGTCGCTGCTCGTGCAGGCCGTCCAGCGGAGCGTGGCATGAGCGCCGACCTGTCGATGCTCGATCTCTTCCGCCTCGAAGCCGAGGGGCAGGGCCAGGCGCTGGTGTCGGGCCTGTTGGCACTCGAGCATGATCACGGAGCGCCCGAGCATCTGGACGCCTGCATGCGGGCCGCCCACTCGCTCAAGGGCGCGGCGCGCATCGTCGGCTTGAACGCCGGCGTCGAGGTGGCGCACGCGCTCGAGGACTGCTTCGTGGCGGCGCAGGCGGGCACCATCGTGCTCGGGCAGGCGCAGATCGACCGGCTGCTCGAGGGGGTCGAGCTGCTTCTGCGCATCGCCAAGAGCGAAGACGACGAGGTCGACTCGTGGGAAGGGACGCGTCAGGGCGAGATCGAGGCGTGCCGGACGTCGCTGCTGACGGTGCTCGAACCGAACGCCGCCGAGCAGCCGCTGCCGGCCGCGGCGGCGCCGGGCGCGACCGTCGTGGCGGCCGCCGCGACCGCGGACGAGCGCATCGTGCGCGTCACCGCCGAGAGCTTCAACCGCTTGTTCAGCCTGGCCAGCGACTCGCTCGTCAAGGGCCGGTGGGTGGGCCCATTCTCGCAGTCGTTGACCCGCTTGAAGCGGCTGCACCAGGAAGCGAACAAGACCGTCGATCGCGTGCGCGACAGCCTGCCCGCCACGGCCGACGAGGACACGCGGGCCGCGCTCGCCGAGGCCCAGCGCCAGCTCTCCGAGTGCCAGCAGCTGCTCGCGGATCGGCTGGTGGCGCTCGACTGGTTCGATCGCCGGGCCCAGAACGGTCTGCAGCGCCTGTACGACGAAGCGCTGGCCTGCCGGATGCGGCCGTTCCGGGACGGCACGCAGCCGCTGCCGCTGCTCACGCGTACGGTGGCGCGATCGCTCGGCAAGCGGGTGACGCTGCGCGTCGAGGGCGAGAGCACGCAGGTGGATCGCGATCTCCTGAGCCGCCTCGACGCCCCGCTCGGCCACCTGCTGCGCAACGCCATCGACCACGGCATCGAGCCGCCCGAAGAGCGCCGCGCGGCAGGTAAACCCGAAGAGGGGACGCTGCGTCTCGAGGCCCGCCACAGCGCGGGCCGGCTGCACATCACGCTCAGCGACGACGGCCGCGGCGTCGATCTGGAGGGGCTGCGCGCGCGCATCGTCACGCGCAACCTGATCAACGCCGAGGCTGCCCAGGCGCTCACCGAGGCCGAACTGCTCGAGTTCCTCTTCCTGCCCGGGTTCACGCTCAAGAACACGGTGTCCGAGATCTCGGGCCGCGGCGTCGGCCTCGACGCCGTGCGCGACATGGTGACGCAGGTGCGCGGCACCGTGAAGGTGACGACGACGCCGGGGGCGGGCACGCAGTTCCGGCTGCAGCTCCCGGTCACGCTGTCGGTGCTGCGTGGGTTGATCGTGGAGGTCGGCGGCGAGCCGTATGCGTTTCCGCTGTCGACGGTGGCGCGGGCGCTGCAGCTGCCGGTCGAGCGCGTGGCGCGCCTGGAGGGGCGTCGTCACTTCGATCTCGACGGGCGCCGGGTGGGGCTGGTGTCGGCGCATCAGGTGCTGGGCGTCACCGAGACCGCGCCGCAGCGCGACATCTACGCCGTGGTGGTGGTGGGCGAAGGGCCGCAGGCGTGCGGGGTCGTCGTGGACCGCTTTCTCGGCGAGCGCGAGCTGGTGGTGCAGCCGCTCGATCCGCTGCTCGGCAAGACCAGGGATATTTCGGCGGGCGCCCTGATGGACGACGGCGCGCCGGTGCTGATCGTGGACGTGGAGGATCTGCTGCGCTCGGTGGCCAAGCTGGCGAGCGACGGCCGCCTCGCCGTGCCGGAGCCGGCCGCCGCCGAGCCGCGGCCGCGGCCGCGGCGGAAGCGCGTGCTGATCGTGGAAGACTCGCTGACGGTGCGCGAGCTGGAGCGCAAGCTGCTCCTGCACCACGGTTACGACGTGGACGTGGCGGTGGACGGCATGGACGGCTGGAACGCGGTGCGCGAGGGCGGCTTCGATCTGGTCGTCACCGACGTGGACATGCCGCGCATGGACGGCATCGAGCTGGTGTCGCTCATCACCCGCGACGCGCAGCTGCGCTCGACGCCCGTGATGATCGTCTCGTACAAGGACCGCGAGGAGGATCGCCGCCGCGGTCTCGAGGCGGGTGCCGCCTACTACTTCACCAAGGGCAGCTTCCACGACGAGACGCTGGTGCAGGCCGTCGTCGATCTCATCGGTGAGGCGCGGTCGTGAGGATCGGCATTCTCGACGAGGCCCGGCGCGCGGAGCTCTTGAAACGCGCGATCCTGCTTGGGGCCGAGCACGAGGTGTCGTGGCTCGCCGACAGCGAGGCCGCGCTGGCGGAGCAGTGCGCCGCGACGGTGCCGGATCTGGTGCTGGTGAACGTCGATCTGCAGTCGGTGGACGGACTGGCCGCCACCCGCCGGCTGGTGCGCGACGCGCGCAGTGCGGTGCTGGTGACGGTGGCGGGCCAGGCCGATCCGGCGCGCGTGTTCGAGGCCATCGGTCACGGCGCCCTCGACGCCATCGCGCTGAACGACGCGGCGGACGTGGCGGCGATCGCGGCGGTACTGCTGCCGAAGGTCGCGGCCATGGCCCGCTGGATCGGGAAAAGCGGTGCCAAGGGCGCGGCGACGACCGTGGCCGACGATCACGGCGTCACCTCTCAGCGCCTGATTGCGATTGGCGCGTCGGCGGGTGGTCCGGCGGCCTTGTCGGTGGTGCTCGGCGGCCTGTCGCGGACGCTGCCCGCGGGCATCGTGGTGGTGCAGCATCTGGGAGAGGACTTCACCGAGGGCGTGGCCGAATGGCTGCAGCGGAACACGACGCTCGAAGTCCGGGTGGCACGCGAGGGCGACCGGCCTGCGGCCGGCACCGTGCTGGTGGCGGGCGGCAACGATCACCTGATATTCAAGAGCGCGGGGCGCCTGGGCTACACGGCGGAACCGCGCGACAAGATCTACCGCCCCTCGATCGACGTGTTCTTCCAAAGCGTGTGCCGGCTCTGGCGCGGCTCGGCCGTGGGCGTGCTGCTCACCGGGATGGGGCGTGACGGCGCGCAGGGGCTGCAGGCGATGCGCGCGCACGGCTTCCACACCATTGCCCAGAACGAGGCGACGTGCGCGGTGTACGGGATGCCGAAAGCCGCGGCCGCGCTGAACGCGGCCGTGGACATCCTCCCGCTCGACCGGATCGCCGGGCGCCTCGGCGACGCGGTCACCGCCCGTGTCCGCACGCGGCGCCACCTGTAGTTACGTCGATTACGTCCCGCAGCCGGGGTGCTTGCAGTCGCAGTGCAGCTCGATGATGTCGCGGGCTTCCTTGCAGTGCTCGCTGCAGTACTTCCCGAAGGGGCTGCCCTTGGTGACCGTGCAGTTGCACGCGGGGTGCGCGCACTTGTTGGTATCCATGACTCCTCCGGCGAGGTCCGCAACCGACGCGGACCGGCTACTGTCGAGGGGGCAAGGGCAGTGTGCGCGTCCCCGCCAGGCTTTGCAAACTCAGGCGCGCCCCCGCGCTGAACGCGGGCCGTGCGGCGATGTTCGATTGCCCCGCCTCCGGCGAGGCGGTTCAAGGGTCGGTCGTGCGGAGCGCGTCGGCGAAAGCCGAGGCGATGCGGCCGGCGTCGGCCGGCGCCACGCGATCGAGGCAGTGGCGCAACTCGGCCATGATGACGGGCTTGGAGAGGAAATCGTCCATGCCCGCCTCGAGGCACTCCTGGCGCTGCTCCGGCATGGCGCTGGCGCTGACGCCGACGATCGGGGTGGCACTGAGCGGCTTGTCCATCTGGCGCACCGCGCGCGCGAACTCGAGGCCGTTCATGAACGGCATCCGGCAGTCGAGCAGGATGACGTCGTACGGAAGCTGCCCTACGAGATCGAGCGCCTCATGCCCGTTGGCAGAGACGTCCACGCGCCAGCCGAGCTTCTCGAGCATCTTCACCGCAACGCCCTGGTTCGTGGTGTCGTCCTCGACGACGAGCGCGCGCCGGCGGGCGGGGGCCACCGCTTCGTCGGCATCGGCGGCGCCCCCGGCAATGAGGGCGCGTGTGATCAGGGTCGATGACGTCCCCGAGCGATGCGCCTTCCACGCGGCGGCGATGACCTCGAGCAGCGCCGACGGGCGCACCGGCTTCACGAGCGCCGCCGCGAATCCGGCGCTGGCGAGCGCCGTTGCGTCGAGGCGGCGCGACACCGAGGACAGGTAGACCAGCATCGTGCCGGCAATCAGCGCCTCGCGCTTGATATCGGCGCCGAGCGCGGCGCCGTCCTGCGCCGGCATCCAGCCGTCCACGAGCGCCATGTCATACGCGTTGCCGCCGCGCGCGGCCCCGCGCAGCGCCAGCAGCGCCTCGGCGCCGGACGCGGCCATCGACGACTGCATGCCCGCCCGCGTCAGCAGCTCGTTCACGGCCTCGCCCGCGATCTCGCAGTCGTCCACGACGAGGGCGCGCAGTCCGGTCAAGTCGGGAACCGCCGGCGGGACAGCCGGCTGCGCCTCGAGCACCACGGTGGCTTCGAAGGTGGACCCGGTGCCCGGCCTGCTCTGCACCGTCAACTGGCCTTCCATCAGCTCGGCCAGGCGCTTCGAGATGGCCAGGCCGAGACCGGTGCCGCCGTAACGCGTGGCGGTGGAAGCATCCGCCTGGCCGTAGTCCTGGAACAGGCGCGCCTGCGCCTCGGGTGCGATGCCGATGCCGGTATCGGTGACCCCGATGCCGATCGTGGCCCGGGCGCCCGATTGGCTCACCAGCCGCACGTGCACGACCACGGAGCCGTGAGTGGTGAACTTGACCGCGTTGCTCAGCAGGTTGAGCACGACCTGGCGGAGGCGCCCGGCGTCGCCGGCCACCTGGCGCGGCACGTCGGCGTCCACCCTGATCGCGAGGTCGAGCCCCTTGTGGTCGGCGCGGAACGAGACCAGATCGCACGCTTCTTCCAACGCGACCGTCAGGTCGAACTCGGTCACCTCGAGATCGAGCTTGCCCGCTTCGATCTTCGACAGGTCGAGGATGTCGTTGATGATCGTCAGGAGCGCGTTGGCCGACGTGCGCACCGTCTCGCTGTACTCGCGCTGCTCGGGCGACAGCGCGGTGTCGAGCAGCAGGCCCGTCATGCCGATCACGCCGTTCATCGGCGTGCGGATCTCGTGGCTCATGCTGGCGAGGAAGCGGCTCTTGGCGTCGGTGGCCTCTTCGGCCTTGCGCTTGGCCTCGTCGAGCTCGAGCTGCCGGGCACGGTCCTTCAGTGTGCGCTGCCGCAGCAGGTGCGCCCAGTAGCCACAGATGCCCACCTGTACGAGGGCGATGCCGAAGTGGAAGAACAGCTTCAGCGCGGTGACTCGCGGCACCTCGAAGAAGTAGAGCTGGACGCCGGAATTGGTGAGGAGCGCAAACAGCAGGTGCTGCGCGATGATCAGGAGCGCGCCCGGCCACATGCTCACCCAGTCCTGGTAAAGGATCATCAGGGTGAAGGCAGTGAAGAACCAGAAGTGCATCTCCGCCAGGCCGTGCATCTGGTAGATGTGCAGCGCGACGAACGTCTGCAGCGAGATGCCCGCCACGCAGCGGGTGATGAAGTGGCGCGGCAGCAGGACCACGCTCACCAGGAACATCAACGCGCCGGCGCCGCCGACGATGAGCGACGTCGGCCAGGTGTCGTACATCGGCGCCAGGGCCAGCGCGATGACGAAATGCGCGGCCATGACCCCCATCATCAGCCGGTCGGCACGGGCGTAGATCCCGTCCATCACCGTCCGCGTCTCTTCGGGAGTGAGCCGCCGGTCGTCGGCGAGCGTGTGGCTCGTCATCCGGCTCCCTGCTCCATCCGGGTGAGCGTGGACGGCAGCGGGCAGCCATAGGCGATCCGGGCTTGCACGGGCGCGTCGTACGTGGGGTCTCCGTCGACGACGTGCTCGAGCGCGATGCGCGCGAACTCGGTACGCGTATCGGTGCAGTAGCGCGCGAGATTGTAGTTGCCGCGGTAGTAGAGCGTCCCGGTGGGGGTGACGATCACCGCTTGCGGCGATGAATAGACGCCCACCATCTTCGCGAGCGAGCCGTCGGCGTCGAGCAGCACGGGGACGCCGAGGTCGCGTTCCGCGTTGGCCACCGCGTGCGCCTGCACCGGGCCCCCTTCCGGTTCGATGACGGCGACGATCGTCACGCGACCGCGGTGCGCGCGAATCAGGTCGCGCACGTGGTCCTGGTTGAAGCGTGAGCAGGGGCAGTCGGGGTTGAAGAAGTGCAGGAGGAGCGGCCGGCCCGTCGACGTGGACCACTGTGCCGCCACCTGCTCAGGGAGTTCGAGCGGCGCTCCCACGGGCGGCTGCCGGAGGTGGGCCGGACGCGGCGTCGGCATCCCCCACTTCCAGTCCTGCTCCCACAGGGTGTACCCGACGACTATCAGCAGCCCCAGGACGAGGCCCACTGCGGTGATCGGCCGCCAGAGGGCCACGCGCGCCGCGGAAGAATTGGTCACGAGATCTCTCTTCGGGTACCGATACCCGCGCTCGACTCATCGGCGTCATCGCGTCTACGCTACAACCGCCGGTATGGGCCCAGGATCTCCCTGGGAAGAAGTGGTCAGCTGGCGGTGCGCGACGCCGCGGCGGCTCGAATCACGCTGTCGACGCCGGTCAGCAGCTGCTCGGCGGTGAACGGCTTGGCGAGGAAGGCGTAGCGGCCTGCCTCGACGCCACGCCGGAGCAGATCCTCGCGCAGGTAGCCCGAGCACACGAGCACACCCATGGACGGCGCCAGCTCGGCGGACCGCGCCAGTACGTCGGCGGTGCCGAGCCCCGGCATGACGCCGTCGATGCACATCAGCGTGAAGTCGCCCTTGCGTTCGAGCATCGCAATGGCGCCGGCACCGTCTTCGGCTTCCTCCACCTCGAACCCGTGCGTGCTCAGCGTGCGCACCATGTTCGAGCGGACGTCGCCGCGATCTTCGACGACGAGGATGCGCGTGCGGTGCGCCGCACGCGGGGGCGCCTGCGACTTGGAGTCTTCGGCGGGCGGCGCCACCGCCACTCCGGTGTGCTCGGGCAGCCAGAGCGTGAAGGTCGTGCCGTCGCCCAGCGTAGATGTCACGTGGACCTGGCCGCCGGTGTCCTTGGCGAAGGCATACACGGTGGCCAGGCCGAGGCCGGTGCCGCCGCGCTCGCCCTTGGTCGTGAAGAAGGGATCGAAGACGCGCGCGAGCGTCTGGTTGTCCATGCCGTGGCCGGTGTCGGACACCCGCAGCACGGCGAAGGCGCCGTCGAGGAGGCCCTCGTGCCTCGTGACCGTTTCGCGATGACAACTGAGCGTGATCGTCCCGCCGGTGCCCGGCATGGCGTCGCGCGCGTTCAGCACCAGGTTATAGACCGCCCGTTCCAGCCCGGCGAGATCGACACGTGCGGTCACCGGCTCGGTCGGCGCGTCCACATGGAGCACGACATCGTCCGGCAGCACGCGGCGCAAGGCACTCTGCAGCCGTCCGAGGAAGTCGGTCATCTCCACCGCCTCGCGCGCCCCGATCTGGGCCCGGCCCAGGGTGAGCAGCTGGGTGGTGAGCTGGCCGGCGCGCCTGGCCGCCTGGACGATTTCGTCGAGATAGCCGGCGACGTCGTGAGACGACGAGAGGCTCAGTTTGGCGACGTCCGCAGTGCCGATGATGACGGTGAGCGCGTTGTTGAAGTCGTGTGCGAGGCCGCCCGACATGCGGGCCAGCGCCTCGAGCCGCCGCGCCTGATCGAGCGCCTGCTGCGCCCGCCCGTGCTCCTCGCGCTCCAGCGCGCGCTCACGTTCGGCGCGCTCGAGCGCCAGCCGCTGCTGCAGCTCGAGGTCGGCGAGCCGGCGGTGCACCTGCACCTCGTGCGCCAGCTGTTCGATGACGTAGAGCTCGGTGACCGCGATCACCACCCCGAGCATGACGAGCACGACGATGTGCCGGATCCACACCGCCGGGAGCCGGGGATCGATCAGATTGATGGCGGGCGGTGGTCCGAGGCCGAAGCTGATGATGGCCCAGCCGGTGAGGTGCGCGGCGATGACGGCACACATCCCGACCACGGCGCCCGCACGCCCGAAGAACAGCGTGGCCGAGAGGATGGCCAGGAGATCGACGGCGGCGTAGCCCACGGTCAGGACGCCGCGGGACGCTAGAAGTAACGCGCTGAAAATGAGAAGACCGACAAAGAACGCGGCCGCCGTCCGGAACTTCAGGCGAGGCGCGATCACCCACAACAGGGGGAAGCACACCATGCCCCCCGTGATCAGGAACGTTCGCAGGTTGAGCTGGTGCTCGAGGGCTCCCTGTACGATCACCAGTGTGGCCGTGATCGGCATCCCTACCGCGAGTACGGCCAGACCCGCGCGAAGCACGCGTTCGCGTAACGCGTCGAGGGTATTGGGGGGTGGAGGATGCGGGCCGCTCATCGCGATGTATGGTCAAGCGCGACCGACGCGTCGACTCTAGCACGACCCGACGGGGTAGAATTCGCGTCGGTGACGGCGAAACTGCCAGCCGATCCCGAGGCCCGCGCCCGGTTTCTGGCCGAAATGAGCCACCAGCTGCGCACGCCCATGAACGGCGTGCTCGGCATGGCGGAGCTTCTCAACGATACCGCCCTCACGGTCGAGCAGCGCGAGTACGTCGACGTGCTCACCTCGTCGGCCCGCTCGCTGCTGCGTGTCGTGGACGACATCCTCGGTCTGCACCGCTCCATCGGTGACACGCTGCGCCTGCTGGCGCCGGCCGCGCGCGCCAAGGGCATCGAGCTGGTCTCGTTCGTGGATCCCGCGCTCCCCGAAACGGTCACGGGCGCCTTGGCCCGTCTGCACACGCGCCTGCCGATCGTCGCGCTCACCGCCCAGCGCGAGGATCGGACCCGCTGTCTCGCCGCGGGCATGGACGACTATCTGCCGAAGCCGGTCGTCCCGGCCGAGCTGGCCGACATCCTCGATCGCCTGGTCGCGGCCTACGGGAGCCATGCGTAGGCAGGCCCCGATCGCCGCCCCGGACGCAGCGTTCGACGCCGACGCGGTGTGGACGCTGTTCGAAGGACGGACGGACCGGATGAGGCAGGTGTGGCGGATTACCCGATCGACGCTGCCGGGATACATGGAGGGCCTCTCGGCTGCAGTCGCGAGCGGCGATTGGGCCACCGCCGCGCGCCACGCCCACTCGCTGGCCGGATCGGCGTCGAATTTCGGCGCGCACGCCCTGGTGGCGACGGCGCGTAGAATCGAAGACCACGCCGGGGACGGGCATGTGCCCGCCGGCGACGTGCATGTGGCGCGGACACAGTTCGATGCCCTCTGCACGGCGATGACCGCGTGGCTCGACCAAGTGTCGGTCCCGCCGGGCGCGCCGTCGGCGGGGTAGAGAGGATCATCGCCCGATGAGCAGCCGTGTCCTGTGCGTGGACGACGATCCGGCCACGCAGATGGTTCTGAACGGCATCATCGAAGACGCGGGGTGGCAGCCAGAGCCCGCTCTCAACGCCACCGAGGCCCGCCAGATTCTGGCATCGAGCCCCGGGATCCAGGTCGTGCTGCTCGACTGGATGCTCCCCGACGGCTCGGGCGTCGATCTGTGCCGTGAGTTCAAGGCCACCCAGGGCTCGTCCCTCTATGTGATTCTCGTCACCGTGCGCGGCGCGCCCGAGGATGTCGAGACCGGCCTCGATGCCGGCGCCGACGACTACCTCGTCAAGCCGGTGAGCCCGGTAGAGGTGCGCGCGCGTATCCGCACCGGTTTGCGCGCCGCCGACGCGCAGCGGCAGCTGGCCGAACGTGTGACGCAGCTCGAGCTGGCCTTGAAACGCGTGAGCAGCCTGGAAAGCCTGCTTCCGCTCTGCATGTACTGCCGCCGCATCAACAGCTCCGAGACCTGGCAGTCCGTCGAGGATTATCTGTGGGAGCACGTGGACGTGAAGGTGTCCCACGGCTGCTGCCCCGACTGCCTCTCCAAACTGACCCGGCAACTGGGCGAAGGCTGACGTCATGAGCCCTGAGCCCTAAGCGACTGCGCGACTCTCTCGAGTCACGAGAGCCGCGCTGGGATATGCTTCCGCCTCGTTGCGGAGGGAACCTTGATGACGTCGAAAGTTCTGTTGACGATGGCCGCGTGTGCAATGGGATCGGCTGTCGCGTTTGCCCAGAGTCAGCCGCCGCGGGTGCCGGCCACGCCGTACACCCCGAAGTCGGTGCAGGCGCCGATCGATCCCGGCTATGCCGAGTTCACCAAGACGTGCAAGACGCCGCCCCCGGCCCGTGGCGGCGGCCCAGGTCGTGGCGGCCCCGGCCGCGCTGGCGGAGCGCCCGCGCCGGCGGCGGGCGTGCGTGACTACAAGGTGACGGAGATTCCCGGCGTGATCGCCGCGGGGCAGCAGTGGAAGTTCCTCTGGCAGGAAGTCGGCAATAACGGCGACGGCATCCTCTGGGCGAAGGGCGGCCTGCTGCTGGCGCAGAACGACAACAGCCAGGTCCTGAAGCTCGACGACAAGGGCAAAGCGTCGGTGGCGTATCGCGACACGCATACCGGCGGGGCGCTCTCGATGAGCCCCAAAGGCGCACTCTTCATGGTGCAGCGGGGTCTGCATCAGAACGTCACGCAGCTGGAACCGCAGCGCAAGATCCTGGCGGACAAGTACAACGGCGACCCGCTCGACTGCGTCGGCGGCGTGATCAACGACCTGACGGCCGACAGCAAGGGCGGCGTCTACTACTCGATGGGCGGCGTGTACCACGCCAGCGCGGCGGGCGTGGTGACCAAGTACGGCGAGAACATCAACCCGAACGGCATCGTGCTGAGCGCCGACGAGAAGACGCTCTACGTCACCAATGGCGCCACCATGGCCGCCTTCGACGTGCAGCCGGACGGCTCGCTGAAGAACCAGCGCGAGTTCGCCAAGCTGACGGCGGGCGGCGGCGACGGCAGCACGATCGATGCGGCGGGCCGCGTGTACGTAACGACCCAGGCGGGCGTTGAAGTGCTTGGCCCCGACGGTAAGAACCTGGGCGTGATTCCGACCCCGCGCGGCGTCATCACTGGCGCCTTCGGCGGCAAGGACAAGAAGACGTTCTATATCCTGGCGCGCGGCGCCACCGATACCGCCGGCACCGAGGTGCCCAACGCCGCGCAGGTGTGGTCGATTCAGATGCAGGCGCAGGGATACAAGAACAGAGCGAAATAGCTCGAGGCCCGGGGCTCCAGGCTCAAGCCAGTGACGGGCGCGGCGCTTGCCGCGCCCGTTTGCTGTACCTACCTGATTTCGCTAGTCGAAACAGATTGCGACAGACGAATGCGTAGGTATACGCTGTGGAGGCTTCTACCCATATCCCAGGGATTCCATGAGGACCATCGTCGCTGCCGTTGTGTTCGTCGTCACCGCATCGCCCCTGCTGCTGGCGCAGTGGCCCAAGTACACCCTGCCCGGGACCCCGAAGGCGGCCGACGGAAAGGTGAACCTGGCGGGGCCGCCGCCGCGCACCGCCGACGGCAAGGTGGATCTCTCCGGCGTATGGGAGACCAATCAGGGGCGCCGTGGCCGCGGCCCGGCGCCGGTGGCCGCAGAAGGCACGGGCGAGTTGCCGCCCTCGGGGTCGATCTTCGGCAACATCGGCGACCAGGTTCAGGGCGGCGCGCCGTATCAGCCGTGGGCGGCCGAGCTCGTGAAGAAGCGGATGGCCGACAACAGCAAGGACAACCCCGACGCGCACTGCCTGCCGATGGGCGTGATGCAGATGACGTCGCATCCGTTCCCGAAAAAGATCATCCAGACGCCCACGCAGGTCGTCCTCATCTACGAGGGGTCGGGCACGACCGTCCGCGAGGTGTTTCTCGACGGCCGCGCGCTGCCCAAGGCCGACGACGTCGAGCCGTGGTGGAACGGCTACTCGGTGGGGCGATGGGAAGGCGACACGCTGGTCGTCGAAACCACCGGGTTCATGGATGACGGCTGGCTCGACGTCCGCGGCAGTCCGTTGACGAGCGGTGCCCGGATGACCGAGCGCTTCCGGCGTCCGACTTACGGATCGCTCGCCATCGAGGTGACGATCGACGATCCCAAGGCCTACACAAAGCCGTTCACGGCCACCGTCAACAACCACCTGCTGCCCGAAACGCAGCTGATCGAGTTTGTCTGCATCGACAAGAGCGCGCAGCACTACGTGGGCGCGCCGGGCAGCAAGTAGGCCGGGCGCGGCGGCCACGTGATCGTCCACATCAACCACATCGCGCCGAGCAAGAAGAAGGCGGCCGGCCCGTCGCCGCTGAGCCAGCTGGCGGGCCTGGTCAACGGCACGATGCTGTCGATGGTCGAGGAAGGGGTGCTCGACGCGCGCCTGGCGCCGTCGCTGCGCGTGCACCT
>Ga0070670_100001249_pt1 | contig 20248 bp, 12 predicted proteins | sample KBSS63metaG_FD_64665 | JGI IMG/M metagenome (GOLD analysis project Ga0070670, IMG submission 64665) | Switchgrass rhizosphere microbial communities from Kellogg Biological Station, Michigan, USA - KBS S6-3 metaG | ecosystem: Host-associated > Plants > Roots > Rhizosphere > Soil ... | reverse complement strand
CCCGGTCTGCGTCGCCAACGATCCGAGCAGCCGCAGGTCGCTCGCGGAAAAGGGTTCCTCTGATCGCTTCGGACCCAGGCTCATCACGCCGACCAGCGTCTGATTGGCTGACATCGGCAGCAGCAGCTCGGCGCCGAGCGGCACGAGAGCACGTCGCTCGTCATCGCCGGCCGCGTGCAGCCACGAATCGGCCGGTATCGTCAGCCGCGGCGGCTCGTCGAATCCGATCGCATGCGCCACCACGAGCGTCCCGCCCTCGTTCAAGAGGATCGCCACCCGCGGCACGTGCAACGCCTCGCTGATCCGGCGCGCGACGGTCTCGAGCAGCGGGCGCGCTTCGATCATCGTGCGCACTTCGCTTGCGAGGTCGCTCAGGATCTGTTCGGCGTCGTAGGCATCGCGAAAGAAGCGCCGGTCCACCCGCTCCCGCAGCGTGTCGGAGAAGCGGCGAATCAACACCACGGCGCCGAGGCCTGCGCCAATGACGAGCACCTCGCCGAGGAAGTTGGCCCTGCGGCTGCCGAGCACGACCGCACCGGCCAGCGTCGCCGAGCTGAGCACGAGTTGCAGGCCCCGCAGCGTGCCGCGCGCGAGCAGATACCGCAGTCCCTGCCGGACGACGACGCGCACGTCCATCGCCCGGTGCACCACGACCACGTAGGCCATCGTCAGCGGGAACAGGAGCAGCGGACCGATGATGACCAGGTAGGCCCAGTCGGGAAAGTTACTGGTGCCGAGCGACAACGCGATCAGGAAGCCGACAATCGGCGTCACCGAGAACGCGGCGCCGGCAAGCAGCAGCGAGAGCCGCCGGCGCGCATCGGGCTGGCGCTCGGTGTAGACCCGATACGACATGATGCCGAGGAAGAGGAGGATGAACAGCGCGTAGGAGGTGCCGAAGTACGCATCGGTCCACCCGAGCGCGTCCTGGAGACGCATCGCTGCCGGCGGATCGCGCCGGGCGATGTAGTCGAAGACCGGATTGAGCGCGATGACGCGCAGCGCGATCGGCGTCACGACCACCCACTTCACCCACGGCCACCGCCGGTCGAAGCCGAGCCGCTCCGGAAACGAGATCGCAAACAGCAGCATCGCCGTCGGCCACAGGTTGGCGGCCAGCGGCTGATAGGCGACGGCGATCGGCTGAAACCAGTTCTCGCGGCCGCCAAGAAAGCGCAGGTAGCCGCCGCCGAACTCGGGCACGCTGAGCACGAGCAGGAGCAGCAGCCAGGCGCGCGCGTCGGTCACGCGCACGGCCGCCACCCAGAACCCGAGCATCGTGCAGAAGAGCGGCAGCGCGACGCCCACCAGGACGAAGCTCGCCCACTCCATGAGCGGAACCGCGCCGGTGCGCAGCGGCATCAGAGTGATCGACGCCGTGCGCGTTTCTCCGTCGGGTGTGTCCGGCCGCCAATAGCCCACGGCAAGCCGATCGCCCGCGCGCGCCTTGCGCAGCGGCACCCACAGGTCGGCGACCAGCGGCCGCACGGGCCGTCCGTCGATGCTCCGGATGACGTCTTTGCGCCGAAGTCCCGCGGTGGCCGCTTCCTCGCTGACGTCACTCAGGCTGAACTCGGGCAGATCGATATCGAACGGCTCGCGGACGTGCTCCTGTCCGTGGATCAGGTCGCCAACCCGTTCGCTGAAATCGAAGACGCGGTAGGTGGCCACGATCGCGAAGAGGAGCGCGAGTGCGGCGTACAGGACCTTCGGACGGAGCGCCGACACGAGCGACATTCTAAGGCTTCGGGCTATCGTTACGTCGTGTCCAGCACGTCCGCGCCAGCCGCCTCTCCCACTTCACTGCACGGCGCCGGCGGCCGCCTGCACGTGCCGATGCGGGCCCGCTCGCCGCACGAGCCGCACCGCGTCGCGACGCCGCTCGAACTGCTGTTCGATCTCGTGTTCGTCGTCGCCATCTCCGAAGCCGCGAGCGGTCTGCATCACGCGGTGGCACAGGACCGCGTTGCCGACGGGGTCAGCGGCTACGCGATGGTGTTCTTCGCCGTCTGGTGGGCGTGGATGAACTTCACGTGGTTCGCGTCGGCCTACGACAACGACGACGTGCCGTATCGCCTGGCGGTGTTCGTGCAGATCACCGGTGCCCTGATCGTGGCCGGCGGCATTCCCGCGATGTTCGAATCGCGAGTGCCCAACCTGGCAGTCGTCGGCGGCTACGTCGTGATGCGGGTGGCGATGGTGGTGCAGTGGCTGCGCGCATCGGGAGCCGACCCGGAACGGTGCGCCTCCGCGCGGCGGTACGCCGCCGGCATCGCGGTGATGCAGGTCGCGTGGGTAGGCAGCTTGTTCCTGCGGTCGTTCGGGCTGGCGGTCTTCGCGGCGGCGGCCGCGGGCGAGATGCTGGTGCCGGTGTGGGCCGAGCGCGCCTCGCGCACGAGTTGGCACCCACATCACATCGCCGAGCGCTACGGTCTGCTGACGCTCATCGTGCTCGGCGAGTCGATCCTGTCGGCCACCTCCGCCGTCCAGGCCGCGATGGCGGCCGGAGAACGGTTGTCGTCTCTCGTCCCGATCATCGTTGGCGGTCTGCTCATCGTGTACTCGATGTGGTGGATCTACTTCGATCGGCCGGCGCACGATCTGCTCACCAGCTTCCGCCGCGCCTTCATCTGGGGCTACGGCCACTACTTCGTCTTCGCCGCGGCCGCGGCCGTGGGCGCGGGCCTTGGCGTCGCGGTCGATAGCGCCGGCGCGCAAGCGCCGATCGATCCGGTGGTGGCCGGACTGGCCGTGACCGCGCCGGTCGCCCTGTTTGTCGTCTGCCTGTGGATCCTGCTCGATCGCCCCGAGTACGGGCGCACACGCGTCCTCGGGCCCGTCACGGCGGGGATCGTGCTGGCGACGACCATCACGCCTCAGCCGGTGCTCGGGACCGGGCTGACGCTCGCGGCGCTGGTCACCGTCAAGTTGCTGATGAAACGTTGAGCCAGGGCGGTGTGAAAACCGCCCGCTACATTCCGCGCAACTCCCGGGTGAGCCAGGCCCGCGCCAGCTTCCAGTCGCGCATCACGGTCTGCGGCGAGAGGTCGAGCGCCTGCGCCGTCTCCTCCACGCTCAGCCCGCCAAAGAACCGCAGCTCGATCACCCGCGCGCGGCGCGCGTCGAGGGCGGCCAGCACGGTCAGCGCGTCGTCGAGCGCCACCAGCTCGATGGCGCGCTCGGACTCGTGGGCGGGAAGCTGGTCGAGATCGACCTCGGCACCGCCGAACGCCACCGCGGGCCCGCCGCGCTTGGCCGACAAGCGCTTGCGCGCATGGTCCACCAGGATGCGGCGCATGACGGTGGCGCACACCGCGAAAAAGTGCACGCGGTCGTTCCAGTTGGCGCCGTCGGCCCGCACCAGCCGCAGGTACGCCTCGTGCACCAGCGCGGTGGTCTGCAGCGAGTGGCCAGCCCGCTCCTTCCGAAGATACTGACCGGCCAGCTTCCGGAGCTGGCCGTAGACCAGCGGGGTGAGCTCGTCGAGCGCGGCGCGGTCGCCCTGTCCCCAGGCCTTCAGGAGGGCCGTGATGTCGCGTGCCTCGGCGGCCATGAACGGGCGGATTGTAGTTGGTGCCCCCATCCTGCGCTTAGAGAAGCAGGGGAGGGACCGGGCCAGGCCCGGGGGTTCGACTAAGATTCGGGCTTCCTGCACGACGAGACCGTCCCATGACCCCTGAGAGGTGGCAGCGCGTGTCGGACCTGTACGAGGCGGTGCTCGACCGTCCGGCCAGCGAACGGGAAGCGTTCGTGGCCGACGCCTGTGCCGGCGACAGCGCGTTGCGCCGGGAGATCCAGTCGCTCCTGGCCCAGGACGACCACCACAGCCCCCTCGACCGTCCGGTGTGGGCGCCCGAGGAGCTGGCGGCTGACTATAATGCCGGCTCCGCCCCACGCATGCGTCTTGCGGCCGGCACACGGCTCGGCCCCTACGAGATCCAAACCGCCCTCGGCGCCGGCGGCATGGGCGAGGTCTATCGCGGACGCGACACACGCCTCGACCGCGCGGTGGCCATCAAGGTGCTGGGCCCCGATGTAGCCGCCGACGCCGGCTTCCGGGCGCGGTTCGATCGCGAGGCCAAAACGATCTCGCAGCTCGATCACCCGAACATCTGCCCGCTCTTCGACGTCGGCGACGAAGGGGGCATCGCGTTTCTGGTGATGCCGCTGCTCGAAGGCGAGTCGCTGCTCGACCGCCTTCGGCGCGGGCCGATGCCGCTGGCCGAGGCGCTCCGCATCGCCACCAGCCTCGCGTCGGCCCTCACCTACGCGCACGGGCGCGGCGTGCTCCATCGTGACATCAAGCCGCAGAACGTGCTGCTGCTGCCCGACGGCCGCGTGCAGCTGCTCGACTTCGGCGTGGCGAAGTCCCAGACGCTCGAGACCGCCGACGCCGAGGCCGACACCACGCCGGCGCTCACCCGGTTCGGCCAGACGCTCGGCACGCCGGAGTACATGTCGCCCGAACAGCTCGCGGCCCGCGTCGTGGACGGCCGGTCCGACATGTTCAGCCTCGGCATCCTGGTCTATCTGCTCGTCACCGGCGCCCACCCGTTCCGTGGCAGCACGGCCGCCGTCACCAGCGCCGCCATCATCAACAATCCCGCGCCGCTGCTGCCGGCCGCGATGGCGGACCTCGATCGCGTGGTGCAGCGCATGCTGCAGAAGCGGCCGGCGGATCGCTATCCGACGATGGCGGACTGCCTCGCCGACCTGCGCGCGCTCGCCTCGCCCTTCGAAGCGCTCCACAGCCGTCCCGTCGCGCGCCGTGCCAAGGCCGCGGGCCTCATCGGCGCGGCGGCGGTCGCCGCGGCCATCATGTTCGTCGTGCTCCGCGACCGCACCGCCGCGCCGCCCTCGCCTGCCGACGCGCCGGCGGCCCCTGCCGCGACAGCGGCACCCGTCGCGGCCAACGTGATCTTCTGGCTCGATGTTGGAGCGCCAGGGAGTCCCGACGGCGTCATTCAGTCGGCGGGCGATCATGTCTATCCCCGCGGGGCACGCTTCAAACTTCACCTCGTGCCGGCCGCGCCGGGTCACGTGTACGTGCTGAGCGATGATCAACCGCTCAAAGCGATCCCGACCGGGCTGGCGCTCGTATTCGCGCAGTCGACCGGATCGTCGGGTGGCGGTCTTGGCGTCACCACCGATTGGTTGGCCTTCACCGCTGGTCCGGCACGCGACCATCTGTGGCTGGTGTGGTCGGCGAAGCCGATTCCGGAGCTCGATGCCCTGCGCGCAGCGCTCGAGCGAGAGCACGTCGGCAGCGTGCGCGACGCCGGCACCGCCGCCAGCCTGCGCGCAAGACTGGCCGCGGCGGCGGCGCAGGCCACGTTCTCGATCGATCCGGCGGCCGCGCGGGCGGCTATCGCCGGAAGCGGAACGCTCGTCGCGTACCGACTGGAGTTGCAGCATGACTAAGACCACCGCGTGGCTGGTCGGCGCGGTCGCAATGGTGGCGCTGCCGTTGGTCGCGCACGGGCAGGACGAGCAGACCCGGTCCATCGTGCCCGAAGCGTTCCTCAAGGCGCGGCCCGCGGCGCCAAAGGCGGCGCCAAGCAGTGGCCCGATCTATCGGCGCGTCAACCGGCCCGCCGGGCAGGCGGCGCGCGGAACCGTGTCGGAGATCGGCGTCACGATCTGGAAGCTGCGCCCCACCGTCGCCGGCGATACGACACGCTTGCTCGTGCAGGATCCGCAGAGCGGCACCGTGCAGTGGACACCCGAGCGCGTCGAGGCCGGCACGCCGCTCTCGCTCGGCGACCACGTCCGAGTCTCGGTCGAATCTCCACGCGACGGGTATCTCTACGTGATCGACCGCGAGCAGTACGCCGACGGCACGACCAGCGATCCGTTCTTGATCTTTCCCACCACCCGCGCCCGCGGTGGCGACAACCGCGTCACCGGGGGGCGGCTGATCGAACTTCCCGCGCAGACCGACGCACCACCGTTCTTCACGCTGCAGGCCACCCGGCCCAATCAGGTCGCCGAGCTCATCACCGTGCTGATCTCGCAGCAGCCGCTGATGGACGTGACGCCGAGTGCGGGTCCTCTGGCTCTGAGTCGAGACACGGTAGCGCGCTGGGAGAAAGAGGCTGGTTCCACCGTCGAACAGCTCGAGATGGTGGGCGGTGCCGGCCGCGCGTGGTCGGCCGCCGAGCAGCGCGCCGGCGCCGACGCGACGCGCCTGCTCACGCAGCAGGACCCGCCGCCGCAAACGGTCTTCAGGGTCGTCACCACGAGCCCGTCGCTCGTGGCGACCCGCTTCACGCTGTCGCACGCGCGCGCGCGCGTCGCCGGCACTCCCCCACGGTAACGCACGTCAATTTGCGCGGAGAATACGCCCATGCCGAACTACGCTCTTCAACATGCCCCGGCGACCGGCACCACCCCGGTGGGCTGCGGAAGCCTGACGGTGTCGCAGGCCAACAACCAGATCACGGTCACCGCCAATCCGCCGAGCGGCGGGGCGGGAACCAACATCACGAGCCTGGTGGTGTTCACTCCGGCGCCAGGGAGCAATGGCACGATCTTCAGCCCGAACGCCGGAGACATGATGAATCTCAGTACCTACACCGTGACCGTGGGCACCAGCACCTACAGCTTCGGGAACAACGCCACGTTCCGGGCCCCTGGCGGCGGAAGCCGCGGCGGGTTCTTCACCGCGGGCAGCCTGACCGGCGCGATCGATGATTGGGACGCGGCTGATGCCGGCGGTCCCGAGCCGAAGGTCAAGTATTGAGGGACGGCGCGTGAAGAGGCGGGCACTGCAGGCGGTGGCAATGGCGGCAGTCGGATTGGCTGTGGTGAATCCACAGCGGCTGTCCTCTGCCGCGACGCCTGCAGCGCTCGCTCAACAAGGGCCGTCGAGTCTCACACCCGGCGCCCTCATCGATCGGACGCTGCGTGGTGGCGAACGCCAGATCTTCACGATCGAGCTGGCCGCCGGCGACTTCGTGTACGTGGTGATCGACCAACGCGGCGCTGACGTCGCCGTTCGTCTCCAGTCGCCAGACGGCGCAACCCTTCTCACGTCGGACAGTCCCAACAGCACGATTGGACCAGAGCGCATCGCCTGGGTGGCAGCGGCCGCGGGTGCGTATCACGTGGTCGTCGAGAGCGGAGCGCCATCGTCCGACCAGACGCCGCGGAGTTATCAGCTGCGTGTCATCGCCCGACGTCCCGCCGGCGATAGGGACTTCAGGCACGCGCAAGCCGAACGGCTGCTGGCGGAAGCCGCACCCCAGCTTCGGTCGAACACTGCCGCCTCTCGCGACGAGGCCCGCCATCGCTACGAGACGGCCGAAGGCCTGTTCGAGACTCTCGGTCTCGAGTACGAACGCGGCCTCTGCTTCTACAGCCTCGGCATTCTGGAACTGCGCGAGAGCGACGCACGGGGGGCGCTCCCATACTTGAGGCAGGCACAATCACTGTTCACCAGGGACGACGCGATGTACGCCTCGGTCGTGAATGCGCTGGGAGGGGCGTTCGATCTGATCGGCGATCCTGAAGCGGCGCTGGCCTCGTATCGTGAAGCGCTCGAAGGGTTCATCGCAATTCACGACCGCGGTCGAGAAGCGGTTGTCCGCAACAATATCGGCAAGCTGTCGGCCGACATCGCCGACTGGCAACGAGCGCTGGAGCAGTACCGCCTTGCGCTGCCGCTCTTTCGAGAGATCGGGGACCGGCGCCGAGAGAGTCTTGCTCTCTACAACATCGGGGTGTCGTATTCGTCCGCCGGGGACCTCACCCGCGCCACCGAATACCTGCAGCAGTCCCTGTCAATCCGGCGCTCGATCAAAGACACGGCTGGCGAGGCCGATACGCTCACGATGCTGGGGTTCACCGCAACGCTCGGCGGGGAGGATGCCGCAGCGCTCGCCTACTATGAGCAGGCCCTTCCCCTGCGGCAGACTGTCGGAGACCGTCGCTCCGAGGGGCTGACGCTCACCTACCTCGGTCGGACACAGCACGCCTTGGGCCGCGCGAATGCAGCGGCACAGTCGCTTGGCCGCGCCGCCGAACTTCTACGACAGAGCGGCGATCGACGCTACGAGGCCATCGCCCTGGCGTATCTCGCCGAAACCTCGCTGGTTCAGGAAGATACCTCCCGGGCCCTCGAACAGGGCGGAGACGCGGTCGCCATCGCTCGCTCGCTCAGCGATCGGAGGGGTGTCGGGTTCGCTCTTCCAATCATTGCACGAGCACAATGGCGGCTCGGCCGCGTCGACGACGCCCTCGCAAGCGTCCAAGAGGCATTGGCGGCGCTCGAGAGCGTTCGCAGCAATGCCTCGAGCCCGGAGATGCGAGCCGCTTACCTGGGCCGTCATCAGAACGCGTACTTGCTCGCCATCGATCTGTTGATGCAGCGACACCTGGAACGCCCGGGGGAGGGATTCGACGCGCTCGCGCTCCAGATGAGCGAGCGCACCAAGGCCCGGAGCCTGCTCGACATGCTCTCGGAAGGCGGGGCCGCGATGCGTCGGGGCGTGGCACCGGCGCTCGTCGAGCGCGAGCGGCAGCTCGCTCGCCTGCTCGATGCCAAGGCCGATCGGCTGTTCGCCCTGCAGGCGGCGCGTTCGTCCGCAGAGGCCGACGTGCTGGCCAGGGAAGCCCAATCGCTCGAAGCGGAATACGACGAAGTTCAAGCGCGCATCCGCGCCACCAGCCCCGATTACAGCGCCCTCACGCAGCCCCAGCCGCTCGACATCGACACCATCCGCCGCGACGTGCTCGACTCCGATACGACCCTCGTCGAGTACGCGCTGGGACCCGACGCGGGCTACGTCTGGGTGCTCGATCGGCAGAGCCTGAAGGCCTATCGCCTCGCCTCTCGCGCCGAGATCGAGGCGGCGGCACGCGAGGCGTACGAGCTCGTCACCAGCCGCGCGACGAACTTGCCGCGCGAAACGCCGGCGGCTCGCACGCAGCGCATTGCCGCCTCCGACGCGGCGCTGCCGGCGGCGTTGCGCCGCGTCAGCGACCTGGTTCTCGCGCCGATCACGGCCTTCCCCACCACCTCGCGCCTGCTGGTCGTCGCCGACGGCGCGCTGCAGTACCTGCCGTTCGAGATGCTACCCGCCCCACGCCGGGCGCAGATGCAGCCGCTGGTCGCCGACTTCGAGATCACGGCGCTGCCCTCGGCGTCCACGCTGGCGGTTCACCGCGCGCAGCTTGCACGCCGCCCGGCGCCGACCAAGGGCGTGGCCGTGTTTGCCGACCCGGTCTTTGACGCGTCGGATGTGCGCGTGCGGCCAACGGCGGTCGCATCGGCCGCGCCCGCCAACCCGGATGCGCAGACGCGCCTGCTGACGCAGACCGACAATCCCGCCGCTCCCGGCTTCGGTTCGATCGCGCGCCTGCGCTTTACCGACGACGAGGCCAAGGCCATCCTCGCGGCCGCCCAGGGCCGCCAGAACCTCGCCGCCATCGGATTCGACGCGAACAAGGCGGCCGCCGTGGACGCCAGCCTCGGCGCCTACCGCTATCTCCATTTCGCCACGCACGGCTTCCTCGACACTGCGCGTCCGTCGCTCTCCGCCATCGCGTTGTCGCTCGTCGGCCGCGACGGCGCCGCGCAGGAAGGGTTCCTGCGCGCCCACGAGCTCTACAACCTGACTCTCTCCGCCGACCTGGTGGTGCTGAGCGCCTGCGAGACGGGGCTCGGCAAGGAGATTCGCGGCGAGGGGCTGATCGGCCTCACGCGCGCCTTCATGTACGCCGGCGCGGCGCGCGTGATTGTCAGCCTCTGGAGCGTGAGCGATCGTGCCACAGCCGTGCTGATGGGCCGCCTCTACCGCGAGATGCTCCGCAACGGCAGCGCACCGTCGGCGTCTCTCCGCGCCGCGCAGCTCGCCTTGCGATCCGACCCGCGATACCAGCACCCCTATTACTGGGCGGCGTTCACCATTCAAGGTGACTGGAAATAATCCAGATTTCTGAATTTCATCCAAAAGTTCGTCCCACCTGCGATTCGTCCCTCGCGTTAAACCCTCAGCGAAGTCTGCTCGTCCCTTCGCCCGGCAGACCGGTCACTCGTCCCAACGGCACGTTTCTCTCAATAGATCCCGGGTTGAGCAGCCACGGGCGATCCGGTCCTCGTGTGCCCTTGGCTGCTCGGCAGTGTCTCTGGGCGCGCTTCGCGCGCGTCGTCGTTACCGGCGCAAGTGCCGGGAGGAGTGTGAACGATGGCAAGACGCATCAGCCTGATTGTCGCGGCGCTGATCTGCCTCACCTCGGGGTTGGCAAGCGCGCAGGAACGATTTGGCGGACTGGCCGGCACGGTGACGGATTCCACGAAGGCGGCGGTTCCCGGTGCGACGGTGACCGCCACCAACCGCGCAACCGGTGCCCAGCGCGTGGCGGTGAGCAGTGGCGACGGCACCTACCGCGTACCGGATCTGGATCCAGGGCGCTATTCGGTGACGATCGAGCTGGACACCTTTCAGAAGGTGGTGGTGGACGACGTGATCGTCCTCCTGGGACGAACCGTGGGCGTCGACGCGGAGCTCAAACCCGGCGTGCTCACCGAAACGGTCAACGTCACCGCTGATGCGGCCAAGCAGCTCGACCTCACGAAGGTGACCCTGGCGCACAACATCACGGCGGAGGAGTTCGACCGGCTGCCGAAAGCGCGCAGCTTTCAGGGCCTCGCCCTGACGGCGCCCGGCGTCAACGCCGGCGAGATCGAAGGCGGGCTGCAGGTCAACGGGGCGAGCGCCGCCGAGAACTCGTTCACGGTGGACGGCGTGGCGATCAACAGCCTGATTTACGGCAACTCGCGCCAGAACACGGTGTTCGAGTACCTCCAGGAAGTGCAGGTGAAGACCGGCGGCATCGACGCCGAGTTCGGCGGCGCGCTCGGCGGCGTCGTCAGCGCGGTCACCAAGTCGGGCGGCAACAACTTCAGCGGCGAGACGCACTACTACTACCTCGGCAGCGCGCTCAGCGCGGCACCGTTCAAGCGTCTGGTGCTCAACCCGAACGACCTCACGACGGTCGGCTATTACCAGGACACCGAGCAGCCGAACCATCAGAGCGAGTTCGGCGGATCGCTCGGCGGACCGATCGTCAAAAACAAGCTGTTCTTCTTCGGGTCGGTGTCGCCGCGTGTGGTGCGCCGCACCAACGAGTACCTGTTCTCGGCTGGCACCGAGCCGGGTGAAATCAACCAGAAACAGACGGCGTGGCAGGGCTTCGGCAAGGTCACCTACTCCGCGAACCGGGTGCACGCCAACGCCAGCCTGCTCATGACCCCGACGCGCTCGGAAGGCCGCCTGCCGGCCTACGACTCGCTTGGGCCCAACTGGATCACCACCTCGAAGACGGCCAACCTGGCCGAGACCACGCGCGGCTTCGACGCCGACCAGAACAACTTCAGCTCGAACGTCGACCTCTGGGTGCGCAACAACAGCTACGTGAGCGCGCGCGGCGGCTACTTCTACGACGCCTACAAGGACACCGGCGTTCCGAACGTCACGAGCTACACCTACCAGACGCCGAACTTCACGGTGCCCGGCGTCCCGGCCAACCTGCAGGGCCCCACCGGCACGTTCAACACCCCGCGCATTCTGAACACCAACTTCGACACCACCAAACAGGGCTTCGTGCAGCTCGATTACAACCACGCGTTCAACGCCGCCGGCTCGCATCTGCTGAAGGGCGGCTGGGGTCTGCGCCACGCGGCCAATGACGTGGACGTCGCCTATCCGGGTGGCTACGTCTACCTGTATTGGGGCCAGTCGTTCCGCAGCAGCGCCACCGGTCAGACCGGCACCGGCGCCTACGGCTACTACGCCGTGCACGATCAGGCGACGCGCGGGAACATCGCCGCCAACATGCAGAACCTGTTCATCCAGGACACGTGGACGGTGGGCTCGCGCCTGACGCTCAATGTGGGCGTGCGGACCGAGAACGAGGACATCCCGACCTTCCGGCCCGAAATCGCGCAGTACGCGATCCAGTTCGGCTTCAAGGACAAGATTGCCCCGCGGCTGGGCGCCAGCTTCGACGTGAAGGGCGACGGCAGGATGAAGGCGTTCGCCAGCTGGGGGCGCTACTACGACTGGACGCGCTACGAGATCGCGCGCGGGTCCTATGGCGGCGACCTGTGGCACATCTACTACCGCTCGCTCGACACGCTCGACATCGCCAGCATCAACACCAGCAACATGCCCGGGACCGATCTGTGGGGCGGGCCGAACGGCTTCCGCGACTTCCGCGGCAACTCGATCGAGAACACCGACCCGAACATCAAGCCGATGTACCAGGACAGCTTCAACGGTGGGATGGACTTCCAGGTTGGCGCCCGCACCGCGATAGGTGTGCACTACGTCCACAACAATCTGGGACGCACCATCGAGGACCTCGGCGCGCTGGTCAACGGCGACAGCATCTACGTGATCGGCAACCCTGGCGAGGGCGCCAACGTGACGACACCTCCCTCGTATCCGGACTTCACGGCGCCGTTCCCCACGCCAAAGCCGAAGCGACAGTACGACGCGCTCGAGCTGACCTGGGAACGACGGTTCTCGAAGAACTGGTTCGCCAACGCGAACTACACCTGGAGCCGGCTGTATGGCAACTACTCCGGCACCGCCAACTCCGACGAGATCCAGACGCCGACCACCGGCATCACGTCGAAGAACGCGCAGCAACAGAACGGCTCGATCGCGCGGCCGGGCAGCAATTCGCACACGGGCTGGGACAGCGACAACCTGTTGTGGGATTCGCACGGCAACCTCGACGTGCGCGGCCGCCTCGCGACCGACCGGCCCCACGTCGCCAAGCTGTACGGTGCCTATCAGTTCAACTTCGGCACGCAGGTGGGCGCCTTCTTCTACGGCGGGAGCGGCACGCCGATCACGACGCAGGTGATCGCGCTCGATGCGTACGCGCCGATGGTGAACGGCCGCGGTGACATGGGACGAACGCCGGTACTGACGCGGACCGATCTGCTGGTGTCGCACGAGTTCAACCTTGCCGACCGCAAGCGGGTGCGCTTCGAGTTGAACCTCCAGAACCTGTTCAACCAGAAGACGGCGACTCACATCTTCAACTACTTGAACAAGGGCGCCCCGGCCGGCAGCAGCGCCAAGGCGGCCAACGCCATCGACCTTTCGCACACGAACCTGGCGGCGGGCTACGACTACAACGCCCTCATCCTCCAGACGCTCGAGGGGCGCGCCTCGTATGACCCGCGCTACGGGATGGACGACCTGTTCCAGCCCGGACTGCAGGGCCAGTTCAGCGTCAAGTTCTCCTTCTAGGACAGGTGGGGCCGGGTCGCCTTTTGACCCGGCCCTTCGTTTGTACCTGAAGCCTGAAGCCTGAAGCCCGAAGCCTCATATAATCGCGGCGCTCAGGAGGTCTCTATGAGAGCGACTCGCGTGGCGCGTGTGATCCCGGTCGCGGCGCTGGTGTGCCTCCTTTCGCTGCCCGCCTCTGCGCAGTGGCTCAACTACCGGGCGCCGGGCGCGCCACGCCTGCCCGACGGCACCGTGAACCTCGCCGCTCCGGCACCGCGAACCGCCGACGGTCACCCGGATCTCTCGGGCGTGTGGAGCGGGGCCGGCCCGATGTACCGCTTCAACATCGCGCAGGACCTGCAGCCCGGCGACGTCAAGCCGTGGGCCGACGCGCTCTTCCTGCAGCGGCTCCGCGACTCGCGCAAGGACAGTCCGCTTGCCCGCTGCCTGCCGGTCAGCGTGCCATACCACAACTTCTTCAACCTCGCCCAGTTCGTGCAGACGCCGTCGCAGCTCGTCATGCTGTACGAATCGCCGAACAGCCCGCATCGCACCATCTACACGGACGGCCGTCCACTGCCGGCGGATCCGAACCCCGCGTGGTTCGGCTATTCGATCGGACACTGGGAGGGCGACACGCTGGTGGTGACCACGGGCGGTTTCAACGACCGCGCCTGGCTCGACAGCGCCGGGCACCCGCAGACCGAGACGCTGCGCCTCACCGAGCGCATCCGCCGCCGCGACTTCGGCCATATGGACTTCGAGATGACGCTCGACGATCCGGCGGTGTTCACCAGGCCGGTGACCATCAAGACCGAGCGCGTCCTGACGCCCGATACCGACATTCTCGAGGACTTCTGCGAGAACGAAAAGGATCAGCACCACTTCTCGCAGGCGGCGGGCGTCACCGTCAGCCCTGCCGTCCTGGCGACATACGCGGGTGCCTACGAGATGGCGCCGGGGCGCGACGCCGTCGTGGTCGTCGAGGGCGACCTGCTCTACGTGCGCGGCCTCAACGAGCCGAAGCTGCCGCTGCTGCCCCAGTCGGACACGCAGTTCCTCTCCACCGCCACGCCCACCGGTTTCGAATTCATCAAGGACGGCCAGGGCCGGGTGACGCACCTGATGGTGCGGGGCGCCAACGGCGACCGCCGTGCGCCGCGCAAGCCGTGAACACCCAGGGCGGTCTAAAGACCGCCCTCTACTTCTGTGTCCGGGCGGTGGACGGCGGCACGTGGTTCTTGAGCCGCATGTAGACGACCATGTTCCCGTAGTGCTCGTTGTTGTGGGTGGTGTTGAACATCAGCACGAGCCCGCGGGTGGTCGGCTTGCTGCTGCCCCGCCCCTGCACGCCCACGGCCTGGTTCACGTTGGCATCCGAGGTACCGTCGTACGTAGCGTCACAGGCCGCGAGCGCTTCGTTCAAGGCCTTGACGAGGGCGGCCTTGTCGGTGGTCTTGGAATAGTCCCCACCGAAGGTGGGCTTCTCCCCGCGCGCCTGCGAGCAGAAGTAGAAATTGCCGTTGATCACGTGGCCCACCAGCTCGGCGAAGCTCCGCACCTGCGGCGTGGGCTTGAACGAGTACTCCTCGGCCGGCATGGCGGCCGCGGCCTCGGCCAGGTTGCGGCGAATCACCTGGTGCATCGATTTGAGCGACGCGGCCATCGAGGTGGAGAGCAGTTCGTCGGCCCCGCCGTCGGAGGTCTGGGCGGCCGCGGGCCCGGCGGCGCACGCCATCAACACGGCAATCGAGATGAAACGTCGCATGGCTGGTCTCCCCCGCCCGCCTGAAAAGCGGACGAACACACTATAATCCTGCGGTGGTGACGGCCGGCCTTCGGCGCCACCAGAGGTATCGCAAGACGGAGGGGTCCGCAATGAAGCAGTTGACGCTCGTCGCAGTAGCAGCGTGTATGGCGGTGGCCTCGTCGGCCTACGCCCAGACCGATCAGGAAATGATTGACCGCGCGCTGCTCGGCGCGCCCGCCGGAATGGTCCGCATGAACGCCAGCGTGGCGAAATGGGGAGCGGACGGCAAGCGGGTCATCATCAAGCAGGGGACGAACGACCTCGTGTGCTGGGACCAGTCGGTGTGGCCCGCGCAGCTGCCGTTCAGCGTCCACTGCACCAGCAGCAAGAGCATGGACCGCGTGGATCAGAACCGCGCCATGTACTACCAGTACATGACCCGCGAAGCGGCCGAGAAGGCGATCAAGGAAGCCGAAGCGGCCGGCAAGCGCGTGCTGCCGGAATACGGCTCTGGCCACTATGGGCTCCAGGGCAAGGACCAGGCGAGCGCGCGCGCCCACGTGACCATCGCCGTCCCCAACGCCACCGCCGCGTCCATGAAGATTCCGGACAAGCCGTCGACGAGCGGGATTTGGCTGATGGATGCGGGCACCACCGGCGCGCACCTGATGATCCCGGGAAACTAGCACCATGACGCCGGTGAGCGGGTCATGCGCCAACTGCGCTGACTCGCTTACCGGCGAGTTCTGTCCGCGCTGCCCGCATCGAACCGCCAATCGCGCCTGATCACCAGCGCCAAGCTCGTCCGCCTTGGCGTGTTCTACGTCCTGGCGTGCTTCACCGTGGTCCCCGTCATCTTCGGCGTCATCTCCAGTTCTAAATGATGTCGGCGACAACTTGACGAGGCGTGCCATCACGCAGCGTAGCTTCGGCACGCGCGCCACCGCGATAAACGATCCGCTCGCCGCAGGCGTCTATAGCTTCAGCGGGCGAAGTCCTTCGCGTGCCCCGCACCGTCGAATAGCCATGGTGACCTCGAGCCGCGGATGAGCCGGCTACCGCTGTCGTCCTGCGTGCGTCCGTACCGCACGCTTCTCGCGCTCGCATTCGCGGCAATGGCCGTCGAGAGCGCCGCGACGGTCTGGGAGCCTTGGCCCCTCAAGCTGATCGTCGACAACGTCGTGGGCACGAAGCCGCTGCCACCCGCGCTCGCGCGCTGGGCCGTCTTCGGCACCGCACCGCTCGACGTGCTCAACGCCGCGGTAGTGGCGTTGCTGGCCATCACGGCGCTGGGCGCGGCGGGCTCCTACCTGCAGAAGTACCTGTCCACCGCGGTGGGTCAGCGCATCACCCTGGATCTGCGGCAGGCGCTGTATCACCACGTGCAGGGGCTGTCGCTGCCCTTCTTCGAAACGCGGCGGACCGGCGATCTCATCGTCCGGCTGACGAGCGACATCGACACCGCGCAGGACTTTTTCTCCACGGCGCTCCTGAGCATCGCGATGGACGTGCTGACCCTCGGGGGCATGCTCGCCGTGATGCTCTTCCTGGATTGGCGCTTCACGCTGCTCGGGCTCGCGATTGCGCCGCTCCTGTTCGCGGTCATCTACCGGCGCACGCACCGGATCAAGACGGCGGCGCGCGAGGTCAAGCAGCGCGAGGGCGCGCTGGCCTCAATCGTCCAGGAGTCGATCGCCGCCATCCGGACCGTGCGCGCCTTCGCCCGCGAGGCACACGAGGAAGCGCGGCTCGAACGCGAAGGGCGTGCGGCGATGGAGGCGGCGCTGCGCGCGCGCAGCATCAAGGCCGCCCTGCCGCCTGTCGTGGATCTGCTCGTCGCCGCCGGCACGTGCGCCGTCATGCTGGTGGGCGTCCGCCTCGTGCTCGAGGGGCGCATCACCTCGGGCACGCTCATCGTCTTCGTCCTCTACCTCGGCAAGTTGTACAAGCCGATGAAGAACCTGGCGCGGATGACCGACACGGTGTCGAAGTCCGCGGTGGCGTTCGAGCGCATCCGCGAGCTGCTCGCCACGACGGGCCAGATGACCGACGGGCCCGACGCGCGCCCGGCCCCGCGCCTGCGCGGCAGCATCGAGTTCCGCGATGTCAGGTTCGGCTACGTACCCGGCCAGCCGGTGCTGCACGGTGCCAGCCTCACCGCCGCGGCCGGCCAGCGCGTGGCGATCGTCGGGGCGACCGGCGCCGGCAAGTCGACGCTGCTGGCTCTGCTCCTCCGCCTGTATGAACCGGCGAGCGGCTCGATTCGAATCGACGGTAGCGACATCCGCCGGTTCACGGCCCGGTCGCTCCGCGATCAGATCAGCCTGGTGCCACAGGATCCCGTCCTGTTCCACGGTCCCGTGTGGGAGAACATCGCCTACGGGCGGCCAGGCGCCACGCGCGACGAGATCATCCAGGCCGCGCAGCTGGCCAACGCGCACGAGTTCATCGCACGCATGCCGCGCGGCTACGACACCATCGTCGGCGAGCGCGGCGAAACCGTCTCGGGAGGCCAGCGACAGCGCCTCGCGATCGCGCGCGCGGTCATCCGGCAGGCGCCGATCCTGCTGCTCGATGAGCCGTCGGCGGCGCTCGACCCCGAATCCGAAGCATTGGTATTCGACGCGCTGTCGCGCCTGATGGACCGCTGCACCTCGATCACCGTGGCGCACCGGCTCGCCACGGTGCAGCGGGCCCAGGTGGTGGCCGTGCTCGAGGGCGGCGTGATCACCGCCCTCGGAACCCACGACGATCTGCTGGCCGCCCACCCCCCGTACGCGCGCCTGTTCGGCCTGCCAGTGCGCGCAGACGAGGCACCGGAGGCGGTCGCCGTATGACGGTGGCGCGCGCGTGGCCCCGCGCGCTCGCCGCATGCGCGCTGCTCACCGGCCTGGCCGCCGGTGCGAGCGCACAGACAGTGCCAGACGACGGCGTGCCAGGCGATCGGCCCGGCCTGCACCTCGACGAGCGCGGCCGGCCGACAGTGCAGTTTCCCTTTGGGAAGGTCGTGCTCAGAGGCCGCGTCGGCACACTCGTGCAGTCGCCATCACGCGACCGCGGCGCCGAGCGGCCGGATCCCGACTGGCAGACGCGACGCCTGCAGGTGGAAGGCACGCTGTTCAAGAAGGTCGAGTTCGAGCTGTCGCGCGAGTTCGGCGACGCCGCCGAACCCGAGCGCGACGCCTTCGCCAACATCCGCTTCGACCGCGCGTTCGAGCTGCGCGTCGGCCAGTTCAAGATGCCGTTCGGCCATGACGCGCTGGTCGGCGGCAACAACCTCGACTTCGTCTACCGGTCGATGGCGGGGCGTCAGCTGGCGCCCGGCCGCGACCTGGGCGTGATGGCGCACGGACGCACGAGAAGCCGTCGATTCACCTATCAGGCCGGCGTGTTCCGCCGCGACGGCGACAACGCGCGCACGGCGCAGACGCGTGGCGGCCGCCGGGCGCTGGCCGGCCGCGTGGTCATGGCGCCGTTCGTCTCGAGCGGCCATCCGGCGCTGGCGCCGCTGCAGATCGGCGGCGCGCTCGTCACCAGCCGGCTCGACGATCAGCTCGGCCTGCGGGGGCGCACCGTCTTTGGCGAAGGCGTCTTCTTCGACCGGGTGTTCGTGGACGGCCGGCGTCTGCGGCGGGGGCTCGAGGCCTCGTGGGCGCACGGGCCGACGTCGCTGTCGTGGGAATACATGCGGGTGTCGGACCAGCGGCTGGGGATGGGGGCCTCGGGCGAGGCGCTGCCCGGCATCCGGTCCTCGGGCTGGTACGCCGCCGGCACCTGGGTGCTCACCGGCGAGCGCAAGGACGGGCGCGTGGACCCCGAGCACAGCCTCTTCGGCGACGGGATCGGCGCGCTCGAGCTGATCGCGCGTGTGGAGCGGCTGTCGTTCGCCCCGGCCACCGCCCTGGCTCCCGTCAGCCCGCTCGCCGTCATGCTGGCCGCCAACGCAGACCGCGTGACCACGGTCGGGCTCGCCTGGTATCTGAACCGCTATCTGAAGGCCACCGGCAGCGCGGTGTTCGAGTCGATTCGCGACCCCGAGCGCAGCCCCGTTGCGCACTCGAGCCGCGTCCCCACGGCAGTCGTCCAGCTTCAGGCCGCCATCTAATGACGATCGGAACCCTGTCTCGCCTGCGCCTCTCCCTGCTCGCGTGCACGGTGCTGGCTGTGGCGCCGGCGGCCGCGCAGACGCAGGACGACCTGTTCAACGACGGCGAGCTGCACGACGTCATGCTGACGCTCAGCGACCGCGACTGGAGCGCGCTCAAGGCCCACCCCGAGCAGAACACCAACTATCCCGCCGACCTGCGATGGCGCGGGGTGACGGTGCGTAACATCGGGATCCGATCGCGCGGCACCAGCACCCGGAACGGCGTGAAGCCGGGGCTGCGGCTCGACATGAACCGCTATATCGATCAGACCTTCCTCGGCCTGCGATTGCTGGTGCTCGACAACGGCTATACCGATCCCTCGATGATACGCGAGTCGCTGGCGATGAAAGTGTTCGCGCGCGCGGGGCTGGCGGCACCGCGCGAGGCGCACGCGCGTTTGTTCGTCAACAACGAGTTCGCCGGCGTCTACGTCATCGTGGAACCGATCGACCGGACGTTCGTCACGCGGGTATTCGGCGCCGCCGAAGGGAATCCGGAGAGCGGCGGTTTCCTCTACGAGTACAACTGGGTGCGCGAGTGGGGGTTCGAGTATCTCGGCCCATCGCTCGAGGCCTACGCCGAGTTCTTCGATCCGAAAACGCGCGAGACCGATGCGGTGTCGCGACTGTACCAGCCGATCGAATCGCTCGCGCGCGCCGTCAACGAAACGCCCGACGCCGAGTTCGAGCCCACGGTGGGCGCGATGATCGATCTGCCGGAGCTGATGAAGTATCTCGCCGTGCAGCGCGCCAGCGGCGAGATCGACGGCTTCATCGGCAACTGGAGCATGAGCAATTTCTATCTGTACCGGTTCATCGACGGGCGGCCGGCGCAGCTGCTGCCGTGGGACGCCGATCATTCGCTGTGGGCGCTCGACGATCCGATCGACTACCGGATCGAGACCAACGTGCTCGTGGCCCGGGCGATGGCCGTGCCGGGGCTCCGCCGCCTGTACCTCGAGACGCTCGCCTCGACGGCGCGGCTGATGACCGGGGACCCGAGCGCCGACGGCCGCGGCTGGCTCGAACGCGAACTAGATCGGCTGGCCGTCCAGATCACGCCGGCGGTCGCGGCCGACCCGGTGGCACCGTTCACGTTCGCCG